>Ga0209777_10001712_pt1 | contig 30753 bp, 32 predicted proteins | sample FrelakmetHBP12HB_FD_187147 | JGI IMG/M metagenome (GOLD analysis project Ga0209777, IMG submission 187147) | Freshwater lake sediment microbial communities from the University of Notre Dame, USA, for methane emissions studies -HBP12 HB (SPAdes)... | ecosystem: Environmental > Aquatic >... | reverse complement strand
TGAACATTGCCGGTGCGGAACCGGGAGAGCCGATGGTCCCAAGATAAAGATGCACAAAGAAGAATGCGAATATCACTACAAACCCGAGGGCATGAAAGGTAAACAGCCACCTTACAAACCATGAAGGAAACATCAGCGGGAACCACATGATAAGCCCTGTAACCAGCATTACCAAACCGAATATGGCAACAGCCAGGAAGAACATCTTCTGCCCCGGATTGTATTTCCCCACCTCAGGAACTGCATCAACGTGCCACAGGTAGCCTCCGGCAACCTTTATCCACTCCAGATCTTCCGGCATGGAAAATACGCCGGCTTCATGCCACCACATCTTGATGGCCAGAAGAAGGGCCAAGCCGAAGAGGAGACCTGTAAAGTTATGCAGATACTTAGTGACCGTAAGTCCACCCATAAGATTCGCGATAGAGTTGAGTGAATGAAACATCATGGCCAGTCCCGTGAGGCACAGGAACAGGCAGGAAAGCGCCAGAGTCCAGTGAACTAATCTCTCATACCAATCTGTAGCCTGAATTAAACCTTTCTTCATGATTATTCACCCCCTTCCGTCTTGCTTGCACCATTTTCGTCCGGCGTCTTAGGCCCGTGGATGATATAATGCAGGAACGACCCCGCCAGAACGCCGCCTGCTGCAAGGAGGCCGAGCGGTTTCAGTACGTCTTTCCACAGCACGATGGAGAGTGGCACAGAAGGATTGGCCGGAAGAGCAGTGTATAGGGCAGGCTTTTCCTGGAGCACATATACCAGATGCGTGCCGTCCACAAACTTGTCTCCGTATACCTTGGCATCGCCGCCTAAGTCTTTCGCCCTCTTGTAGGCCGCCTTCATCAATTTATCCTTATCTCCCCAGATAAGCGCCCCCGTGGGACAGGCCTTGGCACAGGCAGGCTCCATATTATTGCCGATTCTGCTCTCACACATGTCGCACTTATAGACTTTATCGGTCTTGTCGTCGTATTTGGGGATATCAAAGGGACAGGCCGTGACGCATTCCTTGCATGCAATGCATATTGCCCGATTCAGACCGACAGTCTTCATGTCCGTATAGTAAAGGGCCCCTGAGGGGCATACCTTCACACATGCCGCATCGGTACAGTGCATGCAGGCGTGATGCCGGAAAAACCATTTGACTCCCGACTTGGGATCATCCATTTCCTGAAATCTCATGACAAGGTAGGTATTCGGCTGGAGATCAGGGGGATTCTGATATGTTCCCGTATTCCTCGTTTGCTTTGCCGACAGTTGATTCCACTGTTTGCAGGCCAGCTGGCAACTGCGGCAGCCGGTACATTTTGATGTATCAAAGAGTTTAATTTTCTCTGTCATTTATCTCACCCCCTCTTCACGACATTGACCATGAAGGCCTTGCTCTCAGGTATCATGGTATTGGCATCACCAATCGTCGGTGTCAGCAGGTTAGCTGCATCACCATAAGTAAATACTTGTGGTTTCTTGTCCAGCTTTCCATACTTCTTTTTCGGTCTCGCCTGGGTGATCCAGCCAAAATGCCAGGGAATACCTACTTCATGAATAATGTTGCCATCGATATTGAAAGGTTTAAACCTCGGTGTGACGATGGCCGTAGCCTCAACCTCGCCACGGGCAGATTTCACAATTACTTTCTCACCATTCTTAATGCCCCGTTCCTTGGCCAGTTCCACGCTCATCTCCACGAACATGCCGGGCTGCATCTCCACGAGCCACGGGCACCACCTCGTCAGCACACCCGTCTGCCAGTGTTCACTGACCCTGTATGTACTGCAAATGAAGGGGAACCGCGGGTCACAACCTGTAACACCGGAGTAAACATCCATCTCGGAGCCGACGCCTGGCTTGTCAAAGCGGCGGATGGCGGGGTTGTGCTTCTGAGGAGACATGAGATTCTTCTCCACGGGGCACTCCAGAGGTTCGTAATGCTCGGGGAAAGGACCGTCTACCAGACCCGGTCCATAGAGACTGGCCACGCCGTCAGGCTTCATAATGAAAGGCGGTCTTCCCGAACCGGGATCACCGACGCCGTCAGGGATGTCGCCAACCCACTTCTCACCGTTCCATGAGATGACGGGGCGCTTGGGATCCCAGGGCTTGCCATTGAGATCCACGGAGGCGCCGTTATAAATTATTCTGCGATTGACAGGCCAGGACCATGCCCATTCCGAAAAGAGACCGATGCCGGAGGCATCCTTTGTGCCGCGGCGGGCGGCCATATTGCCTTTATCGGCATAAGAACCGCAGTAGATCCAGCTACCCGAGGAGGTAGAGCCGTCATCCTGGAGCCAGGCGAATGTGGGAACAGGATCGCCTTTCTTGAACTCCTTGAAGTCGCCCTTCTTGGTGGGATTCTCGACCTTCTTATCTGCAAGGAAGAAACCGTTGATCTCCTTGGCCACCATATTGGGGTCATAGTGGAAATGGCCGTCCAGCGTCTTCTTGCCATAGGGCCACGTAAGTTGCGTCAGAGCTTCCTTGTGTGGGCCGCCCTGTTTTTCGTAAAGCCCTTTGACCTTGAAATATAGCTCGCTCATGATGTCCCCATCCGGCTTGGCCACTCCGGGGGGTTCTACAGCCTTATAGCGCCACTGCATCAACCGGCTGCTGTTAGCAAGGCTCCCTTCCTTCTCAATGGAAGAAGCGCATGGCAGCATGAAGACCTCTGTCTTAATCTTGGTCGGGTCCATACCCGGACCTCTCCAGAACGAGCCGGTCTCATTATCAAAGAGATTGACATTCACCATCCAGTCCAGTTTCCCCAGGGCCTGCCTCACCTTATTCGCGTGGGCCCCGCTGCAGGCGGGGTTCATGCCCCAGGCGAAGAAGCCCGTAAACTTGCCCTTGTACATCTGATCGAAGATCATGAGCCACGAATAATTGACGCCGTCATCGAGTTTGGGCATTATGCCATAGGCCTCTTCGAGGGTGGCATTCATCCCGTACATCGACCTCAGGTAACTAGCCGAGTACTTCGGGAAATTTTTCCACCAGTTCAGACTGTTTTTCTCCTTTGTGGTGGGTGTTCTTTTTTCGTTGAAGTCCTTCAGTGTCTTTAAGGATGCCGTAGGAGCGCCGATATAGCCCGGCCAGATGTGGAATAGCAGACCGTGGTCCGTCGAGCCCTGGACGTTGGACTCGCCCCGCATGGCTGCAACACCACCACCGGCTATACCCATATTGCCCAGAAGGAGTTGAACCATGCACATGGTGCGGATCATCTGTGTCCCGACTGTATGCTGTGTCCAACCCATGGCGTAAAGCTCAACACCGGCCTTGTCCGGCTTGCCTGTTGATGCATACTCCTTATAAATTTCCAGGAGCTTCTCTTTGGGCGTCCCGCAGATCTTGGAAACGAGCTCAGGGGAATAACGGGAATAATGCTTTTTCAGAAGCTGGAAAACGCAGTTGGGATCCTGCAGGCTCATATCCTTTTTGATTACCTCACCGGGCCCCGTCTGATAGGACCAGGTGTCCTTGTTGTACTTATTGCCTTCCAAGCCTGAATATACACCGTTGTTGTCTCCGGGAAGTTTGAAGGCAGGATTGACCAGGAAGGAGGCATTGGTATAATTCTTCACATATTCGGCGAAGTAAAGGTTGTTATCGATGATGTACTTGATCATACCGCCAAGAAAGGCGATATCAGTCCCTGATCGCAGAGGTGCATACACATGCGCCTTTGCCGAGGACTGGGTAAACCTCGGGTCCACACTGAGCACCCTTGCTCCCCTTTTGTCCATGGCATCCTGTACCCACTTGAAGGAAACGGGATGGTTGGAAGCAGGGTTGCTTCCCATGATTAGAATCACATCACTGTTCTTGAAATCGATCCAGTGATTTGTCATTGCGCCGCGTCCGAACGACTCTGCCAGAGCCGGTACAGTCGGGCTGTGTCAGATACGGGCCTGGTGTTCGATATAGACCAAACCTAACCCCCTCAGAAATTTTTGATACGTGTAACACTCTTCGAGATCCATGGCGGCGCTGCCGACAGAGGCGATACCTTCCGTACGGTTTACGGTCTCGCCCTTATCGTTCGTAGACTTGAAACTCGCGTCACGGCTCTTCTTGATATTTTCTGCAATCTTTTCCAGTGCCCATTCCCATTCCACTTCCTTCCATTCCGCAGCATTGGGCGCCCTGTAGAGAGGTTTTCCCAAACGGTTCTCGTTGACGGACATCTGGTAGATCGATCCGCCCTTGCTGCACAGAGAACCTTTGTTAATGGGGCTGTCGGGATCGCCTTCCGTGTTGATGACTTTGCCCTCCCGCGTGGACACAATGATGCTGCATCCGACGGAACAATACGGACAAACGGTTGTGGTCTCTTTAGTATACTTGATCTTCAGCGGCTGGGCATGGGCGGATACGGGCTTCAGGCTGATGCCGATTCCGCTCGTTGCCAGGACAGCGCCGGAGATTTTCAAGAAACCTCTTCTGCTAATATCCATAAAAAGCTCCTTTCTGAGAATTTCATTAGGAAATATTTTTCCTGTATATTTTCCTATTCTCCTTTCCAAACACGGGAGGCAGAACCGTTTCCAGTCATGCCCATTGTCCGCCCTTCATGGAATAATCTTTAGAAGAAGCAGATCGGAGAAGCTTTCGCACTTAGCAGGCAGGTCAGAATTTTTTGTATACACGTCCATGATTGGGTAGTGAGGATTGAAAAACCGATCAGATGTGTATGCCTCCGGCCTCAAAGGCCGGTTTTCTATATACTTTATTCCTTTCAATGTCAAGTATTATTGGCAACAATCAGGAATTATTCCAATAGCATATGTCATTTAAAACATACCTTACTGCGTCCCACTTTACACTGGAGAAATCGACATATTTGTGATAAAAGCGTTGATAAAATCATGTCCGGGAAGGCAAAGAAATGAAAATCAGATATAAAATATGGCTGGAAAGAAACGAAAAGACCATATTTGGCAGGGGCCGGGAGGAGCTGTTGCGATCCGTCGATGAGCTGCACAGCCTTTACGCCGCCGCTAAAAAATTGAAAATGTCGTACCGGGCTGCCTGGGGAAGGCTGAAGGCCTCAGAAGCAAGACTAGGCGTAAAATTGACCTGTTCTGACGGACAGGGCAAAGGACTGCACTTGACACCGGAGGCAAAAGAGCTTTTGGATAAATTCGATAGATTGGAACACGATGTAGAATCGTTCCTTAATGATTATGTCGGTATTTTTTCCTTGAGCAAAACGAAGATAAGAAGTGCCGCAGAAAACAAAGACTTTAAAGACATCAAGGTTCTGAAATTATGCATACTGGCTTTTTTCGTAATTACGGAGGACTTTAATGTCATGACCTTTGTCGACGCGTGTTCGACTGCTCTGTAGAAATCCTCGCCCGTTCTCTGCCTGCCGAAAGCAATTAAGAGCGACCTCTTCCGGTCATTCACTTGCTCAGGGTCAATCCGATCAATTTTCCTTCTGCTCATCTGACTTGAACGTGGGCAAGTCTTATTGAATCAAAACCTCAATGCTATTCCTCCGAGATAAGTAACGTCTGCCTCGGCTTTGTTCAGGCCTCCTTTGACGCCGAAATCGATATCCATATTCTCTCTTATGGAATATATAAATCCGCCTAATAGAAATGCCGGATTCGTATCAGATGCTTTGTCTGTATTTCTTTCTGCTCCGATATTGGTAACCAACTTCAAATTCTTCATAATTTTAAACTCGCCCGCCAGAGACGCATGCCAGATGTCTTCTCTCTCATCCACTGTATTTTCATTCCTCTTATAGCCCAGGTTCAAGTGAAACGCCCAAAGGTCTATGTCCTTTGTGGTGATAAGATATAGTGTACCAGTCGCCCTTCCCGTGCCGAGATCCTTATCCTTATCGCCTGCCGGGAGTGTTATCCCCGGCTTCACGGCAAAGCTCAAGCCATCTTTTTCAAAGAAACGCCACTTGACTTCCACGGATATATCGGCAATGCCGCTTACATCAGAGGCAGTCGCATTGCCTGCTTCCGTCTTCTTCCACTGGTAGGGAAGGGTCAAAATCACATCAACATTGTCAATGATGCCATAGGTGAGAGCCCCTTTCAGTTCGGTTTCTCTCTCCTTTGCCGTTACATTGGTACCGGTCTCTACGCCTGACCTTTCCGCTTCATAACCCGTTTGACCGTTCAGCTCGAAGAGAAATTTCCCCTTCCCCTGCGTGCCTGTATCGTCGGTAATGAGAGGGTGTGCGGCAAGGCAGAGCGTCGAGAACGCATGGCTTACAATTATAAGGAAAAATATCGCTCTTAAGAATTTCATAATCAACTATCCGCACCATCGGGCTTCTCGTCATGACGGTGAAACAGATAATGAGAGTGGATATGGATGTGGGCTTGATTCCCGTGGTAATGAACATGCTCATGGATGAGATTGACTTTTAATAGCAAATCCTCATCCTGTAAAATCTCCTCGGCAGTCCCGATTTTTTCAACGCGGTGATCCTCAGAAAGGACGGCGACGCGGCATCGAAGTTCACTGATTAGAGACAGGTCGTGGGTAGCAATGACGAGGGTTTTTCCTGCGTCATTAAGGAGAATCATCAATTCTATCAGGAAGCTCTTTGTTCTTGGATCGAGGCCGTTCATAGGCTCATCGAGCAGGAGAAGGCCGGGGTTCATGGTAAGAATAGAACCTATTGCCACCCTTTTTTTTTCACCTCCCGATAACATATAGGAGGGCCGATCCTTAAGATGAGAGATCTCTAACATTGCCATAATCTCGCTTGCGCGCCCGGAGGACTCCTCCTCGGAAAGACCCAACTGGAGCGGACCAAACATCAGTTCATCGAAAACGGTCGGACAAAAAAGGTGAACGTCGGAATCCTGAAATACATAGCCCATGCTGCTCCTGAAAAATTTCAGGAATGTACTGTCGCGGAGCGAACCCTCGGAAACCTTTTTCCCTTGAAAATATACACTGCCTGAGCGGGGATAAATAAGGCCGTTCATGATGTGCAAGAGCGTCGATTTGCCGCACCCGTTAGAACCGATAACCGCAAATATTTCGCCTTCAGAAATACCCAGACTCACCCGTGATAAAGCGGGGATATTGTCGTGATAGGCATAGCTTACATCCTCAATTTGGATAATATCTGCCATCTTAACCTCACATCCACAGAAGAAAAATCCCCATAAGCAAAAAGAAGCCGCCCGAAATCATGTCCACCGCAGTCAGCTCGCCGATATCGGACAGCCTCACCTCTTCAGCAAAACCTCTTGCCACCATGGCCTTGAATACTTCCTCGTACCGGGACATCGCTTTTCTGAAGATATGAGCAATTCTCCCGGCAGCCCAGATCCTGGCTTCGTCATCTCTTGCCATTCCCACGAGCCTGCTTTTTCTTGCAAAGTACATGCCCTCTATTGTCTTCGCAAAAATGAAAATGTACTTGTACGAAAGAGTAATGACGAGAAGAAGCGCCTGAGGGACGCGGAAACCTTGCAGCGCCTTGATAATTTTGTGAAATGGTGTCGTATGGATGACTAAGAGAGAAATGGCAAGAGAATTCATCATTCTCAGGCAGAGCATCGTCACTCCATCAATTCCTTGTCTTGTGAGACCGATCTCTTCGGGAATATGGTAAATTACGAATTTATAAGGCTGTGACAAATGGATCACAGGCAGGATCAATTCGCCCGGTGTTACGATGTTAAAAGCCGAGGGAAAGACGACAAGAAATCCAAAAACAAAGGTCAAGCCGACTATTTTTTTATAGAATTGCACGAGGTGAATCCGTGAAGAGGCAACCATCAGAAAGACAAACAGGGCCATTACAGCCTCAGGAAATATATGCCTTTTCAAGCTGACAATAACAACAAAAAAGATGAGGAAGATAACCTTCACCCTTGGATCGAGCTTCTGGAAAAACCCTTTCCCTGATTCCTGACCCACGTTCAAATACCCCCTCGTAATCATTTCCGACAGGTGCCCTATTCCCTTCTCGATATAGGAAGACCTTGATGTCACCCTTTCTTCTGCGCCATGTGCCTGAACGGGTGTACACAGGAGAAAGCCTGGAATTTTATTTTTCACGTTTGAATAGCAGCCTCGATATTAATAATATTATGATGCAGGCAAGAGCGATCCCGATGAAAGCGGACACAATGTAGGAAACAATTCTTGTCGAGAGTACCGCGTCTTTTCCACCGAAGATATAGTCCCGTATGGGGGCCGCCCATATATCCGCCGTGTTCTTCAACCCCACGGGCACATAGCCCAGAAGCTTTTCGAGGGCGTCTGTCCCCCACTCGCCCCAGGCTCCTCCGGCGCCAAATTTTTCCGGCAGGATGATTCCCAATGGAGACAAGACGGCCAACACAAAAATTCCCAGCCAGAGTCTTTTCTCAAACTTTTTCACGGGAAGCCTCTCTCATGGCATAAATGAGCGTCGATTCATTTTTCAGGAAATATTTTAAAAGCGCAACCGTCATGACACCCTCGACAATGCTGAAAACGAACAGGTGTTCAACAGCCATGGCAGGGATCGCGATGGACAAGGGATAAGGCGCATACAGCGGCATGCCGTCGGGACCGGCAGCGATGATAGGCTGAATGCCGAACATGAAAGCGGCACAGACGGCGGCCGCAGTAAGGCCGACATAACCTGAGAAGAAAGCCGCCACGGTGACCCTCGCTGTATTCTGCGAGAATCCTTTAAGCAAAATGAATGTCCAGTAGGCAACGAAGGGCATGACTATGGCCATATTAAAGCAGTTGGCCCCTATGGCCGTAATGCCACCGTCGCCGAAAACAAACGCTTGCATGATCAAGACCACAGAGACGGCAATGACCGCTGTCCAGGGGCCCAGGAGCAAGGCGATAATGCCCGCACCGACGGCATGCCCCGTCGTCCCACCTGGAATAGGAATATTGAACATCTGAACGAGGAAAGAGAATGCGGCGGCCATGGCAAGGTAAGGAATATGCTTGGCGGAGAGATCCTCTCTAATTTTTTTCAGCGCTATCCCCAAGAATGCTATGGATACTCCATAGAGGGGAATATAAGTCTGGGGACTCAGATAACCGTCAGGAATATGCATACTAACCACTAAAGTCTTAATGTGCTACTAAATTTAATTTCGTGCCACATATGCACAAAAAAATAATACGGGCCTGCTTATACCTCTCTTTCGGAGCTCGATATGGAGAGCGTCGCGTTCTGCACGCCTTTTATTGCCTTCAGCGTGTTCGTCAACCTCTGGATGTCCCGAGCGCGGCCCCTTACAGCGATGATTTCGAGACAGTTATGATGATCCAGATGGATATGCTGGGTAGAGATAATAACTTCTTGAAAGTCGTGCTGTTTGTCCGTAACCTTGCTCAAAACTTCTTTCTTGTGATGGTCATAGACGAGGGTTATGGCGCCTGCAACTTCCTGGCCTTGCTGCCATTGTTTTTGTATGAGCTCCTGCCTTATCAAATCCCGCAATGCTTCCGAGCGATTGGTGTATTTTTTTTCCTTGATGAGTGTGTCGAATTTATTGAGCAAAGCCTTCTCTAATGACACCCCGAATCTTACTAACTCTGACATCGAATACGACCGTGCTATTTTTTAGCTTTTTGTAACACAATTTGACGATTTCGTCAAGAGAAGAGTTTGATATGGGGCGAGGGCTTCAAGAAGGCTTCCTATTTGCCATGTCTGACGCGGCTGTAGCCGCGGTAAATGGCCGTGGCTGGACATTGTATGATAATTTTGCAGACGTGAGCCGGAATTTATTTTAGCTTTTCCAGTTCCTTTACAAGATCTTCGAGTGGGGGTCTCTTGTTAATGTCGTGAACATCTATAAAACGTATGATTCCTTTCTTATCGATGACGAACACAGCTCGCTCCGCTACCCCGTCGGCGCGTAATACTCCATACAAGGATGCAACCTTTCCGTGCGGCCAGAAATCGGAGAGCACCGGGAACCACAAATTACCCATCTGGTTCGTCCAAGAAAACAAAGTGGGGATGTTATCCACGGAGATGCCGAGCAATATGGCGTCGTGTTTATCGAATATATCTTTTACGATATTATAGCCCGGCCATTGGTCTGAGCAGACGGGTGTCCAAGCTGCGGGTACAAAAGAGATGACAACATTCTTCTTACCCCGGTACTGTTTCAAAGAAACGGTATCACCCGATACTGCTTTCAACGTAAAATTAGGGGCCCGATCTCCTACCTTCAGCTTCAGAACACTATCCGTAGGCTTGAGCAAGCCGGGATTGTAAATATTATTCTTAAAGGCATCAGAAAGACCGAATGCCGCCTGAGATGCCGGAGCATAAACGAAAATCAGAAGACTTATTCCTGTTAGTAAGACAAAGCGAAAGTGCCAGCTATTTTTTTTCATTTCAGTCCTCCTATTGTAGATCGGACAATTTAATAAATGTGGAGAGAAAATCATCAACGCTGCCAAGGGCGCCGAGTTTGGAGTAAATAACCCGATTAGTGCCGTCAGGATTTATTTTCACGCCGATAAAGTACGGCGTCCTCACTTCCCCGACCACCTTGTGAATGACATAATCACTATCGGCAAAGAGGGGAAAAGGCACGTTGTATTTATTTTTAAAGGTTCCAACTTCATAGGACGTATTTCCTGCACCGATACCAATGATCTTGATCTTTCCCTTGATGGCTGGATCTTGTTCAATCTTCGCATACAATTGATTTACGTTAGGCGCCTCCCGCTGACAATAGGGGCAGTACATGCTGAAGATCTCGATTATAACCACTTTGGCCTTGATCTCCGGGATCTTGAAGGTACCGAATCCGAAGAAGCCGAGATCAAGATATTTCTTTTCCGCAGAATCTTTTGGTATGGGAAGCTTTATTTCCGGCAGTGGTCCGCCCACTGCCGGCGGAGAACTCGCCGCTGTCAAAGAACTTGCGACGGCAAAAAAGAGCATGATGACTACAAGCCAGGATGCGGTAATTTTTTTCATAATATTTCCTCCGATTCCTTAATGACCGTTCCGGTCCATTTTTATAAAAATACTTCACCCGCACTAAACTGTCAAAGAAAAATTTATCGCTGGAATGTCAATATGTTGACAATCTGTCGCCTAAGATGATAGACAATATTATCTACACTAAAAACAATTATTATTACAGCTGCAGATTATGACAGAGCTTTCATCAAAACTGGAATCACTGGAAAAGATATTAAGTGATATGCAGAGCGTCCTTATCGCGTATTCCGGGGGCATGGACAGCACCTTCCTCCTAAAGATTGCCGCAAACGTTTTGGGCGATAAGGCCGTAGCCGTCACTGCAAGTTCAGAAACATACACACCGCAAGAACTCCGGGAGGCCAAGAAGAACGCGGCAGTAATCGGCGCACAGCACCTTATCGTGCGTACAGATGAACTAAATGATCCCAATTTCTCCTCCAATCCCCCGGAAAGATGCTACTATTGCAAGAAGGAGCTTTTTACGAAGCTTACGGGCATACTCGCGCATCACGGTTTGAACTCTATTATAGATGGTTCAACGTGTGATGATGAGAGGGATTTCCGCCCGGGAATGAGAGCAGTTGCGGAGTTTGGCGTCAGGAGCCCGCTTAAGGAGGCAGGTTTCACAAAAGAAGACATCAAGAAGCTGTCGAAGGAGATGAATCTCCCTACATGGGACAAGCCCCCGCTACCTTGTCTATCAACCAGATTCCCATACGGCACTCAGATTACCAAAGAGAAGGTCTTGCGCGTCGGCCGCGCGGAAGAGTTCCTGGCAGGTTTTGGAATCCGCCAGTTGAGGGTCAGAGACCACGGCAACATTGCCAGAATAGAAGTGCAGCGAAAAGACATGCCCATATTTCTCGACGAGGAGATATCAAACCTGATTGTGGAAAAATTCAAGGCCCTGGGATATGCATATGTCGCCCTGGATATTCAGGGATACAGGATGGGCAGCATGAATGAACCCTTGAGGGAAGAAGGCTAAGGATGGACAGAGAAAAAATCAAGAAGCTCTTGGAAAAGGTTAGAACCGGAAAAATAGGGATCGATGACGCATTGAGGGCTTTAAGGTCTTTTCCCTACCAGGATTTGGGGGACGCCAAGATCGATACTCACAGGGACTTGCGGAGGGGTTTTCCGGAAGTGATATTATGTCAGGGAAAAACCATCGAACAAATCAGGAGGATTGTGGAAAGCCTCTCGCCGGAAACGAAATTCATCATGGCAACCAAAGCTGATAAGGCGGCATTTAGGGCAATCAGGAAAGTCAGGAGGGATGCAGTCTATTACGAAACGGCCAAAATCGTCCTGGTTGGAAAAAAAAGAAAAAAGAAATCCACTAAGACAATCCTCGTGGTCACCGCCGGGACCTCCGACGTGCCGATTGCGGAGGAGGCGGCAGTTACGGCAGAAATCATGGGGAATACCGTCGATAGGATTTACGACATCGGTGTTGCCGGAGTGCACAGACTTTTTGACAGCAAAGAGAAGCTGTTCAACGCGAACGTCATAGTAGTGGTGGCCGGCATGGAAGGGGCCCTGGCAAGTATAATTGGCGGACTCGTCGACAGCCCTGTGATCTCCGTACCGACCAGTGTTGGTTACGGCGCCAGTTTTGAAGGCCTTGCCGCGTTACTGTCTATGCTGAACTGTTGTTCACCAGGGTCGGTAACTGTGAATATTGATAACGGGTTTGGGGCTGGGTACTTTGCAAGCCTTATAAACCATATGGGTGAGGAAAAATGAGGATCGCCTATTTCGATTGTTTCTCAGGCGTCAGCGGAGATATGATACTGGGGGCGTTGATTGATGCCGGAGCTGATTTACACGAGCTTGAATCAGAACTGGGAAAACTGAAGATTTCCGGATTCACCCTTAAGGCCGAAAAAACAACCAGGAGAGGGCTCTCAGGAACCAGGTTTTTTGTCGATGCAGATCACAGCCCCGCTGAGAGGCATCTGACGGACATTGAGAGGATCACGGATAACAGTGGCCTGGCAGATGAAATCAAGGCGAGGGCCAAATCAATCTTTCGCGACCTCGCTCGCGTTGAGGCGAAGATCCACGATACTAATCCCGGAGACGTTCATTTTCATGAGATCGGCGCACTGGATTCCATTGTTGACGTTGTCGGGTCCCTCATAGTGATGAAGATGCTGGGCATCGAAACCATTTACGCCTCCAGGATTCCCGTGGGGACAGGATTCGTTGAATGCGACCATGGCGTCCTGCCCCTTCCCGCACCAGCCACCCTTGAGTTGCTTAAGGGCATACCCGTATATGCGAGCAGCATCGAGAAAGAGCTTGTCACACCGACGGGAATTGCGATTCTCAAACACGTGGTGCAACGTTTCGGCACCATCCCGGATATGAAAATTGAACGCATCGGCTACGGCGCCGGGAGCAGGGATTTGAAAATACCGAACCTGCTCAGGGTCTGGATAGGTGAGACTGAAACAAAGCAGGAGTACGAGGAAGATGAGGTCATCCTCATCGAAACTAATATTGACAACATGAATCCCGAGATTCTCGGCTACGCCATGGAGAGACTCATGGAAAAAGGCGCCCTCGACGCCTTCATGACGCCCATATTCATGAAGAAGAATAGGCCGGGGACGCTGCTTAGCGTCTTGATTACACCGGGTAAACTGGATGAGACCATTTCCATGATCTTCGCAGAAACCCATTCCTTGGGGATCAGATTTCAGCGTCTGGAAAGAAGAAAACTCCCTAGAGATCTGATCACTGTGGAAACGTCATTTGGACCCGTAAGGGTAAAGGTCAGTCATATAGACACGGAGAAAAGGATTATATCCCCGGAATACGAAGACTGCCGGGAAATCGCCGCAAGGTCGGGCATCCCCCTGAGGAAGGTGTATGAGGAAGCCCGGGCAGCCGCAGAAAGAATATCTGGTAAGTCTTAGACAGACTTCTGGCAGAGGTCCGAGCCGAATCCCGCTGTACACGGATGACAGTGCAAGCGCTATTTTGGAATTGATGCTTTTTCTTGTTTCTGCCCCACTGGACAAGACGTCATACAATTCCAGCAGAAATATTGGAAGCCTATGAACCCCGCCTGATACATGCGCCAGAAATTCACGTCTTTGACCATCTTCTTCTTCTCCTCAGGTGTGCCATCAGCGAATTTTGACCAGAAGCGGATACTGTTGCCTATACCGTAGGGCTGCGAGTTGCGGAGGCATTTTGCCACATCCGTCCTGTTTTCTTCATCAAGAGCCCCGGCGGGACATTGCTCGACACAGATATCGCAGTTTATGCACAGCTCCTGCTTACATGGGGCATCGGATGCGAGTTCCAAATCGGTCAGTATTGCCGTGAAGATCACGCGCGTACCGAGTTTAGGATGGATGACGAGGTTGTGCCTGCCGAAGGCTCCCAGACCAGCCGCAATTGCCGCATGCCGAAGCGAGACATCACCGATGGCGCCCATGGTCTCCATGCTCATTTCCAGGGGATAGGAAGCGGGAGCCGCCATCGCCGTCGCGCCAAATTCCTTCTCGATAAAGCGGCTCATTCTATAGTTGCACGACCGCGAAAATTCCATCACATCCATTCTGCCGCCCATGGCCACCTGCATATTGGAACTCTCACAGCTTGACGGTTCTTTATAAGCCATGACAACAATCGATTTTACACCGGGAAAAATCGTGTCTAGCTTCGGCGAGCGGGGACTCTGATAATCAGCAGCAGCCGCTACTCCCACATCGTCAACCCCAAGGTTTGATGCAAATTCTTTAATTCTTTTTTTCATATTCTTCCTCCTCTTAATATATAGAATTTCTTAGCTAGATTTCTTATCGTTCCTTATCTTTCTTCCATATTCCATTCGCAACACCGCAGAGGACTTCCGCCCCCTCTTCTCCAAGCAGATTCAGGGCCCTTTTTTGTGCGTCTTCCCACACTCCATGCACCTTTCCCAAAAGAACCTCTCCAGCAGGAGTAATTCTTAAAAATCTCCTCCTTCCTTCCTTGGCGGAAACAATATCAAGCCACCCCTTTTTTTTCATGCGTTCTATATTTCTGCTGGCTGTTGATTTTTCCATCCGCAGCCGCTTGCACAAGGCATCATATCCAACCTCGCCCGCCAGATGGAGGAAGACCAGTATGCTTATCTGATTGAGCTTGACACCGAACGGGCTCAACGCAGAATCATAGATGTTGGTTACCATGCGGCTGAGCAGCCGTATCCGAACGGCAATGCACTGCTGCGACATACTTCTTATACGCGATAATCTTTCGTCAGTCTTCTTCATAGGATATTATTCCCGGGTTGGTTGTATATACAACTATAGTAAGAGGAAGTTCTTGTCAATCTTTTTCTAAAGAAGAAAATGTCTTGTGCACGATTGCTGTCGCAAGGATTTTTCATCCGATACAGACGAAGTTCATACCCGCATCTCAAGAAGAAAGCTATATGCCATGCGGATTCCCGCAAGTTGTTCTTCCTAAAATCGTCCGGTTCATGTATATTTTAGGAAGCGATTGATGGGGCAACGGATCGGTCGGGTCGTTCGTTATATCCGATTCTGCATATTTCCCGAAGCCCGCTGAGGAGGGAAAGATGACTGCGATATTTGAAGAAACGAAAATTAATAGCATGACAATGCGCAACAGGTTGATAAGATCCGCTACGTGGGAGGGGATGTGCGATCATGACGGCAGGCCGGGAGATAAGCTGATAAATCTCTATCGCAACTTGGCACGAGGAGGCATCGGCCTTATCATCACGAGCTATGCGTATGTGCGGCCGGACGGAAAGAGTTTGCCCGGCCAGATGGGCATATATACCGATGCCTTCGCCGATTCATTCAAGCGCATGGCAACGGCTGTACACGATGCCGGGGGAAGGATAGCCGTCCAGGTAGTTCATGGCGGCGGCCAGACGGATACAAAGACCGCGGGCAGGAAGCCCTTTGCACCCTCAGCAGCCAAGGTTGAGCAGTTTCCGGAGATACCGGAGGAACTCACCAAGGATGAAATCAAAAAGATCGTTGCAGCATTCGGCGATGCGGCTCGTCGCCTAAAGGCGTGGGGATTCGATGCCGTGCAACTGCACGGAGCCCACGGCTTCCTGATCAATCAGTTCCTTTCTCCTCTCACCAACCGCCGTAGCGACGAATATGGCGGCGGCATTGAAAATAGAACGCGGTTTCTCCTCGAAGTGTTTCGAAAGGTCAGGGAGACAGTTGGCGCCGATTATCCCGTGTTCATCAAGCTTAACGCCGCAGATTTTATCGAAGGAGGGCTCGAAATTGAAGACGCGATCTACTCAGCCAGGAGACTCTCCGAAGCGGGCATCGATGCCATAGAGGTCTCTGCCGGTACCCCGTCGTCCGGTGGAAAAAGCCCAGTGCGAATCAAAATCACTAAACCGGAGAGGGAGGCTTATAATCTTGAATTGGCCCGCCGAATCAAGAAGGCAGTCGATTGCCCGGTAATCGTAGTAGGTGGATTCAGGTCATATGAGGTTGCCGAGAGAGCTGTACGGGAGGATGGTATGGATTACATCGCCCTCGCCAGGCCTCTCATCTGGGAGCCCGGTCTGGCCAATCGCTGGCTGCAAGGCGACCGGAGACCAGCCAGATGCATATCGTGCAATAACTGCTTCACAGGCGGACTTGAAGAAGGCGGCATATATTGTGCGACGGAAAGAAAAGAGAATGAAAAGGCGGCGGGGCGTTAAAAGCTTTCTATTCGGGAGGAAAATCTATGAATCTCCAAGGTAAGACCATTCTTGTCACCGGTTCAAGTTCAGGGATCGGCAGAGAGACGGCTCTCCAGCTTACCCGGGAAAGGTGCAGGGTCATATTGACATATTGCAAAGGCGAGGCAGCCGGAAAAGAGGTCCTCAAAGAATGTCTGAAACATGGCGAGGCAGCCCTCTATCGATTGGATGTCCGCGATGAGGGCTCGATCAGGCGTCTCGTAAAATCAGTTACGGATAGATTTTCCTCCCTTGACATTCTCATCAACGTTGCCGGCGTCTTGGCGGAAAACCCCCTTGTCGAGCAATCGGCGGAAAACACGGCAAATCAGGTTGGCGTAAATTTACTCGGACTGATCAATGTTACACGATCATTCCTGCCCCTTCTTTACAGGCAGAAAGAAGCGGTGATCGTCAATATCGCAAGTGGCCTTGCAAAAGAAGTACTGCCGAATCTCACCGTATACTGCGCGACAAAGTGGGGTGTGAGAGGTTTCACCCGGGCCATTGCCCTGGAACTTCCCGACAGGGTGCGAGTCTATTGCGTCAACCCGGGGTTGACGGCGACAAGAATGACAGATTACCAGGGGGCCGACCCTGCAGATGTGGCAAAGATCATCGTGCGCACAGCGGCGGAAAAGCTCCGGAAAAAGTCCGGTGATGATGTGGATGTCTGGAGACACATTTCTCAGAAACAATAAAGACAGTGATTCACCAGGTGAGATCTCACCGACCTTAATTTGCACTATACAGCAATTATCCTGTGGCAACAGCTTTTCTCATTCGCACAGCATCGCCGTAAGGATAATAATTGGGAAGAAATTTAAATTCCATGTAACCGTGCTTCGCGAAAAAAGTTTCTGCTCCGCCTTTCCCTTTCAGCGTCTCTAAAACGATAAATGAGACATTGGATTTAATCAGATATTTTTCCATCGCATCCAATAAGAGCTTGCCCGCGCCCATGCTCCTGTATGCGGGAAGTACACCAATAGAATAGATTCTTCCCCTATATTTGCCATTTCTCAACTTGTTCCTCAAGGTGATGCCGAATCCAACAGAAGAGTTATTATTGCGAAGAAGAAAGAAAGAGGCATTTGGTGAAGATATAAGATATCGTAGTTGCGATCGCGAGAAGCATTCATTCACCCTAAAGATGCGCCTTTCAAGGTCATATATTTGACCGGAATTATTTTTTGAAGTTCTGATAACATTCAACTTGGAGTCAGATATTTTTTGCTCAAACATCTGGCAGACCCCTTGATTTTTTTGGCTTCAACTGAGCGGGATGGTTATAGCGTCAAAAGTGGGATGCTGCTCATTGTATGATGATGATCCCGGCAAGAGTGCCTTTGGGTATCTCTTCCGGTTTGGCGTTGCTGCCTATAGGGTAGATGTCCCAACCAATAGCAGCGGCCATTTTATAAACATCAATACCTACGGCTTCCATGGAAGGCCGGGAGCGGAGAGATATCCTGCACCTCTTTCCCTCCATGGCCTGACAGCTCTCCTGCTGGCTGCAGAACGTGTGCCGGCAGGAGCCCGCTGCAAAGCCGAAGGCCAGATAGTGGCCGTCATAAAAAGCCATGGATTCGATCTCACCCACGATGTCAAATATTTTCCGATATGCTGCCTCTCTTTCTTTTATCGTGGCCCTGTCTCTGACTATAACCTCCGGCGGAACGTCGAGGGTAAAAAAGACGGCCCACTGGAACCCCTTCAACATTTCCCGTAGCTCTGCCGGTTTCAATGTGTGGGGCGGGCAGTGCACACTGGTCCCGTATCCGAAGCACCGCGGTATCTGACATTTCAGCACAATTCTCTCATCCACGGGAATATCTTTTACGCTCACAATTGTGGCCCGGGTGGCGCCCAATTCCACGGCCTTCGCCTTGTACCTTTCCAAATCCTCGGGCAGCCGGGCCGCATTCATATCGACAGTTATCCTGTCTATTTTTTCGCCCATCTTTTGTTCCCCCTTTGCAGCCTTGTGATCAATATGTGCAAAAGATTTCATCTTTTATAAGTAAAATATAGATGGGCTCATCATGTATGTCAATACCATTCGACTGCAGGATACCACGGGCAGTGACAAATACCATAGGGGGCGCACGAATAAAAAAAGCCCCGGTGTAAAATATCACCGGGGCTTCACTGATTTCTTACTGTGCCGCCGCGTCAAATAGCTTATGCCTGTACAGGCATCTAATTGTATCTTTATTTGCAGCTCATGCAGACCGCGAGCTCCTTCAACGGAGTACCGGTCTTTTGGCTTATGTACTTTAGCTGGTCAATCGGGGCAAAATATCTGCCGCATTTCTCACAAGCCTGCATCTTAAAGGTACGTCCCCATATTTTCCGCCTGCCGTCCTTTGCCTCCATGAGGATATGCTCCGTCGGACAGATATACGCGCACGCACCGCATCCGATACAGGTTTTGGAATCCTCGACAAATGGGGGGCCAACTTTCTTGTCTTTGCCTCTGCCGGATAAGCCAATGGCACTCACACCCACAACATCTTCACAGGCCTTAACACAAAGCCTGCATAGTACGCACTTCCCTTTGTCTGTTTCAGGATGAAAGGCGGGTTGTGGTTCAATGCCCATCTCTTTAGCCATATCCTTAAGCACGTCGGACTCAGGACACCTTGCCATGAGAAGCTGCATAACGAGACTCCGGACATTCAGAACCCTTTCGGATTTCGTTTCAACAACGATACCTTCATCAACGGGATACAAGCATGATGTCACGATCCTCGTCCTTTTGCCCTTCTTCACCTCAACCACACAGAGGCGGCATGCTCCTGATGGAGCAACTGACTCATGGCAGCATAGGGTTGGAATCACTATGCCATTATTACGGGCAACCTGAAGTACCGTTGCACCTTCCTTAGCCTCAACCTTCTTACCATCTATGATAAAGTTTACCATTTCCCCTACCTTCATTCTATGCTTATTGCTTCAAATTTACAGCTTTCTCTACAGACACCGCACCTGATACATACTGTTTGATCAATCACATGTGGCTTTTTCTTTTGACCGGTTATGCAGACAGTGGGACATTTCTTGGCGCAAACGCCGCATCCCGTGCATTTTTTTGCATCGATCTCGAAACTGATCAGGGCCTTGCAGACACCGGCAGGACATTTTTTGTCCCGAACATGCGCGACATACTCATTACGGAAATACTTGAGGGTACTCAAAACCGGGTTCGCAGCCGTGCTGCCCAGGGCGCACAGGGCACCGTCAACGATTCCCTGGGACATGGACTCCAGAAGTTCAACATCACCCTGCTTTCCTTTGCCTTCGCAGATGTCCTGTAGGATTTCATTCATCCTGTGAACCCCTTCGCGGCAGGGAACGCATTTACCGCATGATTCGAATTCGAGGAAATCGATGAAATACCTCGCAATATCGACCATACAGGTGCTTTCATCCATGACAATCATACCACCGGAACCCATCATGGAGCCGGCTTCCCACAGCGAATCAAAATCAACAGGAATATCTATCAGCTTATCTGGCAGGCATCCACCCGATGGACCACCGGTCTGGACTGCCTTGTACTTCTTGCCGCCGGGAATCCCGCCGCCGATTTCATAGATAATATCTTTCAGTGGTATCCCCATGGGCACCTCAACCAACCCGATATTATTGATCTTCCCGACGAGGGAAAAGACCTTTGTTCCCGAGTTGTTCTTGCACCCGATACTGGAGAACCATTTTGCCCCCCTGCTGATAATGGCCGGAACATTGGCCCATGTTTCGACGTTGTTCAGATTGGAGGGTCTGTCCCAAAGTCCGTGCTCAACTGTATGTATGTATTTTGCTCTCGGCTCACCGGCTTTGCCTTCCAGAGAAGTCATCAAGGCCGTTGATTCACCGCAAACGAATGCACCCGCACCCTTGCCGATTTTCAGATCAAAATCAAACCCTGTATTGAGAATATTTTTTCCGAGGAAACCATATTCTCTCGCCTGGTTAATTGCCCTCTGCAGATTGGCCACGGCCAGGGGATACTCGTTTCGCACATACATAAATCCCTGACTGGAACCGATGGCGTATGCACCAATGATCATTCCTTCGATGACGCTATGCGGGTCGCCTTCCATAACGCTTCTATCCATGTACGCTCCGGGGTCGCCCTCATCGCCGTTGCAGATCACGTACTTAATGTCTCCATGGGCACGTCTGCAGGTCTGCCACTTGACACCGGCGGGGAATCCTCCGCCTCCACGACCTCTCAAACCTGAAGCAATGATCTCATCGATGATCTCATCTGGTTTCATTTTAGTGAGGGCCTTGAGAAGGCTGAAGTAACCGCCCTTGGCGATGTATTCATCTATGCTCTCATAGTTGATCATTCCGCAGTTTCTGGTGGCCAGCTTCAACTGCTTCTTGTAAAATTTGACATCCCCTATCTTTGGAACATCCGCCAGATCTTTCGGAACGGCGCCCTTAAAATAAGGCTTCTTTTCATTCAGACAGATGAAGTCTTCCTCATCCATTCTGTAAGTGGGTTTGTTGCCATTCATGGCGCCTTTTACAATCTGGTCGATGACTTCCGGCACCTTCTTGGCGGTCATCTTGCTGTATGCCAGACGTGGCTTGTTCGGCTGCAGGACATCCACGAGGGGCTCTATGCAATCCATCCCCATAGCTCCCGTTTTGCTGAGGACAAAATCCAGCTTCCGTTTCTGTATCTCCGCCTCTAGGGCATTGTAGACCTCTTGGGCCCCCGAGGCAATCCCACTCGTCGCCATTCCGACCATGATTTTCGTCTTTGGTGGGATGATAGATTCCAGCCCTCTTTTCGCTGCCTTGTTTAAATCTTCAAGTGTATTGATCTTACTCACTTTTCCACCCCTATTATTTATAATTTGCCAAAACCTTCGGAATTTGGTCCTGCGTTAAATTAGGATGAATGTTACCGCTTATCCGCGCGACAGGGGCCAGACTGCAACATCCGAGACATCTGACCTCTTCGAGGGTAAACTTCTTATCCTTCGTCGTTTCGCCACAACAAATCTTCAGATCTCTCTCCATCCTGTCCATCAGATTGGCCGCCCCCTGAACGTGACATGCCGTCCCGGCACACACCTCAATCAGGTTCCTGCCCCGAGGCTTGAGACTGAATGCATTGTAAAATGTTGCAATTTCATAAATTCTGGTAAGAGGCACCTCCATCTGCTTACTTATGGAGGAAAGTGCTTCCTTTGGTAGATATCTGAATTCTTCCTGGACATCCTGAAGGATGGCTATCATTGCCGTCTTATCGCCATCATATTTCCTTATGATGTCTTTAACCGATTTCTGCTTGGTCTTCGCTTTCTTCATACTTCAATCACCTTAACCTTTTAAATCTGTCCAAGACTTAGAACACTTAACATTGTTCAATATTTTATTATATTCGAGTGTGGCCAATCCCTGGAATGTCTTGCGCTCATCCGGAGACAGATGCCGGAACCGTCCCTGAAGCTTCAAATAATCATCCACAGGTCGGAGCTTCTTCGGCATATCGATTGTCATGTTATACTTTCCGTTTTCAACTTCATAAAGAGGAAAGATACCTGTTTCTACGGCAAGACGCCCCAACTTAATGCATGTATCCGAGCTTGACCGCCATCCCGTAGGACATACGGCCAGACAGTGGATATAAGCAGGACCTTTCACTTTTTTCGCTTTTTTAACCTTATTCATGAAATCGAAGGGATAGCTGTGGCAGGCTGTTGCGACATAGGGAACATTATGAGCCACCATAATAGCGGGCATATTCTTCTTCCAGGTTTTGTTTCCCACGCTGGCCGCACCGGCAGGGGCCGTGGTTGTCGAAGCCCCATAAGGTGTACCGCCGGAGCGCTGAATCCCTGTATTCATGTAGGCCTCGTTATCAAAGCAAATATAGATCATATCGTGGCCTCTCTCCATGGCTCCGGAAATGGCCTGAAAGCCGATATCGACAGACCCGCCGTCTCCTCCGATGGAAACAGTCTTGACATCTCTGTCTGCGATCTTTCCTTTGCGTCGGAGAACCTTCAGCGCCGATGATACACCGGCTCCCACGGCAGCGGAGTTGGGAAATGCCACATGAACCCACGGCAGTTTCCACGCCGTCGTCGGATAAAGAGTTGATATAACCTCCATACAGCCTGTAGCATTGGTCATTACTGTATCCTTGCCCAAAGCCTTGCACATCAGACGGATGGCAAGGGCTTCTCCGCATCCCTGGCAGGCGCGGTGCCCTGAGCTGAAGTATTCCTCTTTATCGACCAGCTTTGGTGCATATAAATCAAAGTTTTCTACGATACCCTTCATGATGTCCTCACTCCATAAATTTCAAATGATCTTTCGGGTTTAACCTTATCAGCCGTAGCTGCCTTTTTGAATATCTTGATAAAATCTTCTACACGTACATCTCGTCCGCCGAGGCCGATGATTTCGTTGACAATGGCAGGACGAACCGGTTCATCGTAGAGGGCAGATTTTACCTCTGCACAGACAGGGGCTACATCGCCTCCGCACATGATGGCCCTGTCAGTCACGATAAGCACCTTGGCGCCCTTCACAGCCGCCCTAAGCTCGTCGGCCGGAAATGGCCTGAAGAGCTTCAGGTTTAACATGCCTGCGCGGAATCCTTCCTGGCGCAATTGATCGACCGCTATCGAACCGGTCTCACCCATGGACCCCATGGTGAGCATGACCACATCAGCGCCCTCTGTTTTATATGACGAGATGGGCTCATATTTCCGGCCGAACATCTTCTCCCATTCTTTCCATACTTCAAGGATCGTCTTCTTGGAGTTGATGAGGGCTTCGTTCATGGCCATACGCGCTTCAGTATATATCTCCGGCAAAGCCAGGGTCCCCATGGAAACAATGTTATCCGGATGGACGGCGCCATAGGGTTTCCGCGGTGGAAGGAATTTGTCTACCTCTTCCTGATCCGGCATGAGCATGCTCTCCACCACATGGGTAAGCTGGAACCCGTCCAGATTGACAAGCACCGGGAGCATCACATCATGATGTTCACCGATCTTAAAGGCCTGAATGGTCATATCAACGGCTTCCTGCCCGTTTGCAGCAAACATCGAAATCCAACCGAGATCCCTAACGCACATGACATCACTGTGATCGTTCCAGATATTGATGGGTCCCGATATTGCCCTGTTGCCAAGGGCCATGATAACGGGAAGCCTCATAGCCGGCACGATCGGCATGATTTCATACATGTACAAGAGCCCCTGGGAACTCGTCGCCGTGTAAACGCGCGCCCCTGCTGCCGACGCACCGGTGCAGGCGCTAAGAGCGGAATGCTCTGACTCTACCGGCAAGTATTCGCAGTCAAGATGTCCTTCCGCCACGATTTCTGCCAGATGCTCCGGTATATGCGTATTTGGCGTAATGGGATAAGCCGCTATAACATCAGGCCTGCACAATGCGGCCGCTTCTGCTACGGCAAGAGCGATTTCCATTCCAATTCGTTTAGACATAGCCTATCCCTCCTCATTCCTCTACCATCTTTATGGCGCGGGGCCAGCACTCGTGATAGCAAATGCCACAGCCCTTACAGTAGTCAAGGTTCGCTACAAAATATCCCTCTGCGTCTTCCGAAATACAACCTTCAGGACAGAACAGATAACATACACCGCATTTAATACATTTTGTGTTGTCCCAAATGGGTTTTTGGGCCCTCCAGCTTCCGGTATGGTATGATCGTGCGCTCGCGGGCTCGAATACCATTAACCCCGGGGTACATTCTTGCCAAGTCTCTGGCCACTTCTTTTTTGCCTTTGTCATTGTTATACCTCAATGTTTAGTTTGCGCTGCTAATTTTGACCTCGTCATAGGCCCTCTTCATGGCAGCCAGGTTCTTATTGGCTATCCTGCCAAATCTGTGTTCCACAGGACCTTTTGCTGAGTCGAACTTTACCTTATTAAGCACCTTTATGAGGGCTCCCAGCATAGTCGTATTCGTAATCGGCACTCCCAGTTCCTTCCATGCTATAGACGATCCGTCGACTGTAGCAATCTTACCCTTGAATTTTGTAATATCCGCAATTTCCTTTGCTGGCTTTGCCGTATTAACAATAAGTGTGCCGTCTGGTTTCAACCCGTCAGCAACGTTAACGAGACCGACGAGGCTTTCATCCAACACTACCACTACGTCTGGGGTGTATACACCAGACCTGACCTTTATCGGATGGTCGTCTATCCTGTTGAATGCAGCAACCGGTGCGCCTCTTCTCTCCGGCCCGAAGCTCGGAAACCCCTGAGCATACTTCCCCTCTTCGATCGCAGCCAGTGCCAGTAACTCAACTGATGTGACAGCTCCCTGACCACCTCTTCCATGCCATCTTACTTCTATCATTGGAAAATCTCCCAGATTGGATTGATGTAGAAATTGTTAAAGATGATGAACTAACTTTGAACGAAAATGACGTCCGGCTACCTATTACAAAATTCCGTCCCTGTCAAGTATTTTTTTGTCAATTATTTTTTGGCTAAATTTCTGATAACAGGTTTTCAGAGACCCCTGCGGTATTCCATGGACTTAGACAGTGTCATCCTGTCCATGTATTTAAGATCACCGCCGACGGGCACGCCGAGGGCGATCCTGGTTACCCTGATACCCAGAGGCTTAACAGATTTGTTAATGAGAAGGGCCGTTGCTTCACCCTGGACGCTGGGATTGGTTGCCACAATTATCTCTTCCGCCCCGTTCTCCGTTATCCTTTTCAAAAGCTCCTGTAATCTAAGATGATCCGGCCCGATACCGTCCAGCGGTGAGAGTGCCCCATGGAGTACATGATAGGTTCCTCTGAAACTCCCGCTTTCTTCTATCGCTATGAGAGAGTCCGGCTCTTCGACCACACATATGAGGTTCTTGTCTCGTGAATGATCCATACATATTTCACAGAGACTCCCCTCGGCGAGGTTGAAGCACACGGAGCAGAAGCGTATCTTCTGCTTTACCTCCAATATGCTCTGAGCGAGCCTTCTGGCATCTTCCTCGGATGCACGCAGAATAAATGTGGCCAACCTCGTGGCCGTCTTTTCACCTATACCCGGCAATTTCCCGAGTTCTCCGATCAAACGTTTTATAGGAAGGGCGTAACCTGTCATCTTGAAACACCCTACATCAGACCGGGGATATTGAAGCCGCCGGTAATCTTAGACATCTCTGCCGTAGCCATTTCCTGGGCTTTGCGAATGCCTTCATTAACTGCCGCCGTGATAAGGTCCTGCAACATATCGACATCTTCCGGATTGACAACCTCTTTATCGATTTTGAGGGACAAGATCTCAAATTTTCCGTTTACCACGACGGTCACCATGCCTCCTCCGGCTGTCGCTTCAACGGTCTTGGATTCCAGCTCTGCCTGGATACCGGCTATTCTTTCCTGCATTTTCTTCGCCTGTTTCATGATATTTCCAAAATTCTGTGTCAATTAAATACCTCCTATTGGGGAGTTTCAAAAAACTCGCTGTTCGTTATGAACGCTTTCGCAAAAAGTCTTTCTTGTTGCACCTTACGATTTTACAGAATCGTCATTACTGCCTCTGGTTATAACTTCACGCACAACAGCACCATCAAAGACATCCAGAACCTTTTGCAGAAGCGGATGGTTGAGGGCATCCCGCCTTGCATCATTGTTCTTGTTGCTATTTGTGACGCTATTATGATTCTTACTATGCTGACTATACTGCTCAGTGTCCAAAGATTCAATTATGATGGTAACGTCATCGCCAAAGTACGCTTTCGATATCTCCGTAAGGCGTTCCTTCTGAGCCTTTTCTGTTATGTCATCTAAAAAAATATAACCTTTATGGAAGCCGATACTGAGACGTCTGTTTTCATATCCGAGAAATACGCCGGGTTCAATCTTGGAAAACAGCGGGTAACTCTGTTTTTTTACAAAGCCCTTCAAGTCTTCCCAGATGTCCTCCATGATTTTACCTTCGGCCTTATGATATCCACTGTGGCCTTCGTCGACCATTCCCGACTGAGCGACCTTGAATAGTTCCTGTTCTTGGGAAGGAACTCCGTTCGTTTCCCTTGACTCGTACGTAGATGGTTTAACCTGAACAGTCCCTCCCGAAGTCAGTCTTTTTTCCAGGCCTTCCATGCGGGATAGCCATCTATCCATTGGTATCATCGGCTCCAGATAGGCCATTCTCACGAGGATCGTCTCAAGGTTTATGCGGGGATTCTGACTTCTTTTTACATTTTCCTCTTCTGCCATCAACATATCCAATAGGCGCTGGATGGTCTCCTGCGAAACGCCTTCCATCTGCATGGCGAGGCCGGCCACATCTTCATTTCCCAGATCCAAGAGTTCATTATCTTTTCCAACAATCTTGGTGAGTAGTAAATTTCTGAAATGACCTATGAGCATCTGATAGAAGTATTTCATATCAAGCCCAGCATAATAACCTTCTTCAATGATCTTTAAGCAAAGGCCGGCATTTCTATCAAACACTGCTTTGGACAGCCGGAAAAGAAACCGTCTGTCCGTCAGTCCCAGTATCTCCTCCACATCCTGATCCCGGATTTCGAAGCCCGCATACGATATCATCTGATCCAGGATGCTCTGCGCGTCTCTCAGACTTCCATCGCCGGCTTCCGCAACCCACGTCAGTCCCTTCTCACTTATTTTAACGCCTTCCTTTTCGGAGATTCGTCGCAGGCTGTCCTTGATCTGTTTCAGCGATATCCTTCTGAATTCAAAACACTGGCATCGGGATAGTATAGTCGCAGGTATTTTTTGGATCTCCGTCGTGGCAAAGACGAAGATTACGTGCGCTGGCGGCTCTTCCAGGGTCTTTAAGAGGGCGTTGAATGCCTCCCTGGTCAACATATGCACTTCATCAATTATGTAAAGCTTGTAGCGAGATGACAGCGGAGAAAATTTGACATTCTCCCTGAGTTCCCTTATCTCATCTATGCCCCTGTTAGAGGCGCCGTCAATCTCACGGACATCCATGGCAATGCCTTCCGTGATCTCCCTGCAATTGGTACATTCATTACACGGTGTTTCCGTAGGTCCTTTTTCACAATTCAGGGCTTTGGCCAATATCCGCGCTACCGTTGTCTTCCCCACGCCTCGGGGCCCGCTAAAAATGAAGGCGTGAGCTATGCGACTCTGGTGAATGGCGTTCCTCAGGGTCTTCACCGCATGGTCTTGCCCCACTACCTCGTCAAAGTTTTGAGGTCTGCACTTTCTGGCTAGAACAAGGTATTCCACTCGCTGCTCCTCACAGGCGGAAACTTACGATTAAACCTGAGGACGTTCGACTTGCTTCTCGCTCAGGGTCAATTGAAGCTCTCCGCAGCAAGCTGCCGAGATCGCACTCGCTGCCGGATTCGACTAAGGCCTTTCCCCGCGGTGTTGCCTTGGAAAAGGCCAAGTCTTTATTGAGATAGCCAGGCTTACCCGCAGCACACGTCGGAAATTGCTACCGTTGCTTCCTTCCGGATCTGGCGGGGTTTACAACCCTTCGTTGCACGGGACCCGGCTATCATATCTCTAGTTAACTATGGCGATACTACAAATGGCCTGCACTCAAACCTTCCGCCAACATAATTCTCTAAGACTGACTGGCGGTGCAGTAAGTCTAGGTGTAGTTTGTCTCACCATTTCCCTGCTAACAGGGAAATTTACAGGGTATTTAACTTAAGCATCGCCTCAAATTGATCATGACTCCCATTTTCCTTGACAGTTCCGTAGGGTAAAGAGAAATTGATTGAATTCCGAACAGGGAAAAACAGGGAACTGCCGGTGGACCCAATCGCTCATTTGTCGAAAACCCGACTCTTTTGTTTCAGCCATCAGTCTTTAGTTATCCACATGCCTTGGTGATTTTCAATATCACTTCTTAGTTTTGAAAACCAGTATAAAAAGAAGTATCAAGAGGAATATATATGTAACAAAAGAACCGATTGCTGATTTTTCAAGATCGCCCAACCGTTGGAATTGTAGACTACACCTACGAGTCCACACATGCTACTTGAAAAATAAATTGAGGATTTCCATTTGAATTGTGGTATCCGGCATCGCTAATGAGCCAAGCAAAGATTTGACTCCACACAAGCCTTGCCAAGAAATAACTAGTATTGTGTCCCCGGAATGCTGGCTGAAATACGAGGCCCGTCTATCGGTTTAAGGAAAAAACTGCCCAACTGGCTAAGAGAAAAAGTAAAGTATTATTTGGGCGAATCGAAAGGGAAATATGTTAGTTCGCCGAGAGATTTACCTAATTCTGTTATTATTACGGAGCTTTTCCGCCGTTATCAATGAGTGCTCGTACCGGATCAAGGCCGTATGGCGTACCTTCTTCAATTGCCTTTAACACAGTACCGCCACCCGTAAAGAAATAATATTTCGAATTATCCAGCGTCGATAAATAAAGGCCGGGGCACAGATTTTTAAACTCCTGAAGCGTATCTCCACCTCCGTAGAGTTTATGTGCCGCTGCATTCTGATCGATTTTGCTATCGAGGGCCGCAGAACCTTCGTTAAAATACGGCGTATATCCCATAACAGCATTAACAAAAATGGTTTTTGCTGAGTTCAAAGTATCTGATACCTCTGGATCTTCGAACGATTTTTTTGCAATATCAAGGATATAATGAAGCTTCTCGCCTTTGTTGAATTCCTTTATCGACCTGATCCTGTATTTCCCCTCAATCTTTCCTTCCATGGTATCCGATTCATACACATACGGAAGTTCCAGTATCTTGTGATGCATCTTGTCCATATCAACGAGATTCCTGGCAGCCTCGATATCTTCCTGTTCAATACCGCTGATCGATACATCATATTTTGCGCAAAGGTAGGTATTATAAATGATCCCGCCAAGGATCAATTTATCAACTTTCTTATAGATTTCGTTAAGGGGACCGATCTTTGTATTATATTTTGAACCTGCCACGACGGAGATGAACGGCCTTTCGGGCTCCAAAACCTGCGAAAGATTCTGTATCTCCTTTTGCATGAGATATCCCGCAAACGACGGGAGGTACTTCGTTATGTGATATGTGGAGACGTGCGGCTGCCAGGATCCGAAAGCATCGTTGACAAAGACATCGGCCAGGCCCGCCAGTTGGCGTGCGAAGGCGTCACTGTACTCCGTTTTTGACTCTTCCCCCTGGAACCATCTCGTATTCGGGAGGTATATGGCGCCGATCCTTTTTTCTTTCAGATTTTTTACGGCGAGATTTATCGATGTGTCGATGCTTTTTATCCCTTCATCACCTTCCGCCCTGAACGTCGGGCAGTATATCTTTGTATGAAGTTTGCGCTCCAGATATTCCGCAATGGGATCAACTGAAGTGGATTTATCTGCTTTAATTTTACCCGCTTTGTCTCGCGGCCTTCCGATATGGGTCATGATAATCGGTCTGCCGCCCCGCTCAACGATGTTAAAGATGGTTCCAATGGTTTGATCTATTCTGAACGGGTCTTCAATGACTCCTTTTTTAACCACATTATGGTCAACACGCAGTAGGACTATTTTATTTTCTACGTCGGCATCCTGTAAAAGTGGAAGTTTGGGATCAAGTTGTGGTTCCATGGCATTCCCCTTTCCCCTGACAATTCATATCGACAGTAAGGATATTTTCAGAGAATTACAAGATATATTTATTTGTGAAGAAGAACGGCAGCATTTTTCTCATTCGAGCGGGGTTAGCCTGACAAGTTCCTTTGAATACAAGGTGTCAGAAAGATGGGCGGTTGTTGATGCCACCTACAACTCCTCAAAAAAGTGATAAGATCATACCGATGATTACGTATTGAAATGGACAAACAACAAAAAAAGCAGGGCCATTACTGACCCTGCATCCTGTAATTGTTTCAAAGGGCAAATAAGATCATTCGCAGGATAATTTTTATATCTACATTGCCAATCTTTCAAAGTTACGATCGTATCCCGATATATCCTTCAAGCCTGGAACTCTCTCGCCTTTTCCACCTCAAAACGGCTCCCGATATAGATCGGACAACGCTGATGAAGTCCCTCTACCTTGATGGACATGAGATCCTGTTTACCGTCCGTAGCCATACCACCG
>Ga0209777_10001711_pt1 | contig 30756 bp, 16 predicted proteins | sample FrelakmetHBP12HB_FD_187147 | JGI IMG/M metagenome (GOLD analysis project Ga0209777, IMG submission 187147) | Freshwater lake sediment microbial communities from the University of Notre Dame, USA, for methane emissions studies -HBP12 HB (SPAdes)... | ecosystem: Environmental > Aquatic >... | reverse complement strand
TACGGGTATTGAACGTCGTGCTGGGGCGCTTTGCAAACTGGATTGCGCCGATCAAGCGTACAGTCTGGAGTCGTCGGCCTGCCGCTGAGGGGTTCCGGCAGGCGTCGTAACGTTAAGAACCCCGTGAAGGGTTACCCATCCTCAACCATGGAGGCCTGAAATGAGAGCAACACTATCGAGCACAATGCGACAACTGAGCCGGTGCGGGCTGGCGCTCTGCCTGACGGCAATCACCGCTGGTCCCGCTGCGGCAGAGGCCGGCGAGACGCTGGAAATCAAGCTAGGGACCACGATTAAGCGCTCGTGGGACGATGTGAAGAAGGCCGATTACGCCTACGGTCCCAAGCAGGAGTTCGACGCTGCCACCAAGGAGACGCACATCTGGCTGCCGTATGGGAGCAAGGGCGTGTACTTTGAAACTGCCGGTCTGCGTTTGACTGAGCCCGGCCCCAATGGGACGGGGTGCCCTCTGGTGATGTCCGTTGACGGCAATACGAGTGGCCGTCTGGTCTTCAAGCTCCATTTCGACACGCCGATCAGCGCCTTTCGCTTCTACGCCGGCTGGAGCGAGTGGGGCGTCGGGGGCGACACGGTCGGCGGATTCGAGTACAGCGTGAGCGGCCAGAAGTGGTTCACCATCAGCGAGACCAATGAGGGCAAGATCATCGAACCGTTTGTGGATGCCAACAAGTTCAAGGCAACCGGTTTGAAGACGCAGGACCTATACATTCGCTGTTACTCCCGCGACAAGAAGAACCCGGAGGCCGGTTTCGGCCCGGGCCGCTGGATGAAGCTCCGTATGGGCGGCGACCCGGCTTGGGGGGATATCGCGGAGACGTTCTTCAAATGCCAGATGCAACTGTGGGTAAGCGCTGCGGAGTAGTTCCGAATCGAGAACGCCTGGCCGGGCGCCGCGAACGTATTCGCGGCGCTCCAGCCGGGACCGCTCAAACCACCACGAGGTTGAACTACAAGAAGTGATCGGAGAATTGAGAGGATGCGAGCTGAACACAGCAATGAACGGGCGTTAACCGTGGGAATCCTGGCCATCGGTGCGCTGGCGGCCTGGACGCTGCCGGCTCGGGCGGCGGACGCCGACCCCCGCGATGACGCCAGCCCCTGGGGAATGGGCTCGAGCGCCGAATGGTCGGGAGACTACCCGAAGTTCAACCCGATGCTGGAAAAGGCCGGCGTGAAGTGGATTCGTCTGTTCGCCGAATGGCAGACGATTCAGCCCAAGCAGGGGCAGTGGAACTGGGAAGTCACCGATAGAATGGTGGCCAATGCCCGCTCCAACCACATCCACATCTTTCCGTCCTGGTGCTACTTCGCCCCCTGGGCGTCGGCCGACGGCGGCACGCGCAAGGGACCGATCAAGGACATGCAGTATTGGCGCGACTACGTCCGCGCCACGGTCAGCCGCTACCAGAAGGATGTGAAGTACTGGGAGGTCTGGAACGAATTCAACGGCAGCTTCTACGAAGGCAGGCAGGGGCCGGACAAGGTGAAGGACTACGCCGACCTGGTGGTGGCGGCGTCTGACACGGCCAAGAAGATCGATCCGAGCGTCAAGATCGGCATGAGCGTCGCCAACTTTGATGTGGCCTTCCTGGATCAGGCCATCAAGGCCGGGGCCGCCGGGCACTTCGACTACCTCTGCGTCCATCCCTATGAGAATCTGGGCTCGTTGGCCGAGGGCGGGGAGATGGGCTACCTGAGCCTAGCCGGCAATCTCCGGGACATGCTCAAAGCCAACAAGCAGCCGGCGGACGTTCCGCTCTGGATCACCGAAATGGGCTATCCGGCGCCGATCAAGCCCGAGCCCAAGGCCGACGCGCGGGAAGCGGAGATCCTGGTCAAAGGGTTCGTGCTCTCCATCGCGCAGGGCTTCCAGCGCATCTTCTGGTTCGAGGCGCGCGGCCCGTCGTACGGCGGCGGCACGGACCTGGGCATCATCCGTCCCGACTGGACGCCGCGTCCGGCGTATGACGCGCTGAAGACAATGACGACGCTGCTGGGCGAGGAGCCCAAGTATCTGGGCTGGCTGGACATGGGCAAGGGTGCCTATGGATTTGTGTTCAGCGGCAAGGGGGGTAATGTGCTGGCCGCCTGGGCGCCGCCGGGAAAGGAGTACAAGGTCACCTTCCCTGCCGACGTGCGTCTCACGGACTTGGCGGGCAAGGAAACCACGCTGGCGGCCGGTGACGAACTGGTCGTGAGCAGGACGCCGGTTTTCATCAGCGACCTGCCGGCCGATCTGGCACAACAGGCGCAGGCGAATCTGGGCAAGCCCTATCCGTGGGGCGGGGACTATGCCCACGCCAAGGTCGTGACCTGCCGCCTGGGCGCCGCCAACGTGGAGGATGGCCTAAAGCAGGCCAGTCCACAGACGACGGTGATAGTGAACGGCTTGACGGAGACCTGCCGCCGCACCGACTTCGCCAATCCCGCGTTGCATAACGAAGGCCATTACGTGTATTTCCGCGTTGATCCTCAGTTCGTTCCCTATGGAACCAAGGAACTGGAGATCACCATCGTGGCCAAGCGCGTGGCGCCCGGAAAACAGGCGGGGATGAGCCTCTGCTACGAATCTTCGAAGGGCTACACAGGGGCGCAGGGATGGTGGACGATTCCTGGGGGCGACCAGTGGCAAGAGAACACCTGGAAGGTGAGCGATGCCAACTTCGTCGGTCAGTGGGGCTGGAACTTCCGCTTCGACGCGATCAGCTCGCCGAATGAATTCCTGGTCAAGGAAGTACGCGTGAGCAAAGCCGGCCAGCCAGTCAAATGAGGCGGACTACGACGAGAAACTACGCTTCGCTTGGTTATCAAGAAGAACGAGCTGAAGCAACCCGTTTTCGCCGAGACTGTCAGGCACCCCGGGGCGGAACAGGGTTTCAAGTCGACCGGCGGCAAGGCGCCGATCCTGATAGCCTGTACCGCCGCGGGCCGTTAGTCCTCTTCCAGCTTCAAGCCCTCCACTTCTTTGTCCCGTTTGAGCATCTTGTCCGGCCGCACTTCCTCCGGTTGCCCGGCCTTCCCGGCTGTCCCGGAAAAGCGCACATACCCCCACAGGCCGGGGTGCAGCATGGCCTCCGCCGCTTCGTCCGAGACAATCGCCGTCGCCGCGTTCGCCCAATACAAGCGCTGGAGCACCTCGCTGCCGTCCGGGCCGCTGACCAGGATGCCCCAGTCCATCTTCAAGCGCAGGCCGGGTGTGATCTTCAGCCCGAGGCTCGCCAGCGGGATTGAGGCCTCGACGCAATACCCGGCGTTTTCCTGCCCCTCGCGCGGCGGCTGTTGAGCCATCTTCACGCCCTCGAGGCGCACCACGCGGTCGAAGGCCGCGTGGAACACGTTCGTGTGCGTCTCCCAGGACTCATCCGGTTTCGCGCCGGCACAGTTCGGCTGATACAGCACCGCCACAGGCTTGCCGTCCGCAAACGTCATGAGCAGACGCAAGTCGCCCTGCGCCGGCTCCTTCCGGTCCGCGGGCGCGGAGGCGTCGGTGCCGAGCAGCAGGTCCAGGGCCGCGCCGGTCTTGAAGAGGCGCTTCCAGTCGTTGCCAGTGTTCTTCAGCGGCCCGCAGCCGTTCGCCTTGCAGCAGACGTACAGGTTCTGGTCGTCATAGGCCATGGCGAACGCGACCTCGCGCTCCTTCAAGCGCGCGCTTTCGAAGCTCCACTCCTTCGGATCGCCGTCAATCTTCACGTTCTCCGGCGCCCTCCGGCACTCGATTATCGTGGCCGCCTCATAGATGCGCCGCTGCTGGACTTTGCGGTCCCACTCCATCGCCGCAGCCACGTCCAGCGGCGTGACGGTCAGCTCTCCCTGCTGGCGCCTGAACTTCTCGAAGCCCTGCACTTCCGCCACACCCGCAAAGTTGTGCCCCGCGACGACGTAATACTTGTTGTCCTCCAACGTGCGGCAGAAGTACCCACTGAAGTGTTCCTGCCCGGCCGTCACATCCGACAAGTCCAGCCCACGCTCTTGCTCCAACATGCTCCAAGGTTTGGCGCCGGGTCCGCGCATGTCGCGGAAGATCTGCCCCGCGAGCAGTCCGTCCGCGGTCCAGACGTGCCAGATGCCGCAGTTCGTGTTGGTCACAAGGAACTCGCCAAGGTCCCCGGCGTGGGCCGTTGCGTGCCCTACGATATCGAACTCCGCCACCACCTGCGCCGGGTAGTAGGGCTTGGCGCTATAGAGTGCGTGCACGCCGCGTCCGCCGGCTGGGTAGGACCACAGCGGCGCGCCGGCGGGCGACAAGGCGTAATCCGCCTTCTCACTGCCGACGTAGAAGAAGTTCCCGTTACTCAGCCGCAAGCCATATTCGCCCTTGCGCCCCCCGGGCAGTTTTTTGCGCTCATACACCGGCGCGCCATTGGGCAGGAATTCCTTGACCTCGTAGCGCCACGCCCCCGCGCTCACGCCCAGCGTCTCGTCAAACGCGCCGACCGCACCAGGATCGTCAGAGAACGTCACCTCGTCCGCTTGCGGGATTCCGTCGCCGTTGCGGTCGGCCCAGGCGAAGGAAAGATCACCCAACGGACGGCGTCCCAGGCCGGCCAGCACATCCGGCGTGCGCAGCGGCGGGAAGCGCCCGGCCATGCCGACGGCAGCCAGGCGCCGCAGCTTGTCCTTTTCGTAAAGGTAGACGACGCCGCACGAATTCCCGCCGAAGGAGGGCCGCGTCACCAGATACATGCGGTCCTGCACGCGGATGGGCAGTTCCCCCGCCGCGGAATCGCCCAGCCAGGTCATGTTCTTGAGGCGCGTTTTGCCGGCCTGCCAGTCCAGCTCGAACTCCATCGGCCCGTAGAGGAGCCGCTTCTTATCGTAGGGGTCCAGCACGCCGCCGCCGCCGTAGCCTGTGTTGCCAAAGAAATCCTTCTTGAACGTTCCGTCCGTGCCCCACAAGCTGATGCGCTTCGGATTGTAGTCGCACTCCACGACCCACAGTTGGTCCTGCGCGTCAACGGCCAGATTCACGGCCACGCCAGGGTGACTGCAGAACCTCGCCGGGTCCCACGGCCCCGCCACACGTCCGCCCGGGGTGCCGAGGGTGCGCAGGAACTTCCCGTCCGGGCCGTAAACGCGGACGACGCGCCGCTCCGCCGCGCCGTCGAAGGCGTACAGGTAGCCCGCTTTGTCGAAGGTGATCGCGCGCGGCTCCTGCAGATCGGTTACGACGGGTGTGTGCCGGCCCATGTTGGTGTCAACCCTCACCACCTGCGCTCCCGACAGCGCGAAGAGGCCGCCCGCTGCGTTGAAAGCGATAGCGCCGGCCCGCTCAAGCGGCACTTCCTTCAGCAGCTTTCCGTCTTTGGTGTCGTAGATCTCCAGCCGCTCCGCCGCCAGTGGATCAACGGGCGCTTCGCCGCCCAGATACTGCACCGGGGCAACGCCGTAGATGCGGCAGCGTGTGGGGTCCAGCGTCTGCCCGCCGCGGTCGTTGCGCACGCCCACGCAGCCCGCGCGGTCGTCCTCGCGCCACATCCACTGTTCGACCACACGCAGCCGCAGTGCCCGCGTCTGCACCTCCCGGCCGAAATCCACGTAGCCGTCAAGGTAGCGCGCTTCAGAGTTGTAGTTCTGCCCGCCCTGGTAGTAGTCGCGCAGCGGCTGCTCATACCGTGCGATCTTCCGCCACGGCGCGTTGTCACGCATGTTAGCGGGAGCGCCGTCCGGACCAGTGTAGGTGTCAATCTCCGTGAAGCGTCCGTCAATCTCCTCAATCGCCAGCCCGCGCAGGCTTTGTGGCGTGTCCCATTCCAGCATGTAGATGGCTGGATCGGCAGCGGTCAAGGGCTTGTCGCGTTGGGCGTCCCATTCGCCCGCCTTATTGAGCTGTCCCGAACTGACGCTGATCTTCGCTTTCGGCAGCAGGCTTGCGAAGCGCCGCCGCAGAATCTTCAGGCCCTCGATCCGCGCGCTCCAGGCCTGCTTGTCCTCGCCCGTCTCGCCCTTATCCTTCAACGAGGCGCCGGTGTTGAGCAGGTCGTCGAGTTCGTCCATCCCGTGGTCGAAGCTTATGCGCAGCGCGCGCGTCAAGGTGTTCTCCGGAGCCGGAACAACCGTCCAGCCCTGCCCCGCGCTTTTCCAGAAGACCGCCCAGTCCTTCTCGTTGTTTGGCTGCGGCGGATAGGGCGCGCCGGCCTTGAGCAGGCTCAGGCGCACATGCAGGCCCGCGTCGTCAGGGAGCGGAAAGGCCAGGCTGCCTATCGGCACCGGCCGTTTGAAAGCCAGCACAATATGCTGCCTGGGCGCGGCATCCTTCGCTGTCCCCAGTGAGCGCAAGCCGTTGAAGCCCGGCGGCGTGCCGGTCAGGCGAAAGAGCCGCACGAAATCCTCGCGCAGTTGCGGCGCTTTGGCGTCGCCGCCCTTCGGCGGCGGACCGTACCTGGGGTCGCAATGCTCGATATCCACGTCCCCCGAGGAGGCGGCGTTCGCCAGCCAGTTGGTCTCGCCGCGGATGGCCAGGTACAGCTTGCCATCGCGCGCGGCCATGCCCTTGGCCCCGCGCTGCCGCTGCGGCGTGGGAGCAGCTTCCAGGAACGTGTCCAGTTTCTTCCCGGGAAGCTCGAAGCGCCACACGCGGTCAACTGCGCCGCCCGCCGCTGCGAAGAGGTACTGGCCGTCGCAGGCCAGCAGCGACGGTCCCGTCCAGGCTGCCAGGTTGTGGTGGCCCCACAGCTTGCGCCCGCTCAAGTCGCACTCGATCAGCGCCACGCCGCTTTCCGCGCAGGGCGCGCTGAAGAAGATGCGGTCGCCAGCGGGACAGACGGCGAGCGGCGGGGTGTGGTCGGCCAGCCAGCCGCCGGGGCCGCTCGCGCCGTTCAGCCACGGCGAATTCTCTGGCGCGTTGTCGCCGATGTTCGGGTAGGGCGTCATCTCGTAACGGAGAGTGAGGCCCGGGTGCGTGAGCCCCTTCCAGCGGTAGGTGCCTGGAGCGATGAATCTGCCGTCCTCATCCTTCAAGTCCCACGGCGCCGTGATCTCGCCCACTTTGCACTGGGCGTGTGCCAGAAGGTTACGCGCGCGTCTGCCTTGGGCATCGTCCACGGCGAGCGTGAGGATGGCGTCCTGTTCGAGTTGGGCGGCGATCCTGAACGGCGGCTGCTCATCGGTGGCCTGCCGCGGCGGGACAGCCTTTTCCTGCAGGTCGGTCAAGACCAGCAGTGAATGGATGGCCGCGAACTGCGGCTGGTCGGTCTTGAGAATCAGGAACTTCAGGCCACGCGTGGCGATGGGCGGGCACGAAACCCAGCGTCCGCCTGCGCCGCCCTCAACGTTGGCCTTCAGCCGCACCCAATCCTGATCGCCACCGAGCGCCGGGTTGACGCCCTCCGGCCCGCTGTAAGTGAAGAGCTTGAGGTCGCGGAAGTTGTCCTGCGTGAACAGGCCGCACACGGTCCGCGGCTTGTCCCAGGAGATGACAAACCAGCTCGGGGCGACGTCGCTGACGGGCGCGCGGTTGACGCGGCCGCGGTTGTCCGGCCCGTGGCTTTGCCAGGAACCGGCGCCCTGGGTGAGTTGTGAGGCCGCATAGCTGATCGGTGGCCGGCCGTCTCCGTAGGAGATGTAATCGCCTTCGCCGTTGGCAAAGCCCTCGGGTGTGAGGTTGTGAAGCCGCGCGGCGAGCAGGCGCAGGGACTTAAGTTCAGAACGGCCGTGCTGTCTTACGTCCTTCCAGACGAAGGCACGCACCTGGAAGCCGGGCGGAAACGTCAGCAGCCTCATGCCCGCCTGGTTCGGCGGGAACACCAGCAGCTCCCATTGTTCATTTTTCGTCGCGTCAGGCGGCAGCGGCGCGGCGCTCTTCAGCACGCGCCACTCACCTTCCAGCGAACAGAGCATTGAGCCGACCGCAATGGGCTTGTTGAGGACGAGCAGATAGAGGAACACAGCGGCCCTCTCTTTGCCAGCCGCCTCCCCCCCAACCCAGGGGCCCTTCTGCGACAGGCCGAGCGCGCTCAATACCCCGCCTGGCTGTGCGCCGGCGCTCGCCTGGCCGTTCACGAACACCTTGCAGGCGGCGGCATCAACATCCGCTTCCGTGACGGCCGACTCGAACAACCTGCCGGCGCTCTCGCCGCCGCTGCACGCAGCCCCAAAAAGCGCTAAAGCGCAGAACAATCCAGCTGGCCCACTACGCCACATCGTCATTGACAGCCTCCCGCTACAGTGAATACAACGAGGAACGAGAAACGAGGAACGAGAAACGAGGAACGATGAAGGATGAACTGGCTCCCATTTGCGCACATTGTGGCGCGAAGTGAGCGGTTTGGGCGGCACAAGCGGTCTTGTCACGTGAACTTTTTCCCCACCAGTTTTCATGCAAGTCCTTTGGGATTTGGCAAAATCGTCGAGAACGAGCGGGTTTCGCTCGCGAATCAGCGCCTTTCGCTTGCGGATTAGCGGCTTTCGCTTGCGGATTAGCGGCTTTCGCTTGCGGATTAAGGGCGATTGCTTGCGAATCATCGGCACCAAGACAAGGCTTCTGGCCATCATTCCGGGTCCGTTTCCTGTCCGGGCTCTTGGAGATCCCAGGGATGCATTGTCTGGCGTTACACACTTGCTGCAGCCTCCTTCCTGGCAAAGCGGCGCCGAGCACAAATGGCGGATGGTGTGTGGTGCGTAGAACGTGGGGCGTGCCGAGTGACATTTTGCGTCATGCTCCTGTACCCGCCACGGCTGACCGGGTGCGGTGATTTGGTAACACGGAAAACAGTATCCCACAGGAGTACTACGCATATACCATGCCACAGTACTAAAGAATATTAGAACTACGATGTATACCGGCTGGATTAGAGGGGGACAGAGGGGCAAGCCGGGCTGGGCTGGGGCGGCCGTGCGTCTGCGCTGGCGCGGCAGTCCGGGACCGGGTCATTCTGACCGTGTCATAATGACATTATAGTACCATACACATTGTCCTTTTGACAATGCACGTCACGCGCGACCGTAGGGTTGCCCATTCCTTGTTACGGACGCCCTTGACAGGGCTGGTCATGGTCGCGTTGCGCACGTACCGGGGCCTTCCGGCCCCGTCTATTAACGCGGCGGCCCATCCGGGCCTTGAAACCCGCAGGACAGGTGATGCTTCCAGTGAAGCGTATTGCTCTGTCGTAAGCTTGACGCGCTGCCGTGAAGGGGAATACTGTTTCTTTATGAGAAGACGGGCATGCGCTACCGATGCAGTTCTTGCTGCGGCCGGATGCGATGGTCTAGCTGTTTTTTCCCGTCCCTTTTTTCCCTTTTATGAATAGCAAGGATTACGACGACCCGAGGCTTGAGGCCCGGTGGCTCACCGAGCAGCGCGCTAGAGCAGTTCACGACCGAGCGTAGCCATTGGTGTGGGGGGCGTCCCCGCCCGCCAGATGAATGCTCAGGCGGATACATCCAATCGTGAACTGCTCTAATGTGCAGAGATACTTGCGGAAGGAGGGTGTTCACCATCGTGGAGTCGCACTCGAGCCAGACTGGTTCGTTGCTCCCTACGTTTCCGTTTGGCGGGTCGAGTCCATGAAGCGTCCTGGTTTGGTTGGCTGGTGGGCTATCAGTGGCGACTTGCCGACGGACTATTTGAGCGGCCATGATGCTGCCGACGCTCGCGCTGCTTTGGCCGCCTTTGCCATTCGGTGGCGTGAGATTTCCGGTTACATGTTACGCGGCGAGGAACACCCGACCGCGAGAATTGGGTGCGCCGGCAAGTGGCGCGAGTTGGGAGACTTGCTCAACCGGCGAGCGGGGATGATCGAGAAGTGGACAGCTAGAGCAGTTCACGATTGGGTGTATCCTCGCGCATTCGTGGCACGGGCATCTTGCCCGTGTCCACGGCCTGGAAGGCCGTGCCACAAGGTCACAGCCATTCGTGAAGTGCTCTAATGATGAGATGTGGCGGGAGGGTGGGGTCTGACGGGCGGCCGTTGATCGCGGCTTGTGCTATTCGGGGGGGCATCGGTCTGGGCAGTTTCAAACCGAAACTATCGGGTCATCGGGTGATCGGGGCATCATGCCGCCAGTTCAGCGCTCAGGGCGCGGTTCCTGGGCAAAGGCCCGGTACAAATCCACTGCCTGCTGATCGGTAATCCCGCGGCCAATGAACAGGCGGGCACGGGCGGAGGCCGATTCTCCGCTCTTGATGTCGCGGCCAAAGAGCGACAGGTACACGGAGCGGTGGTTCTCCTCACCGAAAGGCATGGAGATGGCGAAACAATCGTCAGGCGGGGCCATCAACACCGCCGTGAGGCCGCTCTTGGCGTCCCGCCTTAGCGCCAACGGCGCGGCCAGGCGGGGCATAACCTTCCAGTCCACTGGATTAGGCGGGCGCTGCCAACGCCCGTCAGCAATGATCCGCACGGCCTCATTGTCCCGAGGGAACGCCAGCCAGTAGCCGGCCTCCTTCCTGGCTTCCATGAATCCTGGTTTTGCGTCCCCTGCCGCCGGCGCGGCGCCTACGCCGCCAGCCTGTGGATTCTGCTGCACGTAAGCGAAGGAGGCCGGGAAGCCGTCGAAGTAAGAAGCCAGGAACAGCTCGAAGCCCCGCAGGTCCTTCCGCGGTTTCACTGTCACCCGCACGTCCAGGACGTTGGGCGCAGTCCAGCGGTAGGCGGCCGTCATATCCAGTGGATGATCCTGGTCGGCCGTCCACTGTACAGCCACGGCCCCTGAACCCAGCAGCGTGGCCACGCTCGCCCAATCCCAGGCGGCCGTGCCGAAACGGGCGTCCCCGGTAAGCAGACGGTACAGAGAGAAAAAACCGTAGGGTCCGGCCACGGGGAGGCCCGCGGCGCCCTCCAGCACAGGGCGCAGTCCCAGCGACTTGCCCTCCGGCCTCAGCGTGCCTCGCAAGACGCCCGTATCGAAGCGGTACTCCTGGCCGGAGAGCACGAAGCTCAACGGATTCGCCGCCGGCGGGGCAGGCGCCGGTTCTCCCGCGAAGGCGGGCATTATGAGAAGCAGGCCCGCGATCAACTGGCAGCATGAATGTTTCATGGCAGATCTCCTTAACAGGATGGCTCGACATGTGCAAGAGGATGAATCGTGGACGGAGAAGAATACAGAAGACAGAAGACAGAAGGGCGTGCGGAAGATGGGGGCGTGGCGTGCAAGATTCTGTATCCGGGATGGCCCGCCCCAAGCGCAGCGCGGGGCGGGTGAGCGAAGCGAACAAGAAGCCTCGCCCTGGGCACCCAGATGCAGAACGATGCGCACTTTGTCCTGGAAGGTCCGAGGCAAGGCTTCTTGTGCCTTCGGCACCCGGCCCTGTGGGCCGGGCCACCCTGTGGCGCCGGGGCACGGATGAGGCCGGGCCGAACGGCCCTGCCCCTGCCCCCTCCCGCAAGGGAAGGGGGAAACGGCCCGGCCACATCCGTGGCACAAACCGGCGCCATTTGCTATTTCCGGCGGGAGTCAGAAAATCCTTGCGGAAGCAATCAGAGGAGGTCCCTATGCGCAAGCCGATCACGCCGACCATTCTGCTGTGCCTGTTGCTGGCGCTGCCTGCGTGGAGCGGTGAAGGCGCTCGCGGACGGCACAAACGCATGTATGCCGTGCCCTGTCCCGGCAAAGTAGCTATTGATGGCAAGCTGGACGACTGGGACCTGTCCGCGCAGATCTTCACGTGCGTGATCGAGGAAACCGCCGAAATGCAGAGCGCCAAGTTCGCGCTCATGTATGACAAGGACGCACTGTACCTGAGCGGCGACGTGCGCGACCCTTCGCCGCTGATGAACCGGCACGATCCCAGAGTTGACGGCGACAAAGGCTGGGATGCCGACGCCTGCCAGTTCCGCCTGATCCTCGACCCGGCGCAAGGATACCCGGTCAACCAGGCTTCCTTCAATCCCGTGGACAATGACCAGATGGCGCACTTGACCCTCTGGTACTACACGGACCGCAAGGAGGCGTGCCTGCAAGTGCACGTGGGCATGAACTACAAAGTCCCGCGGGCGGAGTGGGGGCCGCACGGCGTGGTGCCGGGCGACAAGTTCGAAGCGGCATACATTCCGGCGCCTGACGGGCGGGGGTATGTTTTCGAGTACCGCATTCCCTGGTCCACGCTCGGCGGCAAGAACCCGCCTCAGGCCGGCGACTGCGTGGCCGGCACGGTGCAGTTTGACTGGAGCGCGCCCGACGGGCTCAAGACCGCGGGCGGCTCAGCCTGGGCCTACGATGTGATGGCCTGCCCGGGCTTCACGTTCCAGTCGTCGGCCTGTTGGGGCAAGATCATCTTCGCCAAGAAGGGGCACGTGCCGAAGGAACTGGTCGAGGAAGGCCTGCCGCCGGAGAAGCCGCTGCCATTGCAGTTCAGCTATGAGCTGCCCGAGGACGGCGAGGCCACCGTGCAACTCTTCGATGAAAAAGGCTTCGTGGCCCGCACTCTGGTAGCCTCTGGCGCGCGCCGCGCAGGCAGGAACATCGAGCGCTGGGACGGCCTGGACGACAGCGGCAGGCTCCTCCCCGCAGGCAACTACGTATGGAAGGGCCTCTACCATCAGCCTGTCAAGACGCAGTTCGTCCTCGCCGTCCACAACTCGGGCCAGCCGCCCTACAAGACCGACGACAACACCGGGGGCTGGGGCGGTGACCACGGTTGCTCGACTACCGTCTGCGCCGTTGGGAACGGGATGCTCCTGGCCTGGAACGCCTGCGAGTCCGGTTGGGGCATCATCCGCACGGACCTGCAAGGCAAGAAGGTGTGGGGCAGCCGGCACTGCGCGACATACCTCGCCACGGACGGCAAGCGCTTCTTCGCCGCCGGCGACCACGGTTTCGACGCCGCGCCCGGCGTGAAAGTCTTCGACCTGAGCGACTCGCGCCCGCTCAACTTCGGCAATGGCGCGCCGCGGCTGGCAGCGCCGCCCGGCGGCGACGAGAAGGCAGATGAGGTGACCGGCCTGGCCTACAGCAACGGCACGCTCTACGTCGCCTATAGGGGGCGCAACCTCATCGGCCTGTTCGACGCGAGCCAGGGGACGCTCAAAGAAACCTGGGCTGTCCCCGCACCGCAGCGCCTGGCCGTGCGGGGTGACGGTGCGCTGCTGGTTGTCAGTCAAGGCCGCGTGCTGGCGGTCAGCAAAGGGCAGGCGGCGCCGCTGGTGAGCGCGCACCTCGACCAGCCAACCGGCATCGCAGCGGCCCCCGACGGCTGGCTTTATGTTGCCAACGGCGGCAAGTTGCAGAACGTCTCGGTCTTCGACGGCAGCGGAAAGTACGAGATGAGCATCGGCAAGGCAGGCGGGCGCCCGCGTGTCGGCCGGTTCGACAAGAGAGGGATGCTCGAACCGGGCGGCCTGGCCTTGGACGCGCGCGGGTGCTTGTGGGTCGCGGAAACGCTCGATTCCCCCAAGCGGCAGAGCGTGTGGGACGTCAAGAGCGGCGAGTGCGTCAACGAGTTCTTCGGCGCGAGTTCCTACTTCGGCTGGGCATACATGGATCCGAAGCATGCGGGTGAGATCTACTGCCACAACGTCCTATGGAAGGTGGACCTGGACAAGAAGACCTCGACGCCCCATAGCACCATCTGGCGCGCGACGGCGCCGGACATGATCGAGGAAGCCAGCCCCAGCGGGTACGCGGGGCACTTCCGTGTCTTCAGCGCGAAGAACGGGCGGCAGTTCGGTTGGGGCCAGGGCAGCTATGCCAACAAGCTGTACATGCGCGTGGGGGACATCTTCAAGCCCATCGCGGGCGCGGTGATCGTGAGCAAAGGCAATCCGTTCATCGCCTGGCCGCCATACCCCATTTTTGCGGACAACACGAAGTTCCCCAACGGCACGTACATCTGGCAGGACGCTAATGATGACCAGACGATCCAAGAGAACGAATTGTGCCGCCCGGCCACTGAGCGGGGCGAGAGTCTCTTCAACTGGATAGATGAGGACCTGAACGTGTGGTGCGATTCCGGGTTCCTGATCGCGCCGCTGCGCTTCGAGGCCGACGGCAGACCAGTGTATGACTTCAGCAAGCGCACGCCGATTCCGTTCAGAGGATCAAACGGCAACGCGACGTCGCTATGGTTGGACCCTGGGGATGGCGGCGTCTACACGCTGAACCCCGGGCAAAGCCCAGGCCTCGCCAAGTTCACACGCGACGGGAAACTGCTCTGGGGTTACCCGCGCATACCGCAGTGGAACGACGCGCTCAACCTGCCAATTGTCGCGCCAGGGCGGCTCTGGGGCCTGACCATGCCGTTGGGCCTGGCGGGCGGCTTCACCGGGGCGGCCGATTACTTCGGGCCGTACCACCTCTTCACGCGTGACGGCCTCTACGTGGCGATGCTGATGCGCGATGGCCGCAGCGGGGGACTGGGGCCGGACATCACCGCTTCCGAGACAATCACGGGCCAGCTTGTGAAGCCCGAGGGCCTGAACCGGTACTTCCTGCTGGCCGGCGATCAGGACGGCCGCGTCACGGAGGTCCTGGGGCTCGATACCGTCAAGCGTCTTCCCGGCGGCGCGTATGTCCATGGCGAGCAGGACACCAAGCACGCCGCGGAGGCCCTGGCCGAATACGAGAAGCTCAGAGCCAGGAGCCAGAAGCTGGCCATCGGCCGCGGCAAAGGGTCACTGGCGGCAGCCGCCAGCGTGGGGAAGAGCGCAGGGGCGGGGCGCAGTTTCTCAGTGTGCGCCGCGTATGACGAGAAGAATCTCCATGTCGCTTACGACGTCGCCAGTCCGGCGGAACTGACCAATGAAGCCAGCGACCCCCGTCTGCTCTTCAAAGGCGGCAACGTGCTGGACATCCAGCTTGCGGCCGACCCGCAAGCAGATCCCAAGCGCAAGACCCCCGTGCCGGGCGACGTGCGGATTCTGGTCACACGGCAGAAAGGCAAGCCCCTGGCCGTCATCTACCAGCCGAAGGCAAAGGATTTCAAGGGTGAGCCGATTGTGCTGAGTTCGCCCACGGGGAAGGAGACGTTCGAGGCCATCCAGGCTGACGCCCCCGTGGGGCTCGACTACCAGAAGACGGGAGAGGGCTTCAAGGCGACGGTGAGCATCCCGCTGCAGCTTATTGGCTGGTCGCCGCAGCCGGGCGCCAAAGTGCGCCTGGACTTCGGTTACATATTCGGCAACGCCACGGGCAGTCAGGCCGCGGTGCGGGCCTACTGGAGCAACAACAGCTTCTCGGCCAACGTGGTCAGCGACGTGCCGAACGAGAGCCGCCTCGAACCGGCGGAATGGGGTGAAGCAACGGTGGAATGAGCCATTCCGGATGGGTAGACGTTCCCTTGACAGCCGGGCGAACTGGCGGTCTCATGGCGCCAATCACCAAGGAGGCCGGAATGAAAGCACGAATCGCCCTTCCCGTGTTCCTTTTGTCGGTGATCCTCCTTTTGCCAGGGTGCGCCCCGGACGGCGAGGACTTGCCGCTTGGCGCCGGTCAGACTCCGCAGACGTTTGAGAAAGAGATCCGGAAGACGCTGCGTCTGAATTATCTGCTGTACCTGCCTCCCAAGTACGGCGACTCCAAAGAGAAGTGGCCGTTGATGCTGTTCCTGCACGGCGCCGGCGAAAAGGGCCCGGACCTGAACAAAGTGACGGTGCACGGCCCGCCGAAACTCGTCGCCAAGGAAGGGAAGACGTTTCCTTTCGTGATAGTCTCGCCCCAATGCCCCGAGGAGAGGGGGTGGACCGATGAACTCCAGCTCGAGGCCCTCGATGGGCTGCTGAACGACGTGGTCTCGCGTTACCGCGTTGACAAGGACAGAATCTACGTCACCGGTTTGAGCATGGGAGGATTCGCGACCTGGGCGCTGGCCTTCAGGTATCCGGACAGGTTCGCCGCCTTGGCGCCCATCTGCGGCCGAGGCAATCCTGCAAAGGTGGACAGAATCAAGCACGTGCCGGTGTGGGTGTTCCACGGAGCAAAAGACGGTCTTGTGCCGCTGAGGGACTCGCAGGTGATGGTTGATGCGCTGAAGCAGCTGGGCGGCAACGTCAAGTTCACAGTCTACCCTGAGGCCGACCATGATTCCTGGACAGAGACGTACAACAACCCGGCGTTCTACGAATGGCTGCTGGCGCAGTGCCGAGGGGCACAGTAGGGGAGGGACGAGCGCTGCAACCAGTTTGCCAGTTTGCCAGACAATGCTTGACATGGCCTGGCCAGAGATTACCATTGTATTAACAAGAGCGAGCCACGCACAAAGTTCGAGGGGGTGCAGCGTTTGGAAAGACCAAGGGTGCTCTGGAGGTCTCAACCATGAGCGTCGTAGAGATAGAATCGGCCGTCACCCACCTCTCAGCCAAAGAACTGGCTGAGTTGTTGGCATGGCTCAAGGAGTATCAGGAGCGGGTGTGGGACGATAAGATAGAGGACGACATGGAAGTGAGCCGTCTCGATGACCTGCTTGCCGGAGTAGGCAAAGAAGACTGAGCAGTTCGTAAGGACCCCTCACCCTACCCTCTCCCGCAAGGGGAGAGGGAACACAAAGGGCAAAGAGTTGCTGGACTTCAGGGCTCCGTCATATAGAAAAGGTATGGCGAATGTGCTGGACCTGCCGGATGCGCAGCGCACCTATGACCGAAAACCGTGTCTATGTGGCGATTAAACCTTCGGGAGCCAGGTCTGCATTTGAGGACTCCGCCGTGCAAGACGGCGAAGGGACAGGACCCTGTAGGCGGCGGAGCCGCGGTCAAAGAACCGAGGCGGACATTTTGGATTCTGGATTGAACAGCAACCGCAGGGGCAGAGAAGGGGTTTGGAATTGAGGTTTTGGTTTTAGTTTTTCTTCCTGTCTCGCGAAGGTTTGGAGCGTTAGCAGCACAATGAACGACATCACGACTGAATCGGCGGAACCGGCTGTTCAGGTATTTCCGGAGCGCCTGGCGATCCTTGTGGATGTGCACAACCTGTTCTGCGCGGCCAAGCTGCTGCATCAGAGCAAGGTGGACTATGGCAATCTCTTGCGCGGCCTCACCGGCACCCGCCAGTTGGTCCGGGCCATTGCCTACGTAGTGCACAAGCCTGACGTGAATCAGGCCGGCTTCCATGAGGCCCTGGGCCACCTGGGTTATGAAGTGAAGATCAAGGAGCTCAAGGTCTTTCATGACCAGGAGGCCCGCGGGGGAACAAGCGCAAAAGGCTCGTGGCAAGTGGGCCTGACCATAGATGCCTTGATGCTGGCCACCAAGCTGGACACGATCGCTCTTGTAACCGGCGATGGGGAATATGCGCCCCTGGTCGAGCGCCTCAAGAGCATGGGCTGCCGGGTCCAAGTGGCCGGCTTCGAAGGCTCGGTGGCGGGTGAACTGGCAAGGGCTGCTGATCAGTTTCTTCCGATTCAGGAAAACTGGATCTTCAGGGAGAAGAAGTTCGAAGAGCTGGCGGCGAACACTGCATCCAGCCCCCCGGCCACCCCCACAGCCGCACAGGGCCTGCTCGGCTCAACCATCCCCGGACAAGTAGCTATGGAGGGCTTGCCCCGTGATGAGGAGCACCCGGGAGAAGCGCCTGCCATGGCCGCTGGCGCTGAAGGCCCAGTCAAGGCCAACAGGCGGACAGCCTCGGTGAGAACCAGGCGCCGCCCCATGGGGTAGGATGCAGGTCGCTGGTTCGGCTGCTGAGCATGCAGCGTGCGTCTCACCCGTCTTGGGAGGGCATGAACAGGTGAGGGGGTGAAGGGGTGACGCCCAATGACCCGTTTACCCGTTCACCCATTCACCTCTTCACCTCGACGTTCACACTCGATTGTGAGGTGCGCGTTACATTCCCAACTCTTATGCCGCTTAGGGTGTATTCAGGTGTAGCGCACGTTACGCAAGCTTCGTACCGATTTCTGCCTGCCTGCATCGGGGAGGGTGCGAGCCATGAGACAGCCGACTACACGTCGAGGCTTCCTGCGCGGCGCGGCGCTGGGCGGCGCCGGCCTGGTTATCCTCAAGAACGCGCTCTCTGCGCGCGCCTACGCCGCCAATGAGAAGCTCAACCTGGCCTGCGTGGGCTGCGGCGGGCGCGGCCGGGAGCTGCTCCTCACGTTCTGCGAGCGAGCGAATATCGTGGCCATGTGCGACGTGAACGATTCGCGCGCCACGGAAATGTACAGGAAGTTCCCCGAGGTGCCGAAGTTCAAGGACTTCCGCAAGATGTTGGACGAAAAGGGCAAGGGGATTGACGCCATAACCGTGGCCACGCCCGATCACGTGCACGCCGTCATCACCGCCGCCGCCATGCGCCTCGGCAAGCATGTGTACACTGAGAAGCCGCTGACCCGCCTGGTGCAGGAATCCCGCATTCTGCGGGACCTCGCCCGGGAGCAGAAAGTGGCGACCTCAATGGGGAACCAGGGCACAGGCTCCGGCCCGTACCGCCGGGCGCTCGAACTAATCCAGAATGGCACGCTGGGGCGCATCACGGCGGTGCATGTCTGGAACGATCAGGGCGGCCAAGGGTGGAAGGACGCGCCCGCGGGCGAGCAGAAAATTCCACCGTACCTGGATTGGGACCTGTGGCTGGGGCCGGCGCGCGAGCGGCCCTTTCATATCAAGTGGATGGGCTGGCAGTTCTGGCGGGAGTTCGGCACCGCGCAGCTTGGCAACTGGGCTTCGCACACCTCGAACCTCGCCTTCCGCGCGCTGAAAGCGGACTCGCTCTGGTACGCCGATCCGGCCACGAAACCCGTCATCAAAGTTGAAGCGAAAGTGGACGCCATCAACAAGCTGGGGTTCTCCCGTTGGGAACACATACAGTGGCACCTGCCCGCACGCGGCGAGCTGGCGCCCATCACTTTCTGCTGGCTCAATGGCGGCGGACAGTCGCCGATGCGCAAGCAGATCGAGGAGCTCATGGGCCACGAGTTCGATTGGGGCGATACGGGCGAGAAGAAGTGGAAGGACTGGGCCGGCTGCCTCATCGTCGGGACCGAAGGCAAGATTTACGCCACCGGCCATAACGCCACGTTCATTATGCTGCCCGAGGAGAAGTTCAAGGACGTGCAGCGGGACCACCCCGAGAAGATCGAGCAGTCTCACGGGCATGAGCAGGACTGGCTGGAGGCCTGCAAAGGCGGCAAGCCCGCCTGGGCCAGCTACGACTACGCCGGTCCATTCACCGAGTTCAACATGCTCGGCAATGTCGCCACCCAGTTCGAGGGCGTGCTGGAGTTCGATCCGCTGGAGTGCAAGATCGCGAACAACGCTGAGGCGGACAAGGCGCTGCGTTGCGAGTACAGAAAAGGATGGTCCCTATAGGTTGTCGGGGAGAGGGGCACGACCATGAAACGGCACCTCTGGTACACGCTGGCGGCGATGCTTTCCGCAGCGCTCGTGGCCGGCGCCATCGTCTTCTCCATGGTCTGGTACACGGGTGCAGCGTGGGGCCTAGTCTTCTTCCTTGGTTTTTTCCTCTTATTCGTGGTTCCGTTAAGCTTGGCGGTGTATCTGCATACTTGCCCGCTCCCGGTTTGCCCGCGTTGCGGCAGCAGTAACGTCACCAGAAAAGAAGGAGGCCTAAGCGGGAAATCCATAGCGTTCCCGTCCGCAAAGTGCGCCGATTGTTCCTACCCGTGGGTGGCGCTGCCGATGCCAGTGCTGGTCCTTCTCACGGTCTATGTCTCTGTACTGTTAGCGGGGGCATTCATCACCTTCTTTTTCGGGGCACCGGGACGCGCGAGCGACTTCTTGTGTTTGTTTGTTATCGCCGGCGTCTTAATAACAGTACTGATTCGCTTGTTCAGGATCATCCGTGCGCAGAGACGAAGTCGCAATCAGCAGGGACAGAGTTGAGGTGGCGGACATAAACAGAAGGTGAAGGAATCCATAGGCATCCTTTGAGGGATGACGTCATGGGAAATGTAATCGTTGTTCTAGTGCTGGCCGTGTTCCTCGCGAGCGTCTGTTTTGCCGCGGGCATCGAAGAGATTCCGCCTGACCAGGCCAGGAAGATAGAGGGCGCCGCGCCCGCCCAGCCGCGCATCCTCCCTAAGAAGCCGCGCAAGGTGCTCGTCTTCAGCACCCCCGCACACCTCTATGACAAAGACCCTCATAAGGGCTACTGCGTCCCGTACGGCGCGCGCGCCTTCAAGGTTCTGGGTGAGAAGACGAGGGCCTTCGAGCCGGTCATGAGCACCGAACTGGCGATGTTCCTCCCCGAAGCCATTAAACAATTCGACGCCATTGTGCTGAACAACGCTTGCGGCGCGTGGATCACGCCCTCAGACGCCGACATGGAAAAGGAGGCCTTCAAAAAGCTCGGCGCCGACAAGGCTGCTGTCGAACAGGCGTGCCGCAGAGCGCTGCTGGACTACGTATCGTCCGGCGGCGGCCTGATGGCCATCCACTTTGCGATCGGCGCGAACGGGCATTGGCCTGAATTCATGGAACTGCTGGGCGGCCACTTCATCGGCCACCCGTGGAACGAGGAGATTGGAGTCAAGGTGGAAGAGCCAGGGCATCCCCTGCTGGCGGCTTTTGGAGGCAAGGATTTCAGGTTGGCCGATGAGATTTACCAGTTCGGCAAGCCGTACTCGCGGCAGAACCTGCGGGTGCTGCTGTCGCTCGATACGGAACGAACCAACATGGGGGTGAAATGGATTGACCGCCCGGACAACGATTTCGCCCAGGCCTGGGTCCGTGCCTGGGGCAAAGGGCGTGTCTTCTACACGGGCTTCGGCCATCGCAGCGAGGTCTACTCGAACCCCGTCATCCTGCAATTCTACCTCGACGGCATCCAGTTCGTCTGCGGCGACCTGGAAGCGCCCACGGAGCCGCGCGCCTCGCGCCCCACGATGAAGGCGCCGGGCCCGACGCCGCCGGAAGAGAAGCTGGCCAAGATGAAAGCCGGGGGCACGTGCATCCCGAGCGACGAGCAGATCAAGCAGATCGAGGCCGCCGCGCCGGATAAAGCTCCCGCCAAGCCCGCCAAGCCGCGCAAGGTCCTGGTCTGGGGCCACGCCTGGACACACGTGCCCAACGCCTGCGCGGAGCAGGCCGTCGCCATCGTGGGCAAGAAGAGCGGCGCGTTCCAGGCCGTCGTCAGCGACGACCCGCGCCTGCTCCTGGGCGACCGCATCGGCCAATTCGATGCGCTGGTAATGAACAACATCCACGAAGGCGAGCCGTTCCTGCCGGGAGACTTCGGCAAGCTGGGCGACGAACAGAAGGCCGCCGCTAAGAAGTTCGACGAGGCCGTCCGGCAGAGCATCCTCGAATTCGTCAAGGGCGGCATTGAACCCGGCAGCAAGAAGGAAATCCCCGGCAGAGGGATCGTGGGGATTCACGCGTCGAACTGCGCGCTGCAGGGCTGGACGGAGTACGGCGAGATGATGGGCGGGTATTTCGGCGGCTATATTCTGCAGGATCTGGCAATCAGGCCCGAAGACGCCGCGCATCCCGTCAACGCCTGTTTCGAGGGCAAGACGTGGAAGATTCACGACGAGATGTACTTCTTCACAGAACAGTATTCGCGGAAAAACCTGCGCGTCCTCATGAGCCTCGACCCCGGCCAGATGCAGTTCCCGGAGAAGATAGAACTGCCTCGGCCTGGCTTTGAGCAAGGACGCCCCGACAAAGACCACGCCATAAGCTGGGTGCGCCAGTACGGAAGTGGACGCGTCTTCTACTGCACTCTGGGACACTGCCCCGAGACCTACTGGAATCCGTTGTACCTGCAGCACCTCCTGGCAGGCATCCAGTTCGCCATTGGCGACTTGGCCGGCGACGGCACGCCCAGCGCAAAGTAGCCGGAACATATACCGCGCGCGGTGGAAATCCCGGCTTTCTCTGCCTCCGGTTCCCGGCTTTAGGCTTTGGGCCTTGGGCTTTGGGCGCGCACGGCGAAGAGACAGAGCCTAAAGCCTAATGCCCAAAGCCTCTTCCCTGCACGAGAACCCAAGAATCAGGCCGCGCTCAGTATGGCCCACACTACGGCAGGATCGCAAAGGCCCTGGCTGGGAATCCTGAGCCGCCCTTGGGTTTTGGGAATGCGACAATGATGACCGCTCCCGCTTCCGGCACTTTGTCGAGGTTGGCGAGGAGTTCGACCTGGTAGTGGTCCTTGCCGAGAATGTAAGTCTCCAGTGAGTAATCGTCCTTCGACGTCGCAAGACCAGGGTCCGTGTCCGTGGTCTCGTGGCCGGAAGCTGTGATTTTCCGCTCTTCGTACAGATGCTTCAGGACCTGCATGCTCCAGCCGGGGTAATGGGCGACGTGTTTCTCGTCTTCGTTGCGCATGGCCTTCGCATCCGGCCAGCGCTTCGACCAATCGGTGCGCATGGCGACGAATGCGCCGCTGGGAATCAAGCCATGCCGCTTCTCCCAATCCCGCACGTCATCCAGGCTGAGCACGTAGTCGGGGTTTCCGGCGGCCTTTGCGTGAACGTCAACCACAACGAGGGGCAAGACCATTTCCTTCAATTCGATCTGATCCAAGGTCCTGCCTCCGCGCGCGAAATGAGCCGGGGGATCCACATGTGTGCCCCACTGGCCGGCAAGCGAGTACCTGTGCGCGAGAAAGCCCTTGCCCATCGTACCGACGCCCTCATCGTACGAGTATAGCGTCTCGAGTTTCTCATCTGGAAAACCCGGCCAGTGCGGTATGCCAGGCTCAAAGGCGTGCGTCAGATCAACGAACTGCTTCGTCTTGATGAGCTCGAAAAGAGCGCCCGGCTTGGCGACTTGCCCCTCTTCCGCGCGGCCTGCCGAGGCAAACAGCAGGACGGCGGCGACAAGCAACCGCCAGTTGAGAATCGGAAATCTGAGATCAGAGATCGAAGATCCTGTATCTGAGTTAATCCGCGGTGTCATATCTTTGTCCTCCAGGCACCTTCCGCCACGAATCATCCCGGTTTTCCGGCGCCGCGTCAAGGTTGGCGGCTTGGCAGGACAGCCCCCGGGTGTTGTTGACCCGCCGGCCGGATGATGGTATGGCGCGTGAGATGGAAACAACGGCAAAAGCCAGCCTGGCCCCCAAGCGGGCAGCGCGCGATGCCTTCTGGGACAGTCGTGTGTGGGCTTTGGCCTCCGCGCTGGTCACGCTCCTCAATCTCTTGCCGGCTCCCGTGGCCCGCTGGTTGGGCCGCGCTCTTGCGGGCGTGGCCTGGCGGTTGGACCGCAAGCACCGGAGGCAGGTCATCCTGCACATGGACATCGCCTTCCGCGACTCCATGCCGCGCACAGAAAAGGAAAGGCTGTGCCGGCAATGGTTTGAGCATCTCGGCCTGAGTCTGGTCGAATTTGCCCGGCTGAGGCAGCTCACGCGCGAGAAGGCGGACGAGATCATTGATTTCACCGAACTGAAGACGCTGGACGCCTTGCTGGCGCGCGGCAAGGGCCTGATCTGCGTGCTGGGTCATCATGGCAACTGGGAGTTGTCCGGGTACGCGGTGTCGCTGAAAGGCTATCCGCTGCAGTCGGTGGCCCGGCCCATGGACAACCCGCTATTGGACGAACTCATCACCGCCCACCGCGAACGCTCCGGGAATAAGATCATCCAGAAGTGGAAGGTGCTGTGGAAACTGAAGAAACTGCTGGATAGGGGCGGCATCGTTACCATGTCCATTGACCAGAACGGCGGCGCGGGCGGAGTGTTCGTGCCGTGCTTCAGGACCCTGGCCTCCACGGTCACTTCTCCGGCGGAACTGCATCTGGCCACCGGCACGCCGATTATCGTCACGACGCTCAACCGCAAGCCGGACAGAATCCAGCATGTCATGCGCGTGTGGGACGTGATCGAGCAGCCGCGGACGGAGGACCATGCCGCTGACGTGCGGGCCATCATTACGCGCATCAATGCCGCCGTGGAGAAAGCGGTGCGCGAGTACCCGGAGCAGTGGCTGTGGGTCCACAAACGCTGGAAGACACGGCCGCGGGGAGAAATCCCCGGCCCTGACGGGTTGCCGCCGGAGATTGGGAGCAAAACGTGAAACGATTGGGCTTTGTGTACTCCGGGGACACGATCCCGATTTCCAAACAGCCGGAAATCGGGTCATGTCCCCGGCAGGCAAAGCCTGAAAGGCTAGGGACATAAGAGCGCTTCCTTTACGTTTCACGTTTTATTCTTCAGTTAGCTGTTGACAATCGGGGCGGTATGGTTAAATAAATAATGGAATCAGTCTGAAGGACGCACCCCTCGAAACCAGCGCCCTGTTCGCCCGAGACGGCTTGCATTTGCCGAAGGAGGGTGAGAGTGAGTGACAAGGGGTTCGGGGTGTTCCTCAGAGCAGGGCGGGCTGTTTCCTCACGGCTCCGTCCTTAGTTAGCCGTCAATTTTTGCTTTGCTGCCGCGCCTGCCTTGACGACACCGGTATTGTAGCGGTGAAGGCAGGCTGCAGCGGCCTTGCTTAAAGCTTAATGCCAGTCCCTCGGACTGGCTCGGACAAAAGGGCGGCGTTGCTTCACGCCCCCTGGCCGCTGGCCCTGCTGGCTCCCTTTCCGGGAGCGGGACATGAGCGCGCGCGGCGCTCAAGCGGCTGAAAGGCCTGAAGCAGGAGAAGAAGTCTATGGCGTCGTGCTACAAGTGTCACAAGACTATCCTCCAGGGCGTGGACGGGCCTATGCCTCCGGATGCGGTGTGTGAGCACTGTTCGTCCTGGCTGCACTGCTGCGCCAATTGCGCTCACTATGACGAGTACAGCAACGTCAAGTGCCGCGAGCCGCGTGCGGACTTCGTATTCGACCGCCTGGGCAAGAACACTTGCCCCTACTTCGTGTTGAAGGCGGGGGCCAAGTTGCCCGAAGAGAGGAAGAAGTTCGTGCCCCGGTCAGAGAATCAGCAGCGCGAAGGCAAGGCCCGCGAAAACCTGGAAAAGCTCTTCAAGACTTAGCCCTGATTTTTCACCGCAGAGGACGCAGAGGACGCAGAGGAATACAGAGGTGATTCATACGAAAGGATTTACTGCTTTTTCCGTTTGCTTTTTTTCTCTGCGTGCTCTGCGTCCTCTGCGGTGAATGAGTAGTGAGAAATCCAGGCTAAGGAGTGTTCCCTTGGACGCAGAAGCCAGAGAAGCGGCAGGTGGCGACGGGGCCGGAATCCTGCGTGTGCGCCAGCGCGCGGCGGTGAGCCGCGAGGTACTCAAGCAGCGGCTGGACACTGTCCTCCCGCTGGCCATGCGGGAGGCGGGCTTCGACATGTGGGTGATCCTCTGCCAGGAGGACAATCCCGATCCCGTCTTCGCGACGATGATGCCCCTGGACTCCTGGTGCCCGATTCTCCAGATGCTGGTCTTCTGCGACCGCGGCGGGGAGAAAGGCGTTGAACGCATCAGCATCGCGATGACCGATACCGGCGGGCTGTTCACCCAGCCCTGGCAGGGACGGCATCACGAGGAGCAATGGCCGGTGCTGCGCCGGATCATTGATGAGCGCGACCCGCGGCGCATCGGAATCAACATCGGCCAGGTGCAGTGGGCGGCGGGCGGCTTGACACATAACCTCTATGAGCAGCTCGTCCACAACCTGCCAGGCAAGTATGTGGAGCGGCTGGCTTCCGCCGAGCCCATGGCTACACGCTGGCTGGCCACACTCACGGACAAGGAGATTGAGCTTTACGAGCAGGTAGTGGCGGTGGCGCGCCAGGTCATGGCCGAGTGCTACAGCCGCAAGGCGATCGTGCCCTGCGAGACGACGGCGGACGACCTGGTGTGGCACTACTGGCAAAGCTGCACGGACCTGGGCGTGGCCTTGTCGTTCAGGCCCTTCTTCGACCGCGTCCGGAGCGACTCGATGAAGAAGCAGCTCGGCGAAGGCGACCGCGCCATCCGGCCAGGCGACCTGGTCCACTCCGACTGCGGCATCCGCTACCTGGGGCTGAATAGCGACCATCAACAGTGGGCCTACGTCCTGCGGCCAGGCGAGAGCGAAGCTCCCGCCGGCTTCCGGCGGCTCCTGGCCAAGGCGAATCGCCTTCAGGACATCTTCATGGCGGAGTTCCGCGAGGGCCTGACGGGCAACGAGCTGCTCGCGCGCATCCTGGCACGCGCCCGCGGCGAAGGCCTGGCTGAGCCTAAGGTTTACTCCCACTCGCTCGGCCTCCTGCTGCACGAGCCCGGGCCGCTCATCGGGCTGCCGTGGCAGCAGGAAAGCTGCCCCGGCCGCGGGGACGTGGCGTTGCGGCCGAACTACGCTTTCACCATGGAACTGTCGGTGGCGGATGCCGTGCCGGAATGGGATGGCCAGACGGTCCGCATGTCAATTGAAGAGGAGGTTGTGTTCACCCGCGAGGGCTGCCGCCTAATCGGCGGCCGTCAGACGGCCTTCTACCTGGTGTGAGGGCGCGCGTTGCGCTCAGGGTATAGGATTATGCTCCCAACTCAGCGTCGGCGCCTGTAGGTACACTGCGCCTTCCACTTTCTGCTTACTGGTGTTGTTGAGCAGGAACAACGTGTCCAGCTTGATGGGATAGTGAATCGTGCCGTCGTTCGCGCCGCCCCAATGTCCGGCGTCGCGGGCCTCCAACGAGAAGACAATGGGCCGCCAGCCTTTGAAGTCCAGGTTCGGTCCTATCGGCTGGAAGCACTGGCCCGTGGCATCCACGAAGCGCATCCGCGCGCTGAGGCCCATGCCATCTCCATAGACCCAGATACTGAGGGCCTTTGGCTTGCCCTCAATCTTTTTCAATTCGTCCTTCGTGAGGATGACGCGGACAAACTTCCATCCGGGGTCGAAGCGGTAGCTCAACTTTAGGACGCTTAAATTCGGCAGCGGCGGAGGCTCAGGTGGAGCTTCTGGGGCTAGAGCCTGTTCGGATGCAACCTTAGCGTCACCATCGGGCACGACGCGATAGCCCAAGGGCTGGTTTCCGCGCGGGAAGCCGGCGAGCAGTGTGAAGTAGGTGGGGGCCAGTTCGAAAACTGATTTCGTCTGCGAATCAGTTAACTGGGCCCCCACAATGTACCTTGTCAAGTCCCCAAGGGCGCAAGGGTACGTTATGGTGGCCTCGCGTTCGCCCTCCTTCAACTCCACATGCCTTCTTGGTTCTCGAATCTGAAGCCCCTCTTCGCCGCTCACAACCAATTCGCCCTTGAACGCTTGGCCTGCGGTGTTGGTGACAACCAATTCGCCCTTGAAGGCTTCGCCCGCGGGGTTAGCGATCTTGAACGTAAGGCCATCACCTTTGAGCGGCAACTCGGTGACTTGCAGCGGCGCGCGAACGCAGGCCAGAGAGCTCTGCGCCAGTTGTCCCAACTTTACGATTTCGCACCGGAAGTCGACGTCGAAGGGCGGCATGAAGCGTGTGCGTGTGTACTTCCATATCAACTTCACCTCGGCGCCGGGACTGAGCGGCTGGATAAGACGTTCCGGTAGCCCGTTGGGTTCGACCCACGAAGTGATCACCACTTCGCGCGCCAGCGGGTTCTTCAGGCGCAGGGAGATCGTGGCTTTCTCAGGAGCGGAGGGCAGCCAGTACTCCAGGGCGGGGCGCTCCCACGCCGCCGCTACTTGCAGGAGCTCGTTGGACTGCTCGGGGATCAGGTAAAGCGGCGCGTCGCTCAGCGTCAGGGCAAGGCCATCCGCACCGGCTTCGATCACTCCGGCGTCCTTTCCCAAGTGTTCAACGGTACGGAACTTTCCCTGGCTGGCGGGAATCTTCAACGCCTGCGGCTTTTCGGCGGCGCTCCACGCCGCCACGCGCACGTCGCCATCCTTGGCGAAGAGCAGGACCCAGGCATCCGGATAGCCAACATCGAGGCGCTTGTTGAAGCGAAATCCGCGGAGCGTGCTCGTCAGCGTTTTGGCCGCAAGGTAAGCCGGCTTGGGGTCATAAACAGGCTCACGGTCCTTGTAATACGGGTTGAGTGTTGTGCCGAAGTGATGCTCGGCGTCCTTGGGGTCCTTGCCATCGTCGTGCCAGTCGTACCAGATCGAGACGTTCACGTCGTTGGCCAGGTTGACGAGCCACTCGCGAGGCAGGTTCTTGCCTTGCTTATCCTCATCGTACTTCGACCAGACCGACGAATAACCCCACTCACCCGAGAGGATCGGGACAGGCTTGCCCTTGGGCGCGTAAGAGTGAATCAGGCTGCGGAGTTTGCGGTACTCCAGGGCGGCGGTCTCCGGGCCGCTCTGCCTGTACGGATGCACGGAAACGGCGTCCCAGTATTCGAGCAGACCGCCTTTGAAGCAGGTCTCAAGGAAGCCCAGAGGTATCTCCGATGTCGCCGGGCCGATATAGATTTCGCTAGGGGCTGCCGCGCGCAAGGCCTTACCCACGGCGAGCGCCAGCTTCACGTAGTCATCCGCGTTCGGCTTGGGCTTCCAGAAGAATATGTTCGGCTCATTGTACATCTCCCAGAGGATGCCGCGGCCCTTGAAGTGCAGCGCGGCCGCCGCGGCCCACTTGGCGAAGGCCTCGCGGCCCTCGTCGCTGTGAGGTGAGAGGCCCTGATCATAGAGCTTGTTGCTGTAGTCGAGAATGAAGAGTGCGCGAATCTTGTGCGGCTCCAGTGCCGCCAGCAAGCGTTCGTAAGGGCCAAAGTCGTACTCCCCCTTTTTCCTCTCAGTGCCTTCCCAGGAGAAGTCCATGCGGATGATGCCGAAGCCCGCCTCGGCCAGCATCTTCACCTCGCCTGGTTGCGGATCAGTGAAGTGGATGTTGACGCCCAGGCCTTCGGGAACCAGTGGCCCGGGCAGCCGCGCCGACTGGTCCTCGGCGGAGGCCTGCCCGGCCAAGGCCAATGTGCAGACAAGCGCAAGAACAGCGGCGGAGTTCTTCGTCATGGTCTTCGTGCACCCCTTCCGAAGCCAGAATCCAGAAGTCAGAATTCAGAAGGAACGGCCCCTAGCCTGCAATGCCGCCTTCTGGATTCTGACTTCTGAATTCTGACTCCTTGCTTGGTGTATACGAATGCAGAAGCCAGAATCCAGATACCAGAATTCAGAAGCAACAGCCCCTGGCCTGGAATACCCCTTCTGGATTCTAACTTCTGAATTCTGACTCCTTCATGGGAGGCGCAGTCCATGATGAAATCTCACCGCCTTCTTCTGAGTCTGGCCCTTGCTGCCAGCGGCGCTTTGGCCGCTGAAACTCCACTCCCTAACCAGTGGGCCAAGGTTGACGAGGGCAAGACAGGAGTGCGCCTCGGCGCGGTGTTGGTGTACGCGCCGGACCTCAAGCAGATGCTGCTTGTCGGCACTGCGAAGGGCGCGCCATTTGTGCAAGCCTTTGACCCGGCGGCACGGACGTGGAGTGACTTCTCCGCGAACTCCCCGGCCTCCCCGTCCAAGGACGGTATCCATCCCTACTACCAGATGGCCTACGATCCGGGGACCAAGACGGTCTACTGCCTTTCGGGCGGGGCCGTCATGTACTGCTTCAACACGGCGGACAGAACATGGAAGTCCCTCCCCGCGGCAGCAGAGCTGGAAGGCTTGAGCTGGCACGCCCTCGCCTGCGACCGGGCCGGCAAGCGCCTGGTGGCAGTCGGCGCCGATAAGAAGCGCGACAACCTGGGCTGGATGCGGACGGTGGTCTATGACATCTCCACTGGCAAGTGGACCCGCCTGGACCCCACCGACGTGAAAGTCGTCGAGGAACACAAGCAACTCGTGGCCGCCAAGGAGGCGGTCATTGATCTTGTGGGGCACATTCGGTTGGCTTGGTATCGAGACCCGAAGGGCATCGGGACTGAGGCGGAGCTAACCGCATTGGGCGAGCGTTGCGCGGCGCTCAAGAAGCTGGGCCAGATGGACAGGTTTGCTGCCGACGTTGACGCCATCACCACGCTAATCGGCGGCAAGAAGACGCTCGACGCGCTCAAGCGCGCTCACGCACTCCAGCGAAAGATCGAGATGGCCGCGGAAGCTCATTACCCAGTGCCGCCTTCGCGGCGCAACTCGCCGCTGGTCTTTGAAGAGAAGAACAGAGTCTTCGTGCTCTTCGGCGGAGACCATGAAGACTATCTCATGAACGACACTTGGGTGCTGGACTTGGAGAAAGGATCTTGGAAGCGCTGCAAGCCCGACAGAGCGCCCGGTCCGCGCGCCGGCCACGCGCTCTGCGCTTTGCCTCGCAGCGGCCGGGTGGCGCTCTACCAGGGCTACGTGCAAAGCTCCAACCCCGACTACAGCGCCGCGCCCTACTCGGCCATCGCCCCGCTTCAACTTTGGTACTTCGATCCCAAGGCTGAGCGCTGGGATCTGGCCGGCTCGTGGCCACTGCCCGACAAGAAATCCGGCGGCACGGGACCGGCGCCAGCCGGCATCTTCTATGGCTACTCCTCCGACCGATTCAGCCCGGCCGGACTGGCCGCCGACGGTAATGACAGCTTGGTGCTCGCCAAGCCTGCCTGCGACCTCTGGTTCTGGAAATGGAAAGGCCCCTGCGAGACCTGGACGTTCCAGGCCGATCCAGCCCCCTCCCCCAACCCCCTCCCGCAGCGGGGAGGGGGAAAGGGGGAGGGCGCCGGCCGCGAGACGCTGGGGACCGCGCCAGACCAGCGGCTCTACCGCACTGGGCCATTCGTGGCGGCCTACTGTGAAGTGCCTGACGAGCCCAAGGACACGGGCTTGGACAAGCTCCCCGACAACAAGTGGGTCAAACTGCCGAGTGCGCCTCGCAACCCCTGCCAGGGCTGCCGGCAGCGCGACTGGGGCACCTGCGTTTGGGACTCCGACCGCGACCAGATCCTGCTCTGGGGAGGCGGGCATTGCGTGCGCGCGGCCAGCACCGTGGCGCACTACTCGCCGGCCTCCGGACGCATCGTTGAAGGCTTTGACGCCGATGAACCTTACGGGGGCAATGGCAGCGGCGGGTTCGATTCTTCGGTCCTGGACCGCCCGTGGGTCTGTGTCCACAACTACAACCATTACGTTACGATCC
>Ga0209777_10001710_pt1 | contig 30773 bp, 24 predicted proteins | sample FrelakmetHBP12HB_FD_187147 | JGI IMG/M metagenome (GOLD analysis project Ga0209777, IMG submission 187147) | Freshwater lake sediment microbial communities from the University of Notre Dame, USA, for methane emissions studies -HBP12 HB (SPAdes)... | ecosystem: Environmental > Aquatic >... | reverse complement strand
TCTCCGTTACAACGGAGCGGCTGGCCTCGCCGAGGCCGACGGCGGCGGGAATTTTAAGCGCGCGCGAAAGCAGTGCGGCGTGGGAAGTCACACCGCCCATGTCGGTGGCATAACCGAGCACGTTGTTCCTGCTGAGAATCATCGTATCAGCCGGTGTGAGATTGTGTGCCACGATGACCGCCGATTCATCCAGTCGTGAAAAGAGCTTCTCCTGTTGGAGATTCCGGACGATGCGGTTCTTCAGGTCTTCAACATCATGCGCTCGCTCGTGCATGTAGTCGTCGTGTGCCGCGAGCATGAGTTTTGCATACTTTCCGATCTCATCGTTGACAATGTACTCCGCGTTCTTCTTTTCCGCCTGGATCCTTTTCCTGATCGCGTCGAGGAGTACCTGATCCTGGAGGACCATGATCTGCGCCTCAAAGATCCTGGCTTTTGCATCCCCGATCTTCTGCTGCGCGAAGGCAAGGATCTTGTTCAACTCCTTCTCCGACTTTGCGACAGCCCGGTCCAATCGTTCAAGCTCTTGCCCGATTCCGTCATCGCCGAGGGTCCATGCTTCCACAACCGGTATTACTTTTTTGAACAAGTACGCATGACCGATGGCGATGCCGGGCGCGGCGGCGACGCCTTTCATGACGACCTCTCTCTTTATAGGGCTATTCTGGTCCGTCGTCATCACTGCTCCTCGAAACCGCTTTCAAAAAGCGTGACGACTGCTTCAGCCGCCGCCAGCTCGTCTTCACCGCTGAACTGCAGAAGAAGTTTTGAGCCTTGCTCTGCCGCAAGAGTCATCACGCCGATAATGCTTTTTCCGTTTATCTGCATTCCATCCTTCACTATGAAAAAGTCCGACTTGAACCTGGCGGCGGTCTTGACGAGCATTGCCGCCGGACGCGTATGCAAACCCGTGCGATTCCGTATGGTTACTTCACGTTCTGCCATGTCGCCGTCAGGAATTTCTCTCGAGCAACCGGCTTGAAAGCCACAGCAGAGTGGACTTCGCCTTGCCCGGCTCCAGGATCGCAAGCTCCTTTTCCGCCAGGCGTGTACGGTGGGCGATTTCATTTCGCGCATCGTCCAGAACGCATTCACGCCTGTAGATGTCAAGGATGGTGCGTAGTGCATGCTTGTTCATTCCATTGTTCGGGACGACTTTCCGCAGAAATTTCCTGTCGCTGCCCTTTGCACGTTCGAGAGCTTTCACAAGCAGGAAAGTCTTCTTTCCTTCTTTGATGTCGCCTCCGATGGTCTTTCCGACTTTTTCCTCGTCGCCGACGATGTCCAGCAAATCATCTTTGATCTGAAAAGCCATCCCCAGGTGCTCGCCAAACCTGCGAAGTGCTTTCACTTCCCGGGGCGTACCGTTGCCGGTCAATGCGCCAATCTCAGTTGCCGCAGAAATCATTCGAGCCGTCTTTTTGTTGATCATCATAAAGTAATCTTCGACCGTTATGTCCTGCCGCCGCTCGAATTCTTTATCGAATCCCTGTCCCTCGCAGACCTGAATAAACGCGTCCGTAAACACAGCGAAGATTTCATTGACCCGTGATGATTCTGTTCGCAATAAAAAACGATACGCGTGTGCTGTCAGTTCGTCGCCGGAGAGAATCGCGACATCTCGATTCCATTTCTTGTGGACCGTGGGTTGACAACGGCGCATATCTGCGTTGTCCATCACGTCGTCATGGATCAACGTGAAATTGTGGAGAAGCTCGACCGCGACCGCGGCATCGAGCGCCGCACGCGCGTCGCCTCCGACTGCTTCGCATGCCAGCAGGACCAGGACCGAGCGGACGCGCTTGCCCCCCGAGCCCAAAACGTACCGGATTGGTTCGTACACAAACTTTGGCTCTGTGAATTCCCTGAGGACGGCAAGCCGACGCTCAACGCTCGTCTTGTGCCCTTTCATTATCGCCAGGTAATCTCGTTCTTGTACCCCTGTTGACATGCGCAAATGGTCGCCAGAAATGTAAGGGAATCTCGTATTCTTTTACGATAATAAGAAAACAGAGGGTGAATAGCAAACAGCTTCTCACCTGTTATTTCAGTCAATTTTTTCTTATCTTACAAGCGCCTGAATATGGATTACCGTCGGATAGTCTCAGTCGCATTATTTGTCTCATTATTGTTCTCATCCTGTATGCACAAGCAACAACGCATCAGCACGAAAACCGAACTTGTGAAATTCCTGGATTCACTCGAGCAGCAGTATGAAGGGGCCTGCCGGCAAATGGGGGTTGCCAACTGGAATAGTTACTCCAAGGAAGGTCCGTATGATCTCGATGCCGCCAAACAGGAGTTTGCGAATATTTTTTCCGATACGACAGCCCGAAAAATCATCGACGACTGGCGGGCGCAATCGAGCTCGCTCGCCGACCCTTTGCTGGCCCGCCGTCTTGAGCTGTGGCACCGGTGCTTCATCGGCGGTGCAATTTACGCCGACCCCGATGTCGCGAAGCTGGAGAATGCTCTCCAGCAACGCATCACGAATTTCAAGTTCATGTATAACGCCTCCCCGACAACACGAGCGAAGATCAACATCGCCCTCCGGGAAGAGCGGCGTCAGTCGGTTCGCAGGAAGCTGTGGTCCGTTCCGGGCAAGCTGTCTGCCGCCGCGGCAGATGATCTGATCAAACTCGTCAAACTCCGCAACAAGAAGGCGAAGTCCCTCGGATTTTCGAATTACTATTCTCTCGCCCTTTCTCTGCAGGCTGTCGATGAAGAGTGGCTGCTCGCGACGCTTAATTCACTGGAAGAAAAAACCCGTCCGGAATTCGAGCAATTCATCACGACTTTCAGAAAGAGACTCCGGGTGAAACAGTTCGGAGCGTGGGATTTCGAGTACGCTTTGCGGGAGGGAGCGTCTCTTCCCGACAAGTATTTCCCGTCCGATTCCGTGTTCAAGATAATTCACCGATTCCAGAAAGGGATTGGTTTTGCAGTCGATTCCCTTCGAATCAAAGAAGTTGTAAAAGACATACCGTACAACGGGCTCAGTCTGGCCATTCACATCCCCTCCGACTCGCGGTTTCTTCTCAATCCGACAAAAGGGAAGGGATTTTATGGTGTCGCATTTCATGAGTACGGTCATGCATTGAAAGCGGTTCATACCGATGTTGAATACGCGATCCTGAAAGGCTACGAATGGATTCCCGGGGCGCAGTGCGCGGCATACGAAGAGGGAATCGCCGACATGCATGCGGAGTTCACGGACGATTCGCTGTGGCTGGCAATGTTTACAAAAGCCAAGTCGAAGGAAATTGAGCGGTATGTCCAGGAACGTGGATTACCCAGCCTCTACCGGTTACGAAGGTTGTTGAAGGATTTTTTCATAGAGTATGAAATGTACCGCGACCCGGGACAGGATATGGCCGCCGTGGAGCGTGCAATGTTTAAGAAGTACTTGCTCGTTGACCCCGGCAAGAACGAGCCGCACCAGTACGCCGCTTCGATGTGGTACACGTCGTATCCATGTTACTACCAAAACTACGTGCTATCGACGATGATCGCAACACAGCTCCAGGAGGCGCTCACGAGCAAATTCGGGAGCGAAAAGCTGAAGAATCCGAAAGTTGCACCGTGGATCATCCAGTATCTTTATTGCGGTGGTGAAACTGAAGAATGGACGTCCCGCATTCGCAGTGCGACGGGAAAGTCTCTTGAGCCGGGACCTTACTTGCGGAAACTCGGAATCGAGTCAATGCGTTTAATTTCAAGAAACTGAATGACTATTTTGGTTGCCAGATATGAACAATAAAGGTATGATATCCGTGAAACGATGTGGTTTTGTGATCGCTGTTCTGTTCGTTATCCTCAAAAGCAGTCTCTGCGCGCAGGCCCTCAATTTGTTGTGGTTCTACCCGCATGTCGATTCCGTCATACGGTTTCCGAACGCGCAGTACAAGCTAACGATCATGTGTTCCAAAAGAATCGACAAGCGCTACGTGACATTTGTTGGGACAAAGGGATCGGACAAAGCTCTCCTTGCCGCAATCACGATGAAACCACTGACGGATGTGTCGGATGCCAGTATCTCGCTCACTGTCAGGTTTTATGGCGTCACGCCGGGTGTGGGGAAGGTATCGACGTGGGCGTATATCTTCGACCGCAATCACGATGGGAATATCGATTACATGGCGTTGCTGGCAGGCGCAGGCCCGGTGAAAACAGACGATGTCCCCGAGAACTTCCCCAAGCGTGGCCAGCCGTTAAGCCGTGCCAACATCGAAGTATTCGTGAGTCATTGTTCGCTCATCTTTGACCATTGGGCTGACGATAACTTTGACGACACGCTCGATGCCGTCATTCATCATGACATGGATCCCCTGCGCGATTGGGTACAGCGGCAAATCGCCGTTCGCAGCACAAATTTTGACGGAAAGTTCGATAGCGTTTCGACGTTTCGCCTGCAGCCGGGAGATCTGGAAGGTGATACTCTTGCCTACACATCGGGCTGGGTCCCGTTTTATCCGGTCGGCAAGACAGTCCCGGATGCCATTACGCACCAGTCGTTCATAGAGGCGACGGAGTATCTTCATCTGGTGAATCGTGCGGCGAGGCTGTGCGGGCTGACAGGCAACAATTTTTACCCACTTCTCCCCGAAGACTAGAAATCAGGCCTTCGCGTTTAGAACGGGACTAACGAAGTAACTTTTCCAGTTGTTCTGCCGTCAATAACCATCGCAGGGAGCATACACCTCCTGCAATCGGTCGTGGTGTATCGAGGCGGGCGAGACTTCCCTTGTTCATGGCGATGCGGGCGGACATCGACCCGCTCACAAGTGACGAAATGAATGTACTCAACAGCGGCTCGTGTCCTACCAGGAGAACGGTTTGACGGGAAATATTATTCAAGAGCTCCAGAAGCTGCCGCTGGTCTGTTCCGGGAATGAGATATTCCGAAATGGAAATTTCCGGTTTCTGCAGTATTTGTTGAACGGCCATCGCCGTTTGTTTCGCCCGTACAAGTGGACTCGATACAATGATATCCGGGAAAACGTCGAGTCGTTGAAGCGCCAAGCCGGCTTGAGCGGCCTGGTTTTCACCCAGCGGGGACAACGGACGCTCTGCATCGTCGTAGCCGGCTTCCATCGCGTCGCCGTGCCGCAGGAGATAAAGGTTCACGATACGTCCATGAATGTCTGAGAGACAGGCACGAAGCCCTACAGAATTTCTTTCAGTCGCTCGGGAGGCCTTGCGAGAATAGCTTTCGTTCCTTTTTCGACTATCGGTCGCTGGATAAGGTCGGGGTACCGTACCATCAAATCAACAACCTCGTTTTCCGTGAGATCCTTCCCGGCAATGTTCAGTTTCCTGTAGATCGGTTCTTTGGTGCGCATGAGTTCGCGGGCTGGTATCCCCATCTTCTTCAGGAGTTCCTTCAACTTGGTTTTTGTCAGGGGTTCGAAGTAGTAATTGACAGCATCGAAATCGATGCCGGATTCACGCAGCATGGTTACAACCTGGCGGCACGTCGTGCATGTTGGTTTCTGATAGATCGTGAGTCGCTTCATAACCCGCCGGCTCCTTTGAGTTGGTGATGGAAACAATGCCGGCGCGAAAATGAGACCGCTGATTGAAGATTCTGAAAAATATCCCTGTTCATCGGCGATGGTTTAAGGCAACCCGGGTTCCACGAAAATGACTTTTTCCCGTTCTAGCAGGACAGCCCCTTCGGCAGACTTCCTGGGTTTACGGACGTACTTTCGTTCACAGTAGGCGACCGCGACGTTGCTCGCCTTGCGCATTTTACTGTAGTACGCTGCGATGCTCGCCGCCTGGCGTATTGCCTTCGGCGGCGGCAGAGTTTTTGTCTGTGATTTCAAAACAGTGTGAGAACCGCTCGCTCCCCGCGCGTGGAACCAAAGGTCGTTTGGTTTGGCATAGTGAGTGGTGAGCAGGTCGTTGTTTGCTGCACTCTTGCCGACCCAGACCTCAAATCCTCCGTCGACGACAAACACCCGAAACGGAAGCGATTCTTTCCCATCTTCCCGTTTGATGATTCCGAGTGTCCGCAATTCCTGTTCGTGCTGGGTCTTAAATTCGTTGATCTGTTCCACCGTTTGGCAATTGTCGAGATGGAGTAATAACGTCTCGAGCCCGGAGGTCTTGTTTCTCAACTCCTTCAATCTTTTTTCGTTTTCCCCGTGCGCGAGTTTGGATTTTTTTGCCTTCTCAAAATACCGGGCGGCGTTCTGAACGGGAGTCAATTTGGGGTCGAGCGTTATGTGCAACGGCCGCTCCGAGTCGAAAACGTCGGGCACGTCAATTCCCTTCGTGCCTTTAGTGAGGTGTTGCAGGTTCGCCATGATGACGTTCCCGATGTGCTCGTACTCGTTGGCCCGGTCGGATTCAAGAAACTGGCGGTTTGTCAACTCGGCACTCCGTCGCGTGTCTCCAAGTATCTTCTGCACGTGTTTGAGTAATCTGTTCTTTTCCGAATCAATTTTCTGGTGACGAAATGATTGTGAGACGAACGCGCGCACCGCCTGGTTCACCCCGGGAAATGATTCGGTTTTCGACCCTGCCAGGTGGTGTAACGGTATGACCGACAAGATCTTCGGCACGTCGCTCCGGTAATAGATTGTCGGGTGCGGGTGCTCAAGTTCGCTGTGAATAACTTCGATGCATCGGGCCAGTCTCTCAATGTCAGCAGGGGTGCAATCGATCATTTTTTGTTTCTCATCTATCCGGGACCGGTGAAGAACTTCACGGGCAATTGTGGAACCCAGAAGCGGAAGGGCGGTCTTGAGACAGGAAAAAATGTTTTCGGACGGAAATCGCTGAAGAAATGTCGCGAAGCTGTTCCGGTCACCCAGGAATCTGCTGTCGGATGACCCCGGGGCAGTCAACACTTTTCCTTTTACATCCTTTCCATGCTTGAATGCGTCCTCCACAATTCCCTGGTTGCGAATGAGAATAATATTGCTCGCCGAAGTGTTATACATATGCGCCTGGATCGTCAGACCGCTCTCCAGTTGTATTTGCATGATCCGGTCATGCGGGTGCAGCGTGATGCCGGTAATTCTGTTCTGTAGGACGTCGGGGAATATATCGACGGTATTTTTCCTCGCGCGAGAAACCGTGTCGCGCACGTATATATAATTCAGTGCCGGTTCGATGGAAATTGTCAGGCACATCTCCCTGGATTCGCGAAGGATGGTCAACAGCAATTCATTCTTGTGCTGTGTATAAACCTCCAGTATGAGCCCTTCCCGGAGATGTTCATCCAATTCCTTCGAGAGGGCATGAAGGGTAAAATAGTGCGTGACCATATGTGATGGATCCCCAAAGATGTTTTCCACAAAAATATATCCAAAACCGGCATGAAGTTCAATTCCGGGGTATTCATGTTGATAAATTGTTGACATCTTGGTGAAAAAGATGTGGAAACCTTTTCCTTGACGGTGGAGTGAATTTTTCGTACCTTGTATTCACAATTCTCCTGAAATCTTACTCAATTTGCGGATTTTTGATGATTTCCAGCATGACTGGCTATGGGCGAGGTGAAGTTGGCTCTCACGGTATTACAGCAGTGGCCGAAATCCGCAGTGTCAACAGCCGATTTCTTGAAATAGCGACCCGGTTGCCTCACTCTCTTACACTTCGTGAAAACGATGTTAAGGAGATTGTGCGAAAGCGGATTACGAGGGGAAAGATCAACGTTGCAATAACTATCACCCATGAAAACCAGGAAGATATTCCGTTAAGGATTAATCGGCCGGCTGCGAAGGCCTATTATCGTTTGCTGACGGAATTACGCAAGGCAGTGAAGATCCGAGGCCAGGTGTCGCTCGAACACTTGCTGCAATTCCCGGACATCCTGGAACCGCAGGAATCCGACACGAGTGGCGGAAAGGAATGGTCGATCGCTGAAGAGGCCCTGGTGAAAGCGGTCGATGAGCTCCAGATGATGCGGTTGAGGGAAGGCGAGGAGTTGAAATCGGACCTGATGGCTCGGGTTCACGTGATGGCGCGTTTAGTCGACGAGAGCGAGCACGCGAGCAAGAAACACGTTCCGGAAGAGCATGCCCGGTTGCGCGAGCGAGTCCAGCAATTGCTGGCAGACAAGTCGTCCGTCGATGAGGGACGATTGGAACTGGAGCTCGCGTTGCTGGCGGATAAACTCGACGTGACGGAAGAGTGTGTGCGATTCAGAAGCCATAATAAGTTTTTCCTTGACGCGATGTCGAACGATGATTCAGTTGGACGTAAATTGAATTTCCTGTTGCAGGAAATGAATCGCGAAGCGAACACGATCGGATCGAAATCGTTTGACGCGGAGATCGCGCATAAGGTCATAGCGATCAAGGAAGAACTGGAGCGGATACGAGAGCAACTGCAGAACATAGAATGACGGTATTGGCCGATGGTAGCTTCGTTCTTACCGGTGACCGCCGGCGGAATATTCTGCAGAGGACACTCCATACCGGTTAATTACTACGATGGCAACTTCGAAGCTTCTGGTGATTTCCGCGCCGAGTGGCTGCGGAAAGACAACGATCGTGCGGGAAATACTACGGCGGCATCCGGAGTTGAAATTCTCGGTTTCGGCGACTACCCGGAAACAGCGTGTGAATGAAATTCATGGCAAGGATTATTTTTTTCTGGCGAAGGAAGATTTTGAACAGAAAATTCAACGGGGTGAGCTCGTCGAGTGGGAACGTATCTACGACAATTACTATGGCACGCTGAAAAGCGAAGTCGAGACCGCTTTGCGCTCGGGAACCTCGATGCTGTTCGATATTGACGTAAAAGGCGCACTGTCCGTCAGAAAGAACTATCCACGGGATACGGTCTTGATTTTCATCGAGCCGCCGAGCCTTGAAGTTCTACGCGAGCGCCTTGTTCACCGGCGCACGGAGAGCGAAAATGTCATCCGCAAACGGCTTGACCGGGTTCCCATGGAACTCGAAAAAGGAAAAGAATTCGACCATCGCGTTGTTAACGATGCTTTGGATAAAGCAATAAATGAGGTTGACGCCATCGTCAGGAAAGCAGTTGGAACGGCGGTGACGCAAACCACAGGGTTGTAATCATTCATCATATAACCATATCAGGAGAATAACGTAATGGCAGTGAAACCACTCGACCTCGAAAAGTTGGCGAGCAAAGCCGACAATGTCTATGAAGCCATTGTCGTCACCTCGAAGCGCGCGCGCCAGATTAACGAGGAGCTGAAGATCGAATTCAATCAACGCATCGAAGCGCTGCAAACACGGACGTACGACCCGGAGGAAGAAACGGAACAACCGCAGACAAATCCCGACCAGATTCTCATCGCCCTGGATTTCGAACGACGATTGAAGCCGACGGATGTCGCGGTCCAGGATATGATGGACGACAAACTCGAGTTCCGCTATAAAGGAGAAGAGCCCGAGACTCCCGCGACCTGAGATTGACCCTTCTTTTCGGACCCATGCTGAAGAACCGACATATCGTCCTTGGCATCACCGGCGGGGTAGCGGCGTATAAATTGCCTCTCCTGGTCAGGGAGTTCAAAAAGGCCGGTGCCCAGGTGCGTGTCGTTATGACGGAATCGGCGAAGGCGTTTGTCACACCGATCACCTTTTCCACACTCTCCGGCCATGCGGTAGTCGTCGGGATGTTCCCCGACCAGGAAGCCGGGACAGTCCACGTCGGGACCTGGCATATCGAGTTGGCACAATGGGCGGAGTTGATGTTCATCGCTCCCGCGACAGCCAACACGATTGCCAAACTCGCGCACGGATACGCAGACAACGCCGTGACTGCGCTTGCGCTGGCCCTCCGTTGTCCACTGGTCATTGCCCCGGCGATGGATACGGACATGTGGGTGCATTCGGCCACTCAGGAGAATATCACGAAGCTCAGGGAAATGGGATATACTGTTCTCCCGCCCGCGAAAGGTGAGCTCGCGAGCGGCCTGGTCGGTCCCGGGAGATTGCCGGAGCTTGACGTCCTCGTAAGAACGGCAGAAAATATTCTGGGTCGTGGGCATTTCGATTTGCATGGAAAGAAGATTCTCGTCACGGCGGGCCCGACCCACGAGGCAATCGATCCGGTGCGGTTCGTGGGCAATCGGTCGTCGGGGAAGATGGGTTTCGCGATCGCAAATGCAGCCGCCCAACGGGGGGCAGAAGTGACTTTGATATCTGGGCCGGTTTCATTAGCGACCCCGAGAAACGTACGGCGCGTCGACGTGGAATCCGCGCGCGATATGCACAACGCCGTCATGAAGCACTTCCCCAAAGTCGATGCAGTGGTCATGGCCGCCGCCGTCGCCGATTTTTCACCTGCAGCCCCGTCTGCTCAGAAGATCAAAAAGGAGAAATTGAAATCGGATTCGTTCTCCCTTGTACTCAGGCGGACAAAGGACATTCTCCAGGCCCTCGGGGTGAAAAAGAGCGGTGCGGTTCTTGTTGGATTTGCTCTCGAAACGGAGCATGGCCTCGCAAGTGCAAAGACCAAACTCAAACAAAAGAACCTCGACCTGGTGGTGCTCAACAAACCGCTGCAGGAGGGGGCCGGCATTGGAAAAGATACAAACATCGTGACGCTGATTTCAAAGAACGGAAAAGTCGAGAAGCTGCCGAAGATGGCGAAATTCGATGTCGCCAACGAGATTTTGAATCGTGTGAAAAAGATTCTATCGTAGGAGCACATGTCCGGTATCAATTCAGAACTTAACGATTTGATCGAAACCACCAAGAGATACTTCATGCAGCAAAGAGACCTGTTCGGAAATATCGTTTACACAGAAGGGAAGAAGAAAGAAACGAATGAGGTCGTTTACCCTGATGAACCGTGGGTCAAATCGTCCTCGCTCGAGGAATTGAACTCTCAAAGTTGTGCGTGCCTCAAATGTTCCCTCGGACACACGAGAGCGAATTTTGTTTTTGGGGTCGGCAACCCGCAGGCGAAAGTGATATTTATCGGTGAAGCGCCCGGCGCGGACGAAGATCTCCAGGGAGAGCCGTTCGTCGGCAGAGCCGGCCAGTTATTGAACAAGATCATCGAGGCAGTCGGGATGAAACGACAGGAGGTATATATTTGCAATATCTTGAAATGCCGTCCCCCCAACAACCGGGACCCGCTACCGACGGAGATGGAAACGTGCTCGCCGTACCTCGCAAAGCAAATTGAGCTGGTGAAACCGAAATTCATCATCTGTCTTGGCCGCATTTCCGCGCAATGGCTGTTGAGAACCACCGACAGCCTGACAACGATGCGGACCAAGGTTCATGACTATCACGGCGCAAAACTGATCGTCACCTATCATCCCGCGGCACTCCTCCGGAATCCAAACTGGAAGCGTCCGGCATGGGAAGACATGAAAATGTTCAAGAAATTGTATGATGAAGAAAAGGCGGCCGAATAACCATGCCCGAACCCAGGAACATACCCAATATCCAGCTATCGAGCGGAGAAACATCCGGACGAGTCCCCCCCCAGGCACTGGAAGTCGAGCGTGCGGTGCTTGGAGCGATGCTCATTGAAAAGGAAGCTGTTCCCAAAGTAATAGAGCTCCTTGACGAGACAAGTTTTTACAGCCCTACCCATGAGAAAATTTTCAAGGCGATGCTTTCTCTTTTTGAGAAAGGAGAGCCAATTGATTCCGTAACGGTTGTGGAAGAATTACGGCGGGCCGGGAAAATGGATGCTGCCGACGACCCCCTCTATATTACGCAGCTTACCATGAACGTGACCTCTTCGGCCAATGTGGAATATCATGCTCGCATTGTGCTGGAGAAAGCGCTCATGCGCAGTCTGATTTCGGCGTCCTCCGAGGTGGCAACACGGGCATACAGCAGCACCGAAGACGCGTTGGACTTGCTCGATGAAGCTGAAGCGAAAATCTTCCAGATTTCCGAACGCCGTTTGAAGAAGACTTCCAAGCCGATGAAGACACTCGTGCATGACGCCATCGAGGCGCTCCAGGAGATTCACGGCAAGCATGGCGGCGTAACCGGTGTTCCGACGGGGTTCACGGAGCTGGATACCCTGACCGGAGGTTTTCAAAAGTCTGATTTGATCATCATCGCGGGCCGGCCGAGCCATGGGAAAACAGCCCTTGCACTTTCACTTGCCCGAAATGCGGCCCTGCATAAGGAGAAACCCACACCTGTCGCAATCTTCAGCCTCGAGATGTCCGAGTTGCAGCTCGTCATACGCCTCCTTGCTATGGAAGCAAAAGTACGGGCACAGGATTTACGCACCGGACGGCTGCGCGACGAAGAATGGCGAAGCATTCCTCGCGCCGCCGATAAGCTGAGTGCCGCCAAGATTTTCATTGATGATTCAGCCACTCTCACCATTCTTGAACTCCGTGCAAAGGCCAGGAGGCTGAAGGCCGAACACGGCATCGGAATGCTCATTGTCGATTATCTCCAACTCGTTCAAGGACCAAAGAATTCCGAGCGCCGCGAGCAGGAGATCTCGATGATTTCCCGCTCACTGAAAGCGCTTGCAAAAGAGCTGGAGATTCCGGTAGTCGCTCTTTCGCAATTGAATCGCGCCGTTGAGAGCAGAACCGACCGTCGCCCCGCGCTCGCCGACCTCCGGGAATCCGGAGCGATTGAACAGGATGCCGACGTGGTGATGTTCGTCCATCGACCCGAACTGTTTGGCTTTCTTACGGTCAAGGAGGAGGAAGGTCAGGAAATTGAAACCGCGGGGAAAGCGGAGATCATTATTGGTAAACAACGAAACGGTCCCCCGGGAAGAATCTGGCTGGCTTTCAACAAGGAGCACATCGGGTTCGAGCGCCTCGAACGAGTCATGCCGGAAGCCTTGATGCCTCCGCCATCTGTTCCCCTCGAAATTGAGCCGCCATTCTAGTATCGCGTGTCAGAGATAAATTGCACATGTTTCAAGGCGGATTCTTTCAAATCCAAATTGTTTTGAAAGCTTTGATGTTGAGACTTAGAAAACGTATTTCCGACACAGCACACTAGAACGTGTCGCGAAAAAGTGATTTCACCCGTTAGTCCCGCGCGTCGCCGGGGCAAACACTTCCTTCAAAAACCCGCGTTCATGAATGCTCCTCTTGCAAGTGATGGATACAGGGGAGGTCAATCGAAAACATTCTACTTACTATTTCTCATTCTTTGTTGCGGACACCCTGCCGGAGCTCAGGACCAGGGAATATGCAGCCGGATATTCTCATTTGCCTCGAGCAACAAACTCATCGAAAGGCCCATCGGGGAAGTCGTTGCGTCGATCGGAAAGCAATTTCTCGGGACGCCCTATGAGCCGAACACGCTGGAACAGCCCGGTGAGGAACGACTGGTAGTGAACCTCCGTGCTTTTGATTGCGTGACGCTGGTGGAAAACATCCTGGCGCTCGCTCGGTGCGTGAAGAAGGATCAGTTGTCGTTCGATGCGTTCGGGCAGGAACTTCAGATCCTCCGCTATCGAAACGGCCGGGTCGCCGGGTATGCAAGCCGGCTGAACTACTTCACAGATTGGATCTCTGACAATCAAAAGAAGGGAATTGTGGAAAACGTGACGCAACAACTCGGCGGTAAGCCATATCGCAAAGTCTTCAACTTTATGACGACACACCGGGATCTCTATCGCCAACTGGCAATTGACTCAACCTTCAGCCAGATGAAGGCTACGGAAGACTCACTTTCGCTGCGGTCATGGCTTTTCATCCCCAGATCCCAAATTATCGGTTCGCATTCCGCAATCCAAACTCCACATTCCGAAATCAGGACCGGCGATCTTATTGCGTTCACGACAGGACGGGAGGGGCTCGACGTCGCTCACACGGCTATCGCCCTCAGATTGGATGATGGTTCCTTGCACTGCCTGCACGCGCCGGACATCAAGGGGAAGGTGAAAATTACCGACGAAACTCTTTCCGCGTACATTCAAAAACACACCTCCTTCACAGGAATCATGGTCGCACGGCCGGTCGAGCCGCGGGGAACGAATTGATTTCGTGGCGATATTTCATTACCTTTTTATTAGGAAAAATGCCCCGGTCGGGGCAATGTGTTTTTTAAGGGTGAAATGAAGAATATCTGCATACTCGGTTCAACCGGATCGATCGGACAAAGCAGCCTGGAAGTAATCTCGAATCTCCCCGGCAAGTTCAAGGTGAAGTATCTGACGGCAAACAGGAATGTTGATTTGCTGCTGCGGCAGATCGAGCTCTATCAGCCCAAAGCGGTGGCGGTGCTGGATGAGAATTGCGCGTCCCGGCTGAAGCAATCCGTCAACGGCTCACTCGAGTTGCTGGTCGGTGAAGAAGGCCTGCAGGAGCTTGCCTGCCGGAATGATGTGGACGTCGTGGTCAGTTCCCTTGTCGGGTTTGCGGGATTGAAACCGACCGTCGAAGCTATCAAGCGCGGGAAAACCGTCGCGCTGGCGAACAAAGAAACGCTCGTAGTCGCGGGCGAGATCATCATGGCGCTCGTGAAGAAGCACGGCGCGACACTCATTCCAATCGATAGCGAGCACAGCGCGATACTCCAATGTCTGATGGGCGAGGAACACGAGAACATCGCGCGGCTCATCCTCACCGCCTCCGGCGGCCCATTCCTCATGAAAGAGAAAAAGGATTTTGCGAATCTCACGGTCGACGCAGCGTTGAAACATCCAAACTGGAAAATGGGACACAAAATCACCGTCGATTCCGCAACATTGATGAACAAGGGTCTGGAAGTGATCGAAGCTCACTGGCTTTTCGATTTGCCGCCGGAAAAAATTGATGTTGTTGTCCATCCTCAATCGGTCATCCATTCGATGGTGGAATTCGTCGATGGATCGGTCAAGGCCCAGCTTGGCATTCCCGACATGAAGATCCCCATCCAGTATGCCCTGACATATCCTAATCGGGTCGTTTCGCCGTACAAACGGGTGAATTTCGCCGAGCTGCGGGAGATGACTTTTTTCGCGCCGGATTTTGAAAAGTTTGAATGTCTGGGATTGGCCTACGAGGCGCTCCGGTTGGGAGGCACTGCCCCGGCAATTCTGAACGCGGCGAACGAGATTGCCGTCGATCTCTTCGTACAGAAGAGAATTACGTTCGACCAGATTCCCCGCATCGTTCGATTTGCGCTGGATCATCTCCCGGCCAAGAGCTCCCCGACCATGGAAGACATTGTTCACGCCGACCTGAACAGTCGCGCGCAGGTCACAGAGTATATTAACGGTTTAAAGTAAGAAAGCTCTCCTCATGCAAGTTCTCAACATGATTTTCTACGCCGCTCTTACGCTCGGCGTTCTGGTGCTGATTCACGAGCTGGGTCATTTCCTCGCGGCGAAACTTACCGGCATGCGTGTCGATCGATTTTCGATTGGCTTCCCACCCCGTGCCTTCGGCAAGAAAGTCGGATATACCGATTATTGTGTTTCCTGGATCCCCATTGGCGGTTACGTGAAAATCGCAGGGATGATAGATGAGAGTTTTGACACGGAGTTTGTGAACCAGGAGCCCCAGCCGTGGGAATTCCGCGCGAAATCCATATCGGCAAGAATGTTCGTTATCTCTGCCGGTGTCATCATGAATATCCTTCTCGCGGTCGGCATCTTCTGGGGGATTCATTACTCTGTCGGACGAGACTTGAAAGAGACGAACGAGATCGGTTACGTGATTGACGGCAGCGCGGCCGACAAGTCCGGGCTGCGGGTCGGTGACAAGATCATCGCCGTGAATGGAAAACAGGTAACACATTGGGATGAGATTCTCAGCCTCATGTACATCGATAATCTTGGGAACGATCTCACGCTGGACCTGGAACGAAACGGAGAACAGAAGCACATATTCATCGCGCGCAAGAATATGCCTCAAATCTCTGATGAATCATTCGGTATCGTCGAAGCTCATACGCAGGCCGAGATCCAGGGCATCGAACCTTCAATGCCGGCCGACAAACTTGGGATAAAGGCAGGCGACATCATCGTTGCGCTCGACAGTGTTTCTATCGTGAACGATTACCAGGTTGTCAAGATCATTCATGAGCACTCGGGGAAGACGTTGAGCATCTCATGGAAACACAACGGGCAGACGCAATCCGGAACGGCAACTGTCACTGAAGCCGGACGTATCGGCATCAAGATCGCCACTGTGTATACGGGACCGTACAGGCACTTCAACTACTCGTTCTTTGAAGCACTGCCGGAGGGCATTAAGGACATAGAGCAGTCAACAGCCCTGTTCTACCGGTCGATTGCCAGGCTGATCGCCGGTAAAGTTTCCTTCAAAGAATCTTTCGGGGGTCCGATCAAAATCGCCCAGATTGCCACCCAGAGCGCTGAAATGGGTCTGGCAAGCTACCTTGTGTTCATGGGTTTGCTAAGCATGAGTCTCGCGATTCTTAACATTCTTCCATTTCCCGCGCTCGACGGCGGGCATCTGGTCATTCTGGTTTACGAGAAGGTCTTTCGCAGAGAAATTCCCCATCGCGTGAAGCTTGCCATTCAACAGGCAGGATTCGTCCTGCTGCTGGCATTCATGGCGTTTGTAATTTATAACGATATAGCCAATTTCTAGCGCTCAAACGTGAGCCCGGTCACACGGATGCTCCAAATCACTTCCCCGTATTGGAGAAAATGCGTATTTTGATTTAGTGGTGTAAAATGTTTACTTTATTGATGAAAGGAGTTTCGGCGATGAAATATTCCAATTTGAAGGCGTGGGTAATGGTGTGCGCAATGGCAATTCTCTTGCCCGCGTGGGAAGCGAATGCTCAACAGCATTCCCTGACGTTTCCTCCCGCCACACACGTGCCGCTTGATCAGTTGTCGATCGGGGACATCGATTTTCAGCATTTTACCAGTAATCATTTGTATTTTACGCTGATGATGATGTCCGATACGGTCCTGACGGTTCATCTCCGGGCGCAGATTGACATCAACCTTGCCGATGGTACGACCTACCCGGGGGCAGCGGTATTGACCACAAAACCGTTTAAACTTTCTCACGTAAGGACGATGACGAATCTTGACCTCGGGAAGAATTCCGATATCAAGACTCAGAGCTTTGATTACAGCCAGAAAGCAAAAGATCAAATTCAGAAGGTCGCTCTCGCGACGGGAAAACTTCCTGCGGGGACATATACATTCAGTTTAACGCTCTTTGACGATGATGTTCTCACTGCGCCCATTCAACCGGTATCCCAGGTGATCACGCTTACGCTCTCGAACATCTCCCGACTCGATCTGATTTCTCCGAGCGACGGGATTACCGTGCCGACCCCATTTCCGATGTTCCAGTGGATTTACGACGGCGACTCGGTGCAAGTGTCAGTCTACGCCATGTCGCCGCAGCAGCATTCGAAAGAAGAAGCGGCTTCCGGCGTGCCGCAGCTTGTAGTTCATTCGGGCGACCTTGGCCTGCCCGTCGGAAGCAGGTCGTTTCAGTATCCGAGCTCGGGAACCCGCCCGCTGGAGCCGGGGAAAACATACGTTTGGAACGTTCAGGGCCTCACGAACGGAGCTGGCGGTCCGGGAGCGGGAATCAACAGCGAAATCTGGCAATTCTCGGTCGCGTCTTCGACTGGACTGACGGCAAACCAGCAGAACTTTGTCAATCAACTACAGATGCTCCTGGGGGGAAAAACGGATGTTCTGAATGAGCTTGCAAGCGGCAATCTCCAGCTCACCGGAATCGTGACTGTGGATGGCGTGCAAATCACGGCCGCTGAAATTCAACGCATACTCAGCGACCTTGCCGCGAATCCCGACAAGATCGTCAGCATTGAAATTGTGAGCGAATGAGAAGAGTGTCTGCATCCAGGAACGTCAACAGAGATGTGAGGAGATTTATGAGAACAAAAATATTGATACTGACGGCTTGTATTTTCGCCACCGTTCTTGCTGCGGGTTTTTACCCGTCGGGCACGGACTCGAACACCATCGCACTGGCGGTAAAAGTGATCTTCGACGTTTCAAAAAAATCGCCAACGGTCGATTGGGCGAAGGCAAAAAAGGGCGACATGCTCTATTCCGGCGATGAGATCCGAACCGGCGAGCGCTCGATCGCCATTGTCAAGTTCAAGGACAACAGTATGCTTCGCGTACGTGAGAAGTCTGAGCTCAAGGTCTACGGCGAGCAAAAGGAAGGCGTGTTCTCAAAAACAGTTCACGTTACGAGCGGCGAGTTCAGTTTCGACATCCAGAAACAGCAAGACGAGCAGTTTACCTTCAGCTCTCCGACATCGGTGGCTGCTATCCGTGGCACGCAGGGAGATATGCAGCATCTCGATAACGGGGATATTGTGACTGTGCTGGAAGGTGTCGTGAACCTGTTGAATGTGCTCTCCAATACGTCGGTCACGTTGAACTCCGGTGAAACGGGGTTCTCCGGAACGGATGGTACAATAAACAAACACCACTCAACGGCTAAGGAGCACAACAACGCGCAAAACTCGCTCAATTCGGCTAGCGAAACCGGACAGATCAAAATGCTGCGAATCGAACTTCAGGATCCTCAGGGAAACAAAAAACTGATGAAAATCAGGTATCGCGAATAGACCGGATCACACGGATCCCAGACGCATCTTTCTCGTCGGCGAAGGATCATTGTTGTATCCTCACAAACTTTGAGTGAGGGATCGGTAAACAATCCAAAACATTCCCTAGTGCCATTCCAACTAATTTTACCAAATCCGCCACAGGCGGATGCAGGCAAAATTAATGTTGGAATGAGCATCCCGCTTGCTTTTGGCGGGATCAAGTTAGCAAATAATAATCGGAAAAGCACTAGTCAATAAACAATACGTGTGCTATGAAGTCAGGAAAAATCCAGTACTTGCGTTTTCTCCGTCATGTGACGGTACTCACACTCTTCTGCGCCGGTGCCGGTTTTGGCCAGGCGAGCGACAAGATTATTTCTGTCGGTCCGAATGAAGCAAAAGAGGGTGCACCCCTGACGATCCAGGCAGAGCTGGCGAAAGCGGGCATCATTACACAGATGCTGCTGGCGTACCGGCCTTTCGGTGCGAGCGAGTACAAGAAAGTGGAAATGACGATTAACGGAAACACAGCATCCGCGACCATCCCGGGGGGTGAGGTCGCTCCGTCCGCAATCGACTACTATCTTGTCATAGCTGTCCGGGGTGTGGATACCCTTCAGTCGTATCCGATGGAGAACCCTGAAGGACAACCGCTGCAGGTGCAGGTTCGAACCGAGAACCCGAAAGACAAAATGGTCATTTTTCTCAGCCCGGAACCCAATACTAGTGTAAGAAGCGATGATTTACTGATATCGGTTTCCCTCTATCGTACACCCTCATCCGTAAACAGAAAAGCGACGAAGATCTATATCGATGACCGCGACGTCACATCATCGGCTGGTTTCATTGAAGACATCATAACGCTCTCCCCGGAAAACATCAAACCTCCGCTTTCGGACGGACCGCACAACATAAAGGTTGAATTGTTCGACAATGAGGGCAAGCTCTATTATTCTTCCGGTATGAGCTTTGCACAATTGAGCATTACCGAAGCGGAGGCGCAGACAACGAAGCTCAACTACAAAGTCTCGGCGCAGCTCGAGTCGCGGAATGAAACCATCAGCAATGTCTCAACCCCCTATAACCGCGGAACACTGAACCTGACGTCGGACTACGGCCCGTTGAAAGTCAACGGTGGTTTGTATCTGACCAATGAGGATCGGGACGACCGGCAACCCCAGAATCGTTATTCCATCGAAGCGCTGACTTCGTGGCTACGGGTTGGGTACGGCGACGCGTATCCCACATTCCCGAGCCTCATCATGAGCGGCAAAAGGCTGCGCGGGCTGACTTCGAACTTAAAGCTGGGATTCTTCAATCTTGATTTTGCGACGGGAGAAACGATCAGAAAAATCGAGGGAGATACCGTGTATAGTTTTCCGAAGGATAGCCTCCCCAGTCAGCAGCTCCACAGCAATGGCCCGTTCGCACCAGTTGGTTCGGACACGAGCCGGTATGCCCTATATCGTTACGGAACCTTTACCCGCAACCTGACGGTCATCCGCCCGAGTTTTGGCAGCGGCCAGACCTTCCAGTGGGGTTTCAGCTACTTAAAGGCGAAGGATGATACAAACTCAATCATCTATGGATTCAAACCGCAGGAGAACGTTGCACTCGGTACCGATCTTTTTGTTGGTCTCGACAACAGACGCATTGAATTTAATGCGCAGGGGGCAGCCAGTGTCATTAACCAGGACATCAAGCCGGGAAACCTGTCCAATGATGACATCGATTCATTGTATAAGTTCAAAACAGGAACGGATGCCTCTGCCGCCGATTCTCAGGATGTCATTAAGAAACGTAATGACTTAAAGGATATCAAAGACAAGATTTCTCCGTTCATTACCGTCAACCAGAACCTGATTCCACTCTCAATCGACAAGATCAGCTCTGTGATGGCATACGAAGGTGCACTTGCATTGAACTACTTCGATAACTATTTGAAGGGCTCGTATATTTTCCGCGGCAGTGAATACAACTCGTTCGGGCAAACATACATCCGCAATGACGTTCAGGGGTATAACGTGTTCGACCGTATTCGATTGATGGAAAGCCAACTTTTCTTGTCTGTTGGAGTAGAGCAACTGCAGGATAATACCGATGGGAACAAGATTGCGACGACGACTTTTATTAATGATAATGCGACCGTCTCGTATTTTCCACGCTCGAATTTTCCCAATATTACGGTCGGGTACAGTCTTAACAAGAACAGCAATGATCTCGTTGGCACTGATACAACTGCAATAGCGACCCCCGATAGTTCCGCTCATGCTCAAGCTCTCCAGCGTTACCTCTCGGCCATTGAAGATAAGACAGACCGGTTCTTCATCCAACTCGGGTACGCATTTACCGCAGGCGTGCGGCACAACGCGTCGTTAACTATCAGCACTTCCGACCGGAACGACCGGACGTTCCGTCACAATGACGCGAACAACACCTTCATATCCGCCTCGTTGAACACGACCTGGAATAGTCCACTACAAACGATGTTTGGATTTTCGGTCAATTTGAATCAACTTCCTAAACTCGACCCGAATGATTCAACACATCAAACGTTCATCCTCTCTGATTTCAACTATTCTTCGATTACTCTCAACGCCCGCTATCCTTTCTTAGAGAACAGGCTGATGTTGTCCGGCACGATTTCCCCCACTTTTGGGGACTTCAACCGGATGGTCTGGGATATGGCCGCGGACTACTCCATCAGGAAGGACCTCGTCGCTTCGTTCCAGCTAAGCCTGTTCCAAAATTCCGGTTCATCGACGGACGTGATCGGAAGCCTGATGTTAAAGTATAACATGTAACCCCGCTCTGCAATGTTCCAGGGTCTCGGCAAAGATGGTCGGCAGACTCAGTCGGATACGAAGAGGAAAACATCCGTCGGGAGCTGGCTAACACGCCTCGGGCTGGGCGCTTCCCTGGCGGTTCTCGTCATCCTCCTCACCCAGAACATCATTTTTGAAATCAGTCCCCTCCGGCGGCTCGAACTGTCGACGATCGATTACCGGTTCCGCCTGCGCGGACCTCTTGCCTACGCGAAGGATTCAACGAAAATCATTATCGTAGAGCTGTCGCAGGAGACATTCAAATCCCTTCCGCACAAATACCCCTGGCCGCATTCCTATTATGCCCGATTGGTCCGCAATCTCAAGCGCGCGGGCGCACTTGCCGTCGGCTTCGATTTGATTTTTGAGCAGCCGGATGCCGAGGATTCGACAAGTGACGAAGATTTTCGTAAAGCCATTCGAGAAACCGGGTTTGTCGTGCTGGCCGGGAAGGTCGAAGAAACCGCCGAACAATATACCGTTCGAAACATGGAGGAAAATTATGGTAATATCTTCTTCGGTGTTGACAGCTCCATCGGAATTGCATCTGTGAGGAATGATGACGACGGTGTCTACCGGAGGTACCAGCCCTTCGCGTACGACGAGGCGGCCCAGCGGCGCCTTCCATCGTTGTCCTTCGGCGTGCTGAACAAAGTTTTTCACAAACCCCCGTTCTATACGCCGGAGATTACTCCCGGTGAATTTGTATACGCGGGACGCCATATTCCCCAATTCGATGACTTCTCAATTCTGGTGAACTACTATGGACCCGACGGAACTTTCCGAAGAATCAAATTTGCCGATGTCATCGATGACCACGAATTTACGACGGTCGAGGAAAAGGAAACCGGACAGGAAATCAATACATTCGACGATCCCGATTTCGGTTATCTCTACGACGGTACATTCAAGAACAAAGTGGTTCTCGTTGGTTCAAGAATGCCGGAAGACAAGGACATGTTCCCCGTGCCGATGGCAAAGGGAAAACAGTCGGGGGGTAACCAGATGTACGGCGTCGAAATCCATGCGAATATGATCCAGGATGTGCTCGACGGGAATTTTCTGTGGAAGGAACCGCAGTGGGTCGATATCCTAGCGATTCTTGTGTTTTCCCTGCTGACGTTCCTTGCGACATCCTGGTGTAAGGACCTCAAGTTGAGAGTTCATGCGGTCACCGAGCTGTTGAGCCTGTTTTTCGTTCTTGCGGAGCTTGGATTCATCGGCTACGCATCACTCAAACTCTTCATAAATTACAATTATGTCGCAACCATGAGCGGTCCCGCTCTGGCCGTGGTATTCGGCTATGTGGGTGTCACGGTCTACAATTACGTTACGGAGCGCAAGCAGAAGGCGCAGATCAAAGGGATGTTTAGCCGCTATGTAAGCCCGACGGTTGTGAATGAGCTTGTCGAGAATCCCGACAAACTCCGGTTGGGAGGCGAACGAAGAGAATTAACAGTCATGTTCAGCGACATCGAGGGTTTTACGAGCATCTCCGAGAGTATGAAAGCCGAAAACCTCGTGCTTCTTCTCAATGAATACCTCACGATCATGTCGGCGATCATCCTGAAGCATGCCGGTACGCTCGACAAATACGAGGGCGACGCGATCATGGCATTCTGGGGCGCGCCGATTCCACAGGAAGACCACGCGCTACGGGCATGCCGTGCCTGCGTGGAAATGCTTGATTCTTTGAAGGACCTGCGGGAGCAATGGAAGAAGGAGGGAAAACCGAGCATTAATATTCGCATCGGTTTGAATACCGGCGAGATGATCGTCGGGAATATGGGGGGGATCGAACGATTTGAGTACACGGTGATCGGCGACAGCGTCAACCTCGGCTCCCGGCTTGAGAGCGCCAACAAACAGTATCATACCAGGCTCATGATGAGCGAACAAACGTATAAGAAAGTTGCCGAACACGTTATTGCGCGCGAACTCGATATGATCGTTGTCATGGGAAAGACGGAACCGATCAAGGTGTACGAGTTGATCGGGATGATCGAGGGAAAAGGTTCGCCGGAGCACTACGAGTTCCTTGAGGTGTACGCTCGGGCACTAGGTCTCTATCGAAAGCGGGAATGGGCGGGGGCCATTGAGCAGTTTGAGAAGGTCTTGAAGCTGAAGCCCGATGATTATCCCAGCCAGATCTACATCGAGCGTTCACGATTGTACGAGGCCGTTCCACCGCCCGATGACTGGAACGGTGTGTTTATCCTCCGCTCCAAGTGATTCAATAAACGATCGAGAAAAGAAGAGCTTGCTGGGCCATGAAGAGTTTCATGGTCTCATCCCGTTGCCATCGCCCCTGGAGCTGGATCGCCTCGCTTTCGTAGTATCTGCCCTTCGCTGAAAAAACGACAATGCGTTCTTGTCGGTCGCCGTTGTGCACCTCATAGCCGCAATACTTCCTGTCATGCATCGTATATTCCTTCGGAGGAATCACGAGCTCCGTTATCGATGAATCGCCGTTATGTGTGGCCACGCTGATGTTGGCAAGTAGCTCCAATCCTTCTATTTCCACGCGATTCGAAGAAAGTTGATCCAACTGAAGTTCTCGCAGGGTGAGGACTGCGGAGAAGTCTTCTTTCACGAGCCACGCCGAGAGAGCGGGGGCAAGAGTATCTCCGGTTGACGCGAACCATCCCTGCGGCACGAGCCCGTAGAATGACCCGTCGCGGGAGAAAAAAGTCTCGTTCGTCAGGGGATAATCGAACGAATAGGGAAGCTTGGCAGCGCAGGAAACAAAAAGAAGAGAAAGAAAGAGAACAACTGTGCTGTGCTTTTCGGGGAGCCGGTTCTTCAAAGCCGCCTACTCGGAACTTCGGAGAAATTGTTCGGCCTGGAGTATGAACCTCAGCGAGATCCGGTGCGTGTTGCCGAGCTGGTCGGTATTATCGAACTTCGAAAAGGAATAATCGATGTCGAATTTCGGAAGATGAATCCCGGCGCCAAGGTTAAGTGAGCCGATGTCGCTGTAGCCCGCGCGCAGCGCGACGACCTTCTTGAAGTCGAATTCCAGACCGCCGTGAAAATCGAAACTGACCGGACCGAGATGTGCGTTGGAAGCGTACTGGCGGTTTTCAAAACGGACATCGGCGTCCACAACAGGAGCAAATCGTCCGTCGAAAGCATCGATGAAATACGCAGAGCCGACCTTCAACGTCGGGGAGATGAGTTCGTTGGTGCCGGTGCTCCAGGCGACAAGGGTGGTCGTAACGTCCTGAAAGTTCGCGCCCACGGCGAATTTTTCTCCTATGAAATACTGTGCCGCAAGGTCGAACCCGATCCCTGTCGCCGAAGCTTCGCCGAGTTCGCGCCGGATGATCTTAAGATTTGCTCCGTAGGAGAAATTCTCCGTCGATTTTTTTGCGTATGAGACATAAAATGCCCAATCGGCGGAGTTGAAGTACGTCACCTTGCTGGAATCGACATGATCGAAATTCCCGAGTTGCCCCGGGGGCAGCGGGTTTCCGTTTGCGTCGACACCCGCGTTCTGTGTATTCGCGATGTTATCAACGCCGAGACGAATGACACTGAAGGCAAGACTCGACGTCGCGCCGACGGGAAGCGCAACGGCGCCGTAATCGTAGTTCTCCAACCCGGCAAATCGTTCATCATGCATCAACGTAATCTCAGGATACAGGATCCTCGAAAGTCCTGCCGGGTTCCAGTACCCCGCTGTCACATCGCTGGCAAGCGCGGTGTACGCTCCTCCGAGGCCCAACGCCCGCCCGCCTACACCAATAGCAAGAAACTCACCGGCGTATTTTGCGATGTTCGTTGAGTTTCCCATCTCAGGGATGGAAACGCTCAGGAGTGCGGCGATTAGAAAAAAGCTCTGTACTCGAGAAAACATCATGCGGCTGTCAAGGGCATACTGTCGTTTAGGATTCCAAACCTATGAATAATAAAGAGAATATCGGGAATAAAGTCAAATGTAACCGGGAAGCCGTTATACAACCTGCTCGGCGCCAAATTCTCGTATCAATGCCTGAATGACAGGGTGCTGAAGTGTGCCCTTCTTCTCCGAGTCGTTCTCGGGTTTCTCGAGAGGACTTGGCGGGGCAGAGGAAAGGATTGCCTCAAGTTTCACTTTCCCGCCGTAAACCTTCTGAGCGAGCTGGGAAATATAGTCCCGGTTTCGCTTGAAGGTGTCAAGATGGAAATTGTCGGGACAGCCAATCTGAAGTTTGTCTCCGCGGATCTCAAGCGGTTTGGACTCGCCGAGAAACGCCCAAAGGTCAATACGCTCTTTCCGTGTCTGGTCGATGAGGGTCGACCATTTCGTACGGACGTCCTCGGCTGAAAGCCGCGGCAGCTCTTCTGCCGTCGAGGGGATCGGGGCCGGTTCACCGTCAGATGGGCGAAGCGAACGGCCTTGTTGATACCGCGGGGGCGAATCAGCAAGCATCAGCCGTGGTGATACAATCTGGTCCGGTCTCAGCATCGGCGGTGTTGCCTTCACGCTGCCCCGGATGGGGGTTTCAACTCTTTCTTCACGTGGGAGAGGTGCTGTATCGGAAGTGTCCGGTTTACCGCCGACCCTTTTTTTTAAATCTTCGAGGCGGGACAGAAGTTGCTGGATCTCGATACTGCTGTCCATCTTGATCATTTGCAGCAGGCCGATTTCCAGCGTATAGCGGGGCTGCTGATTCCAACGAAGGGCCGAGGCAGTTTGAGTTGTGATCGTGATGAGTCGCAGCAAGTCGTTTTCTGAAAATGACTTGGCGTTTTCCTGATAGCGTTTTTTTTGCACGTCAGGTGCTTCGATGAGCACCGTCGCGCCGGTCGAGTTGACGACCAGCATGTTGCGGAAATGCTCGTTCAATCCGTTGAGGAATTCCCGCAAATCGTAGCCGTGGCTGATGATTTCTTCGACGAGCGTCAGGATGCCATTGGTGTCCTTCGCCCGGATGAAATTGGTGGTGCGGAAAAAAAGTTCCTGGTCGACGATGTTCAGAACCTGGATGATCTGCTTCGCTGTGATTTTATCACCGCAGAACGATACGAGCTGGTCGAAGATGCTCTGGGCGTCGCGCATCGAGCCATCGGCTTTTTTCGCGATGATAAACAGGGTATCGTCATCGATGGCGATGCTTTCTTCCCCCGCAATGAACCGGAGCCGGGAAACGATTTCCTCGATGGTTATCCGGCGGAAATCGAAGCGCTGGCATCGGGAGAGGATTGTGAGCGGGACTTTGTGAACTTCCGTCGTGGCAAAGATGAAGAGGATGTAGGGAGGCGGTTCTTCCAGCGTCTTGAGAAGGGCGTTGAAGGCCTCCTTCGTGAGCATGTGCACTTCGTCGATGATGTACACCTTGTATTTTCCCTTGGCCGGTCCGTAACGCACCGCCTCGCGCAGGTTGCGGACGTCTTCGACGCCGCGATTGGACGCCCCGTCGATCTCAAAGACGTTGACGCTGCGCCCCTCGGTGATTTCCTTGCACAATTCGCATTCGTTATCGGGATTGGATTCCTTGGGATGGAGGCAGTTAATGGCTTTTGCGAGAATGCGCGCCGTGGTGGTCTTTCCGACGCCGCGTGCTCCACTGAACAGGTAAGCGTGCGATAACCTGTTGGAGGCGATCGCATTCCGCAATGTGGTGGTCACATGCGATTGACCCACAACGTCTTCAAATACCATCGGCCGCCACTTGCGGGCGGTAACAACGTACGTCAAGCTCATCGACTCAATTTCTGGGGAAACCTTTCAAATGCCGGTTGAAGAATTCTTCAATCCGGGAATACTCGTCATACCAGCTTTCTGGTTCATTGAACGAATGCGATTCATCCGGATAGACCATCACTTCAAATTGCTTCCTTGCCCTTTGAAGTTTCGCGATCAGCTGAACGGCATCCTGAAAAAAAACATTATCGTCGACCATGCCGTGGAGGATCAGCAGCGGCTTCCTGAGGCTATCGGCATACGTAATCGGCGAACTTATTTTGTACGCCTCGGGATTGTCTTCCGGCCTGCCGAGTCTCGGCTCGGTATACCACCGGGTGTGCCGGTAGTAATTTTCCCAGCTCGTAACGGCACGCAGAGCAGCGCCGCAGGCGTATTTGTCGGAGAGAAACAAACCCATCAAAGCCATGAATCCGCCGTAGCTGCCGCCGTAGATTCCCACATGGTCAGAATCAATATAACCCAAATGTTTCAAATATTCAATACCATCAAGCTCATCGTCAAGGTCCTTTCCACCGAGATGCATGTACACATCGGTGCGGTAATCGCGACCGTAGCCGGCACTACCCCGGTAATCCACCTCAAAAACGACGTATCCAAGCTGGGTTAATCGGTGGTGGAACATGTACTCCCGGTGGTAATAAGTCCATCCCCGGTAGACGTTCTGGAGGTAGCCCGCACCATGAACAAAGACAACGACCGGGTACTTCTTCCCCGGAGAGAAATCGCGCGGTTTGTAAATCATGGCGGGAACCGATTTTCCGTCTCTGCTCTTGAAATGGATGATGTCCGGAATAATCCAGTCGATGCGTTTGAATTCGTCCGGGAGAGAATGTGTTAGTTGTAGTTCCGTTCCTGGCATCGCAGCCGGCACACGGACCAGCTCCGGCGGTTTCGTGAGGTCCGAGTAGCTTGCCACGATGAAGTCGCCAGCCTTCGAAAGCGTGGGGTCTTCGTACGATCCCTCCCTTGATGAAAGTTTGGAAACCGTTTTCGAATTCAAGTCGAGGGCGAACAATTGCCATTGATGGTGGTCGTCTTTGTTCGCCTGAAAGAAAATCTTGTCCCCGCCGGAAGCGATGGCGAACCAGTGAATTTCCCACTCGCCATCGGTCAATTTTCGGAAGTCCTTTCCCTCCGGCGTCATCATGTAAAGATGGTTCCATCCTTCTTTTTCGGATGTTGTGATGATATGCTTGCCGTCGGGCGTCCATCGTGTCGAGCACAATCCGCCCTCAATCCACGCTTTGTCGGATTCCTCGTAGATTAGTTTTGCCTTTCCACTATCGGTGTCGGCGATAAACATTTCCCGTTTCTTGCCGCCTGTGGTGAAGCGTTCGACGAGGATGGACTTTCCGTCGGGTGCGACGGATGTGTGGCCGAGATAGTACGGTTGGTCGCCAGGGAGTTTGACCCAGACAGTCGCCCCCGTGTCTATCGCAGCGATGCCGATTTTGGATTTGCCCACGCCGCTTTTGAACGACCGCGTTGTGACCTCCTTCCCCGTGTAGCGCGGTACCACAAATTCCTGCTGTCCTTCCTCATCATCTTCAACGAACACCGCACGCTTACCGTCGGGGGTGAAGTCGATAAGACGAATGGAGGCCTCCTTCGCTGACGCGGCGGCGATGTCGACGATTCCCGGTTTGTCGATATTAACTGCCATGAGTTTGTTGTCCGAACTGAACTCCAGCATCTTTCCATCTGGAGACCAATGGAGACTGTGTTCGTACGCGTCGGTTTTCGTGAGACGCCGGAAGGACTGAAAACCGGTATCGGTGAGGAACACATCGCCTCTTTTCGTGCAGGCGATGGTTTTGGAGTCCGGCGACCATTGGATTTCGCCGATGAGCGTGTCGCCGAGGACGTGCATTGCCAAGCCGTCGGAGCGCATGAGCCAGCGACGGTAGTTGCCGCGTGCAGTGCTATCCCACTGGAACAGAAGAACGCTGCCGTCCCGAGAAAGCTGCGCACCGGTGGGCTCCGATCCCGGGAGATACGGTTTGAAAAAAATGCGCTCCATCGAGAGAATGGAATCCTGTTTCTGCTGGGCAAATACTGTTGAGGTAAGCAACGGACTGCAAATGAATGGAAGGGAGAAAAGTAGTCCCCAAGCCGTCTTCTTGAAAGAACAAATCGTTGTGCTGATCAAATGTGGTTCCTCATAAGTTCATGCATCGAATCATCTAAGAGCGACGAATAAAATCCTAAATACGAAACTCTAAAAGCTAAATTCCGCTTTTCCCAATCCCGCTCCCCCAGAGATTCATGTTTTAGTGACTCTGCTCTAAAACCACCCTTGAGGTCACCTGGGATTGTCTATGAAAATCTAAACAAATGAGATTTGGTTGAAGAAGGACTTGCGGCATGGATCAAAAGTTCAAACTACCCCGCGCAAGTTTACTAATCAATCCACGTTCTGAAATCAACATCCCGCCTCTGAGTGATGCTGTACTGGGAGGGTGGCAGTACAAGCACGAGGAAACTCACAAACGCGACGATAAATATAAGACTTTTTCAACAACCACACAAACTCATCAGACCATGAAAATCAAAAGCCGACCCGGACAACGAGCGGATCGGCTTTCTCTACTGATCTCGGGATCTGGTCTCCCATAGAGATACTACTTAAGGAGCAACATCTTTCTTACCTGCACAAAGCTGTGGGATGGATTGCTTACATCTACTGCTTCGAGCCGATAAAAGTAGATGCCGTTCGAAAAACTGCTCGCGTCAAAGGTTACCGACTTGTAGCCGGCGCTTTGCAATTGATCTACCAACGTCTTTACCTCTCGTCCTAGTACGTCGTAGACCTTTAAAACGACTTGCCCATCAAAGGGGAGAGCATAATTTATAGTCGATGTGGGATTGAACGGATTCGGATAATTTTGATCTAGAGTGAGTCTTTCTGGCTTTGATCGCAATCCCGTGACAGTTTGTCCTTTTGTTGGGATATTCTGCTCAACAAACACGTCACCCACACCAAGCACAACGCTCGCTTCGAGCGAGTTAGATGCGATAAGTGATGGACGAATGACAACTGAGCGTCCTGCATAGGGTGATATGCTTGCTATCGCAGTACTTGAGTTTGGGTTGGCGTCGAGCACAGCAAGCTGCGTTCCAGACGGTTCATCTATGAGTTGTAAAAGATACGTGAGAACAGCAAGATTGCTGATTCCAAGGGATCCACCGGAATCGTGCTTAACCTCTGAGTCAACCGTTTTGTCGAACAACAGCCAGTTCACGTCAGTAGGAAGTGTTACTGTGTCTGTTCCCAGGTAGTCCCAGATATTGCCCAACGTTATGTTTAGAGTATCCGAAATGCCATGTTTCTTGAAGGGCAAGGCAACTGTGTCGCCTGATGCGGATACCACTTTGATTGAGTTCACCTCTAGTGACAGAGTTGAAGAACTCTGCCTGTTTTGAAGTATTGCACGGCGATGTTGTGCATACTGGGTCATTGTTGTTTTAGGTAATCCGCAATTTGAAGACGAAAGTTTCAGTTCGTATGGGCTTGAGGATTGGTCTGTCCATGTTGCAACAGGGTAGGACAAATGAGGGTTTGCCAAGGTAAGATTGGGCCATTGTCCCGTGCCACTAAATAAACAATTTTGCCACTTCGTGTATTGACTGTTGTAAACCTCCGATCTTACCTCCTGGTTTGTCCGGTGATACAGTATGTCAATCCCATATGGAAGATCTTCACCTCCCGAGTATGATGCAATGGAAGGATATAGATCCGATATGCCGGTTGTTTTGGCAAACTCGACGAACCACGAACCCCATGTATTATCGGGGTTACCGCGGCGG
>Ga0209777_10001709_pt1 | contig 30795 bp, 26 predicted proteins | sample FrelakmetHBP12HB_FD_187147 | JGI IMG/M metagenome (GOLD analysis project Ga0209777, IMG submission 187147) | Freshwater lake sediment microbial communities from the University of Notre Dame, USA, for methane emissions studies -HBP12 HB (SPAdes)... | ecosystem: Environmental > Aquatic >... | reverse complement strand
ATTGGCGTAACGTTTTTAAAACGTTACGCCAATGGGTAATCCCGCTCTTGTAAAGCCAATGAATAAGGGAATGGATGAGCAGGAACAAAATGGGGTTATCGTCCCGAGCAAGGCACCGAATAGATTTCCCCAAATTCCGGTAAATCTGCCTAGAATCTTCCTGGACCTTTCGGGCGGGAAGAAGCTCTGGATATACGAGATTATAAAAATAAGAATGGAAAGAAGTATAAATATCTTTATGACGTCATAAATAAAAAATTGAATACTCCCGCCCACTCTGTCGTTTATATCCAATCTAAACACATCAGTTACCAACCGCGTGACTAAATTACTCAGCCATTCCATCCTAAGTAATTGATCATTTAACCATTCAAAGATAATCAACTCGTTTCCTTCCTAGGCAAAAAAGGTCTTCTCACTGAATATTCCACTAGCTTTCCGCTGTACAGGTGATATTGGCAGCGCCACACCGCGGGCTGGTACGAATGGCTTTTTCTAACCGCTTTTTATCCTTCAGCATTAGCGGATTCTGACTACCGGATGCATGCACAGCTGCAACTAAATTGCCCCTATAATCGGCATTAATGGTTTTATCCAATGAATAGAGCGACCACAAGCCATCTTTGCGTTGTACGAGAAAGCCTGCGTCGGAAAGCGCTGATAATCCCCGGGACGCTTTAGATTGGGAAATTTCCAGAGCCTGCATTACCTCACACACACAGCATTCCCTTTCCAACAACAGACTTAGTATACGAAAACGAGTTTCATCAGTGAGCACCTTGAAAGCTTTTAATGTTTTTCTCATCTTTTACACCTCGTTGATATGTATGCATGATCATGCATACAAGCATATATTAGCACTGGAATGACGCATTGTCAAAATACTTGGCGAAAATATATCTTAACCATAGATACCAGATATTTTTCTACCATTTTGTAGTAAGAACAGGTGGTTTGAGATCCTGTGTTGATATTATTTACCCACCTCTAGGCGCGTTTTAGGTAAAGATCGGCTCTACTTTATAATATGATTTTATTTATTTATATAAATGAAAATTTGTACACGAATTTTCTAAGGCGAAGTGGATTAGACAATTCAGCATTTTGGTTTATAAATCGATATTTTTTCGAGAGGAATATGCTCATCTCAATTGTTGTGCTTGTTTAGAGCTTCCCGGATCAATCCTTCCAACGCATCGGGGGCAACAGGTTTTATCAAGTAGTCCTTCACCCCTAATCCAAGTGCTTCTGTCGTTAGTTCAGAGGATGGGTATGCTGTGATAATAATGGTTTTGATATCCGGTTTTTTCTCTCTTACTTCTCGAAGCACAGAAATACCTGACCGGCCAGGTAACCTGATGTCAAGTATCATGATATCGATATCCCCCTGTTCGATAATTCCAATCGCTTCTTCACCCGACTCAGCCGTTATTACCTGGTAGCCTGCCTCTTTTAGCCAGTCTCTCAGTGATTCTCGAACAATTGGTTCATCATCGACAATTAAAATCGGATTCATAACCTTCTACCTAATTCTCGCTTCTGTTTAGATATACTGTGAACGTGCTCCCTTTTCCCTCTTCACTTTTCACTTCTATTTTACCTCTGTGTCTTTCGATGATGCCATGGGAGACCGCCAAACCGAGTCCTACCCCTTTGACTTCCTTCTTAGTGCTAAAAAACGGGGTGAATAAGTTACCCATATTTTCCTTTGAAATACCTACCCCAGTATCCTGTATTGCCGCCCCGATACGCCCATTTTCAAACGAGGTAAAAATCGTCATCGTTCCACCTAGCGGCATGGCTTGAATTGAGTTCATCATGAGATTAATAAAAACCTGGTTTAACTGGTCACCATCCGCGGTGATCAGAGGTAAAGAAGTTGAAAACTCCTTGATTATGTTAATGTGTTGGAGTTGAGCGGTGTGTGCGACCAGACTCAGGGCTCTTTCCAGCACGTCGTTAATATTTATTAGGCTCAGTCTAGGTCCGGTCTGGCGTGCAAAATCAAGTAAGTTTTGTATAAGTCTTCCGATTCTGACTAACTCCTTCTCCATTTTAGAAAGGAAATCCAATGCTTCCTCTTTTTCAAATTTATCGGTTTTTAATTTTTTTATTAGAAGCTGATTGTACACTAATATCCCGGCAATCGGATTATTAACCTCATGCGCAACCGAAGCGGATAACTTACCGAGAGATGTTAATTTTTCCATCGCAATAAGTTGTTCCTGACTCTCTTCTAGCTTGCGATGGGATTCACTTAATTCATGAAACGCCTTCTTTAAACTATTTTGTGTTTCTCTCTCTTGGGTCACGTCTCTGGCAATACATAGGAAATTGTCAGGTTCACTATTACCAGTAATCAAATTTGTGGTTAGTTTAATTATAATTTTATTCCCATTTTTTTTAATAAGAATCTGTTCGTAGGGTTGCTCAATTGGTTGTCCCGACATAAGTTTACGCTTGACAAGCGCAGCTATAAGAAGACTTTCCTCAGAAAGAAACTCCCGAGCATTCAATCCGATAAGGTCTTTGGAATCGCGGCCAATCATCTCTACCGTAGCTTTGTTCGCAGCGGTAATATTCCCTTCCATGTCGTGTAACCAGATAGCATCTTGAGCGTTTTCAAATAGTTCGCGGTATTTTCTTTCTGAGACACTCAATTTCCTTGAAACTTCTAATTGGGTCTGGTAAAGACGGGCATTTTCGATGGCAACCCCGATCTGATTGCCAATCGTTAAAAGCAGGTCTGTATCCGGTTGAGCAAACTTTCGTTTGCTTTGTGAGCTTACCCCCATGGTGCCAATCACTTTCCCTTTGGCGGTCAACGGTACTACCACTACAGAAGCCATCATCTCCCTCAACGCGGGTGGAAGTCGTGCATCGGACGACGCATCTTCCACAATTTCCGGCAGACCGGTCTCTAAAACTCGTCCGCTAATACCCTGGCCCGATTCAATTCTCGCAAACTCTTCATTGAAATCACGATGGGCTGCAAGATTGAGTACCGACATTTCTTCATCCAGAAGATATATCCAGACAGCATCAACTTTCAAAGTACGAATAACGGCTTCGATCGCATTTTCAAGTATCTTTTTTATTTCCAGCGATTGGGAGATCGTATTCGAAATTTGATTAAGTGTTCCAAGTCTACTGTCATCTTTTTCCAGTTCTTCAGTATATGTTTGCAATTCTCCAAAAGAAGCTTCTAAATTTGTCATCATTTTTTGGCGTTCCCGTTTTTCACTGCGGTAATAAGCAAACCACCAACTTTCGGCAGTCCCAATGATGATAACGGCAATAGTTTCGAATAGAGCATCCGGAAAATATTCGGATATAAAAAAGACACGAGGTAACATAATCGCAACGGCTGTTAAAACACTTACAAATCCATAGGGTGTACCAAGGAAAAAACTCGCGTAGGCGATCGGTATAAGAAGGTAGATCCGTTCGATAGCATGGCGCACTAACCCAATAGATGAAAAAACCGATGGAGAACTAATCTTCAAAATTTGCTGGGGATAATGTAAAATGATGCCTATCGCGAATAATATTAACAGTACCCAGAAATGATAACTGGAAAGAAGCTTAAAGAATTTATTCTTTGTACCCGTACCCATTTCCACCACTCCGGGCTTAGAGGTTAGCATATTGAATTATGGATTGTCCGGTACGCAGTTTCCAATTTCCAAGAGTATCTGGGAAACGCATTCCGGAATTGCTTCTTGGACCTCGGCTGAACAGGTCTCTCCGAAGGTATTTACATCCCGAGCCTCAATGGCAAAAACTATTATCTCCTTCGGTAACCTCATGCCGAGGATTCTCCCGAGTTTTACTGAGTTGGCAAAACTTATGCCGTGTGTTGCATTGGTATGGCGCCCGGTGTAAAAAGAGTCTAGACTTAGCCGATGAACATGCCCGGCTTCATTATCACCGGTTTGTATTGCATCAATTAATATTGCTTTATCGTACCCGCTAAGTAGTTCTAACAAACCCAGGCCACTGACACAAGTTTCTTCAATAGTAATATCTGATTTTAAACAGTTACGGGGAAAAGCCGCAGATACCTGTAACCCAATACCATCATCGGATAAAATAGGGTTACCCAACCCAAGGACTATGGTTTTCATGTCCTAACACCAGCCTAATCCACCAATTTTTGAATAATTAATAAGCTAATCATATATTTTAATCACGTTTTTCTTTTGGTCATACAAGTAAATGGGTACCATAGGATGTCCGGGTAAGGCGTGCGTAGCACAGGCTAAGCATAAATCATAGGGACGCCATGCCATCTCAATCCGATTCAATGTACCTTCAGTAATTTCTTTCCCGGGTTGTATATTTGCTCTGGCTGCTTTATCGATGGACATGTTGACCGCCGCGGAGTTATGTAAGGTAGCCACTATCAAATTTGTTTTCTTGATGATACCTATTTCATCGGTAATATAATGATGAATCAACGTTCCACGTGGTGCTTCGATGATTCCAATACCTTCATCAGGCTTAGCTGTAGGGATAGTGCGTATGTGAGGACTGGTGATCTCTGGATCCCGACTTAGTTCAAGCAGCCGTTCTGCGGCATACATCAATTCTACCAAGCGCGCCCAGTGCATTGCTAAAGTATGATGCACCGGTTTGCCACCAAGGGTAGTAAAATATTCCTCATAATGTTCTTGAGCCAAAGGTGTCGCCATCCCGTCGGCAACATTCAGCCGTGCCAGAGGGGCAACACGGAGAACTCCACTATCTTTGCCATCGATAAATCCCTTCCATCCTACATTTTTTAGGAAGGGGAATTTCGCATAGGTCCACGGTTCAACATGTTCCCCGATGTGTTTCAAGTAATCGGCTGGCTTGAATTTAGCAAATTCTTTGCCTTCTGGGTCAACGATTCTAATCAGACCATCGTAAAAATTCACCTTATTGTTCGCATCGACCATACCCATATAATAAGTTTTATGAGTATATGCATCACTCAGTATCATATCTACATAAGCTTTATTCTTTAAAACGATATCGTGAAAGACCTTCAAGGATAATTTGGCAAACTCTAAATTTTCTTCGGCGATATCTTCAACTTCTTCCCTTTCCGTCTCATTTAGACCGCGACTGATACCGCCGGGCAAACCAAAAACTGGATGCACCCCCCGTCCTCCCAACATTTGAATAATATGGTGGTTCCTCATTCTGGTTTTAATGACTGCTCCACCTAATTCCAACCCTACTTTACCGATGACCCCGAGGATATTGCGTTCCGCCACGGGCGCATCCGGACCCATTATGAAATCAGGTCCTGCGAGAATATAGAAGTGAGTGGTATGGTCAGTCACATAAAAAGAACTGTAGAGCAACTCACGCAGTTTCTTGGCTGGAGACGGCGGTTCGACGTGAAATAAAGCGTCAAGCGCCTTGGTAGAAGCGAGGTGGTGAGCTTCAGGACAGACCCCACAAATCCTTTGGGTAATCTGCGGCATGTCTTCAGCTAACCGTCCTTCGGTGAATTTTTCAAAACCTCTTAACTCTGGAACCTGAAAATATGTATTGGTAACCTCGCCGGCATCATTCAAGAAAATCTCTATTTTACCGTGACCCTCGAGCCGGGTGATGGGGTCGATCGTTATTTTTGTCATTTTATTTTCGCCCTCCGCAGTAATGATTCCGGCATCGAATACCGGTAAAATACTCCTGCAGGATCAGGGATTCCATTAATAATCTGTTGGATTTCTGCGGGATCGTTGGAATCAATCACTGAAGCTACGGCGCTTAAGAAGTGCGCGCCTTGGTCAATCACGCCCTCGACGGGTCCATAACATCCTGTGCAAGGCATATTCGCGGCCGGGCAGGGTGCGCCGCAACCACCACGAGTAGCAATACCCGCACAGAGCAATCCTTGCTCCAGTAAACAAATTTCTGGTTCTGGAATGATCTGGAACGAACGATAGAATTTTTTTATTTTTTTAACGTCTTTTTTACGGGCGCAATCATCACACACGGCTTTGACTGTATGGGAAATTACAGTGCCTTTTGGGGGCAACTGGTTGTTAATCAAAGCCTCTAATGCCAGCCAAGTGGTCTTTTCTTCCGGCGGGCAGCCCGGAATTACGTAATCTACATCCACAGTTTGACGCAAGCTTTTTACAGTATCATAAAAAGTTGGAATTGAAATTTCACCTTCGGGCATTGTATTCTGCGTTCGTGGTAACACCTTTTGCGGATTGATCGTCGATGGAGTCTCGAGGTAAGCTCGTTCAAATATTAACTCGCGATTAAACATATTGGCCAAACCTGGTATACCACCGGTAAAAGCACAAGCCCCGTAAGCAATTAATACTTTAGATTTTTGCCTCATCAACTCAGCCATGTGTTCCTGTTCGGAAGTCCTGATCGCTCCATTAAAGAGACAGACATCAATACTTTTATCGGGCATCGCTTCGACGTCTTTATACTTCACATCGATGGCAACGGGCCAAAACACGATATCTGCCACCTCCACTAATTTCAGCAGTTTTGTCCCGATTTGCAGCTGCCCGATTTCACAGCCCCCACAACTTGCGGCCCAGTAGAGAGCTAACTTAAGCTTTCCCATTATCACCCTCCCTACCATTTGAACTAAATGGACCTAAAGTCCTGATAGTCTCTGTCATTTCATTGATAATTTTAGCGTACTTTTCTCCCTCAGAGGCAGAGACCCAGTCCAAACGCACTCTCTCGTCCTCGACTCCAAACTGCACCAACATTTTCTTAAGTAAAGGCATGCGTCGCATGGTTTTATAGTTGCCCTCAACGTAATGGCAGTCACCGGGGTGACAACCTAGAATTAACACTCCATCTGCCCCGGACTGAAATGCTTTCAGGACGAATGAAGGCTCCACTCGTGTACTACAGGGCACTCTAATAACCTTGACGTTCGGAGCAAATTTAATACGCGAGATACCAGCCAAATCGGCTCCCCGGTAAGAACACCAATTACACAAAAATCCTACAATCTTCGGTTCCCAAGCCATTTTTTCGTACCTCCCTACGCCAGTACCTTTGTGTACGACTCCAAAGCTTTTAACACTGGCGATATATTCTTGTTTAGTCCAACTTCCTTGGGGGTTAGACCAAAAGCAATTCCCATTAACTGGCTCAGAGCGACGATAGGCATCTCAAATCGTTTACCCTCCCGGTTTCTGATACGTCCTTGATTTACGTCTAAATTGGTGAAACAAAGCGGACACAAGGTCGAGGAAATTATCTGCCCGCCATGCTTTTCCACATCATCGAGTATTTTATATAGGAGTTTGCGCACCATATCAGTCTGGCTAAATAATTGAGCACCACCGCAGCATTGTGCTTTGAGCGGATAAAAAACCGTCTCTGCACCCAGGCTTTCTACAATCTTGTCCTGCCACTGCGGAAATTCAAAGTCATCCGGTCCGAAAGGACGGCTTTCATGGCAACCGTAATAACTAGCAACTTTCAATCTATTAAGTGGGACTTTTACTTTTGAATGAATAACATCAGCACCGACATCCATCAGAAATACATCCACCAGGTTACGGATGCGCGCCGTGCCTTTATACTCCAAACCGGCAGCCTTCAAGGCCGCTTCAACCTGTTTTCTGATCCTAGGTTGCTCGATAAATATGGTATGAGCACCTAACAAGTTACGGTAACAACAACTGCAAGGGACAACGACGTCGAGTCCAGCGCCTTCAGCAATGGCTAGGTTTCGTGTTGCCATCGCGACCGCCGCGAGTTCGTTAATTGATTCTCCAGGACAACCGCAGCAAGTCCAGTCCTCGAGTTCCAATAACTCGATGTCTAAAACTTTACATACCGCATCAATCGAGGTCTGGATCCCCTGGCCTGTACTTGCCATTGCGCAGCCGGGATAATAGGTATAGCGTTTCATATTTTACCTCCCGCTCGTTGGATTTCCTCCACTTTTTTCATGATCGCCACCACCTGTTTTTCCCCATTTACCTTTTTGGGTGGCGTCAGCGGCATTAGTCCTCGTCTTAAGAGTGCCCATGCAAGTGGGACATTTCGAACCCCCAGCCAGATATTATCGAAGAAATAGAATCTCAAAGCCATCCCCAGTTCCCAGATACGCCCGCGGTTCATAGAGTTACGCAGACTGCGGAATAATTTTAGTGTTGGAGTTTTTGGACGGTATCCTTCCCGTTCAGCGATTGCCTCCACTGCGTGCATCAATTGTGCTGGCTTCACACCTCGAGGACACCTCACAGTACAGAGATAGCATGTCACACAATTGAATGCGGAATTACTGGAAAGAACCTCCTTTCTTTTTCCGGCTCGTATCATGGCGATAATCTTGCGTGGAGGAAATTCCCACCATTCCACCGTTGTACACGAACCACTACATACCCCGCATTGAATACATTCATTAATTTTTTCACCTCCCGGCTCGCTAGCGACTTCATCAACAAACGTTTTAGCCCCTCTAATAGTGGTCGACATACAGACTCCTCCTTTCGGAAAGATCCCACGCGCTTTTAAACTGTAATACCTTCTATCTCTGCCATTATTTCTTCAGTAGTAAAGTGCCTGTGCGTGATAGCGCCGCTTGGACAACTCGCGACACATGCTCCACAACCTTTACAAAGAGCTTCATTAATGGATGAGACTTTTTTATCTTCGATAAATGATATTGCCGTATACGGACATATCGCATTACACACCCGGCATCCTGAACAGTGTTCCTCATTAATCACTGCAATTGTCGCTTCGGTTTCCACTTTTCCTTTGCTAATAAGAGCAAGTACTCGGGCTGCGGCTGCAGAAGCTTGCGCTACGGTATCCGGAATATCTTTAGGCCCCTGGCAGCAACCCACTACAAAAACACCGTCCGTCATCGTAGCAAACGGATCCAGTTTCGGGTGCCTTTCGATAAAGAACCCACCTTTATCGCAACTGATGTTAAAAAGTCGAGCAAGTACCTTCGAGTCTGCTTGTGGTTCTAATGCGCAGGCGAGGATGACCATATCCACAGGTAACCGTTCACGCTCGCCAATCAGACTATTTTCAAACTTAACTATGAGCTTACCTTCTTCATCCGGAGTCTCACTTACATCGGTAATCTCTCCAGGTCGCCCACGGTACAAAATCGTACCTTCCTTTAAAATCCGGTTATAGAATTCCTCAAAACCTTTGCCCGGGCTGCGGATATCTATGTAAAATTCGTAGACTTCGGCGTCTGGTAGGTGTTCTCTAATAAGATGAGAGAATTTTAAGGAGTACATGCAACAAACACGGGAACAATATTCGTGGTGATTTACATCACGGCTGCCGACACAATGGATTATAGCCACTCGTTCCGGGTGTTTGCCGTTCTTTAAAACCACATCTCCGCCTGTTGGTCCTGTGGCATTTACCAATCTCTCAAATTCCAGGCTGGTAATGACATTATCCAATCGGCCGTAGCCATATTGGTGTATGCCCGAGGGGTCAAATTCTTTATATCCGGTAGCCAGAATAATGTTGCCTACCTCTATTTCTTCAATTTCTTCCTGCATTTCATGATGAACAGCCTTGCGCTCGCATGCTGTAACACATTCCAAGCACTCTGAACATACGGCGCAGTTCAGACACCGGTTGGCTTCCGCAATGGCAGTTTTTTCACTAAAGCCAAGTTCCACTTCCGTAAAACCTTTTGTTCTCTCCTTTGCGGCCGCTAACGGCATTTTCGCTCTCTCTGCTTTGATCACCTTCTCATGGGGTATATTTTTTACCCGTTCCGGTTTTTGCGGTCGGTTGACTTTCATATCTTGATGATGCAGGTAACGATCGATAGAGATCGCGGCTTCTTTACCTGCGCTAATGGCATGAATCACATCATCCGGTCCGGTAACCATATCACCGCCAGCAAATACACCATCAACCTCGGTCTGAAGCGTGACTTGGTCGACCCTTAAGGTTTTACCTACGCCAAGTTTAAATTTGACTGGCACTTGAGTCTCATCAACCGTTTGCCCCACGGCCATTATTACTGTATCAATATTCAAATTGAATTCTGAACCGGGGATTGTAATCGGACGTCTTCTACCTGAAGAATCAACTTCACCCAACTGCATTTTTATGCACTTTATGCTATTAAGAACACCGTTTTTATTGAGGATTTCCACAGGGTTGGTAAGGTATAGTACCTTGACTCCTTCGTCTTCCATCTCTACAATTTCATTCTCTATAGCAGGCATTTCTTTTCTGGTCCGGCGGTAGATGATCGTAACTTCTTTCGCACCCAAACGTAATGCCGAACGTGCGGAGTCCACAGCGGCATTACCGCCGCCAACAACAGCGACTTTTTCGCCGATTTTTATCTTCATTCCTTGGTTGACCTGTTTCAGAAAATCCAGAGCTCCGTAGACCCCATCAATATTTTCTCCCGGGATTCCCATTTTTTGGCTAGCCCAAGCACCGGTTGCAATAAACACAGCCCGATATCCCTGTTCAAACAAATTATCCAAATTTTTGACTAGCGTATTAGTTTTAATTTCTACCCCTAGCTCTTGAATGTAGCCTATTTCGCTATTCAGGATAAGCTTTGGAAGACGATATTCTGGAATCCCGTAACGTAACATTCCTCCAGCTTCGTCCAAAGCTTCGAATACAGTCACTGGATAACCTTGGTTCACTAAATCATAAGCGCAGGCAAGTCCGGCGGGACCTGACCCAACCACCGCCACTTTTGTGTCCATCGTCCTTTTTACCGGGGTTGCTTTGACACGCCCCTGTCTCAATTCATAATCGGACATAAATCTTTTCAAACCCCGGATGGAAATAGGCTCGTCAATCTTGCCCCGTTCGCATTCTGTCTCACAGGGATGAGTGCAAACCCTGCCGCAAACCCCAGCGAACGGCATGGTTCGCCTTAAAACTCCCAAGGCTTCTTTGAATTTACCTTGAGAAATCAGCGCTACATAAGCATGAGCGTTCACGCCCGCGGGGCAAGTTACTGAACAGGGTGATTTCCCTTGTTTATCGATGACGAAGGCACTCGGTACCGCCTGTGCAAACGGACGATATGCAGCTTTTCTGTTGCTTAAATTCATATTGTATTCGGAAGGCACTGAAACCGGACATACTTTCTCACAATCACCGCACCCATTACATTCTTTAAGGTCTATATAACGTGATTTTTTGCGCACTTTAACGCCAAAGTTTCCAATATACCCACTCACTTCAGACACTTCGGCATAGGTCATCAACCGGATATTGGGATGTGAACCGATCAATGACATTTTAGGGGTGAGAATACAAGCAGAGCAGTCCAAAGTGGGGAAGGTTTTATCCAGTTGTATCATATGACCGCCGATGCTAGGGTCTTTTTCCACCAGGTAAACGGTGTGACCTGAGTCCGCAATTTCCAAGGCAGCTTGTATTCCCGCGATCCCACCACCGACAACAAGAGTATTTGGATTAACAGGCACTTCTTTAGTTACCAATGGCTCCTGGTAGTAAACCCGCCTAACGGCAGCGCTCACTAAGGCTTTAGCTTTATTTGTGGCTTCTTCTTTGTTTTCGGTTACCCACGAAGCATGCTCGCGAATATTTGCCATCTCGAAAAGGAAGGGATTTAACCCGGCGTCATGGACTGCCCGGCGGAAAGTGGGTTCGTGCATTTGCGGTGAGCATGAAGCGACGACCACCCGATTCACCCCTATTTCGCGTATATCCTGTTTTATTAGTAACTGACCGGGATCAGAGCACATGAACTTATACTCACGGGCTATCACCACTGATTTAAGCTTCGCAGCGAATCCCACCACTTTGGCTACGTCTACCGTAGCCCCGATGTTGGTACCACAGTGGCAAATATAAACGCCGATTTTTACTTCTTCGTTCACCCGCTCCCTCCTATTTCAGAATTCTGTAGGTTAAGATACCCTTACCCTTTATCTTTTCTTATTTGCTATCCCCAAAACATGTATAAAACCAGATTTCTACCTGCAAAGTCGGTAGAAAGGCTTAGCAGAAGTCTACTATATCCATATCTGTATTTATCCGATTAATGGCCTATTTATGTTTGCTTGCAAACGCTTGCTTTATTGCGTTATACTGCATAGCAATATGTATTCGTACGCAATCTTCTTATCCGATACCATGTTCGTTCTTACGAAAAATCAGGATCAAGGGGAATTTTTACGTGGTTGAAAAATCCAAGCCTATTAAAGTACTGGTTGTCGATGATCATCCACCATTTGCCGTGGGATTATCTGCCTTGATTGACCAACAGTTTGATATGGAGTCGATCGGAGTTGCGGGAAGTGCTGAGGAAGCTTTGACAGTTTTAACAACGAGTAAACCTGATGTGGTAGTAATGGATATTTCCATGCCGGGAATGAGCGGGATTGAAGCCACTGCACTTATCAAACAAAAGTACCCCAAAATCGTGGTTTTGGTTTTAAGCGCCTATGGGTACCAGCCTTATTTGCTATCCGCTCTCGAAGCAGGGGCAGCTGGATATTTGCTCAAAAATACTCCTTTAAAAGATCTATTGAATGGGATCCGTGTAACGTGTAATGGTGATACCGTTCTAGATCAAGCCTTAGCTTCGAAAGTACTGCAAAATCTCGCCAAGGGGAACGGGAATACAAAAGGCGTGCGTTTGGATGAAGCGGAGCTAAATTTACTAAAACTAGGTTCGAAGAGTCTTAGCAACCAAGAAATTGGTGAACGGTTACATTTAAGCGAACGTACAGTTCAGTCTCACTTTACGGGCATATTTCACAAGTTGGGTGTGGCTTCTAGACTCGAGGCAATTGTTAAAGCATTAAAAGAAGGTTGGCTAACAATAGAAGATTTAAAGTAGGATCAATTCCAGTGAATTTGAAAGAGACCAGGATTAAACTACTACCCCGAGCCGCCATTTTTATAAAGAGAAATTTCAATCCTAAGCAGGCTTTGACAAAACACGAAATGGCTATACGGAGGTACCATCTACTCGCCATTTCTTTACTCCTAATGTTTTTCACCTTCATTTATTATCTCGACCAAACTCCGTTAGCGCAGATACCAGCCTTTCAAGGTAGTTTTCTTTTGGGAGTGCATGATTTTCACCGTACACTTTTTCTGATTCCGATGATTTACGCAGCTATTGTTTTTCGCATACCTGGCAGCATGTTAACAAGTTTAGTGTTTTTATTGGTCATCTTACCTAGGGGGTTTTTTATATCTCCGTACCCGGATCCCGTTACAAGGCCTTTAATATTCTGGCTTGTCGCCACCGTTGTGACTTTGTTGGTGGCATTCGAATTTAATAGAATTGATAAAGAAAAAGAACATACGCGTTTACAGCAATTCCTATTGGAAACGATGAGCTCACAGGAAAAAGAAAAAATAAATCTCGCGCGCGAATTACACGATGGTAGTCTGCAGACATTAGTGGATATCTCTCATAAAATAGATGAGTTATGTGAAAAACCGGTTGAAGAGGATACAAAGTCATTATGTAAACAGCTCCGAGGGCAAGTTGATGACACAATAAAAGATATGCGAGGGTTTATCATTGGTTTGCGGCCGCCATTAATCGAAGAAATGGGTATCGAAGCTGCTTTAAAATGGCTAGTGGAAACATGGGCAGAAGAAACAAGGATCAAAACTGACTTCAATGCACGAGGTATTCCGAAAAGGTTGGATACTAACTTGGAATTGCATTTATACAGAATTACACAAGAGAGTCTTCAAAACGTTAAAAAACACGCTTCCGCAACCCAAGTTTTTGTTAATTTCAGTAATAACAACGGTTACCTGGAACTAAAAATTGCCGATAATGGCTTAGGATTTAATGTACTTCCGTGGGATATGCTTATGGGTGCAATGAAATACGGTTTGGTGGGTATAGCAGAACGAGCTCGGTTGGTAGGTGGTATTTGCAACATTCAATCTTTACCTGGTACTGGGACTACCATTACAGTAATATTCCCTCATGAAAACAGGTAGAGGAAGCAGTGGATTGTTTTAAGCAGAAAGAGAATAAACCGAGAATGGTAAATACAAAATAAAAATGCTGCCGGAGATTTAATGGGACTCAGTTAATATCACAAAAAACTTATGATGATACGGGATGCCATGTATATCTATACAAGGAAATCTTGAGTTGTCGCAGGAATTTCTACCCCTTTCCTACTATGCCAATGATTGATTAGACTGGGGAACCGGCGGCATTTTGAATCCAATTGAGCCGCGTTTCAGAGGGAGGGAGGGCCTCCCCCGTCTCCACCAGAAACACGGACGAGCTCTCGATGGGTTCGTTTAATATACGAATTTCCGACCCTTCCTTGGTCACGGCCACCTGGAAAATTGGCTTGAATGGTGGCTTCGGTCTGATGGCTACAATTGATCTTGTTTTCTTCGCGTCAACATAAACCGCATCCAGCATGGTCAGCAGTAACTTCCTTTGTTCCTCCATGTTGGCTGCTGCCCACAGCCTTGGCAGGTCCTTGATCAGGTTCCCCGCTTCCTCGGCAGCATTAGCTGCCGGTACGACCAGAGATTCTAACTCGGTTTCCAGTAGTTTCTTTTGCCGCTGGTACTCTCCGTCGGGAAATAAACCGTCGACGTAAGCTTTACCCATCCGCCTGAGTTTCTCAATGACCGCCCGTCTTCCTTCTTTGACCCGGTGCACTTCATCTTTCAGACTAATGATGGCCAGTACTTCTTCCAGCCATCTTGGTCCGAGTTCGATGGCGCCGACCAGTTTCTTCACCTGTTCATCGATGACATGACAGGAGATCGAGCCTCCAGCGCTGGGACAGATACCATGACTCCGGGAGTTCTTATGTTCCCGGTAATATCTCTGGCCGCTGTAATAGGTTTGTGCCCACATCGGCATCCCGCAGTGGGCGCACCTGATGATCCCTTTAAGGAGATATTCCCTTTCGGGTCTTATCTTGAAGGTCTCCGACCGGCCGCTGTTTTTCTTCAAAGTGGTCTGGACGGTTTCAAAGATGTCATCATCAATCAGGGCTTCATGGAGACCCGGTATCACTTTCCCCCGGTGGATTACTTGGCCGGTATAGAAACGATTATGTAATATGCCTCTTACCGAAGCAGTGGTAAAGAGTCTTGGCCCGGTGATGATGTTGCCGCGCGCGTCGAGTAGCTTATGCATATTACGGGTCCGTAGTCCCTGTCCATTCAGCCAGCCGGCTAAACGGCTCAAGGTGGTAGCACCGGAGGCGTACCTTTTAAACATCTCGGTGACGACCTTCCCTTCTTTCTCAATCACATGAATTCCACCCGGATGCTCCGGCTGGCAGCGCAGCTGCTTCTCTCCCTTGTCGGTATTCACCCAGCAGCATTCATAACCGAATGGTATCCCGCCGGTATGCTTGCCTTCCAGTGCCCGTTGCTCTAACCCTTTCCTGACGTGGTTACCGAGTGCTTCGGAGTAGTACTGGGCAAAGGCTCCCAGCATCTGGGTGAAAAGCATCCCTTCCGGTCTGGAGTAGTCGATATTCTCGGAGATGCTGACCAGGCCAACGTTATTCTTACCCATGATACTTAAGGTCTCCAGGGTAACTTTGAGATTACGGGACCAGCGGTCCAGGGTGTGGACCACTACCACATCGAACTCATGACGGGTCACGTCTTCCAGCAGCTGTCTGAAGACTGGTCGGAGGTTGATGGCATCGACGTGGGCGCTCTTGCCCTCTTCCCGGTAGATACGGAACGGTTCCCAGCTTCGGTTTTTACAGAGTTCCCGGAAAAGCCGTTCCTGTGCATCCAAACTATGCCCGTCAATTTGAGAAATGTCTGAAACTCTTACGTAGGCAACTGCTCTCAATGATTAACCTCGGTCTCAATGTTTTTTCTGGCGGCGATAGCCAGGGCTATTTCAGCCAGGGTATGTAGAAAATGTTTCACCATAATTTCATCCGCCTTAGTAACCTTCTCTGGTGTGTACGCCAGTGCTATGCGCCCCATTTTCCGTAAATAACATCCTTGTTTAAAGATAGCTTATTCTTAGCTGTTTTCGAAATGCAACCCGTTCACACGCGACTGGTCAATAGTTGTATTAGGGATTAATTTACGAATGGTTAACATTCAATTTTTATGTTTCGAGCGATTTGTAAGTTGATATTGGTAGGGCTCATTAAACTTGAGGCAATGATATATAATCTCCGCTAGTTTCCCCATTGTAGCCACAAGCGCTTTGATTCTTGGTTTTCCTTTTAACACCTGCTTATCGAAAAAATCTTTAAAATCATTGTCACCCTTACTATGGATATTCGCCAAGCATACCATGAATAGACCGTGTCGGCACATTCGATCGCCAGACATGCCGCGCCTGAATTTAATTATTTTCTCCCCGCTTTCTCTAACGGTACTATATACTCCTAAACCTTTTTTGAACTTTTTCTTATTTGACCAGTTGTTGATATCTTTAACCGTGCTGATAATAATAGCCGCTGACTTTTCCTTTAAACATGGGAATGACATCAAGATCGAACTATAGGGATGTGTAATCACCAATTCCCTGATATTACGATCCATGGCGGTCATCCTTTCCATGTTTAGTAATCTAAGAGCAGCCAGATCTTGAATGATGTATTTGTAGGTCTCTCCTGGTATGCCAACTGTCTGTTTCGCCAGTTCAAGTATTGCTTTACGGGAATTTTGCATAATCCGGGACTTCTTAAAAACATCAGGGCTGCTCATAATTTCTCCGGGCGTCGGGTGATTTTGTAGTACTTTGACAATCTGTAAAAAATAACGCTCCTCGGCTTCAGGAAAAACCGCGTGAACATATTGGCGTAATCGGTTGGTTGTTTGAGCTGCAAGTTTTCGATAGTAATTACTCTGAAGAAGAAGAGCTCTTAAAAGAGATGATTGTGAGTCAAAACTAGCGCTTGTTACCGAAAGGTGGAGGCTATTTTCATGAAAATCTCTCAGATACAATAAATAAGACAAAGTCGCCGAATCAATTTTATCTGTCTTATTTTCTTCCCCAAGTAACCATTCTTTAGCTGCTTTCGTGCTAGCTGCACCAAGAAAGTAAACTCCATACCCTTTTGTTTTAAGATAGTAACTTAAAGGTTCGGAGTAATGACCTCCGGTGTGATCGATGGCGATATTAACTTGATCTTTTGACACTCTATAGGATTTGATCAATCGATCAAGATTTTCAAAATCATGACGATTATTGCCGATGGTTATAGACTTAGTCTTCTTCCAATCAGTTTTATTGTCCTGAAATACCTCGATAGGGACGATCGATACAACATGTTGCTTCAAGTGAACGTCAATCCCGATGTATAATTTGTTCATATTGGTACTTTTCCTTTATTTTAGGGCATGGAGCAGGCACTACGGGCAGTTTTAGACCAATTCGACGACGGGATTTTTATATCCAACCCACGTTGGGACTCTAACCGACCCGCAATATCTTGACCAGGATAAATAAGGGTTTACCTCACCGAAAGACCGGTTCCCCAATTATGGTATATGGCCTTAGCCTGCTCCATGCCGATAGTTAATTACCAAAGCGCCCTCAGAATTTGGATAAATTTCCTTGCTCTTTTCCGATTAACTATTTAACTGATACACTTTAGCGTGTACGACAGTGTATACGTAAAATGTATACACGTCAAGGGGTTTTTTAAAATATTTTTTCTGTTTAATATAACTATTTTAGATCCAGAGAGTATCGCTATTTTGAAAAGATGTTGATACTGATTTAACTAGTGGCCGAGGAAAATCTTGCCATTTTCCATTTAACCTTGGATCTGAGTTATAGCTAAAATATATTTCCGTATTCTTTTCGATTAAGCCTGACAATTTTTGGTAGTTCGAATCCACCCAAGCCGAGTTTCAGGTATAGGTTGACTCTCCCTCTAACGTTATTTCTACTAAGCGTAATTATTATTATCTGCTCTTTAACATGGAGTATTTTTAAGTAGATTTCAACCTATTCACAAACCCCCATCTCCACCATTAGCAAAGCATCCTAGAGTCCGTTTCACTGCAGATTTGACTCTTTGGAACTTGTGATATGATAGGTTCATTATAATAATAGTGATTGAAAAGTTATATTGATCTATGTCTACACCGATTTTAGCTACTAAACTTTATATCGCCTTACCGAGGCCTAAAGTTGTCCTCCGCCCCAATTTGATCGAACGGCTGAACGAGGGGCTGCATCGCAAGTTGACCCTCGTTTCTGCTCCTGCTGGCTTTGGTAAAACTACCCTGGTCAGCGAATGGGTTGCTGGTTGCAAACTACGGGTCGCCTGGCTGTCGCTAGACGAAGGGGATAACGACCTCACATGCTTTCTGACTTACCTTGTCACGGCTTTGCAAACTGTTACGATGAAGCTTGGAGAAGGGGTGTTGGTAATTCTCCAGTCCCCTCAACCCCCCTCCATCGAGTCGATTTTGACAATCCTGCTCAATGAAATTAACACCATCCCGGAAAACTTCGTCCTTGTCTTGGATGACTACCACGTTCTTGATTCCAAACCGGTTGATAACGCACTCACCTTTCTGATTGAACATTTACCACCACAAATGCATCTGGTCATTGCCACCCGTGAGGACCCACATCTTCCGCTGACCCGGTTACGCGTAAGTGGTCAATTGACCGAACTGCGCGCCGCGGACTTGAGATTTACTCCCGTTGAAGCCGCTGAGTTTCTCAGTCGGGTTATGAGCCTTAATCTCTCTGCCGAAGATATTGCTTCATTGGAAAATCGCACAGAAGGCTGGATTGCCGGCCTGCAATTAGCCGCGATTTCTATGCAGGGACATCAAGATGCCGCTAGCTTCATCAAATCTTTCACCGGCAGCCACCATTTCGTGCTGGATTATCTGCTTGAAGAAGTACTGCATCAGCAGCCCGAAAATGTTCAGACTTTTCTGCTGCGAACATCCATCCTCGACCGCATGTGCGGTCCGCTGTGTGATGCTGTTTTTGGTTCTCCTTCTGCTTCCGGGCAGGAAACCCTGGAATATCTCGAACGCGCCAACCTGTTCATCGTCCCCCTGGACGACGAGCGTCGTTGGTACCGTTATCACCATCTCTTTGTTGATTTGCTGCGCCAGAGACTGTCCCATAGAGGAGTCTCATCTCCAGGGGATGAGGGGAATGGTGTAGCCGAACTACACGAACGTGCCAGTGCATGGTATGAAGATAATGGCTTGGATATTGAAGCTTTTCAGCATGCAGCAGCCGCTAATGATGTTGACCGCGCCGATGGTCTGATAGATGCCAAAGGGCTATCCCAGCACTTTAGTACAAGGGGATTGATACTGGACTGGCTGGCGTCGCTGCCGACCACAGTGCTAGATGCCAGGCCCTCGTTGTGGGTGAGGTATGCCTCGGTAATACTGGGTGGTGGACAAACGACTGGGGTAGAAGAGAAACTTCAGGCGGCTGAAGCAGCCCTGCATGGTGCCGAGTCGAGCGAAAAAATCCGTGACCTGATTGGACAAATAGCCGCCGACAGAGCTACGGTGGCGCTCACCAGCTACCAACCGGAAGCCATGATTATCCAGGGGCGCCGTGCCCTGGAGTACTTGCGCCCGGACAATTTAACTTCCCGTTTTACAGCAAATTGGAATATGGCATTTGCCTACCGTTTACGGGGAGAACGTGATGCAGCCGGTAGAGCCTTTGCGAATGCCTTATCTATCGCTCAGGCGTCTGGGAATAGTCGCAACACCAGTTTGGCTACAATGTGCCTGGGAGAGATACAGGAATTAGAAAATAAACTTTATACTGCGGCCGAGAATTACAGGCGCGCTCTACAACTGCTTGGTGATCAGCCACCTCCGAGTGCCAGCGAAGCTCATCTTGGCCTAGCCCGCATATTCTACGAATGGAATGACTTGGACGCCGCTGAGCAACAAGGACAAAAAAGCCTTCAACTGGCGCGGCAGTATGATAAAAAGATTGACAGATTTATTTTCGGCGAAGTGTTCCTAGCTCGCCTGAAACTGGCTCAGAGAGATGTGGCTGGTGCGGCCGCCATGTTAGCAGAGACCGATCAGTCTGTGCGTCAGTATAACTTTATGCATCGCATGCCTGAAGTCGCTGCTGCCCAGGTGCTGACGTTGCTCCACCAGGGCAATTTGACAGCAGCCGCTAATCTGGATCAGACCCATGAACTCCCCATCAGCCGGGCTAGGGTATTCCTGGCCCAGGGAAATCCCTCCGCAGCGCTGGCGTTGCTAGAGCCATTTCGTCAACATATGGAAACGAGAGGCTGGGCGGACGAACGGCTCAAAGCGATGATCCTGCAGGCAGTAGCTCTGTACGCCCACAGGGAAAAGAATAAGGCTGTGCAACTGCTGGGTGATGCGCTGGCACTGGCGGAACCGGGCGGTTTTATCCGTATCTTTGTTGACGAAGGTGTCCCGATGGCCAAGCTGTTGACCGAAGCTGCGGCTCAAGGGATTATGCCGGACTATGTAGCTAAGTTGCTGGCTGCATTTAAAGCTGAGGATCAGAAGAGCGAAGACAAATCTTATCATCCCACTGCCATACCTCTAAGTGAGCCATTGAGTCAACGTGAGTTAGAAGTACTGCAGCTCATGGCCCAAGGACTCTCGAATCGTGTGATTAGCGAGCGGCTTTTCCTCGCCCTGGACACGGTCAAAGGGCATAACCGTAAAATATTTGACAAACTGCAAGTACAAAGTCGCACCGAGGCGGTAGCGCGTGCCCGCGAGTTGGGACTGCTGTAGCCTAAACGCCGGTCTACGCACAAACTTATTTACTTACAAACTACAGATTCAAAGACATACCGCAGCCTTGGCAATAACCCCCTCAATGTTCTTCCCCTCAATAACTAAAAACAACACCTCCAACCAACACTAAAGTGTCTATCCAATAACACCGTTTAGTCCCTATACTACTTGTGTATTAAGCAAGTGGCCCAAGCTATTATGACCGGCCACAAAAGGTACAGGGTAATGTCACAAAAACGTAATCCAAAAACGGATCCAGGTCAACCCATGGTCTATCAGATCAGGATTAAAGGCCATCTGGGTCGTCAATGGGCAGACTGGTTTGAAGGTCTGACCATCACGCTGGAAGACAACGGCGATACGCTTTTAACCGGCCCGGTGGTCGATCAAGCCGCGTTGCATGGGTTGCTCAAAAAAGTGCGTGATCTGGGCATGCCATTGGTCTCAGTCAGTCCTCTCGAACATGGTTAGGCAGATTAGTCAGCCGTCAAATAGTAAATGGATCCAAGCTACTTGGAAAGGAGGTTTGCCTTTGATAACATTTCCAGCCCATTTCAGACCTTTTGAACAGGGCGGCGACCACAATTTTATTTAAGTCCAATTTAGTGAAACTCATCTATAACGTTTAAAAAAGGGAGATAAAATGAACAACTTCAGAAAGACCGCAATAATTGTGGGAGTACTATATATTATTGGAACGGTGGCCGGCATACTCAGTAAGGTTTTTGCAGGATCTATTCAAAATGATCTGAATCTTCTTACAAAAGTCACTGGGAATGAAACTCCAATCATAATGGGAGCCCTCTTTCTATTAGTAATGGGTTTGGTCCTAGCGATGGTTCCAGTTATGATGTTTCCGATCTTAAAAAAACAGAATGAAGCCTTAGCACTTGGGTATGTTGTTTATAGGGGAGCGCTTGAGACCATTACCACTATTGCAATGGCAATTAGCTTGTTATTCCTAACAATATTAAGTCAGCAATATATCGCGGGATCTCCGGATACTTCCTATTTGCAAACTTTGGGTACTTTATTGCTAAAAGGGAAAGATACGATTAGTACTATTTCGCAAATCGTTTTCCCCCTGGGTGCTTTGATATTCTACTTTTTGTTGTATCAATCAAAACTCATTCCCCGATGGATATCCGGTTGGGGTCTCATTGCCGCCATATTGTGGATAGCTGTGACCTTGTTAGATTTATTCGGTATCATCAGTTCCTGGTCGACAGTTCAGGTCGTTTTAGCCCTTCCGATAGGCCTGCAAGAAATGGTTATGGCAGTATGGCTGATCGTTAAAGGATTCAATCCATCTGCAATTGCTTCTCTGTCTGCGAAAAAAGCGACGAACGATCTTTTGAGCGCGGCATAGATTGGCTATATAGGGGAGAGGGAGGGCTGAAGACCCTCCCCGCTCAGCAACCTGTAGATGCTTGTGGAACAGACCATAAAAAGCGGACATAACACATCACAAGGAGAAAGCAAAATGTTAAAACGAGGTTCGATAGTTCTCTCAATATGGAGCGGACTTAATTTTCTTATCTCATCCCTGATACTGACCATAGTCGTCTTTCATATTGGAAACTCCCCAATTTTGGATCTGGTATTTGAAAAATCTGAAATCGCCAGCCTGGATGCCAAGGTCATTGCATCGCTCAATGCTTTGACGATCCTATACAACTCTTGCTCGGTGGTTCTTTCGGTACTGGTGTGGTTTCTCATCCGAAAAAGCTTGATCGCCGGCCAAAAATGGGCCTTCTGGGTGTTGCTGGTCGCGATTGGTTTTGTGGAATTGATGGCTTTCATCGCCTCCGCACCCATCGGAAACGCGAGATGGCAGTTGTATGTTGTTCTGAGCGCTTTATACGTTGTGGGTATTGGAATGGCTGGTTATTCCATTTTCAAGCGAAAAACCTAAAGATTTAACTGAATTAGATAATAAATTTATAAAGGAGATAAAAAATGAATTCAATCAAAAAGACCGCAAGAATCGCAGGTTTACTCTATTTCATTTATATTATAGCTTCGATTATTGCGGATTTGTTTGGTCACTTTGTATTCGCGGATGCCTCAGCAACGGTCAGTCACATCATGGCTCATGAATCGCTATTTCGTATCGGTGTCGTAATCAGTCTATTCTCATATGTGTTCTTTCTTTTGGCGGCCTGGTATTTGTACGTGTTATTAAAAGCGGTCAACAAAACCATAGCTTTATTGTTCCTGTTATTAAACCTGGGTGGGTTTGTTATATTGGTTTATAGTCATCTTAATCTATTTTCCAGCCTGACGCTTTTGAGCGGGGCTGATTACTTGAAAGTATTCCAGCCAGATCAGCTACAAGCTCAGGCGACGTTATTCATCAATTTATACAAGACTGGGTCAACTATCGCCCAGATACCCTTTGGCGTCTGGCTCCTTCCTCTCGGTTATCTGGTTTTTAAGTCGGGCTTTCTTCCTAAAATCCTGGGCATATTGTTGATCGTTGATTGTTTTGGTCTTCTGATATATGTTTGTCAGCGTTTCCTCCTGCCGGGCTATGCAGTAATAGCATACCCATGTTGGGCGATGGGTTTTATTGCGGAAGTTTCTCTTACTTTGTGGCTTTTAATTAATGGTGTTAAGAACCAGAAACCAACTCTATCTGATGGCCAGCAATAAAAATGAATACTACCAGGTAAAAGGAAGGAGACAAAAAGATGACCCGATCAAAAGAAATCTGGAGAAAGACGTTAATACTGGCCATTGCGGGAGGGTTAGGATTCTGGGCAGCTAACTTCGCAATTTCCCGGACTCCCATCGCAGCGGAGTATAGAGCTGCCCTTTCAATTTCTTATCTTCCAATGCTTCTTGAGTCTTTGCTTGCTGGTCTGATTATCGGATTCTGCGTCAGCTATTTCTTGCTTCGTTTGTTTGATAAGATTCCAACAAAGAATCCAATTCTAAAATCCGTAATACTCAGCTTCATCGTCCTAATCATTGTCACAATCCTAATCGAAGTTCCTGCAAGTTTGCTCACGACAACGAGTAATGCCTTACGTTACTTCCTCATTGGCGCAATATTTAACGTACTAAGGATTCTCGCTCTTGGAATAGTTATTGGCTACCTATACAAAAGGCTGTACGGGTCACTGCAATTGAGGCCAGTTGTTGGCTTAAAATAAACACATATGAATAAAAAGGAGACATAAAATGAACAACTTCAGAAAGACCGCAATAATTGTGGGATTAATCTCTATCACCATTATTACACTAATGACTGCATGCTCATCATTCCCAAAACAGGTTTCCGCGGATGCATCTTCCTCGGGGAAACAGATTGAGATTGCCGTAGACGGATCAATAACGGTTACGTTGGATTCGAATGCTACCACGGGTTATAGCTGGGAATTGAAAGGAATCAGTAATCCAGCTATATTAGAAAAGACTGATAACAAATATGTAGCCCCGGCTAGCGGACTGGTGGGAGCAGGGGGAAAGGAAGTCTGGACTTTTAAGGCCCTAAAAGCAGGCACAACAACATTAGGTATGGAGTACAGCCAACCCTGGGAAGGCGGACAAAAAGGCGCCAATATTTTTAATGTGACGATAGTGGTTAAATAAGGGTCAATAAATTAGACAAATCACAGGAATTATGAACAAATCGATATAAGGTTGTCAGGACCGAAAAAATAAAATCCGAGTGTCCTGACAACCAAAATCTTCAAGCAATAGGTTCTTAGCATCTACCGCCCCGGCCGCCACTATCTCTGCTGCCAAACGGATATAAACCAGACACAGTAAATTTGGAGATAACTTATGAAAGCAATTATATGCACAAAATACGGACCACCGGATGTTCTTCAGCTCAAAGAGGTGGAAAAGCCAACTCCCAAGAATAATGAAGTGCTCATAAAAATATTCGCGACAACAGTAACATCAGGGGACTCTAGAATGCGAAGTTTCACGGTCCCTCTCTCTTACTGGCTCCTTGCTCGAATAGCGCTTGGTCTTAGAAAACCCAAAAAAACAATACTTGGGGCTGAGTTGGCCGGCGAAATTGAATCAGTGGGCAAAGATGTAAAACTGTTTAAGAAAGGCGACCAGGTTTTTGCATATCCCGGGCACAATGGTGGTGCATATGGCGAGTATATATGCATGCCTGAAAATGGGTGTCTGGCAATAAAACCAGCAAACATGACCTTTGAGGAAGCCGCCGCCATTCCTTTTGGGGGCAATACAGCCTTGCATTTTCTGAGAAAAGGAAATATCCAGAGCGGGCAAAAAGTGCTTATCTATGGGGCTTCTGGAAGTGTAGGTACTTTTGCAGTTCAGTTTGCCAAGTACTTCGGTGCGGAAGTTATCGGGGTATGCGGTACCACGAACTTAGAATTGGTAACGTCTCTGGGAGCTGATAAGGTGATCGATTACACTAAGGGGGACTTTACCAAAAACGGTGAGACCTATGATGTTATTTTTGACGCAGTAGGCAAGAGTTCGTTTTCAGGTTGTATGAGATCTCTAAAGAAAGAAGGAATCTATCTTCATGCTGTTGCTACTCCGGCAATGATGCTTCGGATGCGATGGGCTTCGATGATGAGCAGTAAGAAACTAATAGGTGGGACAGCAATCCCTAAAACTGAAAACCTGATCTTTCTCAAAGAACTCGTTGAAGCAGGAAAGATAAAACCGGTCATAGACAGATGCTATCCGCTGGAACAGATGGCGGAGGCTCACAAATATGTGGACAATGGACACAAAAAGGGGAACGTAGTCATCATTGTAGCAGAATGCAAGTAAAGGAAACCATCTATCCTTAATCCGGCTCTAGCTTGGTGAATTCGAACTACCAATTAAGCCCCACAACTAATACGATATTGAATCCAACGAAGCCGCGTTTCAGAGGGAGAAAGGGCCTCGAGCCTGTGTTCATCTTTATGTAAAGTTATACTTATAACTAAATTGGATTCGGTGACTTAAAAATGTTCTTTAACCAACTTTTAGACTTAGTCTCAAATATTTAGACTTTCCATTACAACGAAGGATTTATTATTATCGCCATGAGTCAAATGTCAGGTGTACGAACACATGGAAGTGTCGAAAAAACGTTCCATTGCATTAACATACCAATGTTCATCTAACCTTGTTTGTTGATACCTGCAAAGTTGTAAGGTAAGTTCATCGTACACACAATTGACATGTCCGTGATAAAGCTTTATATTTCTGCTACCTGGCTAATACTCCGCACAGGAGGTCGACTATGTACTATCAACTCATCGTTGAGAAAGATGTCCCTATTAAAGTGCGAGATGGGGTGGTGTTACGTGCCGATGTGTTCCGGCCCGGTGGGCCAGATGTTTTCCCCGGCATAATCACACTCGGTCCCTACCCCAAAGACATCCAGTTCAAAGACTGGAGCCGGATGCGCCCGACTGGTACAAATGTCGACAGTCCATTTATGCACTGGGAGACGGTCAACCCGGAGTGGTGGGTTCCGCAAGGATATGTGGTGATCAGAGTCGACGGTCGCGGTACCGGAAAGTCCCCGGGTACTCCTCACAACCTCACCATGCGAGAAGCAGAAGACTACTACGACGCAATCGAGTGGGCTGGTACACAAAAATGGAGCAATGGCAAGATAGCCGTAATGGGAATATCGTATTTCGCTATGAACTCGTGGCGGGTGGGATCTCTCAATCCACCGCATTTAGCAGCCATCATTCCCTGGGAAGGGGCATGCGATCTTTACCGTGATTCGAATCGCCATGGCGGTATATGGGCTAATGCCTTTTCACAAGCCTGGGCATCCAATGTCAGCCGTCACATGCAGGAGGCTGCGAGTCAGGCAGCCTTCCCCGAACTTTACGATAAATGGGTCGCTCAACTTAATCCCAACATTGCCGATATAAAGGTACCGCTGCTTTCTGTTGGAAATTGGGCTGGAGTCGGTTTACACCTGAGAGGTAACATTGAGGGCTACCTCGGAGCCGGCTCTCGCCACAAGTTCTTGCGTGTACATTCAGGTGACCATGTTACACCATTCTATTCGCTCGAAGGTCGCTTATATCAGATGCGCTTTCTTGAACAATGGCTGAGGGGTGTGGACACCAGCATCCTACGAGAGCCTCCAGTTAGACTTGCCATGCGGTATGGCGGAGATGAATACAGTTGGCGCTACGAATATGAATGGCCACTCGCACGCACGAGATGGACACCCTACTATCTGGATGCCCGTGATGCCGCCCTATCGACTTCAAAGGTAGACTGTGTCACTGATATCAGCTACCCCTCTGGACTTAGAAAAGAACCGGGAGGGGTGACTTTCACAACCGCGGCGTTCGAAAAGGATACTGAGGTAATGGGACCTATCAAACTCAGAGTCTGGGTCTCATCGAGCACAGACGATGCCGATTTATTTGTTATTCTGCACAACCTTGACGGGAGCGGTAAAAAAGTCACCTACCCGGGGGCAACATTAAATACACTTGCGGCGGCTTACGGATGGCTGCGTATTTCACACCGGAAACAAGACCCCACACGGACAATGCCCTATCGTCCTTATTTGACCCACGATGAATTACAAAAAGTTAGACCTGGTGAAGTTGTTTCAGCTGAGATCGAGATCTGGCCGGCGAGTTTTGTACTTCGAAAAGGCCACCGGCTTGCCCTACAAATAGCAGCGAATGATGACCCTGGAATGGCTTTTTACGGTCACACCAATCCGCATGACCGCATCCCGGCCGGCACAGTGACGATTCATACCGGTAGCACTTATGATTCCCATCTTCTCCTGCCAGTGATTCCAACTAGTTGATCGTTTTAAAGTAATTATATTAAGGAGAGCGAATGGCTGACTTACCACAAGAACAAAAAGAAGTGAGGAAATTCAAGAACGAACCAATAGAAGTCATTTATTATAAAGTCAGCCCGATAATCCAGTCCGGTGGACTGTTCCCGCCATTAGCTCCGGGCATCACCGTTTTGGACGGTATTCGCTACGAACGGGATGTTGCGGTACCGATGCGTGACGGTACAATTATTTATACCGACATTTACCGGCCGGAAGACGGAACCAACCTGCCATCCATCGTGGCATGGAGCCCGTACGGGAAACGCGGAGGTTATGCCAGAGGAAGGCACATCCCGGGAGTACCATTAGCTTCTCCGATGACGAAGTTTGAAGGCCCTGACCCAGACTATTGGTGTCGGCATGGGTACTGCATAATCAATCCAGATCCGCGGGGAGTAGGTAATTCAGAGGGTGACATCGCTGTTTTCGGAACACAAGAGGGACGTGATAGCCACGACCTCATCGAGTGGGTAGCGTCCCAAGTTTGGAGTAACCGCAAAGTTGGGATGTCAGGAAACTCGTACCTGGCTATTTCCCAATGGTTTGCCGCGGCAGAAAAGCCACCCCATCTGGCTGCCATAGCTCCATGGGAAGGATTTGATGACCATTATCGTGAATGTCTCCGCATTGGTGGCGTCCCGGAGGTGGGATTCAACGGTAGGGGAAGAGCTTACGGACCGGCGCGGGGCGAAAATATCCTTGCTATGATACGGAAGTACCCGTTCATGAATGGTTACTGGGAAGACAAGATCGCTCAGGTCGAGAATATAAACATACCAGCTTATGTCGTGACCAGCTGGAATCCCCTCCATACGCACGGTACCTTCTCTGCCTATCGACGTTTGCCCTCCCGCCACAAATGGCTCCGCGTGCATAACACACAAGAATGGCCGGACTACTACTCTCCTGAAAACGTTGAAGACTTACAGCGCTTCTTCGACCGCTATCTCAAGGGTATCGAAAATGGTTGGGAAAAGACTCCCCGTGTGCGTCTCTCTATTCTCGACCCTGGTGGAATTGACCAGGTAAATCGTCTCGAAAATGAATTCCCACTGACTCGCACCCAATTCCAAAAGTTATATCTCGATGGAGCAACGGGAACTCTCTCACCTGATCCTGTGAAAAAAGAATCCTCCGTTAGTTATAAAGCAGATGATGGTCAAGGGCATGCAGTTTTCACAATCAAATTCAATAAGGATACAGAACTGACTGGATACATGAAATTACGTTTATGGGTTGAGGCAGATGGAGCGGGTGACATGGACCTATTCGTTTATGTCAGCAAGCTTGATGAGCAGGGAAACCACCTCCCGGCCTATGTGCTGGGATTCCCAAATCCTGGTGCTAGAGGTATATTGAGAGTATCTCACCGTGAGCTGGATAAGATTCGGTCTACACCTTGCGAACCTTATCTCACCCATCGCCGGGAACAACTTCTTAAGCCCAGGGAAATCGTCCAGGTCGACATCGGAATCTGGCCCGTAGGGATGTTCTGGCACAGAGGGCAACAACTTCGAGTCGCAATACAGGGTTACGCTTCCTGGTGGATGGAAGACCAATTGTTCCCGGGAGGGCCGATCTTCCATTACGAGGTGCGTAACCGCGGTAACCACATTATCCACATAGGCGGAAAGTACGACTCGCACCTTCTCGTGCCGTTAACCCCCTCTAATTGAGTTGAAGGCAAGATTCATGATTCCGTCAAAAATGACCTCATATTTTGAGTATATGAAAATTGGGGGAGAATGAAAATGGCGATGCAGAGAACTCGGTTAAATGCTATGGAAAAAAGAAATCTCGAACTGGTCAAAGTATGGATTGAAACCTTTGAAAAAGACTCAGGGGCAATGGTGGATAAAGTTTATGCTGACTCTACCGAGGTATTTCTCCCTTTACAAAAACTGCACATGACAAAAAAGGACAAGACAAATTGGCGGGCAGTGGAGGTAGCTAATGAGAAATTGTACTTGTCACGCAAATCGAAATTCGAAGTAGTATTGGCCAGAAATAATATGGTAGCCGTGGAAGTCGTCTCGGTTGAGACAGACCTGAGAGGACGGCAGAATGAGAAACGGTGGGCTGCATTTCTCACGTTTAACAAGGATGGCAGAATAGTCAGCGATCATACTTACATGCTCAACGCCGACAAAACACCCGACCCCGAAAAGGCAAAAGACCCGAAAATCAAGCAATTTATGCAAGTCTTGAAAAATGCTCATCAAAAAGTAATGAAAGAAAACGGTTATTAGTAATCTATTCCTATCTTAGTGGCCGAATAGCTCCAGTCAGTTTTGCTAACCGGGAGTCAGTGCGATCCGGCTGAAACAGAATTGAAGGAACCTTATCATAGGCAAAACATCTATTCGGATCGACATTCGGAGGCAAGCAGCAAGCAGATCCAACATGAAAATCTGATTGGTCCAATCTTTCGTTTGTTGCCCATCAAAGCCGAAACCCTAAAGAGTCAGGTTATAATGGCGAACTGGTAATGTGAGGTAATACACCGGCAGGATGACGATAATTATTTTGCACGGTTATATTTTGCGTAATTTAAAATAGTAATCCACAATTAAAGATAAATCTTGCCCACCTATTACAGGACAATCATGCCGAAGTTGACACGGATTCTATTCTTGATTAGTATGATGCCCTCTACCTAGCGAATCAACCGAAAAGGCAGCTCCAATCAAATGAACTCGCCAAATTACTTATCCGCTGAAAACGTGTCTTTTCTGGTACATTTTTGATCCGATGTTATAGGGATTCCAGCAAGATAGGAGACATTAAAGAAGCTGTCTGGGCGGCTAACGAAGTAGCCAAAAATTTGATAGTTGCTAAATAAAAGAAGGACGGAGTATATTCTCCGCCCTTCTTTTGGCAGGTTTATTCGTTACCGCCAGCGATAAAATCCGGTTTCCTATATGCCGGTTCAGGATAAACATAAAAACCTTTATTCGTTTTAAGACCAAGTTCGTTTTTATCGATGTAACCTTGTAAGAAAGCGATAATTCTATCTTTTTCCTCAACATTTTTTAAGCTAATGGCGATGTCGTATGCAACGTTAATACCGACGGCATCTATTATCCCAAACGGTCCATAGGAATTTCCGGTCATTATCATCCAAGCGCGGTCGATATCCTGAGGGGTCCCGGCGCCCAAGACCACCAGTCTCAGGGCAGTCATATTCACAGCCATTAACATATTATTGTAAAGATAGCCTGGAGTTTCATTACGCATTACCATCGGAATCAATCCGATGCTGCGCACAAATTCCT
>Ga0209777_10001708_pt1 | contig 30798 bp, 25 predicted proteins | sample FrelakmetHBP12HB_FD_187147 | JGI IMG/M metagenome (GOLD analysis project Ga0209777, IMG submission 187147) | Freshwater lake sediment microbial communities from the University of Notre Dame, USA, for methane emissions studies -HBP12 HB (SPAdes)... | ecosystem: Environmental > Aquatic >... | reverse complement strand
CCCCCTTGAAAAGGGGGGGCTCGGGGGGGTCCAGGTCAAGGTTATCGACTTCGGCGTCGCCAAGGCCACGCAACATCGCCTCACGGAGCGCACAGTCTTTACCGAGCAGGGCCAACTCATCGGCACTCCGGGATACATGAGCCCCGAACAGGCGGAGATGACGGCGCTGGACATCGACACGCGAACTGACGTTTACTCGCTGGGCGTCGTGCTCTATGAACTGCTCGTGGGAGCTTTGCCGTTCGATCCCCAATCACTGCGTCAAGCGGCCTTCGGGGAGATCCAGCGTATCATCCGCGAGGTCGAGCCGCCCAAGCCCAGCACTAGGCTCAGTATGCTCAGGGATGAAGGCACAAAGGCACCAAGGCACGTAGGCACGGAGCACGTAGCGTCGCCCCTTGTGGGCGGCGCGCAATCAGTACCGCGCGTGTCAACAAGCGGTCCTGCCACACCCGAAGCCCCGGAATCTCCGCTCCCTCATACCGGCGGGCCGGGACGATCTTCGATCGACGACATCGCCCACCGCCGTCACACCGAACCCAAGACCCTCATCCGCCAAATCCGCGGCGACCTCGATTGGATCGTGATGAAGTGCCTGGAGAAAGACCGCACCCGGCGCTACGACACGGCCAACGCCCTGGCGGCGGAGATCGCACGCTACCTGAACAACGAGCCCGTCCTCGCCGGCCCGCCGAGCGTTACATACCGCTTCCGCAAGTTTGTCCGCCGCAACCGGGCGAGCGTGATCGCCGGCGGACTGGTGACGGCGGTGTTTATCATGGGAATCGTGGGCACGAGTACCGGGCTGTTCTGGGCTCTGCGCGAGCAAAAGCGCGCGGTTGCCGCTGCCGCCGCGGAAGCCGATGCCCGCATGGTGGCCGAGCGGCGAACAACAGAGGCGGAGTTTGCGGGTTACTTGGCCAACATCAGCGCTGCACAATCGGCGCTTAACGAAGGTACCCCGATTTCTGCTCGCCGTCGTCTCGATGCCTGCCCTGAAGCATTGCGCAATTGGGAGTGGAAACACCTGAGTGCTCTAAGCGATGGCAGTCTTTATATACTGCGTGGGCACGGCAGTGAAGTTTTCTCTGCCGCGTTCAGCCCGGACGGCACACGGGTAGTCACGGCGTCAAATGATACGACTGCTCGACTGTGGGACGCAGCGACGGGGCAGGAAGTTGCTGTTCTGCGTGGGCACAGTGCGTTGGTTTCCACCGCCGCGTTCAGCCCGGACGGTACGCGCGTATTGACAGCGTCGTGGGATACGACCGCCCGGCTGTGGGATGCGGGCACGGGTAAGGAAGTTGCCATTCAGCGTGGTCAGCATGCCCGGGTTACCTCCGCCGCGTTCAGCCAGGACGGCACGCGGGTCGTCACAGCGTCGGAGGATACAACCGCTCGGCTTTGGGACGCAGCCATGCAGCGGGAGTTTGCAGTTCTGCGCGGACACGACGGGCTGATCTGGTCCGTCGCCTTCAGCCCTGACGGCACACGGGTAGTCAGCGCCTCGGAGGACAAGACCGCTCGACTGTGGGACGTAGCGACGGGGCAGGAAGTTCTGGTTCTGCGCGGGCACGCTGGGCCCGTTCGTTCCGCCGCGTTCAGCCCGGGCGGCACGCTGGTGGTGACGGCGTCTCAAGATCAAACCGCTCGGCTGTGGGACGCGGGCACGGGGCAGGAAGTTATCGTTCTGCGTGGGCACAGTGGTGCTGTTATGTCCGCCGCCTTCAGCCCGGACGGCACGCGGGTGGTCACGGCGTCGGCTGACGGCACGGCCCGACTGTGGGACGCGGCCACTGGGCAAGAAGTTGCCGTTATGCACGGGCACGGCGCTGTTGTTCGGTCCGCCGCGTTCAGCCCGGGCGGCACGCGGGTGGTGACAGCGTCGGAGGATACAACCGCTCGGCTTTGGGACGCAACTGCGGTGCACGAAGTTGTTGTTCTGCGCGGACACAGCGACCGGGTCATGTCTGCGTTCAGCCCGGACGGCATGCGCGTAGTCACGGCGCGTGATGATCAATCCGCTCGACTGTGGGACGCCGCCACGGGACGGGAAATCCTGGTTCTGCGTGGGCATGCCGGCAATGTTCTCTCCGCCGCGTTCAGTCCGGACGGCGCGCGGGTGGTCAGCGCGTCGGCGGACAAGACCGCTCGACTGTGGGACGCGGTATCGGGTACGCAAGTTGTCGTTCTGCGTGGGCACAGCGGTCCCGTTTGGTCTGCCGTGTTCAGCCCGGACGGCACGCGGGTGTTCACTGCGTCGGAGGATCGGACCGCTAGACTGTGGGACGCGTCCACAGGGCACGAAGTAGCCGATCTCGGGGCGAACTTGAATGGCACCCCGTCCGCCGTGTTCAATCCAGATAGTACGCGGGTGGTCACCACGTCGCCCGGTAGGTTTGCTTCGCTGTGGGACACGCGCACAGGGCAGCGCGTCGGCACATTGTCTGGTGATGACACAAAAGGAATTGGCACCGAGGCCGGGGGCCGCTCCGCAATGTTCAGCCCGGACGGTGAGCAGGTGGTCGCGGCGTGGTTAGATCGAACCGCTCGCTCTTGGGATGCCACCACGAGAAAGAAAGTTGCCGTTCTGCGTGGACACAGCGGTGATGTTCTCTCCGCCGCGTTCAGCCCAGATGGCACGCGGGTGGTTACGGCGTCGGACGATCAGACGGCTCGAATGTGGGACGCTGCAACGGGGCAGGAAGTTCTGGTTCTGCGTGGGCACAGCAGGCCCGTTCGTTCCGCCGCGTTCAGCCCGGACGGCGCGCGGGTGCTCACGGAGTCGGAAGACGGCACGGTTCGGGTGTACGACAGCGTTCCCTGGCACGTGCGTTTCCAACAGAACAAGCAGCGCGGCCAGTAGGTGAATAGCGAAAATAAACGCCGAAACGCCGGAAATGTAGGAACGCGAAAATGCGGAACGATGCGGACGGGTTTCGGTGGTGATCCATCTCATGAGGAACCTGGATGCGGCAGCATGACAAGACACATGCGCTGGAAGCCATGCGCCGGGCCATACTCGAACAGGCGTATGTTCTTACACCCCACGCTTTGCTAGAAATGCGTGAGGACCGGTTGGACGTTGTCGATGTAGAATCGGCGGTCTTAACGGGTAGAATAGAACGGGTGTTCGAGGACGACCCGAGGGGACCGCGATACGAAGTTGTCGGCAAGGCCTGTGACCTAGATACCGATGTGGGCGTAGTTGCACGCTTCGTTGGGGCGATGTTGATCATCACGGTGTACGAGAAGAGACGATGAGTTTATACGACTTTCCATGTGAGTATTGTAAGGGGACGGTGCGGGAGCGCATCGTTGAGCGCGAGCCGATTACGCACCATCGCGGAATCGCCGTTCTTGAAAACGTTCCGATCGGCGTATGCGACCAATGTGCGGCCCACTTCTACGCGGCATCCGTTCTGAAGCGCGTCGAGTCGCTGCTGACGTCACCTTCACCCTCAAGACGTACTCTTCAGGTCCCGGTGGACACGTATTGAAAACTTCGGACATAGCATCGGTACCGTGCCGCAGAGCCAGATAAGGACTACGCCGAAAAGGCCGCGGTGTGGCGGGCGAGACTAGAAACTGGAGACCAGAAACTGGAAACTAGAGGCGAAACGCCCAAACCCGGCACAGTACCGCGACCGTGAGGGAGCCGGGGCTCCGCTCCGATACCCCAAAACGGGGAAACGCCGAAACCGTGACCGCCCGCGACAACGGCTTGACGCGTAATACATTGAGATGTAAACTGTATTACAGTGAATCCGTTGGGGAACTCTTGGGAGGAATGCGATGCGCAGCGTGCGATTGGACGATGCGTTGGAGCAACGCCTGGCGGAAGCGGCGACGGTGGCGGGACAGCCGGTCTCCGCGCTGATCCGTGAGGCCGTCCAACAGAAGTGCGACGAAGTACTGGGCGATCGACTGGACGTTCAGCTAGCCGACGTGATCGGCATGTTTTCGGGTCGGGGCCGTTCGCGGGCGTCGTTTCAGACCGGGCGCGCCTTCACTCGCTTGCTCCTTCGAAAAAGGAAGACGCACCGGTGACGCTGGTCGACGCCGGACCACTGGTCGCCCTCCTTGATCGCAACGACGTGGGACATCGTCGGTGCGTTAAGGTCGTCGCCGCGCTCGCCGCCCCTCTCGTAACGACTTGGCCGGCTTTCACGGAGGCTATGTATCTGGTCGGTCAGCGGGGCGGGTGGACGGCGCAGGACGGTTTGTGGCGGCTAGTCCTTCGCGGAACTCTCATCGTTCATTCGCTGGAGAGCGGGCTACTGCGTCGAGCGCGCGAATTGATGCGCCGCTATCGCGACCTGCCGATGGACTTGGCCGATGCAACGCTGGTTGCATTCGCGGAAGCCCATCACTTCACACAGGTGTTCACACTGGACAAGGATTTTCGCGTGTACCGCCTGCACGGTCGGCGAGCGTTCGATATCGTGCCCTGACAGTTAACGCGTTGTCACAGGCGCTGCCCAAACACCGGCTTCGCTGGCGAGGCACCGACGAGGTGCTCCGGATCGCCTTCGAGGGACCCTCGTTTCGGAGCCGCAGACGGAATGCAATCCCAGCGCGCCGGGAGCCTGCGCGACCCGGCCGCGCGGCCTGAAGGCCGCGGCTCAAGAAGTGAACTCAGGAGGTCGGTTCGCAGTGCATGATTTTCTGCTATCCTGCATAGTATTGAGGAGGCAGAATACGCGAAGAAACCGATGAGGCTCTTTTCCATCGAGACGTTCCGCCTGGGTGTCGACAACCTCCGCTTGCACAAGCTACGGAGTTTGCTGACCTCCCTGGGCATCATATTCGGGGTGGCCGCGGTCATCTGCATGCTCTCCATCTCCGAAGGGGCCTCGGCCGACGAAATGCGCATGATTCAGCTCCTGGGTACGCAGAACATCATCATTAATTCCGTCAAGCCGCCACAAACCACGCAGACCTCACAGGGCAACAGCTTCCTCATCGAATACGGCATCAACCGCGCCGACGTGGACATGATCCAAGCCACGATTCCCCACGTCGACCACGTCGTCCCGCTCAAGACCGTTTCATACCGGGTCCGCGCGGGCGAAACCCAGGCCAACCTCGACGTCGTGGGTACGACCGCGGATTTCTTCGAAGTCGTCAACATACAAGTCGCTCGCGGGCGGGCTATTTCCGCCGAGGACAACCTCCAGCGAACCAACGTCTGCGTCATCGGCGAATCGATCCGTACCAAGCTTTTTCCGTTCAAGGATCCGATGGGCGAAACGATTCTTGCTGAACGCTATCCCACGGCCATTCCCTTCACCGTCGTAGGTATCCTGCAAGAGGTAAAGACCGCCGGCGCGCCGGCGCGAGGGGTCGAGGAGCGCGACCTCAACAACGAAATCCTCATCCCCTTTGCCACCGCGGTCACGCAATTCGGCGAGACCACGCGGCGCATGGGCGCGGGGTCGCGCGAGTTCATCAAGATGCAATACTCCGGGCTGTACGTTCACGCCGACGAGATCGACAACGTGCTGCCGGTATCGAAAATGGTCGAGCGCGTCCTGGAGACCAACCATTCCAAGCAGGATTTCGAGATCAAGGTCCCCCTCGCCCGCCTCGAACTCGCCCAGAAGAAGAAGCGCAACAACCAGTTCACCCTTGGTTTCATCGCGGGCATCTCGCTGCTCGTGGGCGGCATCGGCATTATGAACATCATGCTGGCCACGGTCACCGAACGCACCCGCGAGATCGGCATCCGTCGTGCCCTGGGCGCCAAGCGGAGGCACATCACCGTTCAGTTTCTGGTGGAGACGGTTGTGCTTTCCACGGCCGGAGGGTTGGTAGGCGTGTTGCTCGGCGTGGTCGGCGCTCATCTGGTCAGCAGTTTCGCGGAGTGGGAGACGATCGTGCGCGGTTGGTCGATAGGCGTCAGCTTTGGCCTGTCGGTTCTCGTGGGCATTTTCTTTGGCATGTACCCGGCCATGGCCGCCGCAAGGCTCGACCCCATCGAGGCCCTGCGGCACGAATAGGACACAGCCGTTTTGTATGGGCATTTGGCAGTAACACTTCACCAGTCGCCGCCTCACTGAGCAACTGGCCGAAATGCCTCGAATATGTAATAAAAAAAACAAGAGACTTGTTCCGCGGCTGGAGTCGGTGTATAGTGTAGTTGGCAGTCGGTCCCCAACCGCCGCTCATCGCAAGTAGTTCCCCCAAACACTAATCCGGTGTGCCGTAGGCTCCGCGCTTTTCTTTCGCGGTTTTCGGCACGAAGTGCGCTGTGACGCATCTGAAAGATTGTCCTAGCGTCAGTGACGCACGTATTACCGGTAGTGGTCCGTATTTTCGGGCGTTGGAAGCGCCCGAGGATCTGACGGGGGAGGACGAAGGAAGCGGAAGGAGCGGACACAATGGGCGCACAAGTCTTCGAGGTTCTGAAAGCAAGTGTGAGACCGGTCGGCGGGACGCTTCCGACGGCCCAACCGCCCAGCCATGCCGTCATAAGGGCTTTGGCCACGGAGGATCAGGTTCTATTGACCAAACTCCTCACGGAGCCGATGGACGTCGTCGACCACCCGGACTTCCCCAATGCCGAGGTTGAGCGTCAGCTTTTTGGGGAAATGGCCAGATTGACGAGGCCCGGCTCCACGCGATTCACCGATGAACCGGATGCCCTTGTTGACGCCGCGACGAGCGGAGAGCGTTTACCCACTCTGTCGCACGCCGAGGAGAAGCATGTCTTCATGCGTTTCAACTATGCTCGCCACAGGATTATTGATATCCTGCGTAGGAACGCGGGCAAGCGGCTTACGATTTCGGCGACGCGGCTTTTGTTGGCGTGGGGCCACCGGATGCTTGCCGCCCGCAGCATCATCGTGCGGTTGAACATGCCGCTGGTGCTGGCGATGGCCAAGCGCACGCGGCTCGCCAACATCGACTTTAACGATCTGATCAGCGAAGGCAACATGGCCCTTCTGCGCAGCGTCGAGAAGTTCGATTGCGCGCGGGGGTTCAAGTTCAGCACCTATTCGTGCCGGGCGATTCTGAAGAGCTTCTCGCGCGTGGCCATGCGGGCGAGCCGTTATCGCGGCACTTTCCCGACGGAATTCGATCCCGCAATGGAGCGCAGCGATTACGTCGATCGGGTCAGGGAGGACGTGGCCATCGACTGCGTGGACGAACTCAAGGAGATCTTCCTGCGCAACCTGGCTGGTCTGAGCGAAGTGGAGCGCACGGTGATCGCCGAGCGCTTCGCACTTGGTCCGATAGCGGGCGTGGGGCCGACGGCACCTAAGACGCTTGAGCAGGTGGGCACTTTGATCGGCGTGACCAAGGAGCGCGTCCGACAGATTCAGAACAATGCACTGAAGAAAATGCGCCTCGCGCTGGAGAGCCGCTTCCTGGCGGCGTAAACAGCGCGACGCGATAGGCTTCTATTCCTCCTCCAGGGGAAAGACTCAGGCCGCGCGGGTTGGGGGCGAAGTCCCGCGCGGCCTTCCTTACGCGCGGTGCGTGAAGCTCGACGGTTGCCACCCTAACCCTTTCCGAATATAATCGACGTGCCTTGAGCCGGCTGGAGGCGCGTGTGAAGCTTCGCCTGATCGACAATCCGCCGAATCCGTATCTCTCGCAGCACGCGGAGTGGCTGGAGCCGCCGCCCGCGGCACGGATCGAACTCTACGAAGAAACCAGCAGGTCGATCCTTACGCGCAACGACAGCCCGGACATTCCCTTCACCTGGTCGATCAATCCCTATCGCGGCTGTCAACATGCGTGTGCGTACTGTTACGCCCGGACGTATCACGAATACCTCGGTCTCGGTGCGGGCACCGACTTCGACACCAAGCTCATCGTCAAGACCAACGCCGCCGAACTGCTGCGATCCGAGTTCGCCAGAAAGAGGTGGAAGGGGGAGCGGGTGCATTTCTCCGGGATCACGGACTGCTATCAACCGATCGAAGCGGCCTACGGGATCACGCGGGCGTGCCTGGCGGTCTGCCTGGAGTTCAGAAACGCCGTCGCGGTTGTGACTAAGAGCTTCCTTGTGGCCCGCGATGTTGATCTGCTCGCCAGACTGGAGCGCGCCGCGGGTGCGCGGGTGTTTTTGAGCATTCCCTTTGCGGACGCGGAGGCGGCGAAATTGATCGAGCCTCAGGCGCCGCCGCCCGCGCGGCGCTTCCAGGCCATTCGACATCTGAGCGATGCGGGCGTGCCCGTCGGAGTTATAGTCTCGCCGATTATTCCGGGGCTTAACGATCGGGATATTCCGAAGATTCTCGAACAGGCGGCGGCCGCCGGCGCCCAATCAGCGAGCTATACCGCGCTGCGTTTGCCGGGAAGCGTCGAATCGGTTTTCTTGCAGCGGCTGCACGAGGCGATGCCGCGGCGCGCGGAGCGGATAGTCAATCGACTGCGCGACATCCGCGACGGCGAACTTAGCGACTCAAGGTTCGGGAGACGCATGAAGGGGAACGGGGTCTACTGGGAGAGCATTCGCGATCTATTCGCTATGTCGGAGAAGCGCTACGGATTGGATTGTGTGGAAGGCTGCGATCAACTCGACGAACCGCGGACCGTCGCCGAAATGGATTCGGTCGCCGCTCCCTGCAACCCTGCGCGGGATGATGAAAGCGATGGTCAGCTCTCGCTTGCCTTTGACGATTGACGCCGGGTTTGCGGGCCGATAGGGGCAGGATATGGGCGATTTCACGCCGCATCAGCGGAAGATCATCAACCGCTACTACGACCACCGCGACGAGATAATGCTCACGCGGCTGCAAGAGATCGTGACCGAATTGTACCTCGTCGAAACCGACGCGAAGCGAAGAAGGCTATGGACGCGGGCGGCGTCGGCCATGAAGGCTCTCAAAGTCCCCCCGACCGTCGCCGAGCACATCCTGGCCCTGGGAAAGCCGGAAGTGCTGGCCCACAACCTCCGTGTTTGGCTCGACGCCGCAAAGAAAAAGCCATAACGTTGGCAGTGCTGCGAGGCCTTCAAAGATCACGTGCTCCGGTAGACAGACCGACCCACAAAGCCTGTTGACAACTGCACTGCCCGTCCCTATACGTGCCACCTGCACGGTAAGATTCGCCGTCGTCGGCGAACGAGAATCGTCCAATGGCTGACTCGCTGCTTCGCACGCCCCTTTACGATACCCACGTTGCTTTCGGTGCGCGAATGGTCCCATTTGCGGGCTGGGAGATGCCCGTGCAGTTTGTCGGCATCGTCGAGGAGCACAACCACACGCGAAACGCGTGCAGCGTCTTCGACGTCTCGCACATGGGCCGGCTCAGGATCACGGGCAAGGACGCCGAACGCGTCCTAGACCGCGTTTGCACGCGTAAACTCGCCGGCGCCGAGCCGGGGAGGTCGTACTACTCGCACATCTGCCGCGAGGATGGCGGCATTCTCGACGACGTGATCGTATCCCGCTTCGAAGACCATTGGGGGATCGTTTGCAACGCCTCCAACCGTGAAAAGATCGTCGCTTGGCTCAAGCGGCACAGCGCTGGATGCGACTTCCAGCTTCTCGACGAAACCACGATGACGGCCATGCTTGCCTGCCAAGGGCCCAAGACTATCGACCTCGCCAGAGAAATGGCCGGTGCCGATATCTCTTCGCTCAAGCGCTACCATTTCCAGGTGCAAGAGCTTGGTCCGCTGTCGATCATCACCTACCGTAGCGGATACACGGGCGAGGACGGGGTAGAGGTGGTCCTTCCGGCTGGGTTGGTGGGGCCGCTGGTCCCACGTCTATTGGGCACCCCGGAGCAGCCCAATGCGATTATCCGACCGGCGGGGCTTGGGGCCCGCGACACCCTGCGTATCGAGGCGGCAATGCCGCTTTACGGCCACGAACTCGGCGAGGAGGTCGATTCTCTAACTGCCGGCCAGGGTTGGGCGGTGGACTTGAATAAGGATTTCATCGGTGTCGAGCCGATGCGGAAGTTGCAGGAACGCGGCTTGCTAAGGAAACTCGTCGGACTCGAACTTGACGGACGGCGGATCGCCCGCCAACACTACAAGGCGTACAACGGTGGCCGCGAGGTCGGCGAAGTTACCAGCGGCACGCTCAGCCCGACACTGGGCAAGAGCATCGCCATGGCCTTTGTGCGCTCCGAAGATGCGTCCGAGGGTGCGGCGCTGGACGTGGAACTAGCCGGGAAGCGCGTGCCCGCCCGCGTCGTGCGTTTGCCGTTTTACAAGCGGGCCAAGTAGCGGTAAATCAGTCGGCTTGGGCGGCGGACGGTCTCGCCGCGTGGCGTGCAAGACGAATGAGGATGCGTCTTGAAACTTCCTCCCCTGGCGGTGTTCCTTGACCCCTTTCCCACCGATGGGGAGAGGCCGGGGTGGGGGTTTTAGATGCCCTCAGAGAGAGAGTTGAGAAGAGCGATGAAGGTCCCTATAGATCGAAGATACGCCGAGACCCATGAGTGGTTCCTGCTCGACGACAACGTCGCTACCATGGGCATCTCGCAATACGCTGCGGACGAACTGACCGACATCACCTACGTGGAATTGCCCGCCGTCGGGACCAAGGTCGCCGTCGGCGATTCCATCGGCGAGGTCGAGTCGGTCAAGGCCACTTCCGAGATTTTCTCCGCCGTCAGCGGGACGGTCGTCGCGGTTAACACTGCCCTTGCCGATCACCCCGAACTGATCAACGACGATGCGTTTGAGGAAGGCTGGATGGTCAAGATCAAGACCGACTCGCTCGACCCGCTTCGTTCGCTGCTGAGCAGCAAGGAATACGCGTCGTTCGTTCGTAATCTCTAGTGGTCCGTCGCCTCATCTGACTGGTCGTCCCGAGCCGCTGGCATACGCCCGAGCCGCGGGCGGAATGCAATCCCGGCGCGGCGGGAGTCCGCGCGACTTGTTAATCTTGTAAATCCTGTCCGGTCATTCCCCGGTTCTCGTCCGGGCCGCGGACGGAATGCAATCCCGGCTTGCCCGGAGTCCGCGCGGCCAATCCGAGCCGGGAGAGCGGTCTTGGCTTTCGACGACGTGAACGCTTTGCCCACGACTCGGAGTCCGCCGCGCGGATCATCCAATGTCTTCGGCCCCATCGGGACCAAGGAGTATAGCCACGAGTGAAGTCCTTGACACGCCGCCCCGGACTCAGTCCGACCGTCGCAAAGCGACGGGTTCCGCGAAGCGGAACGGGGCGAGTCAAGGACGGAACTCGTGGAAGGCAAGCGTCATCCATACCCGACCCCGGCAGGGGGTGGCGGAACCACGCAAGCGGCTCACGCGCCCCCGCCTCCCCCCTTACCAAGGTGGGCTGAGGGCGACCAAGACGGAAACCCGAAGGGGGATCGTTTCAGAGCCGCGACTGTGAGGGAGCAGTGTCAAGTCACGGAGTCATCGCTGCGATTTTGGCGACCCGCTTCCGCCGTGCGGGCCGAGGTCGGACGACTCGCAGCTTCAGACGCGACGCCTTGTGGGCGGCCTCGATGAGCGGTTTGACGAGGTGTTTGGCCGATTCGTCCCAATGTAAATGCGTCGGCCATTCGTCGGCGCGGATGGTAATGTTGACTTGTTGCATCGGAACCCGGAGCCCCGGCGCGCCGGGGACGGGCGGTGTGATTTTTCCCCCGCGTTTGACCGCCCCGCGCTAGCGCTTGGGGTTCGGATTGGCGAGGCGCTTGGTGCTGTGATGGGCGCGAAGGCGAAGGCCATCAGACCCTTGCCTTGGAATTTGCGGCCGGTGGGGCCTAGGGCGGGCTGATGTTGGGTTTCGCTACGCTCCACCCACCCTACGTGCTAGACAGGCGCTGGTTCGGCATAGGTTGGGGTGCCAGGCAGTCGGCTGAGATCAGTAACACCAGGTTCCGCCAACCACGCGACGAAATCACTTGCTGCGAGTCGCCCGGTCAGCACCCGCATCAATCCCTCCATAAACACTCCGTGTCGAACGAGGGTGACTGACGGCGATGCTGTCGCCTTCTTCTTCGAGTGCTCATCGAAATCTGGCTTGCCCAGCGTTATTCGTTTCATCTTTTGGTCAAAGTCCAATGCCTTCTGCACCACAGCAAATGCTTCTTCTTTTGCAATCAGCGGCGGCTTCTTTGTTACGGTCTTGCACTCGATCAGCAGGGCAGTATTCCCCAGGACAAGCTGGATGTCGGGCACGTTCTGTCGCTTTCCATCGTCCAGTTTGTCGACGGACCAGTTCAACTCTTCTTTCAGTAGGTCATATATCGCGTCATCGTAGTCGGTACCAAGGGCTTCATTACATTTCGCAACCTTCTCCTTGATGCCCAGTTCTTGTCCAAGCTGAAGGTGCGTGCGCTCGAAGTTCACCGTAGCACCATCAAAAGTGTCAGATAAGGCAGCAACAAGCGCGTCAGTCCGTTGCTCGCCGCCCAGCAGATTCACAAGCCGGTCTCTCCCGGCGCCTATCACGTCCATGACCGTTGCTAGCCCATTCGCAATTAGAGCCATCACGCGCTGCCGCCCAAATCCCGGGACGCTCTTGCGGTTCGCAATTCGGAGCACGTCAAGCGCTTCCGCCGGAGCGCCCCAGCGAACCCGCCGGGCGAGCATTCCGATGTGGTTTGTCAGCGCTTGCGAGCAACCGAGATCGGCAGAGCCGGACACACAACTCAGGCCGTCGAGAATCCAGCCGAGATCAATCGAAAGACGATGCAGGTAGCCGGCAGATATTCCCGTGAAAAAGCGTACCTTCCGCTCAGCCTCGCCCTGGATAAACAATGCCATCGCGTGGACGCACCGAGTCACGTGCTCGTTGGTCCTGTCCCACGCCGTCACGTGGGCCACCCTTTGCATGAACACGGACGATTCAGGCTTCATTCGGCCTGATGCCCACGGCAGGAACCTGGAGGGCGGGTCACCGGCGAACTCCGGGCAGGTGGTAGCCCAATGGATCACGGCGACCTCATAGCTTCCGAAGTTCTGCTGCATCTGCTTGGAGTGTGTCGCGAGAAGATCAACGAATCGCTTGGCGGTCTCCGGGAGCAGGCCCGACAGTGAAGTCGACTTGCCTAGTGGCGTCGCTTGAATGGTCGAGTGGCTCTCTTCAACGAACCGATTCTCCAAGAGCCAATCAATAGCCTTAATCGCTTTGTCGACTATTGCCGCTAGGCGTTTGGGGTTGTTCTCCAGCGCCTCATGCCAGTAGAACGTGTTCTCGAAGAACGTGGTGAGTTCGTCTTTTGAGGATACAGCACGCGCAGCCACGAGAGAGAGCACCGTCCGACGCATGCTCAATGTTACGAGTTGCGAAACTACTCGGTCATTCTCGGGCGACACGAGTTGATTCGCGTGTTGTAGCTCTGCCCTGTTCTTCGGCAGGAGAAGAACACGGCCGTCGTCATGGTGACCGAGTCGCCCGGCGCGTCCCGACATGTTGCGGAACTCAGACCTGGCAAACAGCTTGCCTTCGCGATCCCCGTATCCGTATGTCAAGTTGGTGATGATGACCGTTCGAAACGGGAAGTTCACGCCGGCGGCGAGCGTCGATGTGGCGAAGCAGACGTCAAAACTCGCCTTCACGAATCCCGATTCGATGACAGATCTTTCGTCAGGCGTGAGGTCTGCCGTGTGGAAGGTGACTCGACGTTCGGCGTGGGACATCAGTTGCTGCGAGGATTCGGTCGGCTCAGTGAAAAGCTCAAGCTGTTGCGAGATCGCGAGTCCATTGGCAGCCCGCTGACACTTCTCGCAATGCTGACTTGCCAATTCCGATGCCTCCCGGCGTGTCTCTGTGAAGACAAGAACTGGGCCCAAACCATCTTGGAGGACTTTTCGAATAACTCCGTGGAGATCAGCTTGTCCGAATGTGTCCGCGGTGGTCTCGCCTTCTTCCTGTCCGAACCGAACCGTGTACTGCGTTCCGTCGTAGCGGATTGTCTGAATAAGGTCGACGTCGCGCTTGGCGCTTCGAACCGTCTTACAGTTCATCCATGCAGCAAGGTCCTCTGGATTCTCGACTGTTGCAGTCAAACCCACGAACTGGTGTGGTTGACGCTGCCGAAGAAGCGCGCACAGTGTCTCAACCGACGCGCCTCGCCCCACCTCACCGAGTATTTGTAACTCATCGGCGATGATGACAGTCTTGGTCACTTTAAGACGTCCGGCGAGAATCAAACCCAGCGCCTTTTCGTATGTCGAGATAAGGACCCGGCAGTTGACATCACCCTCTTCATGATCTCCGGTGCTGATTCCCACGGTCACGGTCGACGCCCATCTTGGTGTCGAGAAGCGAGCAGCGAAGTCGGAGAATTTCTGCTCGGCAAGCGCTTTGTGAGAGACGAGGTACAGGGCGTCGAGCCCATTGCTTAGCGCGTTGGCCAAAGCGAGTTCCCCGATCAGTGTCTTGCCGGATGAGGTGGGCGCACAGACGATCGCGCTTGAACCCAGTGGCACTTCCGCCGCTATTGCTTGCTCTTGGATATCAGTCAGTGATTGAATACCCCACTCTTGCAGGCACGAACTGAGCATCTCGGTGAGCTTCGGGTTGCCGGCATAGTGGTTGGTCATTGTCGTGATCCCTTTTGTGTGTGGCTGGCGTGCCAGTCGCAGTGGTAGTAGAAGCTGCCGGTTTTCTTGAGCACGCGGGCGAGTTCGACGCACCGCGGGCGCATGTAGTCGATGTAGGCGCGGGTGGACTCGTGGCGGTCCTCGAAGGCTCGTTTCTCCTTGGTCTCGCCCCAGAAGACTTCGTAGTTGCGGTTACTGTTGAACGGCGGGTCGATGTAGATCAGGTCCACGCAGCCCTCGGGCAGTTTGCGAAGCTGGTCGAGGTTGTCGCCGCAGTAGATGATACGCGTGTCGATAAGTGACGACGGTCGACCGGCAGGGGCCGCCGGAGCGGCGATTGGGGCTAAAACGGCTTGGGACATACGGCCTCCTTTCCGCTTCGGCAAGAGGCGCTTCCGCGTCTTTCGCGCAACGGGTTTCTTCGGCGCGCGCTTGCGTTTCTTCGCCATGTTGAAAGCTTACCGAACAGCGGGCGAACTTGTCAACCGCCGGGTTGTGGGCGCGCTGGGATAGCATTTCGCCCGCGGCTGGGTCATTCGTCAATAATCGGCACGGGCTTGCCGCCGTCGGTGACCGCGACAAACACGACCTCGGCCTCGCTCACATTGATCTGCTGGTCAGCGTCGTGGCGCCGCCGGTGCACATCGGCTCCGCCGCCGACAAACCGCCCTTGCCGATCACCCGCCCCACAACTGTAATCTTCGGGTTTCTTGCTTTCCTGCGCACATTTTCCGGTTGCAGCGGAGCGGTCGCGCCGTTCATTCAGCATTCGCTATTCCGCATTCGTCATTCGCGGCCTTTGGCTGCGGCTAAAGGCCGGGCTAAGTCGACAGTCGCCGCAGACGCGGAATGAGTTGATTGCGCAGCGCCGCCCGCGACGCGCTCTGCCCATCCATGATAGGCCGACCGCTGCGGTCCAACCGCTCGAACAGCGAGTTGTACGCGAATGCCGCGAAGTGTTTCCCGCGCCGCGTGGCCTCTTGCACCTGTGCGAACACCGTCCCCGCGTTCCGCTTGTCGAACATCACTCCGGTCACCACTGGAACTCCCCGGCTCATCGACGTCCACGCCGCCAGCCGATTCGTATACACCCGCAGGTCAGCTTCGTAGTTCATCGGCAGCACCGCATCGACCAAACCCTCTCTGGTCCAGCGCTGCGCGTCCTGGAAATACTTGCGACGTTGCTCGTCAGGCACCGAACCCACCGCCGCCGTCAGCGCCGCCTTCGGCCGCGCCTTGAGCATCATTGCACGAATGTCGCGTACGACTTGCGTCACGCAATCGGTCCGCCAGGCGTCCCAGACCGCGGGCGCCTGCTCCGGCGTCTTGCCTGTCGCCTTGCGGAAAAGCGCCAGCGTGCGCGGATCGCGCGGATAGTCCGGCACCGTCGAACTCCCGTACGAATCGACGTACTCCGTCGGAAACCGCGCATAGTCCAGGTGCAGCCCGTCCACCGGATACCGCGACACAATCTCATACATCAGCGATGTCAGATATCGCCGCACCTCGGGATAGCACGGATTCAGACTGTCGTACCACCCCAGTGGCTGGCGACGCCCGTACGCGTCGCGCAAAAACCAATCCGCATGGGCGTTGTAGAGTTGTCTTCGGTCGCGGGGCGGCTCTTTCCCACGGTACCCCGGCATCACGTTGACCCAGGCGTGCAGGCTCAGTCCGCGGCGGTTCGCCTCTTTGCAGGCAACGGCTAGCGGATCGAATCCCGGATCGCGTCCGCCGAACTCCTCCGCCCAAGGCTCAATCTTGGAGCGATACGTGACCGTTCCGGCCCCGCGGACCTGAAATAGAACGGTGTTGAATCCGGCATTCTTACAGTTATCCATTACCCGGGCGATATCCGACGCCGACTTGTAATCCCACCGCGTCACCCACACCGCCCGAATGGGCTTGTTTCCGTATGGCTTGCCGAAAAGCCCCCAACGGGTGCCTTGGCATCCCGTCGAAGCCAGCGCCAGTAGCGAAGCGAAGCCGATCAGCAACCGCCCGCTTAGGCCCAAAAGCCTCCGACGATTGCATCGCACTTTTTCGCCAGGCGCCGCGCTTGGCCGTGCCGCCCGAAAAGCAAACTGCATCTGAGCACTTGAACCATCCATGATTTGTTGAATCCCGACCATCCCTGACCCTCCTTGGAGATTGATCACCGATTCCTATGTTTTCGGCGTAATCATGGCGATCCCTTCCGCGAATTCAGGAACGCGAGGTCCGCTCGATCGCCAGGGCTCGTCCAACTTCTCCGCCGACTTCGAACAGCATACGCTCCGCCGCCGCGCGGTCCATGCCCCGCGCGTGCATCACCAGCGCCGTCTTGACCCGCCCGCCGGCCGAATCCAGCAACTCCCTGGCCGCCTTGCGCTCCAAACCGGTCACCGTCTGAATGATCCGCGTGCCGCGATCGACCAGCTTGGCGTTGGCGGCCGTGTTCACATCCACCATCAAATTCTCGTACACCTTGCCGAGTCGCACCATCGCTATGGTCGTCACCATGTTGAGCACCATTTTGGTGGCCGTCCCCGCCTTCATCCGCGTGCTGCCGGTGACGACCTCCGGGCCGGTAATGACCCGGATCGACACGTCGGCCTCGTCCGCCACCTGCTCCTTGGGCACGCACGCCAGAAAAACGGTCTTCGCTCCGCGCCGCCGCGCCTCCGCCAAGGCGGCGTGGACGAACGGCGTGGTGCCGCCGGTGGCGATCCCGAAGACCACGTCATTCGACCCAACTTCACGCTCCCCAACGGCCCGGGCGCCATCCTCGGCGCGATCCTCCGCTCCCTCGACGCTCCCCGTCAGCGCCCCCGCCCCTCCCGCGATGATCCCCTGCACCATTTCCGGGTCGGTCAGAAAGGTCGCCGGACACTCCGTCGCGTCCAGCACCCCCAGCCGCCCGCTGGTCCCCGCCCCCACATAAATCAGCCGCCCGTCCGCCCCCAGCGCATCCACTATCAATCCGATCGCCGCACAAATCTCCCCCCTCGCTCCCGCCACCGCCCCCGCGACCCCCGCATCCTCGGCGTTGATCAGATCAAACGCCTCCTGGACGCTCATCCGATCCAACCCCATCGACCGCGGATTGCGGCCCTCGGTGCTCAAATATCCGCGATTGTTCATAACGCGTCGGTTCAGCTTCCAGACTTGGCGTCGAAACGTCCAAGTCCTCTAGACGAGCAGGTCGTCCTGCAGCAAGGCCGCAGGAAGTCCTTCGACTTCCAGCGCAATCTCCTTCGTCCGATCGCGCAGTTTGGCCCGCGTTTCAACGACCTCGCGCGTTTCGCGGGCGATTCGGTCACGCAATGCTTCGTTCTTGGAAATGGGTAGAAGGAGCTCAAACAGGCGTTTGCCAAGCGTGTCGATGATGTCTCGCGTGAATTGCTTGGCGCGCATTTGACGGCGGACAATCGGTGCGTTGAGGAGCGCAAGCAAGAGAAAGGGGTCCATTTGATCCCTTTGCTCGACGCGAAGCTTGTAGAGCCCGCCACAATAGAGAATCTTTGTGTCCTTTTCCGTGAGAATGCAGGATGTGCCAACGAGATACGTACCGTCGCGGACTACAAAGATATCCTCGACGCGCACGTCCTGGCGGTTGGCCAGGTAAATGTCTAGAGACACTCCCTGCTTGGGGTCGCTCTTGAGTTCCCAATTGGAGATGTCCGATGTCCGAATGAAGGGTATGTCGCCGGTACCATAGGCCATCTTGCCGATTTCGATGCCGGTGTCCCAGGACAACACCGGGTCATCTCCCTTGCAAAGGTCGCCCAAACGAACAAAAGTGTGCGTGTCGCGGAGTGCTACGATATCGCGTTCCAATTCGGGGTCGTAGTACTTTGGAATAAAGATGCTGTTTTGCATATGGGATAGTGACATGAAGAAACCGAAGCGGTCCCGTGGCAAGCCTTTCTTCTTTGCGGATAGATCGGCGTGTCTTCTCTGAACCAGGGGAACGTCGTCCAAGAGGACCAGCTTTCCATCCTGATCCTTTCTCTGTGTGGGGTTCCCTCGGGAATCGTGGCCGCACCATTTAACGTCGGCCATGAAAATATCGTAGTCCTCGTCCTCCTTTGGTTTGGTGTTCTGAACGAATAGTACGCAGACTTTAGCGTGTGTTCCGCCTTTGCCGCTCGTCTTGAAGAGGGCTTCCGGCATAGACACAACACCGCGAATCTTAGCCCGCTCTCCAAGCCACGATACGACGTACTGATACGTCGGCATTCCAAAGACGGCTTCGGGGAGTACGATTCCCAGGCGACCGCCCGGCTTGAGCAGTTGCAGACACCGCTCTAGAAACAGGATTTGCGGCGGCTGGTCATCATGCAGCGTGGCCGTTTTGGCAATCGTCTTGCTTTCCTTGTTCCGTTTCCATTTGTACCCGAGATCGAACTGCGACAGGATTGGCTCGCCCTTCACCACAATCTTCTTACCAAAGGGCGGGTTGGTAAGTACCACGTCGAACGAGCCAACAGCGATCTTTTCACGAAGGAGACCTCCCCAGGAGCGCGGCGGCGTAAGAGAGTTCTCGCAGAAGACGCCACCACGTCCGTCGCCCACGAGCGCCATATACGCCTTGGAGACTTTGGCCAAGAATGCGTCCTTGTCTATTCCACGGAAGCAGCGGGTCGAGACATCGCGGAGTCGGTTGGTTACTTGTCGCTCGGTCCACTTCTTGCGCCGACCTTCTTCTTCCACCTGACGCCACACATGCGCCAGCGCGGAGATTAGGAATCCGCCTGATCCGCAAGCCGGATCGATTATCATCTCCCCAGGTTTTGGATCGATAATCTTCACCATCATGTCGATCACGTTCCGGGGCGTGAAAAACTGCCCCTCGGTCCCGCGCAGGGCGGGGCCGATAAACACTTCAAACGCGTCGCCAATGGCGTCTCGGTCGGCATCCATGATGCAATAGTTCTGTAGTTCACCGACGACATACAGAACGCTCTCGGAATCCAGCTTGATGGAATCGCTCGGCTCGAAAACATCATCATACACTTCGACCTTCACACCATTGAAGATCTTGATAATGCGATCTCGAACGTCCTCAGCGTTCTCGCCAACTCCCGCGCGAAATACAACAGTATCCTCGGGCGCGCAGTTTTGCTCGTCGAGGATTTTACAGAACAGAATATTGATGATTTCTTGCGCCAGCGCCTCGTCGCGGGTTATACCGGTCGCCATGCCGGCTAAGTGATTGCGTATGTCGCGGAAGACGGCCTTGAGATTCGAGGGTTTTTTTAGGTCTTTGCGCCTGTAGAGCCCGATGTCCTCGATTCGCTGGCCCCTGCGGGGAATGTTGGGGAGCACCTCGTACGTGCGCCGACCGTCCTTGTGGTGAACTTTGCGCAGGTACAGGTGCTCGTCGCCGTTGAACCAAACGCCCACCTCCGCGGCGGACATGTCCATGTAAAGCCGAAGCTGATGTTCACCGTCCTTGCGATCCTTCTTTTTACATTCCACCACAATGAACAACTCGCCCTCGGTCTTTTTGGACGAGTGGAACACGGCGATATCGATCGGATAGGATTTTTCTTCATCAGAGGGGCGCTTGCGAACCCGATATTGCGGTCGGGTTTGAATCTGCGATTTGCTATAATTGTAATCCTCAACCAGACGGCGTGCAAAAACCTGTACGGCCTCGGTTTCCTCCGCGGTCGCGCGAACTTGTTCGCCGCTGATGTAGTCGGCTACAAACCCCTGTCGGGGTTCAGCGCTTTGCACCGCTTCGTCGGGTTGTTTATTTCTCGCCCGCGCCATTACGCTCCTAACTAAAACCGAATATGGGGCGGATGTCAAGGGCACGAAAGCGAAAAGCCGACTGGGCAAGCAAAATACCCCTACTGCACCAGTTCGACGTCCCAGTAGGCCGCGTCGAGGAACTGCTTCCAGCTTGAGTAGCGGTGGTCGGACATGGTTATGGTGATGACCGGGTTTCGGCGGTTGAATTTCACCTTCCGGCACAGAAAGCGAGCTTCCGGTCGAATTTTTCTCACCATTTCGCGCAAGTCTTGCAAAATCCGCGAAAGACACAAACCTCGTGTTTCTCTGATGTTACGACTGTACGCGGTTCCGGCGATTTTCGGTTCATAGCATTGAGAAGCGGCCCGCAGACCCGTCGCTGATGCGGTCAAGATAAAACGCAGAAACTGCCGACATTCTGAGGTACCGCGTCCGGAGGAGGCGGTGGGTTTGAGGATCGCTCAGGATGGGCAGCACATCGAATTGGTCGAGTTTACGCGGGCGTGCCTCCGGCAAGTGGCAACTGCCGCTCCTCGCCGTGTCGCTGCTGATGCTCGGCGGAGCCTTGCTATACCGGACGCGACCCACTCCCAGCCGCGTGCCATTCGAACAAGTCGTGACCTACCTCGACTCGCTGATTGCGGGACGGTTTCACAACCAGGCCCTCGCGGTCGGAAAGGGTCTTCTGCAACGACCCGATCTTGACCAATCCCAACGCGCTCAGGCGGAGCTGCGTATCGCCAGGGCCATGTACGCAACCCTCCAAAGCAAACCACAACGGAGCGTGGAAGACGCCGCCGCCGTTGTCGAGCACTACAACGCCGCGTTCTCCGGATCCCCCGCCTTCACGCCGGGCGGATCGTCCGCCGGAGCCCCGGCGTTGGCGTTAACGCCGGGAGGATGTTCGCTGACCGCGGACGACCTCGAGCACCTCGGGAGGGCTCTGGAGTGGCAGGGTAAATTCGAGGCCGCCATCGACCATTATCGCAGCGCCGCAGACGCGGGCTTTTCCGATGCCGCCGATCTTCGCAAACACATTTTTGTCGTGCAGCGCGATCAACTCCACACCCCGCTAGAGGAACTGAGCCGACTTGCGGATGCCTTCATGGAGGACCTTCCCGCACGCCGACTCGACCTGCGAATGTGGGCTTTGGAGGAAAAGCTGTACATTCTGGACGCGAGCGGTGAAGCCTCTCTCGCCGCGCAGCTCCTCCAGGACCACGCTGACGACTTCACGGATTCCGATTTCGCGCGGCACTTCGACTTTCTGAAATGCGCCGACCTGGTCCGAAGGAACCTCTATGACCAGGCCGAGATCTGCCTGCGTGCGCTTCGCAATATCGTTGATCCCCTTGATGAGGCCAGCGCCATGAGCGGTTGGCTTCTTGGCCAAGTGTTGACCCAGGATGGCGGTCCCAAACGCCCGCAGGAGGGCCTGTCGTTTTTCGACGACGTTCTCCGCTACAGCGCTACGGGCACATACGCAGTGGCGAGTCGGGCGGCAAGCGGCGAGGCCCTAGCGATGTTGGAGCGGCATGACGACGCGGTTGCGGCCTTTCAGGCGGCGATCAAGGACCTGCCGACCGTGACCGATTCGCGTGTGGTAAACCCGGCCGTGCTGCGGGCGTCGCTGGCAGTCACCGCCGAAAGGCAGCGCCAAGCCGGGCACCTGCGCCAAGCGGTGGCGTATGCCCGACTCGCCGCCGGTCTGGCGGATCGCGGCGATGTCGAACAGGCCACGATCTTTGTCCAGCCTCTAGCGCAATTGGAGGCGCTTTTAGCCGAACAGCTTTCCTCGGAAGTAAATGCCCGGTCGGACGGACACGACGAATCGGCGACAGCAACTGGTGCGGCGAACGAAAAACTGCTCGAAGCCCACGGGCTGTTTTCGCAGGCGGCCAAACGCTTTGCAGAAATGGCGGCGCTGAATGTCTTCGACGAACGCCGCGAGGCGGAGTTCAAATGGCGGGCGGCGGAGCTGTATGCCAAGGCCGGTGACCGCGGAAACGCCACCGAACGCTTCCGGGCTTTTGGCGACGAGCACCCTGACGATCCGCGGGTACCGCGCGCCCTCCTGCGCGTCGGGCAGATTCATCAGGCGGCGGGCGACCTGCCCGCGGCGGTGAAGGCATATCAGGAATGTTATCGGCGGTTCCCGCGCTCGCCGGACGGGGCCCGGGCGTTGATTCCCTTGGCCCGGAGTTACCTGGCGATGGGTCCGGAGACTCTGGAGTCGGCGGAGAAAACCCTGCGAGTAATCCTGGAAGAGTCGGAGGTCTTCACTCCGGAAGCGCCGGAATTCGTGGACGGATTGTTCCTCCTCGGCGATGTGCTCGAACGCCGCGGCGACTACGAACAGGCGATCGCCAGGCTCAGAGAGGCCCTGGACCGCTACCCCGACGATCCCCGCGTCGGACGCGCCCGCTTTCTTCTGGCCGGCGCCTTTCGCAAGAGCGCCATGGCTCTTCAAGGAGAGGCGGGCAAGGCGACCTTCGAAGTGGAGATTGACCGACTGCGTGCGGAATCGACGTCGCGCTTTCGTGCGGCTCGGGAGCTGTACCGCGGAGTGATCCGCGACCTTGAGTCTCGGCTGCCGACCGATTTGGATCGCCTGGAGCAGCTCTACGTTCAACATGCGTACTTGTACGAAGCCGACTGTTATTTCGAGACGCGTGAGTACGAGCACGCCCTGAAACTATATGAACAAGCCGTGGGCAATCTGCGTGATTCCCCCAGTGGGCTGGCTGCCTACGTCCAGATGGTCAACTGCTATGTGTTCATGGGCGAGCCGCGCGAAGCGCGGGCGGCGCTGGCCCGGGCCCAGGTGGCGGTGAACACCATGCCGGAAAGCGCATTCCAGGGGCGGGCGTCGTCCCAGACCCGCGGCGAATGGAAGAAGTATTTCGAGTGGTTGGGAGAGTCGGACCTTTTTTAGCGAACGCGAGGGACCTTGTGACGGCGGGCGTGACGACGGCGATGGCGGCGACGGATGGGGCGGAGGAAGTCCTGGGACTCCTCCGCGAGCAGGCGGCGCTTTTCGCACGCCTGGAGACATTCGCGGAGCGGCAGCGATGTCTAGTGGCGGAAGAGGACACTCGACCCTTGATCGCTTTGCTGGCGGACCGGCAGCGGCTCTCGGCGGAACTGGCCCGGATCGCGGGGCGGCTGGCGGGGGCGCGGCGGGACTGGGCGGGGTTCCGTGGGAGGTTGTCCCCGCGGCAGATGACCGAGGCGGACGGACTCGTCGATGACGCAGCCAAGCGGTTGCAGCGCGTGATCGAAAGCGATGAGCGCGATGCAAGATTGCTGTCGGTGCGCAAGCGCGTGACCGGGGACGCGCTACGCTCCACACACGCCTCTGGTCGGGCGATCTCAGCGTATCGCGTTCCGGCGGAACGAGGCGGCGAAATCCGGCGATTGGACGAGGCCTCATGATGACGACTGCGACGGCGGCGAAAGCGGCGGGGGCGAGAAGGGCGGCGGCCGGGAGGGCGGACGAATCGGACCTGGTGGCGATCCTGCAGGTGTACAACGACGTGACCGAGCGGTTGAAGCGCTCGCACGAGGCGCTGGCCGGTGAGGTCTGTCGGCTGCGCGATGAGCTGCACGAAAAGAACCTGGAATTGGCCCGCCGCGAACGCCTGTCGGCCCTTGGGCAGATGGCCGCCGGCGTGGCCCATGAAATCCGCAACCCGCTGGGCGGAATCGGATTGTACGCCTCTCTGCTGGAGCGCGATCTTTCGGATCGACCCGCGCAGCGCGACATCGTGCGGCGGATCAGCGCGGGAGTGCAGAACGCAGAGAACATCGTGCGCGACATCCTGGCCTTTGCCGGAGGCGCGTCGCCGAAGTTTGAGCCGGTTTCGCTGGGCGGCATTCTTGAAGGCGCCATTTCCCAGGCCGCGCCGCAGGCGGAAGTGAAGGGGATCGCGATCATCGTCGATCCGTCGCTGCGTGACGCGACGCTCGTCGCGGACCCCGGGCAGATCGAGCGTGCGTTGCTCAATCTCGTGCTCAACGCCTTGGAGGCCGCCGGCCCCGACGGGCGGGTTTGGATTCGACGCGGCGCGGGGCGCCTTGAGGGGGGAATGTTGGAAATCGTCGTCGAAGATAACGGGCCGGGAATTGCCCCGGAGTGTCTTCACAGAATCTTCAACCCGTTCTTCACGACCAAGGACGGCGGGACGGGGCTGGGGTTGGCCATTGTGCACGGCATAGCGGAATCGCACGGCGGTTGCGTGCGCGCCGGCAGCCGGGTCGGGGGTGGAGCTGCGTTTACGCTCGCGCTGCCGACAGAACGGAAGGTCGAGGTTGAAGGCTCAAAGTTCGAAAGAACGGCGAGCCGTCGCGTGGTGGGTCGCCCGTTTTGAATTTTGAACTTTGGACTTTGAACTTTGGAGGTACGAAGTAAGGCATGGCACAGATCGCAGTAATCGACGACACGGAAATCCTGCGGGAGTCGGTGGCGGAGGCCCTGGTGCGCGAGGATCACACGGTGACCCCGTTTGCCGATCCGCTGGAAGCACTGCCGGAAATCAAGGGTCAGCGCTTCGACGCGGTGCTGGTGGACTTGAAGATGCCGAGGATGGACGGACTTACCCTGATCCGCGAGGTCCGCTCGGCGGGGTGCGACACGCCGATAATCATGATGACGGCGTACGCGACGGTATCCACCGCGGTGGAGGCGATGAAGCTAGGGGCGTTCGACTATATCCAGAAGCCCTTTCAGGCCGAGGCGGTAACCGTAGTTGTTGAGCGTGCTCTGGAGCACGCCCGGCTGCGCCGCGAAAACGAAGCACTGCGCACATCGGTGGACGACATGCGCCGACGGCGCGTGCTGGTGGGGTCCGGTCAGGTGATGGCCGCTCTCCGCCGTGAACTCGATCGCGTGGCGACGAGCAATGCGACCGTGCTGATATGCGGCGAATCCGGCACGGGAAAGGAACTCGTCGCGTCATACATCCACCACGCGTCGCCGCGGGCCGATCGGACCATGCTATGCTTGAACTGCGCGGCGCTATCCGCGACGCTGCTGGAAAGCGAGCTGTTTGGTCACGAGCGCGGGGCGTTTACCGGCGCGGACCGCACGCGCAAGGGGCGGTTTGAACTCGCCGATAAGGGGACGCTGCTGCTGGACGAGATATCGGAGATGGCCCAGCCGCTGCAGTCCAAGCTGCTCCGTGTGCTGCAGGAAGGCGAGTTCGAACGCGTGGGCAGCAGCATCACCCGCCATGCCGACGTGCGCGTCATTGCCACGACCAATCGCAATTTAGATGAGTGGGTTTCGAAGAAGAAGTTTCGCGCGGACTTGTATTACCGTCTGAACGTTCTTCCGGTCTCCGTGCCGCCGCTGCGCGAGCGGGTGGATGACATACCCGAGCTGTGCGATCACTTCCTCGATCAGGCGCGGCGCGAGGACGGCGTCGAGGCCAAATCGTTCGCGGCCGATGCGCTGCGGCTGCTGACGGGTTATGGGTGGCCGGGGAACATCCGTGAGCTCGAAAACTTCTGCCGCCGGGCGGCGACGCTTTGTTCGGGCGAGACGATCGAGGGGGAGCTGATCGAATCGTGGCTGCGTTCGGAACCGGCGGCGGCGTCGGGCATCGGATCACTGCGCGATGGGCGAATGCTCGAGGACATGGAGAGGCAACTCATCGAGCGAACCCTGACGCGGTTCAACGGCCACCGAGTGAAAACGGCCAAGGCTCTGGGGATGGGTGTGCGGACGCTGGGCATGAAGCTCAAGCAGTGGCGAGACGAAGCGGCCGAGCACGGGTTGGCGCTGGTGGGCGCAGGCATGGGCAATTAGTGCAGCGGCATGAGCGAATATGCGGAACCGATATCTCCGGGCGGATTTGATATGTCCGAGCCCCCCCCATTCATGGGGGGCGGGGGATACCCCCGGCATTAATGCCGGGGCTCGGGTCAGGAATGCCGGGGATCGGGTCCTGTATTGGTGAACCATTGGTGCGCGGCGCAGAAGTTGCGGTCGGCGCAGGACTTGCGCTGCCGACGGGCGAGTACGAAGCGGTTTCCAGTAGGCGCAGTGGCGCTGGGCGCGAGTGGCATGGCGTATGCCCCCAAGGCCCAGGGTTGAGACGGCGCAGGCAGTGCGCGGATCAGGAGTCTTAAGCGGCGATGTTCCTTACAAGCATTACGGAACAAGGGGCGACGCCGGCGCTGGTGAAGTCTCTGGCTTTCGGAGAGGCCAGATTGAAGATGATCGCCGAAAACGTTGCCAACGCGGACACGCCTGGATATCGGGCCAAGCAATTGGACGCCGCGGCGTTTCGGTCGTCGCTCAGAGAGGCGCTGGAGGCACGGCGTGGTGATTCGACGGCGCCGTTCGTGGTGAAGTCCGGGTCCGAAGTGCGCACGGACGCGCAGGGGATTCTGCACGTGACGCCGTCAGAGAAGCCCGTGGAAAACGTGCTTTTTCACGACGGGACGAATGTGTCGATTGAGCGGCAAATGGCGGACCTGGCGGAGATGGGTCTGATGCACGATCTGGCGACCAGGCTCCTACAGAGCCGCATGGAAGGATTGCGGAGGGCGATCCGTGGAACGGTTTGATCCCCCCGAGTCCCCCCTTTGCAAGGGGGGCTTGGTGGACCCCCCTGAATCCCCCCTTGACAAGGGGGGAGGCGTGGCGGTTTAGCCGCGCGGCATGAATTCCGGGGCTCGGGCAGTGGCACGCTGGAGGACAAAGATGTTTGGAGCATTGGACACGGCGACATCGGCGCTGGTGGCGCAGCGGACGAACCTGGATGTGATCGCGGGCAACATTGCGATGAAGGACGTTACCCGTGATGAATCCGGCAATCCGGTTCCGTACCGGCGGCGTGTGGCGTTGTTCGCTTCTGGCGACCCGTCACGCGGAGCAGCGGCTCCCGGCGTGCATGTTGCGAAGATCGCGGAAGATCCCACTCCGTTTGGTTTGCGCTGGGACCCCGGACACGTGGACGCGATCAAGGAGGGGCGGGAAAAGGGCTATCTCCGCGTCTCCAACGTCGACTACCACACGGAGATGGTGAATGCGATGGTGGCCGCCCGGGCTTACGAGGCCAACGTGACCGTTGCTGAGGTCGCCAAGCACATGGCCACGACGACGCTGGCGCTGTTGGCGTAGGTGTAGAGGGAGAAGTGAATGGCCAATCCGATTCAGTTTCCGCCGCTGATTCCGCCGGTGCGAACCACGGGCGCTCCGGCGGCCGCGCAGGCCAATCCGGTCGACGGCGGATCGGGGAAGGACTTCAAATCGGTTCTGCTAGACAGTCTCGACGAGGTGAACCGCCTGCAAACCGAGGCCGATCAGGGCGTGCAACGCTTGATCACCGGCGAGACCGACAACGTCGCCGAGGTCATGGCGGCCGTGAACAAAGCGGGGATAGCGTTCGATTTACTCATGGAAGTCCGCAACAAACTGAGCGATGCGTATCAGGAAGTCCAACAGATGCGCGTGTAGTGCGGAATAGATCATGGAACGACTGCGTCAACTGATAAGCTTCATACAGGCGAGACTTTCCGTCCTCACGGTTTCGCAGCGGATTGCGATCGGTCTGTGCGCCGTGCTGGTTGCCGGATCGTTTCTCTGGTTGCTGCAATGGTCGACGACGCCCGATCTGGTCCCGCTGGTGACCAAGGAATTCAACTACACCGAACTGAACACGGCCGAGCAGGCACTGAAGACCAACGGCATTCCCTACGAAATCCACGGTACAACGATCCTCGTCCGTGGGACGGACCGCCACAACGTGCTGCGGTTGCTGCACGCCGCCAACGCCCTGCCTGAGGGAAGTCTCTTCGACATGGCCGCGGCAGTCGCGGATCAAAATCCGTTTCAGGCCCCCGAACAACGTGAGTATGCGCAGAACTACGCGACGGGCAATGAACTGGCCAAGATCATCGCTACGGCGCCGTTCGTCAATGACGCCAGAGTGCTCATCAATCCGCGGACGAAACGCCGCCTTGGAGGAGCGATGGACGTCCCCACGGCGTCGGTGGCCCTGAGCCTGAAGCCGGGGCATGAAATGAACGACGCGATGGTGCACGGGTTTGCGAAGCTGGTGGCTGGGGCCGTCGCGGGACTCAAGCCGCAGAATGTGGCGGTGACCGACGTGGGAACGGGGCGATCCTATAACGTTCCGGCGCCGGATGACATGCTCAGTTTTGACGCCCTGGGGATGGAGCAGAAAAGGGAAGAACACCTTCGTACTAAGATTCTCGCGACGCTTGCGGATGTTCCGGGAGTTCGGGTGGCCGTTCGCGTCGAACTGGACACGACCAAAAAAACAACCCAGAAGCTTAAGCACGACGCGCCCCAGGCGAAAACTGAGAGCACGCAATCAAGCGAGACGTCAAGCGGCGGGAAAGCGGCAGAGCCCGGTGTGCAGGCCAACCTTGGGCAGGCCGTTGCTGAAAACACCGGAGGGAAGTCAAACACCACCGAAGAAAGCAAAACCGAAAACTTCGAGCCGAAACTTAGCCAGAGCGAAACGGTCGAGCAAATGCCCTTCGCGGTGAAGAAGGCAACCGCCGCAGTCAGCATCCCTCGAAGCTTTATTGCGGGTGTATTCAAACTACGCTTTCCGGACAAGCCCGAACCAAAGGAGGACGATCCAGATTTTACGGCCCTGCGCGATGAGCAGGTCAAGCGCGTGCGGGCCAGCGTGGAGAGGATCGTGATGGCCAAGAATCCCGACGACGTCGCGGTGGACATCTATCCGGATGTTGGATGGGGGGGGGACGGCGGGAGCTTGAATCGCGTACCCGGTGGAGCGGGGATGATCCAGGCTGGAGCCGAAGGGCTTGATCCGATGGGTGTCGTCCGCAGCTATGGCCCGCAACTCGGCCTGGTGTTTCTCGCGGTGATGAGTTTGTTCATGGTCTCGCGGATTGCGAAGCGGGCTTCGGCTGTATCTGTTTCCCACGCCGCGGCAGGCGAGTCTTTGGCGCGGGATGCGGGAGATGAGCCGATTCTCGCAGGCGGGGCAAATGCGATCGGTCAGGCGGCAATGGCCTCGGAGAGCGTGTTGACCGGGAGGGAAGTGGATGTCGAGACGCTTCGTTACCAGGAGCTTGGCGAAGAGGTGGCCAAACTTGTGGAGAGCGATCCGCAGGGCGCGGCGCAGTTGATTCGTCGCTGGGTTGAGAGCGTCTAGGCGTGGGTGGTCGCCAAGGGCGTGGAGAATCCCGGATGGGCAAACAGGAAGGAATGCCGGAAGCGGTAGCGACGTCCCAGGCGGGGGGGCTGAGGGGCATCTCCAAGGCCGCCATTCTGCTGCTGAACCTGGACGGGGAGGTCGCCGCATCCGTTCTGCGCTTTCTGGAGGAAGAGATTGTCGAGGATATCACGCGGGAAATAGCCAAGCTCGACCTCGTTGGTTCGGACGATCGTGGGAAAGTCATTGAGGAGTTCTATAACCTGGCCCTGGCCCGCTCCTACGCTAAACAAGGCGGAGTTGGTTATGCGAAGGCGCTCCTGCAGAAGGCCCTGCCGCCGGACCAGGCGGCGCACGTGATGAAACTCGTCGAGCATCAGATTTACCGCAAGCCCTTTTCATTCCTGGCGAAGACCGATCCGGAAAACCTTACGAATTTCATCCAGGACGAACATCCGCAGACCATCGCCTTGATCCTGGCGCACCTTACGAGCAACAAGGCCTCGGAGATTCTTTCCGGTCTCTCCCTAGACAAGCAGCTCGAGGTCGTAGCGCGGATATCCAACATGGACAACACCAATCCGGAGGTGATTCGCGAGGTGGAACAGGGGCTGGAGCTTCGCCTTTCCGGCGTAATGACCCAGAGATTGCAGAAGGTCGGAGGCGTAGAGGCCGTCGCGGAGATGCTCAATCTCGCCGATCGCTCGACGGAAAAGGGCATTCTCGAGGCCCTGGAGGTACAGGACCCGGACTTGGTCGAGAAGATCCGCCGCCTGATGTTCGTCTTCGAGGACATCCTCCTGGTCAACGACAAGGGCATTCAGTCCGTGCTCAAGGAGATCGAAAACGATGATCTCTCCCTGGCCCTCAAGACCGCCAGTGAAGAACTCGCCGACAAGATTTTCCGCAATATGTCCGAGCGGGCGGCACAGCTTATCAAGGAAGACATGGAGTTCATGGGTCCGGTGCGGGTGAGCGACGTGGAGTCCGCCCAACAGAAGATTGTCGATGTCGTCCGCCGACTGGAGGATGCGGGCGAGGTCATAATCTCCGGCCGCGGCGGCGAGAGGGACCTGATCGTATGAACGGAAATCCGCGGAGCTTTGCTCCCATCTCTCGCAGAGGCGCAGAGCCCGCGGAGATCCTGATTGTATGAACGAAAATCCGCGTGGCTTTGACCTGCGAAGTCCATTAGTGCTTCGACACGCGTGATTTGATGGGTTGCCGGAAATGGTGCCCATGCCCGAGCCCCGCCATTCATGGCGGGCGGGCTGTGTCATTTTCCGCCCGGCGTGAACGCCGGGGCTCGGGTCAACCCGTCAGATGAGGGATGACAGACCATTAGAGGGCGATGAGGATGTCCACGGTCATCAGAGCGGGTGAGGCGGGAACCATCACTCGTCGTCTTTCCACGGTGGA
>Ga0209777_10001707_pt1 | contig 30826 bp, 15 predicted proteins | sample FrelakmetHBP12HB_FD_187147 | JGI IMG/M metagenome (GOLD analysis project Ga0209777, IMG submission 187147) | Freshwater lake sediment microbial communities from the University of Notre Dame, USA, for methane emissions studies -HBP12 HB (SPAdes)... | ecosystem: Environmental > Aquatic >... | reverse complement strand
TCTCGGACGCGCTTTACATGCTTCTGGGATACATGCGTGATGGATACCTCTTATCCAAAGGCAAGCTTATCCCTGATCCCCAGAATCCGGGAAGCTTAGTGCTTGACGGCGAGGGACCTTACCGCCTGATCAACCCCCAGAAAATAGCGGGAAATCCAGACCGTGCTTCAACCGCTCCAAAGGTGAATGACGGCTGGGATTATAGCTCGAGCAATGATCATAATTGGGGCTCTTCTGTTCGCACTGTGGCGGCAATTCGGGTGGAGCCCCTTCCTTCGGGAACCACGGATTTCAGATGGACAGAGGGCGGATGGAATCTGGTGGACAAGGCACAATTGGTCGTTTACGGCGCTATCAACCCGATCCCCTACTCGGTCGTAGGCAGCATCCTGGACGTCGATGGAAACCCTGTGCCGGATGTCAAAATTTCTTTCGGACTGCTATCTCTGGGAACGGTGGGCGACGTTACATCCGATGCCGCCGGTAGCTTCAGGATGAACCTGCCGATGGGGGACTATATTGCCATCCCTTCGAAGCCGGGTTACACCTTCGATCCGGCGACAATACCAGTCAATCTCTACAGAAAAGTGGGATATACGATCGGTTTTATAGCTCAACCAGCACCCTAATCGTTAATCGTCTTGGATGTCTGCCACTTCGATTTTCTGAGGAGTTCCCATGGATCCCGCCAACCTCTGTGACGTTGGCGGGATCCGTTTTTGGGGACCATGAGGAGACTCGAAGAGGAATCCAGCCAGTTTAAGAGGGGCATCCCGCCATCGAAATCGGCGTACGACAAGACCAGGGGTGCGCAAGGCCACCGCCGGTATTGACGCCGGTCTCATCATCTCGTATATTATCAGAAATTATTTGGCCTTCTGGACACCGGGTTAGAACTGCACATGAAGGAATACGCTTCCAAAAGGGCCCAGTCGTTTACGGAATCGGTTATCCGGGAAATGACACGGGTTTGCCTCAGACATAATGGAGTGAACCTGGCCCAGGGCTTCCCTGACTTCCCGGCCCCCGAGGAAATCAAGGAAGCTGCGATCCGGGCAATACGCGCAGACATCAATCAGTACGCGATTACCTGGGGAACGCCGGGGCTTCGTCATGCGATCGCCGAGAAGTTCGCATGGTACAATGGCGTCGAAGTCGACCCCGAGAAAGAGGTCACGGTCTGTTGTGGAGCGACGGAAACGATGATTGCATCCCTGATGGCCGTTGTGGATTCCGGGGAGGAGGTCATCGTGTTTGAACCCTTCTATGAGAACTATGGCCCGGATACCATTCTCTGCGGGGCCAATCCGCGATTCATCACGCTTCACGAACCGGACTGGCACTTCGACGAGGAGGAACTCGCTCGTGCTTTCAACAACAGGACGAAGGCCATCGTGATTAACACTCCCAACAATCCCACGGGCAAAGTCTTCTCTCGCGAGGAGCTGCAATCGATCGCTGACCTGTGTATGAAATGGGGCGTCCTGGCGGTAACAGACGAGATTTACGAACACATTCTCTATGATGGAGCGAAGCACACCAGTATCGCCTCCCTTCCCGGGATGCGGGATCAAACGATCACGATCAACTCCATCTCCAAGACTTACAGCCTCACGGGATGGCGGGTGGGGTGGGCAATCGCCCCGGCCCGCTTGACAGCCTCCATCCGTAAAGTTCACGACTTCCTGACCGTGGGAGCCCCTCACCCCCTGCAGGAGGCGGCTGCGGCTGCCTTGCGGATCAATCGAACCTATTATCGGACCCTCGCAGAAGAATACCGGGCCAGGAGAGATTTTCTTCTCAAGGTTCTGGAAGATGCCGGATTTCGCACCTATCCCCCGAACGGGGCCTATTACATCATGACGGACGTAGGGCATTTTGGTTTTCCGGATGATGTGGCCTTTGCCTTTCATCTCGTTGAAAAAATAGGCATCGCCACTGTCCCGGGAAGCAGCTTCTATAGCCGCCCACCCTTGGGAACCACGAAGATCCGCTTCTGCTTTCCAAAGAGTATGGAGACTCTGAAGAAGACCGCTGAGAACCTGAAGAAGTTCAAACCCATCCCAAAGCCCATTTAGTCTCCTCAAGCCGTTCCTCCCTTCTCTGGCGAGTGAGTGGTTACTCCCACCCCCTTCGGGCCACCTGTCCGCTCCCCATCACCTGACTGGCAGTCTTTGGGTCATCTCAGCGAAGTCTTTGATATTAAGGGGTTTTTTGGACTCCTTCTTCGAGAGGGGATTGACGAAAAGGGGAAAGGAAGTGGACGAGCGGATTCCCTCCCTCGATGTTGCTGAGACAAAAAACGAAATCGTTGTCAAAGCAGAGGTTCCGGGAATGGACCCCAAGGATCTCGATATCTCGCTTTCGGATGGCGTCCTGACGATCAAGGGAGAAAAGAAACAGGAGAAGGAGGAGAAAGAAGGGGATTACCATCTCATCGAGAGAAGTTATGGCTCCTTTCCCAGAAGGGATGCATAGGGCTTCCGATCATGCCCCTCCAGCATAAGGGAGGATTGTTGCTTTGACTGAATGGAGGGCTTTTTATTTGGCGGCCTCTCCCCCGGTCTTACCGGGATCTTCGAACCGCCAAATAAAGAAACAACCCTCCCTGCCCCCTTCGCGTCTGGTGGTGAGACGCAAACGGATTATTGTCCGGGCCAGAAATACCAGCGGCTTTCCCAGATCCGGAGAAGGCGATCGATTTGCCGCCTGATCTCCGCAATATTCGCAGAGGTGACAAAGAGTAGCCAGTCGGTTGCCTGCAACAGATCAGCGATATTCTTCTCAATGTCGTCTATGGTAGCGCCGCCTCTTTTCTGAACGTTTTTGATACAGGCAGCGGCCCTGTCGACGATCATCTTATCTTTCCATAATACGGGAAGGGACTTCAACGCCGTGAGAATGGCTTCCGGCAACGTTGTCTCATCTTCAGCGACTGAAATCTCCGTGCTTAACGTCTGGAGGGAATGGTAGTCTCCGTTCTCCATATATCCCACTTCCGTCCGGACGGTGTAGAGACCCGCCTCCCCTGCCGTAAACAGATCGTAAGAGATCATTCTTTCTTCGGCCCCAAGGCTCAGGTTCATCACCCACGGGTTCTCAGTGATCCACTTCTCTCCTCCATGGTCATAAATCCCGAACTCCGAAGGATACGTTTCTGTGATGGTCATGTCAAACGCTCCGCCGAAGCTTCTGAGCCTCATCTCAACAGGGACAAATTGATCCGCGAGAAACTGAGAAGCATCTATCGGCTTATGGATATAGTTTAGCGAGTTCCCGAGCAGGGCTGAGAATGGGCCATAGTTAGTACTGCTCAAGCCTAAGTCGAACGCAAAGAAGAGGAGCCTTCCCTTCCCGTATTGCCATTTCAGGATGGCAGGATATTTCACTTTCACCTTCTTGATCATTTCCGCGATCCATCCCACAATACCTTCGGGATGAAGGGGAATCACCCTTATGGCCCGGCCGTAGGATTGGAAATTCCCCGGATTCGATATTTCACTCCTGAGAAGTTCTACAGGATAATCCCTCTTTGAAAGATAGCCAACGAACCTATTCTCGAAGAATTCACTGGTGAGGAGAGATACGATCAATCCCTTCCCGGAATAGACCTGTTCCCTCAATTCATTAAGAAGGTGACCGCGAGGAAGATAACATTGGGGCTCGATGCCTCCACCGCCTTCCCGGGCCTCGACCGCCTCTCCAAAGCCCTCACCCTCGCCTTCAGCGGACTGATGATCTCCAAGAATCATGAAGTCCGTGTAATAGGGGTTTCTCATCTCTTCTCCAAAATGGTCTCTATCAAGCACGATCTCATAATCTACCCCTGCCTCTCCCAATGCTTTCTCGATTAGTGACCTGTCAGGACAGTCTTTTCCTGATTGCCAGTTGTAGTTGAGCCAGACAAGAACCCTTGTGACATCGCGGATGGTCTTCGTCATTTCAATCGTTGGCTTCACTTCAAAGATCACTTCTATCGTATGGTCGGAAGTCACATTGGCAAATGGATAGGACGCCACTGGCCCTACGGATGCCCCATCTACCTTTACATCCGCTATATGAAAGCCTTCATTCGGGGTGATGGTGAATGTCTGACTCCCTCCGTAGCTTACAGGGACGGAACCCGATGGAGAGATGGTACCGTTTGCCCCTGCCATGGCTGTGATTGTATAGGTGTTGATCGCAAAGCTTGCAGAGATCGTATGGTTTGCAATAACCTTGGTAAAGGTGTATACGGCCACTGCTCCCACGGATGACCCGTCTACCACGACGTCCACCAAATGGCAGCAAGGAGCCGGTATAATGCTGAAAGGCTGGCTCGCGCCATGATTTACCGCCACTTCTCCCGACGGGCTGATGCTGCCACCAGAGCCTGAGGTGGCGGTGATCCTGTATTGGTTGATCGCAAAGCTTGCAGAGATAGTATGATGGTCAGAGGTAACCTTATTAAAGGTATATGAGAGCACGGCTCCTACCGATACTCCATCTATCAGCACATCAGCCACATGGTAGCCTTCGTCCGGGGTGATGGTAAATGTCTGGCTATCTCCGTGATTTATAGTCACAAAACCAGATGGTGAGATTCTCCCATTTGCCCCAGTCGAAGCCGTAATCGTATATTGATTGATCGCAAAAATCGATTCAATCGTATGATTAGCCGTAACGTCACTGAAGACATACGAAAGCACAGCTCCGACAGATACTCCGTCCACTAAAACATCTACCACATGGTAGCCGTCTCCCGGCAGGATGGTGAACCTCTGGGCCTCGCCATGATTCACCATGACCGAACCCGATGGAGTAATCGTGCCACCCGGGCCTGTGGCAGCAGCAATCGAATACATAAGCTGAAAAACCGTGAAATCATCAAAATAGACTGGACCACCGGTGGAGTGTATCACTCCCACTTTGCTCAGCAGAAAGGTGTTTATCGTCCCCTCATGTTCCCACGTGGCGTTTTTCGGCGAAACCTTAAGGCCGTCTCCCACCACGACGTCACCAATCGCCACTTTCCCGGTTAGATTCGTAAAATCGATCTCAACCCGCACCTTGTGCCACTTGCCTGTGGCATAGCTCTCCAGTAGTGGAACCAAAAACCTGTGGTTGCTGTCATCGCTGTAGAAATAGACCTTCCTATCATCGCCGCTAAAATAGACTGCGTTAAACTGGGGCACCCTATCTGACACAGGTTCGAAGAAGCCAATAAAGGCGCCACTCGATGCCTCGTTCACCTTGACCCAGGCTTCATAGCCCACCCTGTCAGCATAGGTGTCTCGAAGATCCACAAACGCACTCCGGCTCCCTTCCGGTCCCCCTTCAACATAGATCGACTTCGATCCCGAGTGGAACTCCGCATCGGTCACAATGGCCGGTCCCCCTGCAAGGCTATCCCATGGAGGACCAGACTCGGCTCCAACGGTATCATTATCGAAATTATCTGAAAATGGCAGAGTGACAACCTGCCTCTGCTTGAAAGTTGCGTTGATGGTGTGATTCGAGCTGACATTGCTGAATGTGTAGTAGCTTACTACACCCACGGAATCTCCATCCACCTCCACATCCAGTATTCGATAGACTTCACCGGGAGTGATCGTAAACGTCTGACTCTCTCCATCATTCACTGCCACTTTTCCCGACGGGCTAACGGTGCCACCGGAGCCTGCCGAAGCCGTAATCGTATATTGGTTCACCAGGTTCAAGACATATTCCCTCGGATTGCTCACATTCCCGCATCCGTCAATGGCCGTCAGGACAAACGTATTCTTCCCGGGGACGAGGCTGACACCATTAAAGACGAACCCTCCTGTCACAGCGTCCGCCTGTGTTGTAAAGGCGGTTGAAGCCTCCATCTTTACCACCGCACCCGGCTCCGCACTCCCGTTGATATCGACGGTCCCGGCGGTGAGTGTGGAATTGCTCTTCGGTGACAGCACCCGCGGAGGTTCCGGTGGTGTCAGGTCGATCGTGACGCTTGTTGATACAGGCGTGCTTATGTTTCCGGCCCTATCCACAGCCCTGAAGCTGAGGGTGTGGGTTCCCCCGTCCGCCTTCGCAGGCGTCCACGTAGCTCCGCACCTTCCCGAAGAGGGATCGGAGACAGGCAGGAGCTTCCATGAACTGCTGTCTATACGGTATTCCATGTGATCCACGCCCGAGGCAGAATCGACGGCACTCGCTGCCAGATCAACCTTGCCACAAAAGATACCACCCGAAGCAGGAGATAGGATCACCACCACAGGCGGGGTGCCGTCTTTGACGGTGAACGATGCGTTCTCAATCGTCTTCTGGCTGCCTTGATGAACATATTGCAGCGAGACCCCATAGGTTTTCGGGCCGTAGCCCTCCGTAGAAAATATCCGTGTTCCGCTCCAGGTCTTGCTCATGGAGAGATCGATGGTCTCTTCATAGGCCTCCAGGGAGGTCCTGGTTTCCGGGTCCACAATCAAAAGACGCACGGGAAGCCCGCTCCCATCCACATTCCCGCTGTTTCTGATCACATAATCCACCTGCCCGCGATTGCCCATGAAGACAACCGTCGGCGTCACGGTCAGGCTCCCCGAAAGGATGAGAGATGGATCGATCTTGAAGGACGCGGATTGGCTCGAAACCACCTGAGCGTCAAGAGATATGTCCACAACCACCCTGTAATCGCCAGGCGGGTAAAGCCCCGTGTTCCAGGCCGTGGCGAGGCCAACGGTCCCCCCGGGAAGGAGCGTCTTGATCTCCTTCGCCTCGCTCAATACCTCCTGGTCTCCGCTGTTCAGGATTCGAATCCTTGTTTTCAATTCAGAAAAAGCATAGTTATGCCCTCCATTTGTCACATTGATGTTGATGCCCGCATTCTCCCAAGGGCCATAATTCGTCTTGTCCGTAACCACGGCGGTCTGAATGTCGATATCGGGAAGGATGGTGAGCGGAACGATATTCTCCACCCGGATCTCCGCCCCCTCCCTGAGAACCGTCCGAACCCTGTAGAAACCCGCAAAGGTCGAACCCGTATTCCAGGCAAGAAAGTCATCCTCTTCTGCCCCATAAGGCAGATTCGCAAGGATGGTTCTTAACGTAGACACGGTATTACCATCCGGATCCTCAATACGGGTTTCAACAGTCACGTCTTTTCTGAAACCGCTGTTCCTGAGCTTCATGCCGATCATTACATCCTGATTGCTCTCATACTCGCTGGCGTCAAGGGTTGTCTCCATGAAGACTCCCGCCTCTCCGACAACAGAAAATTCGCGGGCTGCGAAGTTGTTTGTCTCTGAGAGCTCAGGGATTTCCTCCCAGGGGTCAACGATAAGGATGATCTCATTCGTGCCGGTCTTGCCTCTCGTATCAAACGGGATCGTGATCGGCTGTTCCGTATGGGCCGCCAGGTAGGGGATCCTTTCCGACCTCATCCAATTCATTTTTCCTGTCGGATCCCGGAGATACACATCCACGTCCACATCCCACGCTTCTCGACGGCCTTTGTTTCTGACAATGGCCTGGATGAGTGCCTCCTCTCCTTCCATCGGGCAAGCTGGATGAATGACAATGTCCTCATTCGTCACCTCGAGGTCCGGGCTCAAAGTTCCATCAGATACAATGGAGATCTCTTCAGAGGGGAGACTCTCGTTTCCCGATAGGTCCACAGCCGTAGCAAAAAATAGATTTTCGCCGGCATCGAGAGACACGTCGTTAAAACTGAAATGTCCCGCGAGATGCGCTACTCTCAGCATCCCCTGGACCGTATCGATCGAAGCAATCCCGCCCGACCTTGCCCAGGAGAGATAATCGAGGCTATTGAGGCCCCCGGAGAGGAATCGCGATGGACCGGGGACCTGGAGGGAGGCAATCCATAAAGAATAAGTCCCATTCGCTTCCAGTCTCCCATAAACGAGATCCCTGCCATCAGGAGAGCACTTAGGGTCTGATTTTTCTTCTGGAGAATTCGTGATCTGCATCTGGTTCTGGCTCTCGATGTCGAGGACAAAAACATCAGCCCGTCCACCCCTTCGGGAGAGAAATGCAAGCCTTTTCCCATCCTGAGACCAGTCGAGGGACCCCTTATCTGCTATCTCATCCACGAGGGAAATCACTCCATGGAGGACATCCTTCACGTTGAGATCATTGTTATCAAAGTAAGCAAGCCGCTCCCCGTTCGGAGAAAGGATAGGATGAGACACATTGCCGCTGCTTGTAATCCGGGTCAATGTACCGGTAACAAGATCCTTGATCCATGTGTCTTGAGAACCTCCCCTGTTAGAGACAAAGGCTATCTTTGCGCCGTCGGATGTCCAGCTCGGGTTTCTTTCTGCTGCTTCTGTGTCGTCTGTCAGGGGTACTGAATGACCCGTTTCGATGTCATGGATCCCTATGCGGAAATTCCATTTGTCATCGAAGAAAGTATAGGCAAGACTTCTGCCATCTGGAGACCAGAGAGGATAGTAGCCGTAAGTCCCCTCCTCTGTAATCCGCGTGGTTTCCCCTGACCCCAGATTCTTCATCCAAATCGCCCCGGAATGCGTATACGCCAGGTTTTTTCCGTCAGCCGATATGGAAGCACCGGATCCGGTGTAATCTACGGTGGAATCCTGGATGACGTCTTCGTCCAGGGCGGTAGTCGTATTCACAGCAATGCCATTCTTAAACAAGCCTACTATCGAGCCCGGCTCGGAAATACCCGCTATATCTGTTCTATCCCCAGAAAGAGAAATAGTCGCTCCAGGCAGCGTAGGGAAAATGATCTCCGGTCTTAACGGAGCGACGCTGTCCGAGGGAACACCAGATACCTCATTGGAATGAGCGCTTTCATTCTCGAGGTGATCGAGGGCAGTGACCACATAGTAGTAGGTCATTCCATTCGTAAGCTCCGTGTCAAGATAAGAAGTGGCCGACACATAGGAACCGCTCACCTTCAGGTATGGACCTCCCGATTGGGCGCTTCGATAAAGGTTATAGCCTGCCGCGCTTCCCCCCTCATATTCCCATGAAGCACGAAGGGTCCTGCCTTCAGGGATCGGAATGACGCGGAGATTGATAGGAGGCAGAGGAGGTTCAATATAGACGGATGCTGAGACCTCGTTGGAGGGCAGACTCTCATTACCTTTTCCGTCCACTGCGGTTGCAAAGTAGGAATAAGTGCCATTTGAAAGGTTCCGATCTATGAAGCCGCTTACCTTCACGAGAGCGATATTGATCTTTACCCATCCTTCGTGACCACGCCTGTAAAGATTGAAGCCAGCCAGATCCGCCTCTTCGCTGCCGTCCCAGTTCAACGTGATGTCTGCGCCAGAGGGAGTAGCAGTTAAGTTTTCTGGAGGATCGGGAGGAGCCAAGTCCCCTACCCCCACCTCAATCTCATCTGACGGCAGGCTCTCGAAACCGTAATAATCAACTGCAGTGACCCTGTAGGTCTGAATTCCATCGTCCGCGACATTATCATCATACGATGCCTGGGCGATGAGGTTCTCCTTCTTCATCTCGATCTCGGAGATCCTTACCTCCTTCGAGAAATTGGGGTCGGTTGTGTCAAAGATGTAAATTCTGATTTTATCCGTCCTGTAGGCTGGGGTGAAATTAAACGTGTTATCCCTTTCGTAATTCCCGAATATGCTTGCCTGGGTGATCCAGGCATGGCCAGACCAGACCTGGATCTGAAAGTCCTTGCCTGCATAGAGGTTCCCATTGCCGAATTCATCGACTTCATCGCCCCAGTGGACTACGAATTGACTGATAAGCTCGGCCGTTGAAAGATCGATCTCCCACCAGACATCGAACATGCTGCCCCCGCTCGAAGCCGCCCAGTACGTGGCCGGATCGGAGTCAAAGGCCAAAGAGGGCGAATGGACAAAGTCATCATAGGATGCCGTTATCTCCCCTGATGTCACGGGGGATGGCAGATTCAATCTCTCCCCGTTTCTGTAAAGGTTATAGCCCGCCATGTCCGACTCGACATTGGCATTCCAGGTCAGATGGACCAAATGGGCTTCTGCAGAGGCTGCAAGTCCAGTTGGGGCTGATGGAGGTTCATTATACACTACCACCACAGCGTCAGAATCCTTGCTGATGTTACCGGAGCTATCCTTTGCCCGCGCCGTGATCTTATTTTCACCCAGTGAGAGGTTCACGTTTTCCAGGACAAAGTATCCCGAGGCGTCTGGCATGGCTGTTCCGGCGGACACAATGCCTGACTCGGTTTCATCAAAGATCTCCACGGAAGACAGGGCCTCAGCGCGATAACCTCGGATCTGGATACGGCTTTCTCCTGCTGGTGTGTAGGGTTGGAAGAGCATCGGCCCGTAGACCTTAGCTGAAGCGCTCTCCGAAGGATTGCTCTCGTTTCCAGAGGTGTCGGAAGCAGTGACTTCATAGTCGAATGTTCCATCGGCAACATTCTCATCCTGGTAGGCCGTTCCCTTCACAATGGATACGTTCACCTTCGTCTTTGAAGTTCCCGATTTCCTGTAGACGTTGTAGCCGTTCAGGTCGGTCTCGGCGTTTCCTGTCCAAGTCAGGCTGACATTCTTCCCGTTTGTACAGGCCTTCAAGCCCTTCGGCGGAGCAGGTGGAGTAACATCCGTGTAGGTAACGGTGATAAACTCCGGCGACCCGTCTGTCAGGCCGCCTTTATCAGTCGCAATCGCCCGCAGATGGTATTCACCATAAACCAGACCGAGACCTGCGGGGTCGACAGACGTGACGTAAGGTATCAAGCTCACAGGGCCACCGAGGCTGATCCATAACGAACTGTCAGCTCTCTTGTACTGAAACTGGACGGAGGCAACGTCGATATCAGGGCACTCAGCCCTGACTGGGATCTTATTCTCGAATCTGGCCTTGTCCGGAGGTTCCGCAATCTTTGCATGGGGTGCACGGTTATCAATCACGATCTCAAGGTGATTCGAAGGATCGCTCACATTCCCCGCCTGATCCATTGCGGTGAGATAGTAGTTGAACTTCCCATCCGGAAGACCCTTATCGACAAAAGTCGTCCCGGCAATCAGATAGGGCTTGAGGTCTCCAATCACGATGCCTGTGGCATTCGCAATCTGATCGTTTCTATAGATCAAGTACCCCGAAAGATCGGCCTCTGTATTTGCGATCCAGATCAGAACCACATCCGAGCCGCTCGCCGTGGCTGAAATGAAGTGAGGGGGCCCGGGCGGCGTATTATCAACGGTAACTGAAATCTGATCCGTTGTTATATTCCCGGAGAGGTCTTCTGCTTCGAGCTTGATCGAATAGAGCCCGTCCGAAAGGCCGATCGTGTCCCACTTGACAAGAGACCCATACGATATGGGCACAGGAGATGTCCTGATGAGACTCCAGGCCGACGGGCTTGCGCCTGAGCCGGTGTACACCCGATACTGCTTGAAGTCGTCGGCACTATAGGCTATCCCTTTGATATCGACAAGGCCGCTAACCCTCGACCCTTCTCTGGGGGAACGGATCTTCCCATCCGGCCCGGTGAGGTCAATGGTGAGCCTGACTTGGTTCGACAGTCTACTCTCATTTCCCGCAAGGTCCACTGCCGTCGCTGCATATGAGATTACGCCTTCCTTCAAACCCTGATCGAGATAGGAAACCTCCTTGATGATCGCGGCATTCACCTTCTGACCATCTCTGTAAAGATTGTATCCACGAAGGTCAGGCTCTGTGCCCGGAATCCACACGAGCCTCGCATTGACCTTATTCTCCACCGTACCACTAAGCACCGGGGCAGCAGGAGGATGGGTATCTACTTTAATATTCACCCTTGCCTCCGTCTTGTTTCCGACCTTATCCCCTGCCGTCAACCGGATGCAGTAATCTCCGTCTGGTGGAAGAACGGGCCAGGGACCAAGTAACCCTTCTCTCAAAGAAGCCCCAGCCGACTTGACAAGGGTCCATTTGGATGCTGCGCTGCATCGGCCTTCGGAAAGTTCGAGGACATATTTCTCAAGATTCTGGTCAAAGGCAGTCCCTTTGATATCGAGCGGGGCCGTAATATAATCTCCCTCCCCGGGAAACGCAATGACCGCTTCCGGAGGCATGTTATCAATGATGACCCTGACCCGGGCTTCACCGCTCAGCCCTGCCTTGTCCTTTGCAGAGAGGGATATCGTGTAGAGACCGTCCGGGACGCCATCATTTCTGCCCACCTTCCACGACAATAGCTGAGAACTCGACGGGATCTCATTTCCAACCAGTAGATCGAACCAAAGGCCGGGATTTTCTCCTATGCCATATCTCAGGCTGTAGGTCTCGAGGTTCTTCTCGACAACAGCGCCTGTAATATTGACGGTGTCCTTTCCCGATCCATAATATTCACCGTCCTTCGGGCCGTCGAGGAGGACTTTAGGGGCTGTTTTGTCCACTACAATAACGATGTTCTTCTCTGTCTCGTTCTCACCAAGATCCTTCGCCTTAACTCTGAGCAAGTAACTCCCTTCAGGAAGATCCCGGAGGACCCCAAAAGTATAATCCTCCCTGCTCTGGCTTCCCTTTTCAACGAACACGCTGCCCGACTCTCCCGTGCAGGTGATCGAGTACTCCTGAATATTCCCGTCACTCACTGTCCCCCTTATGACGACATCACCCTTAAGATAGGAGTTGTTTGGCGGCTGCTTCACGTCAACAAGAGGAGGCGTCGAATCGACAATGACCGTGATCGATTCATCCTGTGTGACGGACGGGTTTGAAGAAAGGGCAGCCGTAAGCTTTACTCTGTAGACGCCGTCCGGTACGAAGAGGCCCGAATTGTCCCTGCCGTCCCAGACATAGGAGTAGCTCCCGGAAGACGAAGTGGCGGTCGAGTGGGATCTCCTGACCGAGCTGCCGGAATCAAAGACCTCTATGGTTAAATTACACGCATCCGTCACCTCATAATTGACCCTCGCCGTATCAAGCTTTCCATCATTGTTGGGCGAGAAAAGCCCCGGTATGGCGGCGAGTTCCTTGATGAGGTTCTTCCTTAGACCCAGATCCACCGCAACCGTGCTCGTGCCCTTGTTCCCGGCTGCATCCGTTACCGTCAGCCTTAACGTCCATCTTCCATTGAGGCCGAATGTATTCCATCGACCCAGAATGTCATCTTTGACAGGGTGTGCTGCCGAAGAGATGAAACCCCATGTATCCGGAGCATCTCCCGCTCCCCCTTCAAGCGTGTAACTCTCAAAATTCAGATCATCTGCGGAACCAACGACTTCAACGATATTCGCCAGAGGATCGCCCGGCCTGGGATACCGTATGAAGGTAGTAGGCGGCGTATTATCGACCTCAACAGCCACCCATCTCATACTCGTATTCCCGCACGAATCAGTTGCAAAGACCGCAACCCCGTAGAGTCCGTCCGGAACGCTTTCACCCGACTCATCCTTTCCATCCCACGAGATATGTTCTACTCCTCCTAAGTGTTGCAGGCCTGAAACAATCGTCTTCAAGAGGTGCGATCCGAGGGAATAGGTGCCATCTTCCTCTTCGAACAGGTTGAATACCCTGACATCCACTCTGGCATATTCATCGATCCCAAAATCGAGACTCACCTCCTCGAAGACCCCGTCCCCATTGGGCGAAAGGAGGGATTTGTCTGCCACAAGGCTTACTATTTCCACCACATTATCCAGAGAGAAGCTCGTCGTATGACAGCTTACGTTGCCAACGATATCTGTCACTTTCAGTTTCAGGGAATAGCCTGTTCCTTTGAGATTTGTAACATCCCAGATTCCAACCTGACCCTTCACCGCTCCTTTTCCCGTGATCTCGACGTACTCTTTCCCACGCCTCGTGTAGGCGGGGAACCAGTCAGTAGGATCTCCTCCTATGCCGTAATAGAGCTCATACCCTCTCACCTGGTTGTTATCTTCGGCAATGCCTTCCACATTGATTCCAAACCAGCTTCCCTTTCGATCAGAGACGGTCACAGGGCATACCATCAAGGACTTGCCGGGATAGGTGATGCGGGCCGCGGGAAAAACCCGGTCAACGGACAGGGGTTCTAAAGCCAACGCCTCTCTCTGCACGTTTTCGGCAAGATCGATATAGCTCAGGACGGCCTTTACAGGATAGCTTCCTTCCGCCATCTGGGAGGTATCGATCGATGCACTTCCCCATCCTTCCTTCACCAGATCAAATTGACCTATGAGCTGCAGCCCTTCTTCTTTCTGGATGTAATAGGCCAGGCTCAGGGGAACTCTCTGCTCGTCCAAACCTTTTGCCTCTGCCGAAAGAATGGCATTTCCTGACAGATGTCCACAGTCCACCTTGTAGTAGTTGATCTTCAGGGTGAGTGTGACAGGGCAGTCAGGCGGATAATTGGCTTCGTTACTTATGTGGATGGTTCCTCCCGCTCCAAGTCCTACCATTCTCAGTTTGTATGCCATGCCGGGCTCCGTAGCAGGGAACCGGTCAGGCAAAAAAACCCCTTCAGGAATACAATCTTTGTTCGCGGGGTTATTGCTTTTTGTGGGACAGTCCTTTTCTTTCGCATAATAGGCATCGAAATCGGTCCACTCCGTGTAACGGAGGTCCTCAACGCTCTTTACTTGTAATGCAAGCGACTGGAGTTTTTCGAAAAGAGAATTATCTGCCAACAGGGGATACTCGGAAGGTGGGCACATGGGATACAGATAGAATAGCGACCCCGTTGAAAGTATATTTGAGTGATATTCCTGCCCGGCCAGATCTACAGCCTTTATCCTGACACCATAGCCACCCATCAAACTCAGATGGGAATTATCCCATTCGAGATCAATCCAGCCAGGGGAGAGATCGGCCAGGGAGATCTCGTCTGTCCACTCCCTTCCATCCCATAACTGAAGTACAAGTTCATCCATTGGCAATCGGATCGTGTCTAATCCTTCGAGCAGATGGAGCCCGGGCCTCGCCAGATGAGCAGGAACGATCCCTTCCAGGATCTCAACATATTCTTCATCCCACAAGTAAAGGAGTATCTTCTCCTCGAGAAGATCTGTGACAATCGTTCTTCTATTCCCCGCAAAATCTTCAGCAGTCAGTCTGAATTTCTTCCCCACAAGCCATCCGATCCGCGCGTTTTGGTAGGTCTCGATAATTTCATTCTCTATGGGATTCAGGATCGGATTTCCCTCTTCATCTTTCTTGAGTAGAGCCTCCCCGCCTTTCCTGTACTCATACCAGTACTGCGGGTTATCCCCTTCTCCATATTCAATAACCCACCTCTTCAGCTTCTCATCGAAGGCGTGCCCCATAAGCCTTGTATAAACATCTAAAGAATCCCGGTCCTGAGCAAGCGGCTTCAACCTTAAGTCGATATCAGGAGGCGTATTGTCAACCTCAACAAAGAACTCATATTCGAAAACCCTGATCGCGTATTTCCCGTCGGGGACGATCTTCCCGGATTCATCCATCCCATCCCAGGATATGAAATCTGTGGTTGGGAGGGCGTAGTTCTTCTGAAATGTTCTTACGAGATGATTCGCGGTATCGTAAACATTAAACTCAAGATGGAGAGGTTCAAGGACAGTGAAGTAAAGTTCGACTGTATCTTTAACCCCATCGCCGTTTGGCGAAAAGATCTCAAGTGACTTATAAAGGTTCGTGACGCTTGAGGATAGGCCCCAGGAGACTCGCTTTCTGTCCCAGACCGCATTTCCAGCTTTATCCCAAACCGTAAGCTTGACATAGAATGTCCCCTCGTGGGGCGGAACCCAGGAGGTAAAGACATCGTTCACCACTGGGACATCCGATGCCGGCGAGATCGGGTTCCAGTCATCTGGACTCTTCACATCGGAGTACTCAAGCTTGTAACCTTCAAAATGGAGATCCTGAGCAGTGCCTCTGAGGGTGACCGATGATTTCTCTTTCCTGACCCTTAGATCAGCGGTCAGATTAAGAAGAGAGCTCATCGCCCAGAGATCATATTCGCCTCTTCCGTAACACTCACTGGACGGATCCGGGGCCTGACTGTAAGTAAGATACTTCCCAAGCGGGGACACCTCTACCCCCGGTATGGGCAAATAGTTTCCTCCTTCCCCTGTATACGAATTGAAAACGAAGTAGCCATATCCATCGTCGATGATCACATGGATACTATCTTCCAGAAAGGAAACCATGCGGAGATAATGAATAGGGATATAGGGCCATTCATTCATCTCAATATTGCATTCAGGGTAGGGGGATGTCGGATCGCATACATTGGCGTTGTTACATGTGAATTCTACCAGCCTAAAAACTCCCTTCTTTTTCGTTGAGGCATCGATGACGACCAGGTGGGGTTCGATGGATAGATGGGAATCGATTTCTGGACAGTTATCCACCTGAACGTAGGCCATGTCAACAAAAGCGATCTTCTTCCCATCATAGGACCAGACAAGGTTGCTGATATTTCCTGTATCCGTGCCTCTCTCCGTGATTTTTACATAAGCTGTCTCATATAAGCTCGATACGTTTCCAAGGGCGTCAATCATTTTCACCAATAATTTCATTCGAAACTCTACTTCGTCATACTTCATTTCCACAAACACGCTGTTCTTCCCATCCGGGCTGAATAATGGCACATCATCCGTCCATGAATAAGGGCTCCTGTAAAAATAGTTTTCCACCTTTCGGGGGTCTCCAGATCCATTCGGGTCGATTAACCAGATCTCCCCCGTTGTGTCATAGGATAGAACGATCAAACCATCATTGACCCAATAGAGATGGGGGGAATAAGGTACCTTTAGAATGTCCATCTTGTTGCCGGAGAGGTCCGTTATCCGCAGGATGGTGTCGCAATCATTACAATCCTGAATTAAATAGGCTAATTTTCTGCCATTGGGTGACCATCGCGTATAGATGTGAGGATTAAACCACCACCACCACCCATAGATATAGTCTGCAGAGTCGAGCTTTGATTTCCAGGTTCCATCGGCTTTGGCAACCCACAACTCATCGACATAGTTATTAACATTGAAAGTGATATATTCCCCATCGGGAGACCAGATCACATCATCAATTGTCTCCCATTGCGGACGTTGAATGTCGTGAAGTGGTCTCAAACCTCCTCCATCGGCATCCACAATCCACAATTGTAAGAATTGTCTCCACTTATCCCAGAAGTTCCCCGCTCTCTCGACCTTTTCTAATACAAAGGCAACCTTTTCACCGTTCGGCGACATGACGATAATATCGTGCGCAAATAGCTCGTACCCTCCGTAATAATAATCGTAGACTGGATCGATTCCCTTACTCCATTCAAAGGGAATCGGTCTCAGAACATCCTGCCCATCCGGAGTCATGCTGTAGATTCCAGTCGGATATTCAGGGACTTTGGGGGCCGGGTCAGAGAGGTAGAATAGAATACCGGTTTCGTCAGGGAACCATTGCCAGCCGATATCGGGGAGCATGCAGGTGAGATTATTATTCACGAGATACTTCGTTCCCAGGGCATCTGAGATAGGAGAACGATTATTGTCCACGACGACGGGCAAACTGCCCAGGCGAATCCCTTTCTCGTCGAGGACTTCTATTTGATACTGGCCATCTTCAACGACCATCCCGTCATCATCCAGTCCATCCCAGGTAATACTATCGCCGGTCGTATTCGAGAGATCATTTCCAGTGAAATTCCTTACACCCAGCCCTCTCTCATTCAAGATTACGACTCGAACGGTCCGGGGTATGGGGAATCTGAAGAAGAACTGGGTGCTGTCCTTCACACCGTCGCCGTTCGGAGAGATGTATGGCTCAGTCAGCCACAGATTCGAATCCTGGACTCCAAAGGTCCTGGTTGCTTGATTGTTATCCTTGCTCTGCTCAAGAATCGCATTATCGGGGTCAACCATAGCCGTTACCTGATGGGAACCGCTCTTCCCGGTTGTATCATAGGGAAAAGATACCGTTCCGTAGGAATGGCCCGGAAGAGACGGGATGACCCCTGACCCGATTGTCGTCCCCCCTTCAGAAGCGACCACTCTGATATCAGACGCCCCCTGTTCACCACTGTTCTGAACCGTGACCAGAATCGAAACCATATCTCCATCCTTCGGCGCGGAAGGGGCGAAGGCAATCGAATTCGTTGAGAGGATAAGATCGGGGAGGCTGAGGATCTGGAGGACAATGAAGGCACTGTTATCGTCCTCTCTTACTTCTCCTATGATGTTATTCCGATCGACCTGAACATAGATGATCCTTTCCCCTGACTCCGTGATGTTGGTCCAGTCGATCGAAACCCTCTGGCTTTCGCCGGTGTTGAGAGATGGAATGATCCGCGAGCCAAGGAGTACCCCATCCTGTCCCGGAACACCCCGGTAAAAATTCACTTCGATGTTCGAAGCAGATGAGAAGCCTTCGTTCTTAACAAGGGCCGATATGTTTGCGCTCCCCCTCTCACGGGCAGGAGATGGCGTTATTACAATATCCTGATAAGAGACCGTTAGGTTCGGTTCGGTCGAACCGTTGACTGTAAGAAAAGTAAAGGCCTTGTTATTTTCCTTTGAAAGCTCAGGCAAGGCATTAAAGGGATCGACAAAGACGGTCACTCGAAGGTTCTCGCCTGCCTTGTTCGTCTTCCATGTAATCTGGTTACCGATAGTAGAGTTTGCCGGGATATCGACCGTAGAGGTACCAATATCAAAAGGCGCCCCGGCCTCATCAATATAATATCTGACCTGGACATTATAGGCATTCATCGTGCCTTTGTTGATGATCCTCGACGTGATCGTCACATCGTGTGAAATACCGACGGGGTTTTGGGAGACCGAAAGGCCAGAGGACAGGACCTCAAAGTCGTAGGTGGGCTCCGTATGGAGGGTTTTCCCTGCCACATTATTCGACTTATTGGACTCCTTGATGAGATTTTCAGGATCTATCGATATGTAGAGAACATGGGTCTCACTATCTGTGATGAGAACGGAAAAATTCGCCGCCACCGTGGATTCCCCCGGAAATGAAAGAAGCTGCTCTCCAATCTTTTTAGACTCGGATAGGACCCCATTGTAGAGAGCAACCTTCGCGCTGGGAACATTCGTCTTCCCCAGGTTCCGGATAGTTGCGTTGACCTGAACGACGGATGGAAGTGTTGTAATAGAAGGAGGGGAAAATGCTATATCCTCACTCTTTATGGAAAGATCAGGATCGGCAATGGCCTTCCATAATGCACCCACAGCAAGGGCGGTCTGATATGGACTTGTGTTCCAACTACCGTCACCCGATTGCAGATTCAGGATATAACCCAGCCCCTTATTTACGGTCTCCAAAGAAGCACCCAGTTCTTTCAACGCCATGACAGTCGAAGCCGTGTCATAAATAGTGCTGGGGCTGTTCCCAAAGCCTCCATCGGGATTCTGCCTCTGGATTACCCATCCAATCCCTGCCTCCATCGAACTGTCAAGTGAGTACTCATCCCTGTACTGGGTGAATGACGAAAGGACGTTCACAGTCGCCTGGATACTGCTTTCTCCATCCTCGCTGTCCCATCCACCATCCGGGTTCTGTTTCGCCTTGAGGTATCCAATCGCTTTTGTTAGGACACTGGATTCCGAATAACCTGTCAGGGCCAGAGCTTTCAGGCCAAAGGAAGTGTCCAGAGGATTACTCATATAGTTACTGCTGCTTCCCCACCCTCCATCCCCATTTTGCCTTGAGATGAGTTCACTTATGAGTACTGAAGTGTCCTGCCCTGAATGGGCGAAGGTCTCTATCTTCCTTGAGAGAAAATCCATGTTCTCCGGATTGACCACGGCGAGCCATTGAAGCCCCATGGAATAGCCCTGTTCCGCCACACTGAAGTTCTTCAATACCAAAACGACCTCGGCCGTATCCCTCTCTGCCGTCTGGGGCAAATCCATCCAGCTTCCATCGCTATTCTGGTTATTCATGAGCCACCTCACGCCGTCATCCATGCTCGGCGGAAGGGTTCTCGGATCAAAAGGAGGTGGTGTTACACCCGGGTTTGACGGAATATTCTCTTTCGGGATTGGAGCAACGTTCACAATGCCCTGGCCATCCGTCAGAATGGAAAATCTCTCCATCCATTCATCCACTATGCTCTCGATCCCGGGGAGTGTGTCGCTTGCGAAAGTGCCTGGTGCCGTTATGAGTATGAAAGCTGTCTTGAAGGTCTTCTGCGAAATCGAGGCATCCGGAATTCTTTCGCCTTCTGCCGCGATGATATCATCGATCATCACATACAGAGGCGAACCAGAAATCGTGGCGCCCACCTCTGGTAGCCTTGCAGGATCAATCTCGGAATTTTCGACCAGAAGCATCTGAGGAACCTGGGAGGAGTCATTGAATCCTGAGAGATAAAGATCGAGGGGACTATAGGATTTTCTTGCTCCAATCGAAGTAAACGTCCCATTTCCATTGTCCTGCCAATCATTTCCATATAGAACCGAACCGTTTGAATCGAGGAGAAAACTCCAGTGGCTTGAGTCCCTTCCCAGGAGCGCCGAACTGAACCTCCTTTCTGGGTCCCTGAATTTCACGTAGGCACCCCACCTATGCATTTGTTCATGGCTGAGAATGGAGAGGGTGTTTTCAAACTCCGGGTCAAGGGGATCGGTATTCAGGCTATGGATATTTCCCATATCGATCATTCCCTGAAGCATACCTTCGCTTCCGAAGAACGAGGAATAGTCGAACAGCTCCAGGCCTATTCCACGGACATCATTTCTAATCGGATGGTAAAACGCCTTCGCCTCCGGATCCGGCATTTGAAAATCGAAATTCGAGAAGACGACAAGGAAGTCATATTCGTCCTTATGGAGTTTTAGAAATTCTTTTGAGATCGCTTGTCTCGGCAGGGAATTCACTGAGCCATCGGGTTTTGTGGCATCGTAGCCCCCGATCACCTCCATGACCGTGACATTGCCAAAATCCCCGACTGTCCTGGCTGTGAATTCCTGGGCGATACAGGTGCCTAAATGGAATATGAACAATGCTGAGAATACCGATACGCAAAGGCAGGCAAATTTGGATTTCATCTGGCTCCCCCCCCTTCCCGAAAAGCCCTATACTAACCGCTAAGGTTCTTCTATACTCGCACCCTCATACCACCTGTATTTCGTTTTACTAAGCACTATACTCGGCCCCTTGCTTCAACCACTCAAAAGGCCCCGGTCCACATCTCCCGTCATTCCTGCGAAAGCAGGAATCCAGTGTTTTGTCAGCGTTTTTATTCCCCTGACAAATAGATCTCCCCTCTCACTTCGGCGTGTAAAGAACCGGCTCCCTATCTCCCATCTTCCTAATCCTCTCTATCCTCTGCTTCCCATCCTCCACCCTGATGATGACCGTCTCAGTTCCCTGATCTGTCCTTTCTTCCACCACAACCCTTCCATCCGCAATCTCAATGACTTTACCTCTTTCCCCAAACGCGTCCCCAACCCTGATCATCTGCATGCTCCCATCAGGCGTTTTGATCACCGCCTTCCCATCCCGACCAGAGATTTTAAGGATCTGAATAGATTCGATGGGCCCGGCAGACACTAACGAGCTGAGAGATGCAACAACGACGGTGATAATTACAAACGCACTAAATGGCCTGTCATTGCGAGGAGCACACCGGCGAACGAATCTCACCAACCAGACAACAATTCTAAAATGTATTCTTCGATAATATTCCATTTTCATACCTCGTGATCGCTGCCTACCTGTGGACCCCGCACTCAATTAACGTGTTACTACTTCTTACCTCGTTAGATCACTCAAATCCTTATTTTCCTAAGAGAATGCGATCCCTGAATTTAAGCCAATGATACCTACAATCTCCCCCTTGGTCCTCTGTGATACCGGACTCCAAAGTTCATGTAGGCGCCATTGTGGGGTTGTCGAGGCGCCAGTCGATGGTACGCCCGCATTGAGACGCAACGTAACCACTCGGCCCCCTCCGAACACGGCAACCGGTCCCGCCAGCATCAAGATTGACAGCCAGGGCTTCATTTTCGTGTCAAAGACCTGCCTTCTGTTAAAGCGCACCCGTGAGCGCTGAGATGCTGTTGCCCTTATGCTTGGAGTGATCTTCACAGATGGCTCCTGCATCTGCCTGGAAGAGAGTAAGTACCGGTATTCAGCCATTATCACCGACGAGTTGCCCAGGTCATGCTTCAGAGGCGGTAATGCCACTGGCCGGGACTCTCTTGAAAACCGAAGGATCACATTCAGTTGGACCGAGGTAATGTTGTCATGCATGTTTTGAATTAGAGTCACGACACTGATATCATTGGTTCCCTGAGATGCAACAAAGCAAAGCTGAACCGGACCTGCTTCAAAGATCGTATTTGGTTTTGACAACATTCCCAATACATCCGGATGAATATTCCTCTTTGACGAATTGTCCCGGAAATGCCATATAGCTAAGGCGATGCTTGCTAACAACAATATCCACAACCAGACCCGCACGGTCAACGTACTATCGGTTGGTTTTACAAGATATCCCGCGATGAACAAAAAAAAGCATGGAATCAATAGGAGAACACTCAATGCCATCTGTAAGGTGAGAGGTTTCCCTCCTTCTCCTGAACCAATATCTTTGGTAAGAACTCTTTTGATACCCATCTTTTTCCCTCCCTTTTCGGGGCTACTAAAATGCTTGCGGTTGGGGTCAGGTCTCAACATTCAACAGACCTACCCTTTTGGCTATTTGCCCCAGCAATTTCTTGAATGCAGGCTCCTCCATAATTGCCTTTTGGAACCTTCGGGAGGTCTGGCTCACCGCCGGTCCCTGGATATTATAAAAGGTACCAATCTCCTTTAACGAAAATCCTCCGTACCGGTGGCTGACATAGATACAGAACTTTTCAAACAACGGATGCCCCGAGCCCACGATGTCTTCTACTGCTCTCTTGATTTCCTCCAGGGATGGTCTCTCCTTCAATTTCTTTAACACTGGAATATCCCTGTCATTTTCTCCCGTTAGGGCCTTTGCCCATTCTCTTGCCTGATTAATAAACCTGTCGCTCCCCAAGACACTCGATGCAAACACCCCTGTCATCGGATTTCTTAGCTCGGCCCAGTTAACTTCTTCCACATAGTCGCGATATCCCCTTTGAGCACGACGTTCTTCCGCGCCAAAATATCCCAGGATGCTTCCGGTCTCCAACCACGAAACCCTCTTCAAGCCAACATAGTCAAGATAACTCGACCACCGGTGCTCCCTGAGATCTCTCACCATTCCTGCCCGTAATGGGTTCAGATGGATATACCTCGAAAGTTCCTGGCAATACGCATCTTTCTCTACCAAAATGGCCCGATATCTCCCCTGAAACAGATGTCCAGAGCGCTGCCTCTTCAGATTAAAATAGGTCGTATAGGCTCCATTGACGTGGTGAAGGATTTCGGATAGATTACCCCGTGGAGTCTCCAATAAAAGATGGTAATGATTGTCCATTAGGCAATAGACATGGATGATTGCCCCGTACCTCTCGTGAGCTGACTCCAAATAGGAGAGAAACTTCTCTCTATCCCTGTCCGCCTTGAAGATCGCCCTTCTTTCGTTACCCCGCGAGGTTACATGATAGAACGCACCCTCATACTGAATCCGCAAAGGACGTGCCATTCCCGATACCCTTTCCCTCACGTTCTAATCCATGATTATCAACTTCAGCTTGTCAAATGTTGAGACCTGACCCCTTATGTCTTATCTTAACCGGGTCTTCTATCCCGGTGAGGTTCTTCGCCCTCTCGATGTCCGGGAAGAACTCGATCACCCCTCGAACATATCTCGATGGAAACCCCGAGGCCCGAAGTAGAGCCAACAGCAACGCCGCCTGGTCACAATCGTTGCCGCTTCGCTGCCGAAGCGTCTCCTCCGCTCCCTTCATGCATCCCCAGTACCACTCCGTCTCGACGTTGTTCTTCACCCACTCATACATCGAAACCGGATTCCAGCCGAGCGACTGGGCAAAGGTCGCTATCTCCGTCGAGATTGGTGCTTCACCAGTGCTCTTCAGATCCTCAGGGCTGACTGTCTTATTGCCGCCTTTGTAGGCCGGCTTGATCCCTGGATCGGAGCTCGGCTCTCGCGCTGGATATTTTAGATTTCTATAAGGAAGGCTTCCGAAGATCGGTCGTTTCTTTTGGGGGAGAATTCGATTCAGGAGGGATTGAAGGTTGTTGATTGCGGATCGGGAAATTGCTCCATCGGGTGGAAGCCTCTCAATCAGGCCCAGGTATTCTTGAAGGGCCTTGCTATATCCTTCTGACATCGCCTGGTGACGCTCCAACGCCATGGCTCCATGGGCCTTGACTTCTTCTTCCCGTAACCTGAACCGCTCTTCCAGCAATATATGCGACGCCTTGATCTCCTCGGAAAGGGCCTTTAACCGGAACACCTCTTCTTCAACAGGAAGACCGGTCCTGAGCATCTCATTCGCCTGATCAGCGATGGCTTTGCTCTGATGGAGGCTTCGCTGAAGGTCCTTCTCAAGGGTCATGTCCGACGCATGGGTGAGACAGGGTGTAAGAAAAAGAAAAACCGGCAGAATTAGGAAATAAATGAAAGCCCTTCGCATAGTCCCCCCTTGGGCTTGCTCAGTAGATAGATGTTGTGGTGATGTGGTCTAACCTATACCACCCCCCAAAATCGCTTGTCAAGAAGAAACTTTTCACATGGTGATATTTTCCTCGTAGAGTTCGCAGGGATCGCCGAGAAGAGCCTTTCTTACCGGTCGAGACCCCACACTATCAACCTGATTATTTGCTTGACAAGACAGACGCTTATTGATAAAAAGGTGGGCAGGCACGGCTCAAAACATCAACACTCGGAGGGGAGACTATGGAAAGAAAGAAGGGCTTTGCTTTGGTGCTGTCGTTTGTTGTTTTTGCCTCACTTACCTCCATGACTTCAGCTTTGGCGAATGAGACATGGGTTACGCCATCCACTTTCGGTCTCAATTTCCCCTCCGGAAACTGGCCAGTCTCCACGTACCCGTGGGCGACCTTCAGCTTTGCCGTCCCGAACAACATGACGGCGTTTGAGAGTGCAAAGCTGGTGGTGATCGGCAAGGTATCAGGAACCCTGACTTACAGCCTGGGACTCTCCATAGCAAGCAACGGAGACCCGCAGAATTACTACACCGATTCCGCCACCGGGCTCAAGGCCACTCTGACCAGGAACCAGCTTCAGGAAATCGACATATCGTCTTACATTCCCACGGGCAAAAAGCCAGGGGGATTTGGTATCGAGCCAGGGGACTACATCGGCATGAATTTTCAGTTCTATTTCCCGAATGCTGTTAATGTCCTTGGTCTTCGTTTCCAGTACGAAGGTCCCACGGGACCCCAGGGTCCTCAAGGGGAGAAGGGCGATACGGGGGCAGCAGGGCACTCGCCTGTGCTTACCTGGTCGGGAGATCAGATTGCAATTGATGCGGCAGTTACAGGGCCTCACCTTACGGGGCCACAAGGACCAACTGGAACAGCCCCAGCACTGGGAGCGTGGCAGGAAAAAAGTTCAAACACGGTCTATTTCGCTGCAACGGATGGCTTTGTTTTAGCTTATGCCTCAGGTCCTCCAGGCGCCCTTTTTATTTTGAGAGGATTTACGGATAGCTCAAGTCCTCCTACTACTGTTAGAACCAAATTAGTGACCATGAATCTCAACTCATCTCTTCAAGAAGAAGTGTCAATCATGATGCCTGTGCGCAAGGGCGACTTCTGGAAGTTAGAATCCGGGGGATGGAACGACAAGATATACTGGCTGCCATTCGGCAATTGAGAGGAAATGTAATGATACGTTAGAAACCATCCAAAACCCGATTCTTAGCCTTTCATTAACTTCTTGCGCCCAAAGGCGCGCAAAGGATCACATTAGGAGGAAATGCCATGCCTATCCAACAGAAGGTGTCCATGTTTTCTAAACCACGTCTCCCTATGTTGTTCGCCTTTGTGGCTGCGGCCATTAGCCTTTTGTCACCCTGTGCAGCGACGGCCCAGCCGAGTTCGCCATGGACGACGCCGACGATGATCGAGGGCCGGAACCAAGTGTTCCACCCGGGCCTGAATTTCTTGACCTTCCAGCACATGGACCAGCTATTTGCTACGCGAGTGGTGAGAGCATCGGGCAAACCATGGATCTTGCCAAAAGAGCAGGAAAGTTTCGATGTGAGCTATACGTACGAAGGCAAGACGTATGCACTGGATCAGTTTTTAGAGAAAACTTCCACAAACGCGCTGTTGGTCATCAATAACCAGCGAATCGTCGCAGAAATTTACAGAAACGGAAGTAACGAGGAGACGCGCTTTATCTCGTGGTCGATGGCCAAATCGATTACGTCGACTCTGATCGGGATCGCGCTGTCCGAGGGGAAAATCGAGAGCATCGATGACCCCGTCACGAAGTACTTACCGGAGATGGAGGGCTCCGGATACCAAGGCGCGACAATCAGGCACCTCCTTATGATGCGTTCCGGTGTCGACTGGCTTGAGATATATCGGTTTAAAGAGCCGACGCAGCTGACCGAAGTGCATGACAACTCGCTTGTGGCCTACAAATATCGTTTTTGCGACTATGCGGCTAAACAGTCGATGCGAAAGACTGCTCCCGGAACGGAATTTAACTACTCAACCCTCGACGCGAGCGTTCTCGGCTGCATTCTCGAACGTGCCGTGGGCATGAAGGGCGCTGATTACATGGCGGAGAAGGTGTGGAAACCCGCTGGTATGGAGCGCGATGGCTACTGGATCATGGATGGACCTCCTGAGGTTGGTCGCGAGTTCTTTGGCGCTGGGTTTAACGCTACCCTGCGCGATTATGGCCGCTTCGGCCTCATGATCCTCAACGGTGGCGGTGCAGACGGGAAGCAAGTAGTCCCAATTGATTGGGTAAAGCAGGCAACCGGTGGTGTTCACGAGCCAACCGGGCCAGGAAGGCCAACGGGCTATCAATATGACTGGTGGACGATCCCGGACTCCAAGGCGTTCATGGCGGTCGGGTTGCACCATCAATTCATTTATGTCGATCCAGACACTCATACCGTGATCGTGAAACTCAGCGCTACGCCGAAACCAGTTGGAGATCAGCCGGAGCATCTGGCGTTTTTCGGTGCGGTTGTCGCAAAGTTCGCGAAGACACAATAACACGGCCGGCTCAAGACATCGACCGTATCCGCAGGCATTCCCCACACCTCGAAAAACTTTCGATAAAAGCTCTCGGAGCCTCGGGCCAAATTCGCAATGTTGCGATTTTGGAACGACCTTCACCCTCCACCGGAGAGAGGGTTCGGTTGATTGGAGTGGACACCCCGGAGACCAAACACCCCCGGAAGCCGGTTGAATACTTCGGGAAGGAAGCCTACCTGTTCACGAAAGGGATGGTTGAAGGGAAAGATGTCCGTTTGGAGTATGATTGGCGGAAGAAGGACAAGTATGGTCGCCCTCTGGCTTATGTCTACCTTCCTGACGGGACTTTCCTGAATGCCGAGATAATCAAGCAAGGATATGGACTTGCTTATACCCGATACCCATTCAAGTATCTCGAAGAATTCAGGAGATACGAAAAGGAGGCAAGAGAAAATAGGACGGGATTGTGGAAATAGCACTCCAATTATTCTCTTCGCCGTCCAAGAGACAAGCGAAAGGAGGCCAAGCTTCCGAAATGTCTTCGGTGTCGTTTTTTGTATAAAAACGCGATATCCTCTTTTTCTCTTCTTGCCAGTGCATCCCTTCTTTCCTGAGATTGAAACTTGACGCTTCTTATTGTCTGGATCTTATCCTGAAACAATTAACGCAGGCGGAGAATAGCCCCGGCATGCAGCGCGCCGGGAACACTGGAGGGCAGCACATGGACTGGGGGTCAGCTATCCGAAGAGCGGTGAAACGGCACGTTGAGAAGGCCATTCAGCGGATCGATCCGGACCGGTACTCTCAAGAGTATGCTTATGTGGCTGCCCTCCTGTCGAGACTCGACGGTGTCGTTTACCAAGGTGTAGCCGGACGTGTTGAGATACGTAGCACCATCGTTGCTGACCGAGGTCCTAAGTCCGCGGAATCCCAATGGTGTGGTGATTTTGCGGTGGTTGCTTCACTTCGAAGCCCAATCCAAAAGGTTGAGAAAGGGATCCTTGCCCCGGGCCTGAGTACGACCCCATCAGGCCGAATGGTTTCCGCCACAGCAATCAATGGAACCCACAAATTGTTCGCACGCGGGAAAAGGGTCTCCAAAAATCTACAGGCCGTGAAGTTCCAGTTTGTATATGGGTAACGGTATGGATAATTTTTCGAAACAGATTTCCCCCTCATAGGTTTCGCCCGGGTTGACCCATACCCGGAATGGTTTTGGGGTAAATCTGTTATTATACTCCACGGCAGTGATTGTCACTGGGCCTAATGGGTTACGCGGTTCTGTGTGACGTTCCTTGTACCGTGTTGGCACCCTCCCCAGGGTCACTCCGATCACGTTCCTTTCAGTAATCGTTTTTGGCTCCAGATCACCATTCTTGATAACCATGCTCACGCAGGTCTCAATTCCATCGTTTGACCCCTTCTTTCTTGTTTCACCAACCATCTTAATAGTGCATTCACCCCTTGGCTTCTCCACCTGCTTTTTCTCGACCGGTTGGCTCCCGGGAGAGTCTTTTCCTGAACGGTCTCTGGTCCGTTCCTCCTGCTTTCCGCTATCCTTTCGGGGCTCAGGAGTACTTCGATCTTCTTCCATGATCCGCGTTTTCGTTCTGTCTCGATATTTATCGGGTATCGTTGCCGGGTCCTCGGTGAAATGGACCGTGCCCTTTTCGTCTACCCATTTATACACTTGTCCGTGAGAGAATTGAACGCCGACAAGAAGAAGAAATACGACACACCCAATGATCATTTTCATGCGATCCGTCTTCATCTCCCCCCCTTCCCATGCGGACCCACTGGTGTCATGTCAACACATGCTGTTACGACCACAGTTTCAGCATCCGATTTGGTTTTGATCAATTACCTCCACGGCTCGTCCATCACGATAACAATACCTGGTCGAAGCTCTTTTCTAACCCGATCCAATACGGCCTTGTTCTGCTCGAGACTCTTCTGAAGATCCCTCTCAAGACTCACATCAGAGGCATTGGTAAGGCACGGCGTAAGGAAAAAGAAGACTGGCAGGATTACGAAATAGACGAGAGCCCTTCGCATATAGTCCCCCCTTGGGCCTGCTCAGCGGATAGACGTTGTGGTGGTGTGGTTATAAGCTATACCATTCCAAAAAGTTGATTGTCAAGAAGAAACTTTTCACATGGTTTTTTTATCTTGCAGAACATGCGGAGGGCACGCAGAGGATGGTATATTCATGTCGCCCTGGTCCAACCCTTTGGTGCTCCGGAGGTTGCAGTTCTGCAACCACCTTTACCATTCAGCGAAGAAACAGTTCGGTTGATCGGCGCGGATACCTTGCTTTAGTACATACATGTCACCCCGGACAATCGCTTTCGCAGTTGTGAGGTTGCAATTCTGCAACCACTTTCATCCTTCAGCGAAGAAAGAGTCACTTTCCTAGAGAGACCATCCCTCGGGCCAAGCACCCAACAAGCCGGTCGAAAATTTCGGAAAGGAAGCCCACCCCCTCACAAAGCCGATGGTTGAAGTCAGAGGTCCTTGTATAGTTTGACTTGGAAAAGAAAGATAAGTACGGTCGTTTTCTATCGGGTCACACTGAGGGGCCAACTTGCTGGATAAGACAGAGGTGCGGAATGCTTTTCGGTTACGGTTTCCTTTGGTAGGTAGTTCACCGTGTCCAAAGAGGTAGCTGTTGTGGAGTGGAGAGATATCTTACCAATCAGTCCATAACTGTATAGACATTGGAGATAGGAATCTTCTCTTCTTTAGGAAAAAACAAAACACCGTCCACCCTGAGCCTGTCGAAGGGTGGGTGGCTAAGCCGTTCATGCTTCGACGGACTCAGCATGAACGGCTTAGCTCTCGAAGAATATGTCCTCTCTATTATGGACTCCTTTGTAAAATGTCTCAGAACCTACGTCCCCTTCCGTCCCCGACACTGCGGCCTAGGATCGGGGCTATAATCGGCGCACGGCGGTCGAGCGGGTCAACAGCCGGATTGACCGGGTGCTCAGTTTCGAGCAACACACCATTCGAGGTGTCAAGAAGATGGAAGCGCGAGTGGGCATCGCCTCGGTCGTGCTTTTGTCAATGGCTCTGGGGCGCATTCAGGCGGGCCAGCGGGAGCAGATGCGATCGCTGCTGGCTCCGGTGAATCGCGCAGCCTGACCCTGAAATATCAACTGAAAAATTCACACGAATAAGTTTGAGGGAGCAGGTGTGTTTGGGCAGGGCTTTTAGTGGCTGCAAAAAGCCCCAGGAATCCCTGTTACCGCCGATTTGGGCGGCTGCGGCGCCGCCTGAGCGATGGAAGCATTGGTGTGCCTGTTGCTTGCGGGCCGCCTTTTGCGCTATAACCGCCACAGCGCGAAAGGCTCAAACACAATTCTTCTTGACATTGGCTGTGTAACCGTACCATAATTGTGCATATCTCATAAAACAAAACCACCCGAAAGGATGGTGGGGGTCTCAGAACCACGCGCCTCGGGCACGAGGGACAGTTTAAGGTCACTGCCGGCCAAGGCCCGGGCGGCGGTAAAACCCTTAGGCAGGGCTGGTGGCGGCTGGGAAGAAATGTTAGCCCTACCGGCGTGTTTCAGCATGCTCAAAGGCCACGAACCCGTTTCCGGGAATCTGCCGAGAAACGGTCGGTGCCGGCTCAGGACGAGGCGTAGACTATGAGCCTGTTGGCGGTGGCAGTGGTTGTTTGTCCAGGCACCCCCTCAGGTGCGGGTTCTTCCCGGAGGTGAGCCCACATGGACGAGCGTGAACTGGTTGGCGGCTTCATTCAAGGCAGACGGTTCTCTACGTGGCGCGAGCTGCTCTCGCATGTGAGCCCCTCACTCGCAGCCCGCCAGCCGGTCGAGAACCG
>Ga0209777_10001706_pt1 | contig 30836 bp, 19 predicted proteins | sample FrelakmetHBP12HB_FD_187147 | JGI IMG/M metagenome (GOLD analysis project Ga0209777, IMG submission 187147) | Freshwater lake sediment microbial communities from the University of Notre Dame, USA, for methane emissions studies -HBP12 HB (SPAdes)... | ecosystem: Environmental > Aquatic >... | reverse complement strand
CTGATACGACTTCTCTGGACTCTGTTTACCACGATCGCGTGGCTTTTCCCACCGATCACCACCATCCAGCCCAAATACCCTCAAAACACTCCCGCCTCAGCATGAAACCAGGTTTTTCAACAGTCCCCTGCGCGGGAATGACACACCCCTTAGTCCCCTCTCAAGAGGGGAATGGAAGGTGGCAGGTCACGGTCGCAAAGCGCGACCTAAGACCAGCCGCAACGAAAAGACGGCCTCAGGATTCCTGACGGCGCAGTGGCTGTCGAAACCGCAAGGGTTTCGACCTACCCTATTCCCCTTCTCTATCTATCTGCAACACGGCGAGAAACGCTTCTTGCGGAAGCTCGACTCTGCCGATCTGCTTCATCTTGCGCTTCCCCTCTTTTTGGCGCTCGATCAACTTGCGTTTGCGCGTGATGTCGCCGCCATAGCACTTGGCGGTAACATTCTTGCGCATCGCTCGGACGGTCTCACGCGCGATAATACGCGAGCCGATGGACGCCTGAATAACGACCTCGAACATCTGACGCGGAATCAGTTCCGCAAGCTTCTGGCACAACTTTCGTCCCCAGACGGCAGCGCGCTCGTTATGAATCAAACACGATAACGCATCCACCGGTTCCGAATTGAGCAGGACATCAAGCTTGACCAGCTTGCTTTGCCGCATCGCGAGAAAGTCATAATCGAGTGACGCATAGCCGCGCGAGATCGACTTGAGCTTGTCGTGGAAATCGAAAATGATCTCCGACAGCGGCAATTCAAACGACATCGTGGCGCGCGACGGGTCGGGATAATGCGTATCTTTGAACTCGCCGCGTCGGTCCGAGATGAGCTTCATGATGTTGCCGATGTACTCCGCCGGCGTGATGATCTGTGCCGCGACGTATGGCTCCTCGATGTACTCAACCGCCATCGACGGCGGCATCTTGGCCGGATTGTCAACCTTGATCAACTCCCCCTTCTTGGTGTGTACGTGATACTCGACGTTCGGGACGGTGTTGACGATCGTGACGCTGAATTCGCGTTCCAGCCGTTCGTGGATGATCTCCAGATGCAGCAGCCCCAGAAAACCGCAGCGGAAACCAAACCCGAGCGCCAACGATGACTCCGGTTCATAGGTCAGCGAAGCGTCATTGAGTTTGAGTTTTTCCAACGCTTCGCGGAGTTGCTCGTATCTTTCGGTCGCCGCCGGATAGATACCGGAATAGACCATCGACTTGATTTCTTTGTATCCCGGACACGGCGTGATCGCGCCACCGACGGCATAGGTGATGGTGTCCCCGACTTTGGCTTCGGAGACATTGCGGATATTGCAGATGACGTAGCCGACTTCCCCCGCCGACAGCTTATCCGCCGGTATGCGATCCATGATTAGATAGCCGACTTCGTCAATTTCGTACTGAATCTTGGTCGAGAAGAATTTGATCCTGTCCCCCTTCTTGACTTCGCCGTCCATCATGCGCACATACGGTACGGCGCCGCGGTAGCTGTCGTACTTGGAGTCGAAGATCATCGCCTTGAGTGGACCCTTGGGATTGGCCAGCGGCGGCGGAATGCGGGTGACGATTGCCTCGAGCACTTCCTGAATGCCGATCCCCTGCTTGGCTGATGCCAGAATGATTTCCTCGCGCTCGCAGCCGATCAGGTTGCAGATCGCTTCCGCGACTTTCTCCGGCTCGGCGTGCGGCAGGTCGATTTTGTTGATGACCGGAATGATCTCCAGATTGTTGTCCAGCGCCTTGTAAAGATTCGACAGCGTTTGCGCTTCGATCCCCTGCGACGCATCGACGACCAACAGCGCCCCCTCGCAGGCGGCAATCGAGCGAGAGACTTCGTAGGAGAAATCGACGTGTCCGGGGGTGTCGATCAGATTGAGGATGTAGTCTTTCTTGTCGTTAGCGCGATATTTCATCCGGATAGCGTGCGATTTGATCGTAATCCCCCGCTCCTGTTCCAGTTCCATATCGTCGAGCACTTGCTTCTGCATTTTCGACACTTCAATCGTGTGGGTCATTTCCAGCAACCGGTCGGCCAACGTGGACTTACCATGATCGATGTGGGCAATGATAGAGAAATTGCGGATATGTTCAACGCGCGTCTTCATCTCAACCTATTTGTTAGCTACTTACTCTGTACGTCGCTCTCGGGAGCCGGAGTAGACTTTGGTATCAACTCATGCGGATCATCGCCGCGGGTCGCCTCTGATTCGCCGAGCTTCTCGCCGTCTTCGCACTTGCGGATATAGATGAACCCGATCAACTGCGAACAAGTGATGATATTGATGCCATAGGATATAACTACGATCCAGATGACAACCAGAGTAATCAAGATCATCAATGATGCGATCACCTCGGTGGTTGGCTGTGACGCAAGACTGAACTCAAGTCCGCGCAGCGCCGACGGCATCCAGTCGATTGTCGATCCGGGATAAAGGGAGGTGAAGAAACGGAGCGCTTCCTGCACAGGTGCCAGAGCCAAGTAGCCGGTTGAAACGATACTCTTTACTTTCTCGCCGGAGAATAGCGAAGTCGTGAAGTAGGTCAACTGCAACGCCCGCATCAGGAAATATCCGAAGACGAAGATGCCGAGCTTGGCCATGACAAGTCCGACAGCAGTTTGTGACACCCATCGTAGTGGCTGCGTCCAGATGACATTATATACATAGAAGGTCGCGCCAAAGGCGTCCTTCTCCCGCGCGGTCACGATTGCCGGTAGGGTGAAGATCGCCGTAGTCAAACCAAATGCCAGGAACACGACGAATAGTGACCAGAGCACGAAGGGAATGGCGTAGATCACGGCGTAAATGATCTCGCCTATATATGGAATTAATACGACCAGTCCGATCAACCCTTGGAGTAGCGACAGCACGACAATCAGTACGATCAGCAGTGCGGCAGCAACCCAAAGAGATCGCAAGTTGGCGCGTGCTGCAATAGCAGCGTCTTTACCGGAGAAAAAGAGATTCCCCTTGAGTTCCTCCAGCGCCAATTTGGCGACGGTCATATTGCCATAGTCGTAGAAACCGGCGGCAAAAACAATGCCGACGACCCAGATCGCCCAACCATACCAATGTGATAATCCCAGACTCATGAACGGAAAAAGTGTGTGATCATTCCAGAGACCGCTCAGAGTGCCGCCTTCGACAAGCATTGCAAGATATGTTAGTACCAGATACGCCACATAGCCGTAAGCCAGTGGCCGTGTCTGTGCCAGCAAGTATTTGCCTGACAGAGCAAGTCGTGGGGCTTTGAGGATGTCCCAGAAATCGTATCGCAGTGTGCTTGTCGTTTTCATAGTCGGCGGAAGGCATGGTAGAGTTGGAGGGGGGTAATGTCAAGAAGGAATTTGGCTTGCGGATGCGGCGAATGCCGTAGGGGAAACGCGGATTTTGCTTGACAATCGCTGGCATTATCGCTATCCTTACCACTGATCATTAGTCTTATGACAGCCAATCCTCACGTATTGGGAGGGCATCATGCCTCGTTTGACAACGTTTGTTTTAGGGTTCATCACCGCAATTTTGTGCGGTTCGATTCTTGCCGCCAACACTCAGCCAACGATCCAGTCTTTCAATAAGATGCCGCTGGCCTTCACCAAGAACATGGGGCAGTGGGACGACCGCGTCTTATTCCGCGCCAATGCCGGTGGCGCCACGATGTGGTTCACCAAAGAAGGCGTGACATACCAATTCACCCGACGAATTGACGCGCGTAGTGGCGCGGTCTCCGCGCCGGGCGTAGGTCAAAACCGCTTCGGTTTTGACAGTTCCGGCATTGGTCCAGCCGACCGCTTCAACAACGAGAAAGATTCGATTGAACAGTTGGTCCTCACCGCCAAATTCGTCGGCGCGAATGCGAATCCCGAAGTTGTCGGCGAAGGGCAAATGGAATACAAATGCAATTACTTCATTGGCAATGATCCGACCAAATGGCATACTGATGTCCCCAACTACGAAGCCATCACGTTAAAAGACATTTATCCCGGCATTGACTTGAAGTACTCCGGCGACGGCACTGGTCAGGCGGCGTACGAGTTTATGGTTGCGCCGGGCGCGGATATGGCTCGGATCAAAGTTGAATACGAAAGCGCAGAAAAGACTTCGCTTGACTCCGACGGCAGACTGACCCTGAAAACCAAATGGGGCGACATGGTTGCAGCGATAAAGTCACCCGCGAATGGTGTTCTGTCGGGTACGGGCAGCTTCTCGCAATTATCAGATAAGACAATCGGATTCAAAGCCGAAGACTCGAGTCGACAGGCGGTGGGTACGCTCTCAGTTGGGTTGGTTTATAGCACCTGCCTCGGCGGGGAAAACTGGTACGAATATGGATACGGTATCGCAGTCGATGGTGGCGGCAATGCCTATGTGACGGGCCTTACTGCTTCTTCCGACTTCCCGACTCAGAATCCCTATCAGTCGACGTATCAAGGCGGCGGAATGTATGGCGGGGACGTTTTTGTGACCAAGCTCTCCAGTTCCGGCAACAGCTTGATTTACAGCACTTACCTTGGCGGGGCAGACGACGATTGTGGAGAGGGCATCGCGGTGGATGGTAACGGCAATGTTTATGTGACGGGCTGGACTGTTTCTTCCAACTTCCCGACTTGAATCCCTATCAGACGTATCAGGGGCAAACTTACAACAGTGACGCTTTTGTTACGAAGCTCTCTAATTCTGGCAACAGTCTGATTTACAGCACCTACCTCGGCGGGGGAAAGAGCGATTATGGATACGGCATCGCGGTCAATGGCAGTGGCAATGCCTTTGTGACGGGCTTAACTGAGTCCTCCAATTTCCCGACTTTGAATTCCTATCAAACTGATCAACGAGACCTGGATGCTTTTGTGGCTCAGCTCGCCAGTTCCGGCAGCAGCTTGATCTACAGCACTTACCTTGGCGGGGAAGGCGACGATGAAGGAAACGGCATCGCGGTTGATGGCAGCGGCAATGCCTATGTAACGGGCACCACCGGTTCTTCCGACTTCCCGACTTCAAATCCCTATCAAACGTATCAAGGCTGGCAAGACGCTTTTGTAACTAAGCTCTCGAGTTCCGGCGACAGCCTGATCTATAGCACCTACCTCGGCGGGGGGAACAACGATAACGATATAGCATCCGGCATCGCGGTGGACGGCAGCGGCAATGTCTATGTGACGGGCTGGACTTTTTCTTCCAATTTCCCGACTTTGAATCTCTATCAGACGTATCAAGGCGGCGGCGATACTTTTGTGACCAAGCTTTCCAGTTCCGGCAACAGCCTGATCTACAGCACTTACCTCGGCGGTACCAACCTGGATGCGGGACTTTGCATCGCGGTGGGTGGTAGCGGCAATGCCTATGTGACGGGCTATACTGAGTCCTCCAATTTCCCGACTTTGAATCCCTATCAAACTGATCAAGGAGGACTGGATGTTTTTGTGGCTAAGCTCTCCAGTTCCGGCAGCAGCTTGATTTACAGCACCTACCTGGGCGGGGGAAACGTCGATTATGGGCAAGGCATCGCGGTTGATGGCAGCGGGAATGCCTATGTAACGGGCTATACTGGGTCCTCCAATTTCCCGACTTTGAACCCCTATCAGGCGTATATGGGCGACGATGCTATTGTGACCAAGCTGAGAGGTTGTGCGGCTGATGCGGATTGCGATGGCATTGCCGATGGATTGGACAACTGCCCGAGTGAGCCAAATCCAAGTCAGCAAGACTTCGACGGCGATGGCATTGGCAACGCCTGCGACAATTGTCCTGCGGTCAACAACCCGAGTCAGACAGATGGCGATGCCGACGGAGTTGGTGAGGTCTGCGACAACTGCCCGAACATCGCGAATTCAAGCCAACAAGATGGTGACTCCGATGGTATTGGCGACGCTTGTGACAACTGCCCTTTGGACTCGCTAAACGATGTCGATGGTGACGGAATCTGCGGCAATATCGACAACTGCCCGAACATCGCTAATCCAAGCCAACAAGATGCTGACAGTGATGGCATTGGTGACGCTTGTGATAACTGCCCAAACGTTCCCAATCCGAGCCAGGCAGACGGTGATGGCGACGGAATCGGAGATAGTTGCGACGTCTGCACAGACACTGACGTCGACGGTTTCGGCAACCCTGGCTTCCCGAGAAACACTTGTGCCCTCGACAACTGCCCCACGGTTCCGAACCCAAGCCAGCTTGATACCGACCATGATGGTCTTGGAGATGCTTGTGATAACTGTCCAACGGTTGCCAACCTCGATCAGATCGACACAGATCATGATAGCATCGGAGACGTTTGCGATCTCTGCACTGATACCGATGGTGATGGTTACGGGAATCCGAGATTTCCCGTGAATACCTGTCCGGTCGACAACTGCCCGACGATTGTCAATCCCGGGCAGGATGATTCAGACAGCGATGGTATCGGCGATGCTTGTGATTTTATCTGCGGCGACGCCAACGGCGATGGCATAGTCGATATCTCGGATGTAGTGTACTTGATTGCCTACATCTTTTCCGGCGGTTCAGCGCCTAGTCCAGTCTTGGCCGGTGACGCCAATTGCGATAGCATGGTTGACATCTCGGATGTGGTGTATTTGATTGCCTACATCTTCTCCGGCGGACTACGGCCGTGTGCAGCGTGCAAGTAGGGTCTATAGAGACACAACCCCAGCAACGGGACTGTTGAAAAAGCCCTGAGCGTGTCATTCTGAGGAGCGCGAAGCGCGACGAAGAATCTCCAAGTTGTTGCAGGACAAGTGCGCCAGATTCTTCGCTCCGCTCAGAATGACAACCACCGAGGTTTTTCAACACTCCCCAAGCTGTGGGGTACCGAATAGCAGCTTGACGCGGCGCACGGGGAGAGGCTGTCTCATAAGTTACGCCGTGGGCATACCAGCCAAACATGACGTGCAATGTCTAGGGGTCGCCCTTGCGGCAGCCCGCATGAACATTTGGTGAAACAACAGGTCGGCGGGTGCACTGCCGTGCGCCCCTACGACAAATCGTTCGTCCGGCCGCTGACATCCAACTTGTGGGACAACTTCGGGACGTACGCCGCGCAGGAACATGGCCGCTGATCGCTAATGCGATTACGAAGAGTCTTTAGTTGCACGATAGCGCAGCATCCTACACCCTCACCCCGACCCCTCTCCCTTGAAGGGAGAGGGGACAAGGAAGAGGGAAGTGAGCTTGTGGGACAGCCTCAGGACGTATGCCGGGCACGAAGGAGTACGTCAATGCGCTCTTTCAACAACACCCGAAGCATCGAAAGAATCGTCTATGGCTTAGTTGCTTATGTCTTAAACCAGCATCAGGATGTACCCGAATGCCAATTTACACATAACGCTTGACAGGATCCACGCCTCACCGTTGGGATTTCGCACTTGACAGTCGTTGGCGCACGGCGTAGCTTTCGGCGCGTTGTCGCGATCAAACTTCGACCGGAGAGTTTTTTCTCCGGAGGATACCTTGCTTCATGGCTGAGACATTCGCCGACGAAACCCTGGCCCTAAATGCGGCGGAGTACATTCGCGATGCTTTTGACGGCTACCTCGCTGAATTCCGTGACATTACCCGACGCGCGCGCACCCGCTTCGAACAGAAAGACTGGCAAGCCATCCAATCCGACGCGCGCGAACGACTCGACCTTTATGAACAGGTATTAGCTGAGGTCGAGAGTCGACTGACGCCGTTGCTGGAGAATCGGCTGAGGGACAAGCCGCTGTGGATGGAGATCAAGCAGCAGTTTCCACAACTCTTTGCCAATCGACACGACTTCGATCTGGCCGAGACATTTTTCAACTCCGTGACGCGAAAGATATTCTATACAGTAGGCGTCGACCGCGAGGTTGAATACTTCCATCTGGAAAACAGAAGACAACATCCCCCTGAAGAAACACCGATCTTCCAGCGCTATTCGCGTGAAAGTGATACTGCCACGCTGATCCGCGCGATACTTGCCGACCGTCCTTGTGGCGTGAGTTTCGAGAACCTCGATCGCGATGCGGCGCTGGTGGCGCAAGAGATTGATCTTTATCTCTGGCCGCTAGTAGGTTACCGCGACTACGACGCCATCGATGTGATTCGCCCGCTATTCTACCGCAACAAAGTTGCTTACATTATCGGCAGAATCGTCGCCGACTCACACTACGTGCCGCTGGTCATGCCGCTTTATCATGGCGATCAGGGAATCTACGTTGACACGGTTTTGCTTCAGGAAGCCGAAGCCAGCCGGGTTTTCAGCTTCGCCTATTCATATTTTCAAGTGCTCGTTGATCGCCATGACACCCTGATCAGCTTCCTCAAATCGATCATGCCGGAAAAGCGTGTCGCGGAGTTGTACACTTCCATCGGCTACAACAGGCACGGCAAGACCGAGTACTACCGCAATCTGCATCGCTTTGTTCACCTATCCAAAGAGCAATTTGTGATCGCGCCGGGTAGGGAAGGGGCGGTGATGATTGTCTTCACGATGCCCGACTACGACCATGTCCTCAAGGTTATCAAAGACACGCCTTGTTTTCTGCGGACACCGGATGAGACTCCGAAAACGATCGGCAAGGCTGAAGTTAAGCATCGCTACAATATGGTTTGTCACCGTGATCGTGTAGGGCGGATGGTTGACACACAGGAGTTCGAAAACCTGCTCTTCAAGCGCAAACGCTTCTCGGAGGAATTGCTGGAGGAATTCCGCGTGGCGGCCAACGACGCTGTCAATGTGCTCGATGAAAACGTAGTTATTCACCACCTTTACGTACAGCGACGTGTCACGCCGCTCTTAATGTACCTGCAACAGGAAAAGGACCCCGAGCAAGTCAGAAGTGTGCTGATCGACTTCGGCTATTTTCTCAAAGACGTTGCTGCCGCCGGAATCTTTCCGAGTGATCTTTTCAATATCTGGAATTACGGCGTCACCCGTCGCGGAAGAGTAGTGTTGTATGATTACGATGATGTCATGCCTCTGGAGCGTATCAATTTCCGAATCAAGCCGCAGCCGCAGAATGAATTCGAGGAGATGGAACCGGAATCCGATTGGATCGTCGCCATGCCCGATGACTATTTCCTCGATGAGATGGAACACTATTCCGGTCTGCCGCCGGCTTTACGCGCCGCGTTCAAATCCGTCCACGGTGACTTGTATACTCTCGATTTCTGGAGCGACATGCAGCGCCGCATCAAGGAAGGGGAAATTGTCGATATCACGCCGTATGATCGGACAAAGAGCTTTCGGTATCTCGCTCGTCAGTAGATGGCTCGCTGTAGTCGCCCCTTTCCCGTTGCATCCAGCCCCGCCATCTTGTATCCTCAGCAAAACAACCTCGTGGAAGGAGTGCCGATGCCCAGCGAATTCAACGAAATCAGCGTTTACGACATACAAGACAACCCGTTCAAACTGATCGCCGATGACTGGATGCTGGTCACTGCCGGTAATCTGCAGAAATTCAATACAATGACCGCCGCTTGGGGAACGCTCGGCGAACTCTGGGAGAAGAAGGTCGCGTTCTGCTTCGTCAGACCGACACGTCATACTTACGGATTCATGGAGAATACTGATATTTTCACCCTGTCTTTCTTTGACGAAAAATACCGCGAAATTCTCGAGTATTGCGGTCATCATTCGGGTCGTAAGGTCGACAAAATCGCCAAGACCGGTTTGACGCCGCTTGAATGGGAAGGAAAGGCTGTTTACTTCCAACAGGCGCGATTAGTGTTGATCTGCAAGAAGGTGTATATGCAGGATCTGGATCCGGCGCTTTTCCTCGATCCCGTCATCCATGACGCCTATCCGAAAAAGGACTACCACCGGATGTACGTCGGCGAGATCATCCGCTGTCTCGCTAAGTCATAGACCGCCAGTTTCTTTACGCCAGACGAACGTTTCATGGTGGCTCGGAGCGAAAAGGCACGGGAAACCAGCAGCGCGTGAAATCTACGCTGGCAAGTCGGTGGCAAATGCGCTTTTGGGGAGGCTAGGAGCGTTTTTTCGTAGGATTTTTGCCCCTTTTTCGTATATTATTGATTGATATACTGCAACTATGTCATCGAGTGGGATGGCAATTGAGAATAGTCTGTCCCATCACGATGTCATCGTGAGTTGTTTCATCACACGAGTACTGAAGGTAGCTTTGAGAAAGCTCGTCATTATCCCCCTGACGCTGCTGTTTGTGGTTAGCTCAGGTAATACGCTACTTGCCGGTCGGTCGATCAAACTGAGCGATGTTGCCAACGGAATTACGCTTCTCGAACGTGATCAGAGCGGGCTTACTCTGAAGGTTTCCATTGGCTCCCTTAGCGTCGACGCGGTGAACACAAAAGCCGGAACCTTCACCCTGCTAGCGGGTCAAGGCTTCGACCATTCCTCCAGAATCGGCGAACCGAGTCTCCCCGTCGTCAACCAGCTCTTGGCCATTCCGCTTGGTTGCGATCTCTCGGCTGAGGTCATCTCCGGCGAAGTGGAAGAGTTTTCGCTGACTGACTTTGGCGCAGGGAATCGTCTCTTGCCGGTGCAGCCTTCACTTTCCAAATCGCAGAATCCGGTTGACGTTCCGTTTGAGTTCAGACAGGATGTCTATGACCGCAGCGGCTACTATCAGCTTCCGACCGCATCGACCGAAGTCGTCGGCGTTATGCGTGGCGTTCGGGTTGGCAGGATTTCCGTAGCGCCGGTGCAGTACAGCGCCGCCCAAAACCGGATCAGGGTACATAAGGAAATGACCATCCGGGTCACCTTTGACAACGCGGATTGGGATGCCACTTCAAGCTTATATTCAGAATCATATTCGCCAGCTTTCGAGCCGGCTTATGAGATGCTGATGAACTCCGATGCCGGCACCTTCGAGCTTCGTGACGACCTTACTCGCTACCCGATGACGATGGTTATTGTGTCTGTCCGCATGTTTGAGGCGCAGTTGCAGCCCTTCATCGCTTGGAAGATCAAGAAGGGTTTCAAGGTGATCGTGGGTTACACGGACGTTGTCGGTTCGACGACCGTCGCCATCAAAACCTATCTACAGGGGCTTTACGATACTGAGAGTCCGAAACCGTCGTTCGTTCTCTTCGTCGGCGATACGCCGCAGATTCCGGCTTGGGCAGGCACCACCGGCTCACGCATCACTGACCTTCGCTATTGCGAATACACCGGTGACAATCTGCCGGAGGCCTACTACGGCCGTTTCTCGGCGCAAACGGCCGAGGAGTTACAGCCGCAGATCGACAAGACGCTTGAATACGAGCAGTATACCATGCCGGATCCGAGCTATTTGGGGCACAGTATCCTGATAGCGGGTGTTGACGAGTTTTACGCGCCGACCTACGGTAATGGCGAAATCAACTATGCTACAAACCTATATTTTAACATCGCTCATGGCATTACACCTCATGTCTGGCTTTATCCGGCTTCCGCGGGTTCCGGCGTTTCTGCGGCCATCATTGCACAAGTGAATCAGGGCAGCGGCTTCAGCAGCTACACCGCACACGCCGCCCATGAAGGCTGGGCTTCTCCTTCCTTCACTGTTACCGATATCAACGGTCTCACGAACGCCCACAAATATGGGATAGCTGTTGGCAACTGCTGCGTCACTAACACCTATGGCGAAAGCACACCTTGCTTTGGTGAGGCTTGGATGCAAAAGGCCAACGGCGGTGGTATCGGTTACATTGGCGCCTCCGACAACTCTTACTGGGACGAAGACTACTGGTGGGGAGTCGGTGGTGGTAAGGTGATCGTTGCGGCTGGCCCAGAGTACGACGCTTCCAAGATTGGCGCTTATGATGGAATGTTCCACGACCGTAGCGAACCGGCCAACCAGCGATACGTGACGAATTTTGCCATGAATATGTGCGGGTTGCTGGCGGTTGAGCAATCATCCAGTCTCCTTAAAGCCGAATACTGGGAAATGTACTGCTTAATGGGCGATCCCTCGGTCAGTAGCTATCTGCGTGTACCGCTTGCCAACAACGTGTCGCACTCGCCATCGATGCTGATGACTTCCACGGCTTTCACGGTGTCGGCTGATCCCGGCTCTTATGTCGCCCTTTCTTCGGGTGGCGTGCTTCACGGCGCCGGTCTGGTTTCGTCGGGTGGCACTCTTGATCTCCCGGTGAGCGCTTTGGGCGCTCCTTGCGCGGCAGATTTGGTGATCACCGGACAGAACAAGGTTCCATACAAGACGACGATTCAGGTCATTGCACCGACTCTGGCTGGTGATGCGGACAACAGCGGTGCGATCGATATTTCTGACGTCGTCTACCTTATCGCTTACATCTTCTCGGGTGGTTCGGCTCCGGTTCCGTTGGAAGCGGGAGATGCCAACTGTGACGGTGCCTGTGACGTCTCGGACGTGGTCAATTTGGTTGCCTTTATCTTCCAGGGCGGTTCCGCTCCGTGTTCACGATAGCAGCGACGTGAGCCAAATCAGACCATCAGGAGATTGAAGCGGAAAAACATCAACCGAAATGCCGCGGCGCAATAGCTATCAGGAGGGCTTCATCTGTACAATGCTCAGAATTTTGGCCAGTTCTGGTACAAGGTGTTGCTGTAGCCGCAGCACCCGGACTTGGCTATAGCTGAATTTCGATTGGTGGACAGACATAGAATGCAGAAAACAAACGAGGTCCGGTTACGACTTAGACACCACCGGACCTCTTGAAAACTCCTGGAAGCCGCCATCAGCCGTTACAAAATCTTGCTGCTTCGCCAAACCTCAAAGAGTATTTTCGAAGCATGCCTCAAGGCCACGACGAACCACCAGAGTTCCCCCGTTGTCTTTGCCACCCTGATTCATCCTGCCAACAACCCTCTCAAGGGAGTTGTCAGATTCAGCAAGACGTTTACACTTTTCGGGTTGTGCAGGATCACCCACCGGCAGCGGCTGATCTCAACATCAATAACTCTCTTCCTATAGAATTCTCCGATTCATCTTAGCTTCTCGTCAATTCTTCGCCATCATTCCCAAAACAAATCCAATACCCGATTAGCCCCACGTGTAAACACAATTTCAAAATAGTAAGAATAGAGATCTTAGTCAATAGGCTGCAATACGATTAAAATGCTTATGTATTGCGTATGCGGAGTACGTATTCAGTGTTTCTGAGTGATCGAACGCAAGAATGTTGTCAGATTGGTGTCTCGGCTGCCGACACAGAGCTTGTCTCTGATCTTCTGACGGAACTTCTCCACTGTCCGAACCGAGATGCCGAGCGCAAGCCCGATCTCTTTGGATTGGAGTCCGTTTCTGATCATATTGCAGATTTCGGTCTCGCGAGGTGTGAGTTGCACAAACCTCGACTCGATGTCACGTAGGAATGGTGAGGAAACGTCCGACATAAGCGATTCAAGCAAATCCAAGTCAATTCGGTCGCTCTCGCGGGATTTCTCTTTGAGTTTGGCCAGAATCGGCAGAATAAGCTTGTCTATGTTGGACTGCATATTTTGTTTGACTTGGTTAACTTCATCCTTGATCTGGCCCAGAACCTCCTTGAGGGCAATGTTTTTGTCAAGCAACGCGTGACGTTCCTGCGCCAGCAGTTCGTTGGTCGAATGGAGCTCTTCTTCCATTTGTTTACGCTCAGAAATGTCCTGCGCCTGTATCAGCAGAAGGTCAGGGGGGATGAAGGCGGCGAATACGGACACATACAACCGCACATCGGAATTCCACATCTGATGGCAGTAATCAAGGGCAACCGCGGTCTGTTTGTGAAAACATTCGTAGAGACTCTCGAGAAACTCGGGTTCCTGCGCAAGGAGGTGCTTTGCTGTACTGCCCACGAGCTTTGGCATTCGGGGGAAAAAGGCCACGTCCGTCGCCTTATTATAGTCGACCAACTCCAAGTCGCCGTCCTTCCACTGAAACAGAACCATGGGCAGAGGACTTCCATTGTAAATTGCACGGAATCTTTCCTCGCTCATCCTCAGGGCTTCTTCATCGCGCTTTCGCTGGGTGATGTCTTCGGTCACTACCAGCACCAAATCAGGTGGCACAAAAGTATATCGAACTGCCAATTCCAGCGTTTTTCCCGTGGACAGGTAAGCGTATTTCATCTCGCGATTGATGGTCGCCCCATTTTCGTAACACATGCGGATGTCCTGAATGCAGTCAGATCGGTTCTCGAAAAGCTTGTTCGCAGTGAACCCGAGGTAACTTCGGATTTCATCGTCAGTGATTTTACATGCTGCTTCGTTATAATCAATCAACACGAAATCGGCGCCATTCCATTGCCAGGTGTAGGTCGGCAGAGGACTTCCTCTGTAGAGCGCTCGGAATCGTTCCTCGCTCAGTCTCACGGCAACTTCATTTCGTTTGCGCTCGGTAATGTCGATTAGAATGCCCCGATAGCCGACCACTTCTCCATTGCGGCAAATCCGCGTTGTGTATGCCAGCGCCGGAAACTGTGTTCCGTCACTGCGAATTGCCGTGTATTCGTTACCCTTTGACTGCTCCCCCTTGCCGAGACTAATCATGTTTCGCCAGGCTCTTTCGTGATCATCCGGGTGCAGGGCTTCGAGGAGGTCAACGCCCTTTTCCAGGGCTTCCGCCGTATAGCCAAACAACTCGAGACCGCCTCTGTTGACGAAAGTAAACTTGCCGTCTATGCCAAACTCGAATACCGTTTGCGGCAAGAAATCGGCCAACTCCTTGAAACGCCCTTCACTTTCGCGCAGCTTCTCTTCCGCAGCTTTGCTCTCGGTTATGTCATATTGGACACCTTGAAGACAGAGTGGCCTGCCCGACTCGTCACGCAGAATGATGGCATGATCACGAAACCAGACAATGCTGCCGTTGCGATGGATCATGCGATATTCACTCAAGAAAGGTTCGCCGGTGCGATGACAGTGCTGCACCTCTGCGAGCACGCGATCGCGGTCGTCCGGATGAAGTTGATTTTCCCAGATATCCGGATTGGCGGCATAGTCGCCGGGCGTGAAGCCCAGTAAGCTTCCGGCCTGCGGACTGATGTATGTCGTGGTGCTGGTGCCGTCAAGCGCCGCAGTGTAAGTAAGTGCCGGTATACTCTCGATCAGATTTCGAAAACGGAATTCGGTCTCCTTCAATTGCTGACCCACCTGCTTGGCTTCGGTAATATCATATCCGATTGCGATGGCCGTGATTTCGCCGGTGTCGGGATGCACAAAAGATGAATTCGACCAGAGGATGATTCGCTCCTCCCCCGATTTGGTAAGAATTGGTTCTTCCCTGCGATCTGCCGGATGCTGATATACCCAGGCACCAAAATCCTCAAGCCCGTCGTGGCGGTATCGCCCTGGCATGAAAATGTCCGGCCAACGCTTCCCCAGCACTTCCTCGCTGCTGTAGCCGGTTACCCTCTCGCATTCTTTATTGAAGAGGAGTATCCGAGCATCTTTGTCGAGACAAAAGATCAGGCTATTGGCGGTCTGCAGAATCAGATGGGTGAAATCCCTCTCGCGGGCAAGCTTCTGAGCCGCGAGCTTGCTCTCAGTGATGTCGGTTGAGATCATGAACGCCGATTTCGCCCTGCCTTTATGTCCATCGACGGGGTGAATGCTGGTAATATGCCAGCGAGCCTGTCCCTGAAGCTCGGTGAGATTCTCAATTGTTTCCCCTTTGCCGCTATCTATGACTCGCTGCACGGCGGCAAGGTGTCTGACGGCTTTGTCCGGCGGGAAAAGGTCATGTACGTTTCTGCCGACGAAATCCCTGGGCTCGCCCCCCAACATCCCGCCAGCCACAGAGTTCATGAACACGAGGGTACCATCGTACTCCATCGAAAAGATCGCGTTCTGGGCGTTTTCTACCAGAGTGCGATAGCGTTCTTCGCTGTCTCTGAGCGCTTCCTCGGCATCTTTGCGTGCTGTTATATCCGTCAGCGCCACCTGCTCAGCATCGCGACCGTTGAAGGTCACTGGTATCGACGTGATCTCGACCCAACGCGTGCCTTTGGTTGCATTGGGGATCTTGATCTCATAGGTCGATCCGATCCACTCGCGATGCTTTTCGCTTAACAATTCCCGAAAATCGGGATCAACATGGCGGCAAATGACATCTTCCAACTGGGCACCAACCAACACCTCAACCGGCGCTCCGAGTAGTTGTGCCGCTTTCTGATTGGCGAAGACGATCCTGCGGTCCTGCATGATGAGGATTCCTTGCGGCGAAGCCTCGGCTACCGGCCGGAACCGTTCCTCACTCTGTCGGAGCATTGCCTCTATTAGCTGCCGTTCCTTGAGGCTGCGCTCGCAAGGCAGTTCCTCCATAGACAGACGAGAAGACCTCCCGTCACTGCCGGCAGGAAGTCGGCCATCAGCGGTTCGCGCCATTGTACGACGAAAGGCCACAGCAACCGTTCGCAACGGTTTCCCCGATTCGTGCAGAGGTACCAGTTTGATCTCTATTGCGCCGCCGTTGCCACACTCGGCGGCTGGCACGCGGATGAATTCAATACCGCCGGTTTCGAAAGCTATTCCGAGTTTGTCTATGAGAATTTGGCGCGCTTCAGAAGGAACTCGGTCGAAGATCTTGTGTCCAACAAGCGTGTCGGGTGTCAGACTACCTTCACACTGCCCGGCGAACTCGATAAGGCCTTCGCGGTTTACCAAGGCGACGTACCCGGCGAGGGTATCCGTGAGATCAGCGGAGGTCGATTGATTTGCAGATTCGTTATCAGATAGCCCCAAAGGCATACTCCCAGAGCAGATCTCTATGGCCATTCATTGAAGTAAGCTAGTCGAAAACAAGGTTCATCACCCTCAATATCACTGCCAAGATAGTCTCGGCACGCCACTTTGTCAAGGGGCAATTGCGTATGGTTAGTACGTATTCGTCCTGCGGCACTCGCGCAATTGCTCGCTTGGATTTGACTATCAAAGGCGTATATTTATGAGTTATGATCCCGCTACGAGATGATATTCCGACCCGAAGCTTCCCAGTCGTCACAGCCAGTTTGATTGCTGTCAATGTGGCGGTCTATATCTATCAGTTGACACTCAATGAGTACCAGTATGGCGCCATGATCTTCAAGTGGGGCTATACGCCGGTCGAATACACGCATTTCGTGCAGGTTTATCCCCAATTGGCAGTGCCGTATGGTCTTACGGCTCTTACAAGCATGTTCGTGCACGGTGGATTTATGCATCTCGCGGGCAACATGCTTTATCTTTGGATATTCGGGAACAACATCGAGGATTATCTCGGCAAGATCAAATTCGTCATCTTCTATCTGGTCTCAGGTATGGCGGCGGTGGCACTTTTTACCGTCACCTCTCCCACGTCGGAAGTTCCGCTGGTAGGCGCCTCGGGCGCTATAGCCGGTGTTTTGGGGGCTTACGTGGCGCTATATCCGCGCGCTCGGATACTCGCGCTCGTGTTTCTTGGTTTCTTCATCCAGACCGTGCGAGTGCCGGCGGCGATTCTGCTTGGTTTCTGGTTTGTTTTGCAGTTGCTTTACGGTCTGCCTTCTTTGATGGCGGGAGCGCAAGGTGGTGGGGTTGCCTGGTTCGCCCATGTCGGCGGATTTGTGTTCGGGTATGGGTTCTTCAAACTAACTCGCAAAAGATCTGAATGGGGGATCTACCGGTGAAGAAGACGGCTGATTTTGTGCATCTGCATAACCACACGCAATACTCGCTTCTGGATGGTGCCTGTCGCATAGACGATTTCGTGAAGCTCGCCGTAGAACTGCACTTCCCGGCGCTGGCGATCACCGATCATGGCAACATGTTTGGGGCGGTTGAGTTCTACAAAAGAGCCCGTGACGCCGGTGTCAAGCCGATTGTTGGGTCAGAGGTTTACGTCGCTCCCAAAGCGCGCACGCACAAGGAACCAGTGGCCGGTTTTCCGGATGGTGGCATGCATCTGGTGCTCTTGGTTAGGAACAACGAAGGCTACAAGAACCTGATCCTGCTTTCGACGGCCGGTTTTCTGGAAGGGTTCTATCATCGCCCGCGTATCGACAAGGATCTACTCAAGGTACATGCCTCCGGTCTGATCTGTACATCCGCCTGTTTGCACGGTGAAGTAGCCATGTATCTGCGCAATGGCAATGAAGCGGAGGCCAAGCGCGCGGCGTTTCAGTACGCCGACATGTTCGGCAGGGAAAACTACTACCTCGAAATTCAGGATCATGGCATAGCGGAAGAAGACAAAGTCCGACCGAAGATGATTAAGCTGGCAAGAGAATCGGGACTTAATCTCGTCACCACCAATGACTGCCACTACTTGCGCAAAGAACATTCCGAGGCGCACGATGCGCTTTTGTGTATTCAGACCGGCAAGCAGGTGGCCGACACCGATCGAATGAGGTATTCAACGGATCAGCTCTATGTCAAGAGTGCTGCCGAGATGAAGGAGCTATTCAGTTCGACCCCGGATGCCATCGAAAACACTTTGCGTATTGCCGAGCAGTGCAATCTGGAAATCCAGTTGGGCAAGCATCATCTACCGGCGTTTCCGCTCCCCGCCGGATACAACAGCCTTGATGATTACTTGACTTACATGGCGGAGAAGGGGTTGGCACACCGCTATTCCAAGGTCACCAGCGGCGTGCAACAGCGGCTGGACTATGAGTTGAAGGTCATAAAGCAAATGGGTTATGCGGGTTATTTCCTAATCGTTGCCGATTTCACCGCCGAGGCTCGCAGAATCGGCGTGTCCGTAGGTCCGGGTCGCGGCTCTGCCGCCGGTTCAATCGTTTCCTACGTACTTGGCATCACCGACATTGATCCGATCAAGTATGATCTGCTTTTCGAGCGGTTTTTGAATCCCGAGCGCGTCAGCCTCCCCGATATCGATATCGATTTCTCCGATCGCGGTCGTGATCGGATTATCCAGTATGTCATCCAGAAGTATGGGCAGGACAACGTCGGCCAGATCATCACTTTCGGAACGATGGCGGCCCGCGCGGTAGTGCGGGATGTTGGCAGAGTCCTGGGGGTTCCGTACAGTGAAGTTGACCGTATTGCCAAGCTGATCCCGTTCGCGGTAGACATGACTATTGAGAAGGCGCTCAAGTTGGAGCCGCAGTTGAACCAACTTGCCGAGTCGGATCAACGCATCGCCAAACTTCTGGAGATTTCGAAAGTGCTTGAGGGACTGACGCGCCATGCCTCAACGCATGCCGCCGGCGTCGTGATTGCCCCCTCCAAGTTGACCGACTACGTGCCGCTTTATGTCGGGTCGAAGGGTGAAGTCACGACCCAGTATGACATGAAGGTGGTGGAAGCCATTGGTCTGCTTAAGATGGATTTCCTTGGACTGAGAACCTTGACGGTGATCGATGATGCCCTCGCCATGATCGCCCAGCGACACAAATTCAATCTGGAGATCGACAAGATTCCTTTGGACGACAAAGGGGTTTATGAGTTGCTCAGCGCCGGAAATACCATCGGTATCTTCCAGTTCGAATCGACAGGTATGAGAGAGTATCTGAGGAAACTTCGCCCCGAAAACCTCACCGATCTGGCAGCGATGAACGCGCTTTACCGACCGGGACCGCTTAAGGGGGGTGTGGTCGATCTCTATATCGACCGCAAGCATGGTGTCGAGAAGGTCGCCTACGAGCATCCGATGCTGGAGTCAATTCTGAGAGAGACCTACGGAGTTATCGCTTTTCAGGAACAAGCGATCAAGATTGCCTCGGAGATGGGTGGGTATACGCTTGGCAAGGCCGATATCTTGCGCAAGGCGATGGGGAAAAAGGACGCCGAGCTGATGCGAGCTCAGAAGGAAGAGTTCGTACAGGGGTGTCAGAAGAACAAGATCGACAAGAAAACAGCGGAATTGGTTTTCGACTTAATCGAGAAATTCGCCGGTTATGGTTTTAACAAGTCACATTCGGTCGGCTATGCGCTACTGGCTTACGAGACAGCCTATCTAAAGACACACTACCCGCAGGAGTTCATGGCTGCGAGCATGACCTCCGAGATGGGTTCTACCGACCGCATGATCATCCTCAAGGAAGAGTGTCGGCGAATGGGCATCGAGGTGCTGCTCCCCGATATCAACGAATCAGAATTGGTGTTTAGTGTCGTTGGCGACAAGATTCGTTTCGGATTGGCGGCGGTAAAGAACGTGGGGCACGGCGCCGTTGAGGCAATTCTGAAAGCGCGCGAAGAAGGGGAGCGGTTTGAATCGATCTTCGATTTTTGTTCCCGAGTCGATCTCGGCTCAGTCAACCGTCGGACGATTGAGTCGTTGGTCATGGCGGGGGCATTTGATTCGGTTCGCGGGTATCGCTCGCAACTTCTCGGTTCGGTGGAGGCGGCACTCAGCTTCGGACAGTCGATCCAACGCAAAGAAGGCATAGCCCAGTCGGATCTCTTCGGCTCCGGTCTTACAGACCAAACGATTCAGGAGCCGCTGCTGCCCAATGTTGATGAGTGGAACGCCGCCACGATCTTGCAGAACGAGAAAGAAGCGCTCGGGTTTTATGTCAGTGGCCATCCATTGGAACGTTTTCGTTTGGAGTTGGCGGCTTTTGCCACGACGAATTCCGAAGCGATCGGTGACCGAGTTGACGGAAGCGATGTCAGTCTCGGCGGCATCGTGCAATCCCTCAAGGTCAGTTACGACAAACAGGGGCGGCAAATGGCCTTCGTGACGCTGGAGGATTTCTTTGGTGTGGTGGAGGCGGTCGTATTTGCCGATCTCTTTGAACGAAGCCGGCAGATAATCCGCACCGATGCTGTGCTTCTGGTGCGCGGGAGAGTCTCGACGCGCGAAAACGAGAAGCCGAAGCTGGTGGCGTCTGAAATCGCGCAGTTGGAAGGGTTGTTTGACCAGAAAGCGGCAGTGATGGAAGTATTCATTAATGGTGGCGCCTCAGCCAAGCTGTTTGAGGATATCGAGTTGCTGCTCAGGCGCTTTCCGGGACCGGTCGGAGTGCAACTTGCTATTGTGTCGAGCAACCAGTTGTTTCATCTTATGCCCAAGAACTTGCGGGTTCGCCCGGAAGGCAAGCTCTTTGAGCAACTATCACAATTGGTTGGAAAGGAAAACATCAATTTCAAGCCAGTGACCTGATATCGGGAACCCACTGCGCGTTCAGGGGTTAAAACAACTGAAGCGGGTGGGAAAACACTTGCTTGGTCGGTCGAAATTGTTTATAATATACGATTGGACGCAACGACAACCTTGAGTTACTGCTAAACGCTGTATGCACAATCGAAAGCTTCTTCCAATCCTCCTGGCACTCATCCTAGTCGGAACCTTTGGCAAGCCCACGGCTTTCGCCGGCGGGAAAACGAGCGGGGTCAATTGGGTGAAATATGACGTAGCTCTCGAGCAGGCGAAAAAGCACAAGAAACACATCATCATTGACTTTACTGCTACCTGGTGTGGCTGGTGCAAAAAGATGGCGGCCACGACCTATCAGGATACCCAAGTAGTGAACACAATCAATCGGGACTTCGTAGCGGCGATGGTCGATGGCGACTCCTACAACGTGCTCAAGATGAAGGATGGCGACGTCACGGAAAAGGGAGTCACGGTTCAGTATCAAGTAAGTGGATATCCCACGACCTGGTTTCTGGAGCCGGATGGGACCAAGATTGCCCCGGCGCCGGGCTACATCGAAACTCGAGCGATGATGTATATCCTGAATTTCGTGCGAACGAATGCAAATGATAAGATGTCTTTCAAAGAATTCGTGGAAAAGCAAACACTCAAGACGGGATCGAAGTGATGAATCGCGGACTTGGGAAGCTGGTGGCATACGTTCTGTTAGCCACCTTGAGTGCGACGTTTGTCGGTTCTTGCTCTTCCGATAGCAAGGCGGAGTTCAAGAGGCAGGGGACAGCCGGAACTGAGCAGGTGAGCGCGGCCGCAATGGCGCAGATTTCGGGACGTAAGGCCCCCGGTTTTGCGTTGCTTGATGTAGCAGGAAAGTCTGTCAATTTCAGTCAGTATGACGGCAAGGTCGTACTCGTTGACTTCTGGGCGACTTGGTGTCCTCCTTGCCGTCGCTCGATTCCTGATCTGAGCGAGCTGCATGGGAAGTACAATAATCGCGGCTTTGAAGTCGTCGGAATCTCGCTCGACCAGGTCGGCGCCGATAAAGTGGCGCGGTTCGCGGAGCAGATGAAGATTCCTTACACGGTGGTGATGGGGAACGTACAAGTTGCTACCGACTGGAACATCGGATCAGCCATCCCGATCGCTTTTCTGGTTGATCGCAATGGAGAAATCGTCGATCGCTTCGTTGGATATCAGGATAAATCAGTTTTGGAAGAGAAGATTCAGAAATTTCTTTAGTACTTCGCACGATAGCATGTGTAAAACCGGTAACCGGTGTTGAAACAGAACCAAGACTAAAATTACTTTAGAGGAGAAACCACTCATGAAGAAACTCGCCCTCATCGTGATGATCGCAAGCTTTGCTATGGCCATTGCGGTACCCGCATTCGGCTGCGGTGGCGACAAGGCAGCTTCCAAAGACTGCCCGGCGACCTGTGCCGGTAAGGCCTCCTGCGACAAAAAGTGCAAGGATGCCAAGGAATGCGCGGCGAAATGCGAAGCCATGAAGAAGGACGGCAAGAGTTGCCCGTCTCACCCAGGTTGTGTTTGCCCGAAGGGCATGGGCACGGCTACCAAAGCCAGCACCAGCGCTAACGACAACATGACGGTTACTTCAGCGGTTGCTACCTCTAACACCAAGATTTCCGTGAATCTGACAGGCGAAAGCGGCTGCCCGATGGGCAAGAGCGCTGATGCCACGAAAAGCGGTCATACTTGCACTGCGGCTGAGAGAGCCAAATGCGGCGCCGATAAAAAGGAAGGCGCTAGTTCCGCCAAGCTGCCGAACGGCCATCCAGTTCAGACGGTTGCCGAGGCCCTGAAAAGTGAAGGTAGCATGGTTGCTTTTCTGGCAGTCGACAAGATGACTTGTCAGGGTTGCGTCGATCATGTCTCCAAAACACTTGGTAGCATGGACGGCGTTTGCGCTGTTGATGTTAATCTTAGGAAGGCTTCCGCCACCGTCGTCTTTCATGCCGAAAAAGTCAAGACTGATGACATGGTCGCGGCGATCAACAAGGCCGGGTATGTTGCCAAAATGAAGACCGAATGCAGCGACGATATGAAGGCGGTTTTTGGCGACAACTGCTCAGAGAAGTCAAAGAATTGCTGCGCCAACATGTGCAAAGGCAAAGCGGACACCAAGAAGAGCGAGTCCTGATCGATTTCCGATAGCCAAAATACGCGGGCGGTTGAAATGCTTCAATCGCCCTTTTCATTGATATAATAGAGTTGACAGCAGAGTCGTAAGGGCATAACTTCTGCTGATTTGGAGACGATCTGACATTGCGTAGAGTTCTCTGTCTGGCCATCAGCATCGCCGTCGTCATCGGGCCGCACGCCTGGGGTGCAAAATATGCCGGTGAGTCTTTCAAACTCGGCGCCAGTGCACGACCCTTAGGTTTTGGCGGCGCTTATGTCGCACTAGCGTCCGACCCCAGTAGCGTCTACTATAATCCCGCCGGTCTGGCACAGGTCACCAGTACTCAAGTGCTCTTCCTCCATTCCGAGACCTTTGGCTCGCTAATCAATCAGGATTTTGTTGCCTATTCCCACCCAATGAACTTCGGCGAGCGCCCGGGTGCCTTGGGCATTGGCCTCTACCGCCTCGGCGGAGGTGGCATACTTATCACGGGCTGGAATGCCGACAGTTCGCGATTGGTGGTTAAATCAGAAGAGAGCCACTACGATTATCTGCTGCAACTCGGTGGCGGTTACAAAGTCAATAAACGGTGGCGCGCAGGTGGCTCTGCCAAAGTGATCTTGCGTTCTCTGGCGGGCAATAGCGCCTGGGGACTCGGGCTTGACTTGGGTGCACAGTATGATGTCTTTCCCGCCCTGACATTGGGACTGACCGCAGCGGATATCACGTCCAGCTTCATCTCCTATGACAACGGCACCAAGCAATCGATTCTGCCATCGGTCAAGCTGGGTGGAGTGTATTCCTACCTACACCAGTGGTTCACCGCTCGCATTGTCGCCGATGGCGAATTTCTATTTGAAGGCCGCGACAAGACGGCGCAAATGTCGCTGGGTGCAGTATCATTGGACACCCATTGGGGAGGTGAGTTAGCCTACGAAAACCTCGTGTTTTTCCGCGCCGGTTCCGATATCGGGCGTCTGACACTGGGGGTCGGGGTTGGCTTCAACCGCTTCCGTCTTGACGCCGCCTTTATGGATCATAAAGACCTCGATAACACTTATCGCCTTTCTCTCAATATCGCGCTCTAGGAGGAACAACGAATTTATGAGCAATCGAGCTACCGTATGTAGACTTCTCACGCTGTTACCGGTGGCAATGGCACTGCTGGTTTTCGCGTGTGGCGAAAAGCCACGGTTAGTGCAAGAGGGACCGATTACCAGTGAAACGATAGTGGTGACCGTCGACACGGCCAAAATCTCACTGGGAGAAGTACTCAGCGAGTACACTGGTTTGACGACTCCGAGTTCAAGGTTTTCCGCCACGTTAGAGAACGCGCTTAATGAAGTTATTTATCGCAAGTGCGCCTTCCTGGGTGCAGACAAGTTCAAGGATTACGACAGGAAGGAAGTTAACCGGCTGGCGCAGAACCGTGCGCACGACGTCATCATCCAGTACATGTTGCAGGGCTTATTTGCAAAGCGGGTTCAAATATCCGAGTCGTCGATCGACAGCTTTTACCGTGCCAACTTGGCCAGTCTGTCCAAGCCAGAACGTCGACGTGTGACGCACCTATTGGTCTCCGGCAATCCTAAAGCGTGGGAGGCTGATGGGATTGATGTCAGCGGTCTGACGGCCAAACAGCTTGATGCCAAGGCAAAGGTGCAGATTGAGAAATTTTACCAGGAGGTGAAAGCGGGCGCCAACTTGGGTGATTTGGCGGCGAAATACTCCCATGACACCAATTCGAAGCCGAAGCGTGGTGACTCCGGATTGTTCGCTCGCGGACAAATGGTGGATGAGTTTGAAAAGGTTGCATTCCGGTTGCCGAAGGGCGCACTCAGCGTTCCTTTCAAGTCACCCTACGGTTGGCACATTCTCCGAGTCGAGGAAACAGTCGATTCTACAGTCGAGCCGTTGGACTCTGCCCTGCACGCGACGATCGAGCGACAACTAAGATCCAACATCCAGCAGAGCTTGGCTGGTCACTTTGCCGACAGTGTAATGCTTGCGGCCAAGCTGGTCTGGAACGAACCATTGCTTCAGAAGCAGCCCGGCGAATACGACCCGCAAGACTGGATCCTGATCGTCAACGGGACCGATACCATAAGCGCCGGTATTCTCCGCGACCTGGAGCTGTTATATCGCACCGGCGGTCGACGACCACCAGTCACTCCAGACGTACGCAAGGAGATCCTCTTGTCCAAAATGCCGGCATATGCTTTGATGTCAGCGGCGCGGCAATTGGGATATGCTGACAGCGATCCCATGAAGAAGGTAATACGGGACTTCTGCCGGGAAGAGGTCGCAAACCGCATATACCAAAGTCGGACTTCGGTGACCGACAAGCTGCCTACGGACGCTGAAATGAGGCAGTACTATGAGAGGCATAAGGAAGACTACATCTCCGACAAACCCTTGAAGGTGCAGCAGATCATTTTCAAAGACTCATTACAGGCGGCCGATGCAAAACGACAAGCCGAAGCGGGTGCCGATTTTAAGGAACTGGCGCTGAAGTATTCTCCGGGTGAGCCGGATTTCAAGGAAACCGCATTTGACCTGGACTGGATCTCCGAGAAGGAGATGGGTCAAGAGTTCTATGGAACGGCTTGGATTGTCGATATCGGCAAGTACGCCGGACCGGTTCAGACGCGATGGGGTTGGCATGTCATCAAGGTTCTCGGTCACAAGCCGATGAAGACTTTCGAGGTGGCGCGTCTTGATGTGCAGCAGGCGCTTCGACAGAAGCAGATGGGCGACGCCAATGAGCAATGGATCAAGAAAATAACCAGCGGTCACGACATTGTCAGGTACAATGATATCTTGAAACAGGTACAGGTCGATCTGGCAAGCCGCGATCGCTATTTCCAGCTTGCCGACTCGCTGGATCGAGTCAAAGCGGCGACCGACACCGTACGCAGTGGCTCATAACGATATCAGCTACAAGCAGGAGGCGATGCGCAAGGCGACTCACTTTGTCGCCTTGCTCATTCCCCTCTGCTATATAGTCTTTCCCAAACCGTGGGCGATCGGTTCCATGAGTCTGGCGATGGCGGTTGCCATCGCATTTGAAATCATCCGCTTGCGCCAACTCAGACCCTGGGGGTATCTCAAATGGGTTGTCGGGGGGATGATCCGTCCCAAAGAGGAAAATGGAAATTTCACGGGGGCTTTTTACATCATCCTCGGCGGTCTGGCCACGATCATTTTCTTCCCACGTTACATCGCCTTTACCGCCATCACCTTTGAAATCCTTGGAGATGTGGCATCGGCGATGATCGGTCGACGCTATGGAAAACACTTTATACGACGCCCCAAGACTATCGAAGGGGCTCTCGGCTTTCTAGCGGTGGCGCTATTGATTATCCTGGCGGTGCCTAAGGTGCCATATACGGTTGGCATCATCGGAGCGATCGTGGCGACTATCGTCGAAGCGATTTCCATTCACCGGGACGATAACCTCACCGTGCCGTTGATCTCCGGCCTGGTCATGCATCTGCTCGTGATCATGTTTCCAATGCTGCCGTAACCCAATTGCAGGCGGCAATTAGCCTCCCGCCAATTGCGTTTTTTCTTGACGATCATAATCCAGTCGTGCTTCTTTCGGGTGAAGCGATACGTTTGAACGAACGGAAGGCAAAATGAGATATATCGATCTGCGGTCGGACACGGTAACCAGACCGTCCGAGGAGATGCGTCGGGCTATTGCCGATGCCGAGGTGGGGGATGATGTGTTTAATGATGACCCAACCGTAATGCGGCTGGAGAAAATGACCGCGGAAATGTTTGGCAGGGAAGCAGCTCTGTTTGTGCCGTCCGGCACAATGGGTAACCAGGTCTGCCTCAAGACGATTTCGCACCCGGGGGATGAAATCATCTGCGACGAAGGTGCGCACATCTTCAACTACGAGGTCGCTACCGCGGCTGCGTTTTCCGGCCTTTTGTTTCATGTAATCAAAGGTATTCGCGGTGTAATCACCGCAGCCGAGATACGTGCTCTGGTTCGACCACTTGACATCCACTCGCCGCGAACGAGAATTGTCGCGATCGAGAACACGCACAACCGGGCGGGCGGCACGATCTTTCCTCTGGAGGAGATGGAAGCGATTCGCAATCTTGCCGATGAAAAAGGTCTCCTGGTTCATCTGGACGGCGCACGGATTTGGAATGCGCATATCGCTACTGGCATTCCTCTCACAGAGTATGGTCGTCTTGCCGACACGCTAAGTGTCTGTCTTTCGAAAGGCCTGGGGGCACCGATCGGCTCGATGATCATTGGTGATTTTGAATTTGTCCAGGAAGCACGCCGAACCCGCAAGATGTTCGGCGGTGGTATGCGGCAGGTAGGCATCATTGCTGCGGCGGGAATCTATGCCCTCGAGCACAACCTCAAACGCCTGAGTGAGGACCACGAGAACGCTTGGTATCTGGCGGAGACACTCTCGGAAATCGACGGTATCTATGTCGACCTCGACAGCGTGCAGACCAATATCGTGGTGATTGATATTGCGGAGTCGGGCAGGCAGGTCAGTGAAGTGCTTGGCGCGTTCAAAGAGAAAGGGCTGCTGGCCGTTCAATTCGGCGCTACGAAGATCCGTTGTGTAACTCATCTGGATGTTACTCGCGAAGATTGCAGCGACGCGATTAAGATCTTCCATGAAGTGTTTGAGCGCTGATTCTTGACAGAGTAGCGATTTCCGTGCTCTTTCGCATCAAGACCTGTCACAATAACCCGCTCGGGGAGGAAGCATGAAACAGACCCGGAGACTTTTGATTATTCCACTGCTGCTTACCGTGCTTCTCACGGTCGGCAGAACTAACGCAGCGCAATCGAAACAAACGCCTGAGAAGGCCGGTCGGATTCTGCTGGTCAACGTTCAAATCTTCGATGTCATCACTGGTACGATGAGGCCGCCACAGGACATTCTGATAGACAAAGGACGTTTTGCGGAGATTGGCCGCGTCAATTCAGCGAAAGACGCACAGAGAATCGATTGCACCGGCATGTATGCGATCCCGGGGCTGTTTGATTGTCACACTCATCTGGCAGAACTGACGACGACAGGTGGAGATAGTCTCCAGATACAATTACGGGGATTCGTCACTCACGGTGTTTTGCAGGTGCGGGACGTCGGAGGTCCTATTGACATCCTGAGCAGGATGAGCCGCCGAATTGCAGGGGGCGAATTGGTCGGGCCGGAGATGTTCTACACCGGCCCCATGCTTGAGAGCAGTCCGCTAACCTATGAGAAGATGAACAAGGAGTTGCCCGGATTCACTGTTGCTATCGATTCGGCGAAAGACGTGGACAGTCTGCTTCCTGCACTGGCTCGGCAGGGCGCGTGCATGATCAAGACCTTCAACAAGATTGATCGGCAGCTTTACCGCCATCTGGTGGATGTGGCTCAACGATGTTCTCTGAAGATCGTGCATGATCCGGGGGAACCGCTGTTCAACTGGGTGCCCATGGACGTTGCTTTGGACATGGGTGTGACCAGTATTGAACATGCTAAAGCCCCTTGGCCGGTTGTGTTGAAGGATAGTCTGAGAGCGATACACGACAAGCTGATCGGACCGGATGCCAATCCTATGGCGCAGATGTCTCTTATGGCGGAGATCGCCCGACTTGGCGTTGAATCGGTCTCTCTTGAGCGGCTCCGAGAACTGGGCAGAAAAATGAGAGAGAAGAGAGCATATCTTTGTCCGACATTGAACGTGCTCGCCAATCTTGATGACGTTGCGATCGAGCAGATCAAGGCGCAAATGGGGGTCGATACGATTCCGCCGCCGGTGCTGGCGATGATTCGGGCGCAGATGACGGCGATGCGCGATGTCAGCCGTCTCTTTGTGCGCGAATTCGCCAAAGACAGCGTTGCCATGTTAGTGGGTCAGGATGGGGACGATCCGACGGCAACCTTGTCAGAGATGAAGGCGCTTCAGGAAAACGGCGTAGCGCCGGCCGAGATTCTCCGAGGAGCCACGATCTATCCCGCAAGATGGCTCGGAGTTGACGGCCGATTGGGTTCTATTGCAGTCGGCAAACAAGCGAATCTCGTTGTCGTGCGGAAAGACCCGTTGGCAGATATCGGAAATCTGGATTCGGTTTCAATAGTCGTACAGAACGGTCGGGTTGTCGGAGAGTAGGGGGGCGTTGAGAAGGTTTCGTAGGTCGGGTTTGCAGCGAGGCGCCAAACCCAACAATCTCAGGAGAGCAATGTCGGATTCCGTGTTTCACCGGGAATCCGACCTACTCAGCGTGAAGGTCATAGCCCCCCCATAGCCTTGGCCAACGAAACTTTCCCACCCCCTTGCGTACATACATCCAGAACTGCGAGTTTACATTCACGCTTGTCACTGAGGATGGTATGAACAAGTTCCTTCGATTGATAGCAACACTGGCGCCGGCGCTTTTCGTTGTGCTTCTGGCGGGAGCAGACACGAATGGATACGGCCAGTCTAAGCCGCATTTGCTGTTTCGAACAGACGGCGACGCGTTTACAATGTGCGCTGGCGAATCGTGGGAGAAGATATTTCTAAGCAGATGCGGCCGCTACGACACAACACGTTTCACTTCACTGATGACCGTGGCCCTGCTTTCGCCCATCGATACGCTTGTCATCACACCGGATGCTGAACAGATCGAAGTGATCATCGCAGGTCTAAGCGACACATTGTACGAGTTATTCATCTACGCCGATAGCAAACTGGAAGCCCTGCGCAACTTCAGCAAATTCAACAGCAGCCCGGCATCAGGCATTCCTCAATTTACCTATGCTCCGCCATCGGAGTCTCTCCTGGTGCAATTGCGAAATGAGTACAATCTCGATTCCGTCGCGGGTAGAGGTGACGACGTCGGCCGGATTTTGAACTTGCTCCACTGGGCGCATACGATCGTGCGACACGACGGCAACTCTACGAACCCCGCTCCTCGCAATGCGCTGAACCTGATAAAGGTTTGTCGCGATGAAAAGCGTGGCGTCAACTGTCGAATGATCGCGACCATTCTCAATGAGGCCCTCCTGGCGGAGGGTTTTATGTCGCGCCACGTCACATGCATGCCGCAGGACACCACCGATAATGACTGCCACGTCACCAACATGGTCTATGCCCCGAAGCTGGGGAAGTGGATATATGTCGATCCGACCTTTAATGGCTATTTCATGGATGAAAACAGGCAGTTGCTAAATCATGCGGAAGTGCGTCAGCGCATGATCGAGGGCAAACCACTAATTCTCCCCGACGACTTGGACTGGAACGGTATGCCCAAGGACAAGCAGGAGTACCTTGCCTATATGAGGAAGAACCTGTTCCGCTTTAGTTGTCCGGTAGGCAGCGAAGCCGGCTATGAATCGCGTGCCGGCTTGCGCCAATGGGTCTACCTCAATCCCACCGGCTACGATTCAGCACGTATCGGCAAGGCCGACACATCCAGCACGAAAACGATGTATTACACGGACAACGCGGATTTTTTCTGGGCCAAACCATAGCGTGGTAGATCAGACCTCAAAGTAGACTCGATCTACTTAGTCGGCCCTGAAAAAGTCGATTTGAGGCGGACTTTGGCGATAGAAGGAGGGTTCTGGGTTTAGGCGGCGACTAGAAGGAGGGTTTGGCGACGCCAGCCGAATAAGACAAAAAGAAGCACCGTCAGGAGCTTCCGCAGATTATAACCACAGCCGCTCAGGATGGCGTTGATTTGGTCCCCCTCGATCCCGAGCAGGTAGTTCCGTCC
>Ga0209777_10001705_pt1 | contig 30860 bp, 30 predicted proteins | sample FrelakmetHBP12HB_FD_187147 | JGI IMG/M metagenome (GOLD analysis project Ga0209777, IMG submission 187147) | Freshwater lake sediment microbial communities from the University of Notre Dame, USA, for methane emissions studies -HBP12 HB (SPAdes)... | ecosystem: Environmental > Aquatic >... | reverse complement strand
GTATTCTTATCGAAAAAACCATTACGGAAAGCTTTAGAATATTGATATCCTTGAATATAAAAACTAGTGATCTTGTCAAGAGAATCTACTAATCCAATGTCTTTTAGTCCGCTTATTTTTGACCAGACATTATTTACTATAATAGATACTTCCACTTATTTCTCCAACTCCTACAAAATTTTTATCCATTTGACAATATCCGTCAATTCCTAACGTATAGCACTTTGGATATTCTTTATTCGACGGCTTAAAGTCTTCAAGTTCTCCTATGACTTTCCCATCATAAATAATTTTAATTGACTCTTTCATCGGGAATGATCCATTCACCATCTTCTGTTTTTTTGTAACCAGCAGCAATCATTCTCTCATCAATATTTGGATTTTTAGCTTCAAATGAAATAGTTTCAACACTCTCATTCATTATGATGTTGACTTCTGAAAGCTTACTAACTTCTGCCCCATTAATAAAAAGCTTGGAGCCTTCCAATGTTCCATCTGATTCAAAAATAAATTTCATAATTACTCCTTTACTTGCTCCCAATGCATACAAACAAGAACAAGTACATCATTGGTATTTACTTCTAATGAAATATTGCTAAACTTAGTGAGACCTTCATATAAAACAACTTCCTTCTTTCCAACCATCATAGTTACTTTTAATTGGCCAGGAATTTCGAATTTATCTAATAACCAATCGCAACTAATAAAATATTCCAACCAACCATGACCTTCCTTAACATATCCGAATTTTTGAACCCCACCGATTAATTCACCATTGAGAGATATATTTGTTTTAGATGGCAATGCAAAAGAGCCATCATACTCTTTGGATTCTGTACAATTACAAACCGGTTCTGGAAGTGGATTTGAATCTAGATGTTCCAAAATCTTTTTAGTTTCTTCTACAAACTTGCTATCTTCTGAAATTTCTTTTGTCATTTCAATTCTCCTATTAACGTTTACGTCTATCAACAATGTTCTTTTCCGCAACTTTGGTTAATTGCCCAAAGCCAGATTTCTTCTGTTGAATCATACGATGTACTTCTTGAACCTTTGTTTGGGTGTCTGTTCCTGCGCCATAATCAACAGACATCCTGTCAGACCGACTCTTTTCCTTATCTTTAAGGATGCTCATCTTCTCATCTGCTTCCTTCTTAAGCGCCTCAATTCGGGCGCTAGGCAGCCCAAGACCACTAAACATCGTATATACTCTAACAACATCTTCTTCGAGAGGCATTTCATATACACCACTTACCAAACTAGGAGAATTACAAATTTCACTAATCATATGAGAAGCATAATTAATATTCATAGCAGGCAATTGAGAAAGAACTTTTTCATTACCTGTGACAATAAACCCACCAAATCTTGTCTCCTTTAGATTAAAATCATCAGCCAACAACCCGCCTTCAAGATTTTCAACAACCGCTTCCGCAATTGCTGTTGTGTCCATATAATTAGAAACTTCAATCATGCCATAAATTGTACAATCGCCAACTGTAAGAACTCGACCAAAATCCATTGAATCTAAACTATCATATTTGGTTGGCTGAGCTGACAAGTAATTAAAAATATGTAATGGTTCAACAATTGCATTGTTTGCTACATCCCAAAACTCAGCCTTGCTAAGACCAGGATAAATAACTTCAATTTTGGCATTATCAATAACAATTAATGTAGTAATTACATCTGAACTCGCCATCTTTGCCAACTTGCTAAGAGTCACAACAGAATTGTGTTTTGATAGAGCATCTTCTGATTCCATTGGCAAAATATAAATTACACCAACTGGCTTGCCAAGAGAAGCTACTAAACTAAGAATACTTTCAGCACCACCAGATCCTGTGCCACCACCACCAGAAACAGCAACAAACATCATTTCTTGTTTCTCTCCAAAATGATCATTTAACTTATTAATAATAAGTTCACCATTTTGTTCAACAGCCTGACGGCCATTATCCAATTCTTTACCAGCACCGCCAAGAGCAAATGGAAGATAAACCTTCCTATTCTCAGGCAAATTAATATGCTCTAAATCCTGCGTTGCAGTATTAAAAACACAAGCCTCATATCCTAATTTATAAAATGTTTCTGCTATTCTAGATCCAGCTTGACCAAGACCAACAATTCCCCAATACAAACTTCTATCACGCTTAGCTACCGCTTTCATTTCCTTGTCCTCCACTTTACCTTGCTTTTTAGATTTAAGCATAGCAAGAAGATTAGGATCCAGGGCCTCAGCAGGCTTCAATGCATCCATTAATTCTTTATTCTTTTGTTCATCAGAACCACTAGTCTCTGTTTCTTCTGTAATTACCACTCTACTCTTAATCTCTTCAGTCATTTTCAAACTCCTATTTTTAGAATCCATTTGTTTACATTATACCATTGGATTGTTTTTCTAATCATTTCTTTCAAGTCTTTAGAATCTGGTTCCCAAGAAGAATGTTTCTTATATTTATAATCCTTAACAACTGGATTCCATAATTCTCCTGGCGTTCTAAAGACTTTCTTAACAAGAACTTCTTCGATAATATTCGCAATTTCTTCTGTTGAAATATATCCTAAAGGAGGAACTGAAACAACCTCTCCTCTATTGCCAAAGCTTTTCTGTTCAATCATAAACCAAATATAAGATGAAACATCTTCTGCATAAGTCCAAGGCAATTGCTCAGATGTTAAACTCAAACACATTTTGTCTTCCATTGTCTCTTTAAGAATCTTAGCGAATCCAAAATTTGTCTTTTGTCTAAAACCAAAACAATTTGGAACTTCTATAATAATTCCATTGTTTTTTAAAACAAGCCCAAAATTACTCCTAAATATACCGCCATCCAAAATCCCTTCAGGATATGATAAACTAATAATAGGAATATTATACGTTGACAGAATGGCAAGCGATAAACAATGAGTGTTATACAAATCTAAAACACTATGACCGGGATTGCATCCTATTCCATTAATTATAATGTCTGGGTTTTCGACCTGAATCAACCTATCCATAAAATACTTATCAGTTACATTTCCAATATAAAACTTATGATTTCTATTTACATAAACAAGCTTATAATAGTCAGGACTTATTAAGTTATCCACACTAACAAATTCATATTCTTTTGTTCGATATGACATATATCGAATCAAGTTGGACATTAAAAATCCTGCTGCACCGCATACTAAAATTTTCTTCATTATTTACCCCAAATATAACTACCAAACCTTTGAATAACAAAAGGAGGTTTATCATTTACAACGGCTCCATTAATTCCGCGTCTGGCTAAAGCCAACTGTAATGCCTTTTTAGCATTTAAGTCTTGCTCCGTTCGTCCACGGTTTGATATCTGTTGCGAATGCTGTCTATAATAATACATAGCAGGTTCTTTAATTCTATGAATCTTAGTAACCTCATCTACTTTTAAAGCCAAATCATAATCTACGGCACAAGTTAATTCGTTAGAATATCCACCAATCTGTTCGACAATTTTCTTACGATACATCCTCATGTGAAATAAGCACATATATTGTAACAAAGTATTTGGATTATATTCTCCGCTATTGGCGACATGAGGAAATATCCATTCCTTACCTTCATCATCAAAACATATAAAGCTTCCACAGCACGCTCCTATTTCTGGATGTTCGTTCAAGTACGTAGAAAAAACCTGAAAACAATTTTCAGTTATATAGTCATCCGAACCCACATGACATATATAATCATGATTGCCCAAAAGAGCAATGCATTCGTTTTTAATCTGGCCAATTCTTCCACAATGTTCTTCTCTTTTATATAGATTTATTCGTAGATCTGGGTTAGATTCCAAATACTTAGATAAAATTTCATAAGTAGAATCTTGGGAACAATCGTCCATGATTGCTAGTTCCCAATCTTTAAATGTTTGGGCTTGAATACTTTGAATTGATTTAATTACATATTTTTCAACATTATATGCAGGCATATAAATTCCAATAGACATTCTTACTCCTTTTTAAAAGCCTTTAAATGAATTGCGGGATAAAAATTAATATTTGGCATGTTTTCGAACCTATCAAACCCATATTTAGATAAAACCTTTTTCAAAGTTCTTTTTGTAAATCCAATATAATGATGAGAAAATTCATTCCTCTGGGTTCCATATAATAATCTAATCGCCCAATCTTCTTCCTCTTTAGTTTTTGCATTTATTAGAAGTTTGGCTGTTTCTGTTGTGTCTGGAACAGCTATGATGAAACTTCCATCTTTTCTCATAACTCGACTAACTTCTGACAATGCTGCCTTTTGTCTATAAAAAGGAATATGTTCCAAAACATGAAACATAATAATTTCCTGCACAGATTCATCTTCAAATGGCAAATCTTCAACCATTGCCTTAACATCTGCCACTACCAATGTTGGCCGATTTTTAAAATCTGTTTTATAATAATTTTCAAATGTTGTTCCATTTTCTTCTATGATCTTTTTTGCTTCCGGATTAGAAGATAAGAATTGAGGATTTGCATCCACATTAGTATATCCATACAAATAATTAGTTCCGCACCCAATATGTATTTTCATTTATGTCCTCGTAAAATATTCTTTACTAACAATTACTTTCTCGTCGCCCCAAATATGATCTTCATTTGCTACTATTTTCTTTGCTGCAAAATTTTTACGCATTAAATCTACATTGTGTTTTCGCAATTTAAGACCTTCTTCTGTTTCTCTTAAACTATGTTTTGGATCAATACTATCTTCAACAGAATGGTCTTGATGTATGCCAATAATCCTATGTTCAAAAACGGGAGTTACTCCTGATAGCTTCATCCTGTTAGAAAAATCATCATCTTCTGCACAAATACCAGTTGCAAAATCTTCATCAACGCCACCAATGGCTTCCACATATTTTTTTGCAACAGCCATATAATACCAATAAGCAGGGGGATGTGGAGGACAAGTTCTACAATCAACTCTTGCACCAGGAACACTTAAAAGCAAATCGAACGATTTATTTTTATATTTATTCCAGTCAGAAGAAAGGTTTTTTGTGAATTCTTTGCTTGAACGATAAACCAAACCATACGCACATTCTTTTCTTCCTTTAAGAGTATAAGAAATTCCCAAATTATTTTGAGCTTGCAAAGTTTCTGGTCCAGTTATTACTACTACTTTTCCATTAGCTAATCGAAATCCCACATTGTTACTTAAAATTGGAAGAAATGTTGTAACAGGTTTATCACATTTGGAATTATCTATTTTGACGTACATAATATTCATTCTTTCAAAAGAATACTCTTTACACAAATCTCTTATGTCTTTCCTGTCCGCATCATCTACTATAATTAATTCAAAGTCTTTTTTATCCATAGTTTGATTACACCATGTATCCAAAGACCTTTTAAACATCTCATAACGATTATCACAAATTGAAATTATTACAGATACTTTCATAGTTTACCTTAGTTTTATTGTCTCGAATATGTCGACTTAATTTGATTCCATCATTTTGTCTATTGTTTGAGTCATTGTTTTATCTAAATTGTCCCAAACCATAGTGTTTGCATGACGATAAGAATCTGGTGTTCCAGCATCTGACCACCAGCCTGAAACCTCACGAGTATCTACTCCATATTTATTCAATATCCAACGATTAGCATCAGTAATTTCCAATTCTCCTCGCGCTGAACGAGAAATGTTATTTATTGCTTGCCAAATAATAGAAGTATAAACATATGCTCCAGTAATTGCAAGATTGCTCTTTGGATTGCTAGGTTTTTCTTCAACATCAATTAATTTTTTCATATGATCCACTTCTGCAATTCCAAATCTTTGAGGATCAGATACTTGTTTTAAAAACAACACTGCTTCGCCCAAAACAGGAAAAGATAAATCTAATGTGTCTCCAAAAATATTATCTCCTAGAAAAACTGCTATGTCACTATTGCCAGCAAAATGTCTACAGAGATTTAATGCTTCAGCAATACCGCCAGCTTCATCTTGAACCTTATATGTAAATTCACAACCTAGCTTGTGACCACTACCAAGAAGACCAACGACATTTCCGAGATGATGTAATCCAGAAACAATACATATGTCAGTTATCTCATTCGCTAAAAGCTGAGCAATAGGATAGTAAATCATAGGAGATGGTCCAATATTAAGAAGATGTTTGTTATTTGCCTTAGTTAAAACTCCAAGTCTTGAGCCTGTTCCACCAGCAAGAATTATTCCTTTCATGTTTGCTCCCAATGGTTCTGGTTTTCCAAATACCATTCAATTGTATCTTCTAATCCTCTGTTAATATTCATTATTCCACCCGTCCAATGAATTTTTTTCAATTCTGTACAATCTAAAGCATATCTAAGATCATGTCCTTTTCTGTCTTCCACAAAGGTTATTAAGGATTCTGGCTTACCCATAATTGAAAGTATCATTTTTATAAGTTCAATATTTTGATATTCCACTCCGCTTCCAATATGATAAACTTTTCCAGGCTTACCATTAATTAATGCTAATTCTATTGCCTCGCAATTATCATACACATGAATCCATTCTCTCATGTTTTTTCCTGTTCCATAAACAGGAATAGGCTTATCATTTGCGGCATTTAAAATAACAACAGGAATAAGTTTTTCTTTATATTGATAAGGACCATAATTATTACAAGAACGAGTAATAATTGTCTTCATCCCATATGTTCTATGATATGCCAAAACCAACAGATCTGCTGCAGCCTTAGATGCAGAATAAGGAGAACTTGGTTTAAGAATATTAACATCAGAAAAAGGAGGGTCGTTAGGTTGTAAATCTCCAGCAACCTCATCAGTGCTTACCTGCAAATAACGCCAAACATTATATTTCCTAGCTGCTTCTAATAAATTAAATGTTCCTACATAGTTACTATAAATAAAAGACTCTGGAGACTTGATACTATTATCAACATGACTGCAAGCGGCAAAATTTATAATAGCATCAAATTCATATCTTTTAAAAACTTCTTCAACATGGTTTTTATTTGCCAAATCTCCAATAAATGTAGGACAAAGATTTGCTGCCGATTTATCAGAAGCATAATCTAATTTATCAAATCCAACAATTTCATGATTATCTCCAAGAAGTCTTACAAAATTCTGTCCAATAAATCCACAGTTTCCTGTAACTAATAATTTCATACCGTCTCCTCACAGACACTCATAATTAATTTCTAAAACTTTCTCAACTACATAGTCTATTTCCTCATTAGACATCCAGACATTAAACGGAATAGATACAATATGATTTGAAATATATTCAGCATTTGGATATGATTTAATTTCATTAGCCATTGCAGAAGGTAAAGTAAAAGGATAATGAATCATTGTTTCAATGTCATTCTTTGCCATAAGTCTCATAAAAACCTTTCTATTATTAATAAAAAGCGGAAATAGATGAGGGTTACATCTAAACCCATCAATATATTCCATAAATTTAACTGTAGATATATTTTTAAAACTATCATTATATATAATAAGTAAATCAGATCGCCGTTCATTTAATTCGTCTAAATATTCTAACTTTTTTAGCAAAATTGAACATTGAATTTCGTCTGCTCTACTATTAATTCCAGACTCTGAACCCATTACATATTTATCAACCTGACCATAAAAACGTAATTCTTTAACTTTTTGAATTATCTGAACATCATTGCTTATAACCAATCCCGCATCGCTAAGAGATCCAAGTGTCTTGGTTGGGAAGAAACTAAAAGCACTTGCATTGCCAACTGTACCAACAAGTTTGCAACTACCACTTCCTCCAGTATAAACACAATCAAAAGCTTGGGCGCAGTCTTCAACTAATGGTATATTGTGTTTTAAGCACAACTCTTTCACTTTAAAAGAATCAACTACATTTCCATAAAGATGAACAGCAATCACTGCATTTATAGATTGAGTTTCCAATGCAATTTCAAGTTCTGTTAGATCGATCAGACAGGTCTCTCTATCCACGTCAATATAAACAGGATGTGCCCCTATAATCTTTACAGCAGCAGCCGTAGGAATGGCTGATATGGCTGGTACAGCGACTCTCATTCCAGACTTTATACCACAAGCTCGGAGAGATAAGTATAACGCATCAGTTCCACTTCCTACCAATACAGCATTTGAATTAAATCTTTCAGACAATTTCTCTTCTAATAATTTTGACTTCGGCCCAAAAAGATAATGACCAGATCTAATAACTTCTTTTATATCCTTCATCAATCCATTATCAAGCAAAATATCTGCTTCTTTTTTAAAATCCAAAAAAGGAACTTTCATCACTTCTCCTACTAGTTTAATTCAAGAGTCTTTTTCTTAGTTAAGAAATCAGTTACCCAATGATAATTTTCATTATAATACTTAATAGTATTTTTAATTTGATTCTCTAAAGTCTCAATAGAAGGCTGCCAACCTGTAGCATTTGAAAACTTAGAAATATCTGCAACATAATCGCCTATTTCTAAAATGTTTTCTTTTTCAATTACTTCATATTCCACAGGAATTAATTTAACCAATGTTTCTATATAATCCTTTAGTTCTGTTTTCATGCCACTTCCAATGTTAAACGCCTGACCTGAAAACCTTCTATCTAATGTTGCTGCTTTTTTTAGTGCTGCTACACAATCATCAATATACAATATATCCCTGACTCCACCATATATCGAAATTTTTTCATTATATAAAGCTTGTTTAATGAACCAATTTAAAACACCATCTGGCTTTTCAATTTGATGTCTTGGCCCAAAAATATTAGTGAGTCTCAAAGAAACAGTGTCCATTCCATATTGTCTGTTATATAAAAAATGAAATTCTTCTGCGGCATTTTTACTAACACCATTGACATCAACTGGAACCAACGGATGTTTTTCATCAACCGGAAGACATTGAATCTTACCATATTGCCCACGAGTACCAGTAAAGATAACTTTTGCATTTGGACAATTTAATCTAGCAAACTCCAAAACAGTAACTGGGGCCATTATGTTTTCTTTTATATCTTCTAAAGGTTTCTTCATAGAATCAATATGTGAAGTCTTACCAACTAAATTATAAATTACATCCATTCCTTCAAATTGCCATCCGGCAGTTTGGTTGGTAATAATGTCATACTTATCAAACTTGTCAACAACTTTTGAAATCTCTCGATAGTTTCTTCCGGTTGATGCATCATCAATAACCTTAACATAATGACCATCTTGAAGTAAAGACAAACAAAGATTTGACCCAATAAACCCTGCCCCACCAATTACTAATATTCTCATTTTTATCACCTTTAAAAATGCTTGTGTAAGTTTTTAAAAAACCCAACAGGAGAAATATATTCATCATATAAAGATCTAATCATAAATTGTCTTTCTTCAAAATCATTACGAATACTATTATGAAACTCCATTAAAATCTCTGGAGCTTTTTTAACATCTTTAATATCTATTATAGGAAATACCTTCCCCCAATCAACAATAAAATCATATGGAAATACACAGTCTGTATTTAAAAGCACAGGAATTCTTCCATAGGACATGGCTTCATAAATTCTATAAGAAAAATTGCCATTTCCACCTCTTACACAATAAGCATAGTCTCCACTGTCCATATTGTTAATAAATTCTTTTCTTACAATTGTTGTTTTTTGAATATTCTTCATTCTAGGATCGACACCGCCCCAAAAAGCAGTTCTTACTATATAGTTTGTTTTAATTTTTGAAGATTGTTCAAAAGCATCCAATCCAGAACTTCTAATCGTTCCATTATCTAATGAACCACAAAAAGAAACAACTGGTTTTTCTGTCCATTTTCTTATACCCAAAGCTCCATTGTCTGCGCTCCACCCTGGAATAGCGAATTCTGTAAGTCTTTGAGTTGACTTATAAAAAGAAGTTCTAAATACATATGTGTTTTCTCTATAGTTTAAAACATCGTCACAATCATGATTAAAAAATACTATCATTTTTTTAGGATTAGTTATCTCTTGAAATTCTAAAAACCCTTTTCCAAATGGAGGTTTAGGATAAACAACAAACTCTGCATCTTCTAATCCTACAAGTGTAAAAAAATCCTTGCCTAATTTTTCATATTTGTCAAATCTTGAATTATCCACATCAAATTCGTCTTTGATATGTCCCCAAAAAGGAATCATCATATGACAATTAAACCCTTCTAAATATTTTATATCCGAATATATTTTCATAAAAACCACCTATATAGTAAACTCTACATTTAAATTTTCATTCTTACAATATTCCATAGCTTCATTTGTCCATTTTCCTAGTCTTGCCCCCATTACGTAGGAAAACATAACTTCTGTCATTGGTTCTTTTCTAAAAACACTAAGAAATTCAGTTTGTAAAAAATTAGATCTTTGTGTTCCATATTTTTCTGTGTCCCAAATATTTTCTCCATCTTTCAATAATTTTCTAAAAACATTTTTGTTCCACATGGACGTTTGAAGAGATAATCTGTGTGGTTGTCCCACAGAAATAACTCCAAGATCATCTCTCAATTTCCACATTTTGTCTGGCCCAGGAGACGGAAATAATCTAATGTAACCTATATTTTGTTCGGCCATATGCTGATCATAACTATTTACAACATAACTGTCAATTCTATTTCTTAAAAAAAAATCATCTAACAGCATTATGAACCTTTCCTCTTGTATTTTGGACAAACAATTAATCATATTTGTTGCCCAACTTGACAAACAATTTCCTCTTACAACTTCACAATTCGCATAACTTCCAATGTCTGTGGCCAAATATATTTTGTACGGACAATCCGGCCAACATTTATGAAAAAAATAAAAAAATGGGCTCCAAAAATTTTTATACTTTTCACAAGAGCTAATCACAATTGCCAATTCTTTATTCATTTTTCTCTGTCCCCTTTATGTTGTTCCAATACTTAACAGAATTAATACTTTGGTTTTCAGTTTCAGGCCAAATATATGGCTTATTATTTGCTTGATATGCAAACATACTCCAGGTTGATACAGAACAAATTATTTCTTTTGTTTTTCCAAGAGCAATTAGATCTACGATATCCTCATAACTACAAGTATGATTAATAGAATGAGATTTTCCCTTTCCTGGCGTTTCTTTGCCCAAAACAGTTTCACAGTCTAATACGTCAAAGTTATCATAAAATAATTTTAATTCATCTCTATTTGCATCAGAACTAATGTAAAACTTAATGTCTTTATTTTTTTCTTTATATTGAGACATTAAATCAAAATACCATTTATCGGGAAGTGTTACGCCAGATTTAAAAATAAAATCATTTGTCATCTTGGCATAGTCACCCCTTCTAATATGCACTCCAATTACTTCTTTATTGATTTCCTCTATTCTTTTTTCTAAATCACAATCCTTAAGTTTAATCTGTTGCTTTGGAGATATCTTGTCTTCATAATGTTTCTTTTCAAAATATCGATTAAATCCAAAACCACAAATTGCTATATGATTTTTGTTTTTATCTAACAAAAATCCTCTTTCTTTTAAATTGCTATCATTAGAATTAAATCCGCTGTAATTGGAAAAGTTGGTTTCATAAATAGTATTTGGAAATTCTAAAAAACTTAGTTCTTTCCAATCGCAAACAATTTCGGCATTGTTTATTTTTGAAAGTTCATAAATACATTCCCAAGAAAAAACTCTATTGCAAAACCCGCCACTATTATGTAAAAATGTTTTTATTGCTATTTTCATATTATTCAAATAATGGATGATCCAATTATTCCTCTTTTATATCTGTCATTAACTTAAAATATGGCTCGTAAATAAACTTTTTTATATCTTCATTTATCTTCCAACTTGTAGGCTTATATGAGTTGTTAATCAATTCAAATTGATGATAGTGATAACAGATAAGATTATATTTATCATCTAGAATTGGCGTCCCATCCTTTTCTGCCACTTTATGCTTGATGACATTCCAAGGCCCAAGATTAATGCCTGGATGTGGGCAAGAAAAATGATTTTTAAATAAATCGGGTTGATCGTGCAAAATGTTCAAGTATCCTTGATCTCCACACTTTCCATCATTAGTAGTTATCCAATAACACCATTCAATGCATCTCTTTGCCCACCAATCTAAAAACTCTCTACAATAGCTATCATTTCTATATCCTAAAATGCCAACATTAAATCTTATCCCCGCTCGTGGCGGTTCAAATCCATGGTCAGTAACCATAAGAGATTTGTCGCCAAAAACATCAGCTATTTCTTCCGGATCAGACCAAAACGCCATATCAGCATCAGTATAATATAATGTTTCACAATTATATTTATCAAAAACAAACATAGGCAAAATCGGACTCATGGTTGCAAAATATTCTTTTGAAATTCTTTTGTTCTTTACAGACAAAAGATCTGGATAATAATCTTCCATTTCTTGAAGTGTTATTACTTGGATGTTTTCAAACTTGCCCATTACTTCCTTTACCTTGTCATCACAACATATAACATAAAACTTAAGTTTGTTTTTCAAAAAATCATTTAACGTATGATAACACGCCAACCCTCTTTGTAAATAATTGCTATCAAAATATGTACAAAAGTTCATTTATTCTCCTATAATTAATTATTTGCAATGATGTTTAAAACATCATTTATCACTTCTTTTCTATAAGGATTAACTTCTACTATTTTATTCCCAAAAGGATTGTATTGTTTATATTTACCAAAATCTGAATGTAAAACAATTAGATCAGAACCACAATTTACTGCAAAGTGTGCAAATCCAGAATGTGGCGAAATGGTAACAATTGAATTGTTTAAATACATTATTTGTTCTAATACATTTGCTGGATATATATAATTTCCCTGAATGTCTAACATTTCTCCATCAGATCCGTGAATAACGATTTTGCATTGAAGCTTAACAAGTTCCGATAACAACTGTTCTAATATGTCCTTACTTACATTTCTGCCATTGTGTTGTGGTGATCTTCTATATCTAGGAAATAGATTTATATATTTCTCACCATTAACGCTTTCTGACTTATATTGTAATTTTCTTTTTAATTTGTACTTTGTTGGAGGAAGAGTATTAAAAGTTTCGTGTATATTTCGTATGTTTGAATAATGTTCAGAAAATCCAGTAATGTTATGGATGTACCCATTTGAATTTAATTTTTTTATTAGTTCATCATCCAAATAAGAATGCGCTTGTCTCTTTGGCTCGTCAAACTTCCAATCTATTGTTTTTGTTATTACATTGATAAAACAATTTTCTAAAATCATACCATAGTTCTTATATGTACAAATGTTAAGAATTTCATTTTCATTCAATTCATAAAATATTTCTAACATAGGGATGATGAACATGTTAAAAAAACCAAATTCACCAAAATAGTAATAACCTACACCCATTAAATCACCTGCACGAATTTATATATTATTGGATTAGTTTTATTCGACTGCTTTTTTTAATATCTTGGTTCCATTAAGATAAGCATATAGACAACTTAAAACGTCATTTGAAATATATTCGGTTACTGACAGCCAAATAATCGCATGCAAAAAATGTATTTTATCCATATTAATTTTAATGTAATCAACTTCTTTTAATTTTTTAATAAACAGCTCTTCCCTTCTTTTATAATCTTCTTTCGATAATAACGGAATCAATTCAAAATTATTTTTTTCCTTAATTACAACAGAGTTGTTACCAGAATTAAATACACCATACATCCCGCAAAATCCATAAAACATCTTCGCATAGTCATAAGCGGCATCTCCATATATTTCTGTATTTCCAAAATAACCCCTTGGATCTATTACCTTCTTGTCAAAACTAGGAGTAAGAAGAAGGTTTGATAACTGCAAATCTCCATGAATAACATGAAAGGTTTCTGGTATAATTCTATTTATCATATTTCTATTTTTATAGATTATATCCATTGGATTAATACACCTTATTCCATCTATAAAAAAATCATCTTTAAACCCAAACATAAAATCTACCTTTCTCAATCTATTGCAGGTTTTCCAATAATATTCTTTCCAACACGAATCTACATCACATTCTATAGTATCTTTTGAGGTATGTATTTCTTTCGCTACAGAAAATATAATGTCTAAGATTTCATTTTCGTTCTCATTGTTTAAATATAAAAATGCGGGTTTTGCATCAAGTCTTTCCATAACCAATGGATTGTAATTATAGATTTTTGGCACAAATGAGAACTTATTTTCTTTATACCATTTTTCTTCACTACTTTTGATTGTAGAAGAACTTGTTTTCTTTACAACAACATTGTCATACATTGTTATAGAATTAAACTTTCTTATTTGTGTTGAGTTGTCATCCATCCTCAAAGATAGACAATATTTATTTGAATCGCCAATGTCATAAAATTCTTCATATGTAATTCCAATAAATGAATTAGGGTCTAAATATTTCCAAATTTCAAACTCATTACAATCGAAGCATTGATCATCACACGAATTACTTGGAATACTTATGTCATGCAATGTAAATATTCCAAATATTCCATTATCTAATCCTTCGCCGAATGATTTTTCTTCAAATTTTCCATTTTTAAATTTCCATCTACAATCAATTTTATTTGTAGTTAAAACAATGTTTTTATTAATATCTAAAAAATGATGAACCTTTTGTTTAACGCACACATCACACCAATTGACAATTACATCCTTGTTACTTGCTTTATGTAATCCATCTGATACGGCATATAAAGTGCCATGATGAGAGGTAACATATTTAATGTTTAAATCGCCCCAATAAAAGTTTTGTAAATATTCCCTAATAATGTTTTCATTTTTTTTATTTCCTACTATGATTACTTCGTCAATATAATTTTCCCAACTCTTAATTATTTCAAAAATTATTGGTGATTGCTTTACAGGAAGTAAACATTTATCAAAGTAATACTTCTCTTTTATTCTTTCGCTTAATCCTGCACATGGTATTATTAAACTATACATTTTTATGTCCTGTATTTTTTCCTATCTCTCCACCTTGATGATTTAATAGATAGTCTACTTTGGCTATTTTTTCTTGCCTTGCTAATTTGTTCACAAGAACAAAAAACACAATCAGATATTTTAAAATAGTTGTTTGTGGAGAAAAACCTAAATAAGAAATCTCTTCTATATTATTCAAATACAAATGTTCTTTAAAATTGAAATTGTTCAATTCACATTTTTCAGAAGATGTTAATAAAAACTTATACAATGTGTAATTTTTTTCTTTTGTTTTATTTTCCAAACAATCCATCATATGAATTAATTCTGTAGTATTTCCGCTTTTAGAAGATACAATTAAAATATCATTTTCTTTTAGTATTCCGAGGTTCCCATGGACTGCCCGATGTGGATCTAAAAAGACAGAAACAATGTTAAATGGATGTAAAAATTCGCTAATTAATTCAGACAACAAAGCGTTCTTACCAACGCCACAAAAAACAATCTTATTGTGCCCATTATAACATTTTACAATACTGTCACAAAAACTTTCTATTTCCTTATCTATTTCTTTTAAAGACAAAATATTAAATATCATATCGTTTAAATCATTTCTTTCGTCATTGTCTAAAAAATATAAAAGATGAGAGAAAACATTTTTTCCTGCTTTTGTTGGTAAAACATAAGAACAATTTTCTTTAGCTTGTGGAGTTGAATCTTCTAAAGCAAATGATAAAGCAAAATGTTTGAAAAGTTCTGCATCTTGAATCCCATCACCAACGTAAATATTATTTCCTTTTAAAGAAGATAGAAATTGGGCTCTGTCTTTAGCGTTAAAACAATTTACTTCAAATCCCATTTCATCAATTCTCTTTTTTGAAATATCAAAACCGACTTCATCATTTGTTACGAACAGGATTTTATCAAAATATTTTTCATTGAGAATTCTTAAAGCATCCTTATCATTGCTTCCAAATTTTTTATATTGTTTTCCACATGCATTATAGAAGTGGCCACCATCAGTTAATATGCCATCGACATCTGAAATTAAATAATTATATTTCATTTTTTCCGCTCCAGTTCCAATATTTTATACGACATTTATGCGGATTAACCTCTTCGATGGTTGGATATTCTCCGGTTAATAAAAGATTGCAGCCACACATTAACGCCAAATCTGCTAATCCACTAGATGGACAAACAAAATTTTCCGAATTATTAAAAACATTTATCTGTTCATAAATGTCTTTGCAATATCTAATCCCTAAATCAATTCGTTCTTCCGGCAAACCATGACCAAAAATTTCTTTATCAGGATAATTATTCTTTAACCAACTGACATGTTCATTTGTAATATGGTTTTTTCCAGGTTGTCGTTTCCTATTTCTAGGAAAAATGGAAACATATGGTTTGTTATCCATTTGCGGCCCAAACATAATTTTTTGTTTTAAATGATAAAATTTTTCAAAACCACCCACATGAAAAAAATCTTCTTTTGGATCTAATAGGCAAATGTCTTTGTATCCATTCTCTATCAATGGTAAATAATCATCTTTCTTCTCATAAAGAACATGTGCCCTATGCACACAATCAACGTTAGTAAAAAACTTCTCTATCTCTATTGTAATAAATCTATTTAGCCAAATGAGTTCTATAATTTTGCAAAGAGGAGCCCAAGTTGCCAATTCAAGTTGTCCATTGTATCTTTCTAAAAATGGCAAAAGTTGTCTAAAAGCAAAACCATACTCTCCAACAAAAAACACTTTTTCCATTATTCACCTTTTATAGCTTTTACAATACTTTCTATACAATCCTCTCCTTTATAGTCTACATTAATTACTTTGTTTTTAAAAGGATTATATCTTATCCAATAATCAAAAACATCCAAAACAAATATGTCCGACCCACAATTTACTGCAAAGTTATAAAACCCGGAATCAGGAGTGATGGTTATTAAAGAGTTGTTCAAATACATTATTTGTTCTAATGCGTTAAATGGATAAATGTATTGATCATTCTTTATTTCCATTGTTTCTTCTTTCAATCCATGCACAACAATTCTATATCCTAATCCATCAATGTTCTGTAAAACTTTTTTCCAAAAATCCAATGGAACATTTCTCCAAGAATGTTGTGGACCCTTCCTATTTCTAGGGAAAATATTAATAAACTTCTCTGTTGTCCATCCGACATTATATTCTAGTTTTCTTTTTAACTGATACTTGGATGGGGGCAAACATCCAAAATGAACCTCATTGTCTTTGTGTAGTTCAAACATATTATCATAATGATTAACTATTTCATAAATAAGATCATATCCTAAACTTTTCATCTTTCTATCTACACTCTCATCATAATAAAATAATGCTTGTCTTCGGGATTCATCCTGAAGATTTACTTTTTCCTCTGTAATTGTTATATTATCTGCAAAATGATTTTTAATGATCAATCCATAATTTGGATAAGTACAAAGAATTAATTTCTGGCCAGGATTTCTTTCAAAAAATAATTCAAGGGCTGGCAAGATATGCATATGTAAGAACCCAAATTCTCCAAAGAAAAAATATTTACCCATCATTTATTTTAACCTATTGATAAAGTTTGCTATCGTTAAAATCAATCCATCTTTTAAACATATCTTTGGCTCCCAATTTAAAATTTCTTTCGCCCTATTAATGTCTGGCTTGCGTCTAACAGGATCATCTTCTGGTAGTGCCAAATGTTTTACGTTTAAATTTTCATTTATAAGATTCTTAACTAAACCGGCCAATTGATTAATAGTAAATTCATCTGGATTTCCAATGTTAATTGGCATACATTCACAATCACAATTCATTAGCTTTATTAAGGCTTCAACTATGTCAGAAACATAACAAAATGAACGTGTTTGGTTACCTGTTCCATATATTGTAATTTCATCACCTCGTAGAGCTTGAAGTATAAAATTAGAAACAACCCTTCCATCGTCAAAATGTAATGCTGGACCATAAGTATTAAACAATCTAGGAATCTTTACATCTACCCCATATTGTCTGTTGAAACTCATTGCCAACGATTCGGCACATCTCTTTGACTCGTCATAACAAGAACGAATTCCAATAGGATTTACATTTCCCCAATATTCTTCCTTTTGAGGATGTAATTCTGGATCACCATAAATCTCAGAAGTAGAGGTAATTAAAAATCTAGCCTTTACTTCTCGACACATCTCCAAAACATTTAATGTTCCTAAAACGCCAGTTCTCGTGGTTTGAACAGGATTCCTTTGATAATGAATTGGCGAAGCAGGACAAGCCAAATGATAAACCTGATCTACTTCAATTGTTTTTTTCTCCAAAACATCTCCATAAATAAAATGAAAATTATCAAGACCCATCAGATCAGAGATATTAGATTTTGAACCTGTAAACAAATTATCTAAACAAAGCACTTCTTCATTGTTGTTTACAAGTGCTCTACAAAGATGGGAGCCAATAAATCCAGTGCCGCCGGTAACTAATATTCTCATTTTTTATCCTTTTAAATGATTCCTAATTCTTTCTTTTCATTGTCAATTCTGTTCTTTAATTCATCCATTACATTAACAATAATGCTTGGATGTTCACCGTCAAACCTTTGAGTATATGAAGGTCCACGTCTACTGGGAATCCACTCCTGAACACCTAATGTGGGGTTTTCAACAGCAATCTTCTCTTCATCAGTGCTTGCCTTTAGCCATGGAACATATAATGTGTCCCAATAATTTGAAATTATTCCACCGCCGCCCCAACTCTTATAATAATCCATTTTTGCTTTTACTTGCTTTGGGAAAACATGAGAATAGTGATAAATTCTAATACCATAAGAGTCAGTTGTAAAATGATCTACATGACCCATATCGCGGCATTTCTTTCCTGTTAATGGCCAAATCATAGTGGGAGGACGATGTGTTAACCATTTTGACTTTCCTGGAATAATTTTTTGTATCCTTACAGTTTCAAAATTTTCTTCAAATCCTGAAATAAATCTTTCAAACCCACCATAGAAAGATCTGAACTTAAAAGCCATAGAATAACAATCATTCTGATGATCTGTTAAATATTTAATAACCTTCTCCATGTCTTCCTTTTTATATATTTCATCGGCATCAATATGCCATACATAATCTCCAGTAAGATGCTGCGCATAAGCATTGCACATTTCATCTTTTTCTGGCCATTGCCCTTGAATAAGCGTAATTTTTTTTTCAGGATCAGGGAATGATTTAATTATTGACACGGTATCATCGGTAGAAGTTGTGTAACCATTTTGAATATAATGTTTTACTGGTCCTTCAGTAATTACAATCTGGTGTGCAAATGGATATAATGATTCTAAGTTTTGCTTTAAAATATAATCTCCATTAAAAACAATCATGCCGAACGATATTTTTACAGACATATTATTTTCTCCTCATTATAAAGGTTCCCATTTGATATGAACCTTTATACCAAACGTCTTGTTTCTCAATAACCCATCCTTCTTGCTCAAGTACCTCATTCAGATCTTTTAAACCAATCTCATGTCTAATGTCAGGCAAATCTAAATATGTTTTTACTTGTGTTGTTTTTGTATAATTTTCAACAAAAAATAATCTATGAGCAATAAACCATTTTTTAGAGCTTCTAAGCATGTTTATTAAGCCAGAACGCCAATCCTTCATTATCTCAATAACCCCAGATTCAAAAACCACATCATATTCATTATTAAATGATTTTTTTTCTATATTTTCTACAAAAAAAATGCCATTAGGGTAATTCTTCTTGGCATTGTTACACATATGTATTGAAATATCAATACCATTAAATATTAAATCCTTGGTAATTCCCTCTTTGTTAAAATATAAAGCATGCCATCCCGACCCACAACCAACATCAAGAATATTAAGTGGTCTTATTGAATCATTTTGTAAGATATATTCAAAAGCTTCCTTTAACTTTATGTATTCTGGCTTTTTAGCATATTCTCCAGTTACAAAATAACCCTTATTCAAATCATTGTTAGCAATAGCAATTTGTTCTAATGTCCAATCAGCACTAATAATTTTATTCATTTATTCTCTCCTTTAAATAAGCTTTGCAAGATCAAAACCTTTTGGATAAGGAACAATAATACTTAATTCTTTACCAAAAGTTTCTTTTAATAATTCATTTACGTTTTTTCTAAAATCCCCCGTCATATCATGAAATAAAAATAATGTATTACTATCAACATAATTTTTAATCGATAATACATCTCTTTTGACAGCTCCCATGCGATGATCTCCATCAATAAACACATAATCTAATTTATTTTCATCAATATCGTCAAATTCTGATTTTAATGTTAAGTAGACATCATCTGGACTCCATCCAATTTTTGGGAATATAACCTTTTCCATACTATATTTGTTAATCAAAAACCATATCGACTTATATCCATCAGAATTATAATTTAATGTTTTAGAAACATTATGGTAATTTTCTCCAAGATTATAGTTTTCTTCAATATAAGCATCCAATGTTACTAATTTTCCACCTGTTTTAGAAAAACCTAACCCGGCCGCTAATGCAGAAATGCCAAAACCTGTTGCAATCTCATATCCTCTTTTACAATTGTTTTCTATAATTAACTTTGTTATCATGTCAAATTCTTCAGGCATAATTGAAATTGGTATTGTCCTATTTTTTAAAATCAATGGACCATTTTTATCCTCGCAATAAAATTTATACAAACCCGTATTAACTAATTCACTGTAATTCATTTATATTCTCCTATAAGTTATATCTTCCTTTTATAAACATCATCAGTTCAAAATATTCCATATACACTTCGTTCATAACTTCTGTTGGAATGTGCCATACTGTGTTTTCAAGTTGTCTACCATTTCTTTCATCAAAACGATGGAAATGATAACAAATTAAGTTCTTATTGTCTACTGTAAATACATTCGCCTTTTTCTTGAAAGAATGCATTCCAACATTCCATGGAGCAAGATTAATACCACAATGATCACTAATAAAATAATTCTTAAATTTATTTGAATCATTGTAGAAAATATCCAAATATCCTTGATCTGCAAAGCCATGTTTAGAGACTTTCCAATCACAGTTCTCTAAACATTTTTCTTTCCACCAATTTAAAAATTCTTTACAATTATCATCATTTCTATATCCCAAAACACCAACATTTATTTTCCCTGCGGAAAAGGCATCAGGATTTTCATGTGGTGTTACCATAATTGAATAATTTGAAAAAACATCTTCAATCTCTTTTGTAGAAGAGAAATATCCAATATCAGCATCTGTGTAATATAACAGATCTACCCCATATTTGTCAAAAATATATAAAGGTAATATTGGACTCATAGTTGCATAATATTCCCTATCCTGTCTTGTTTTCTTTGCTTCCAATAGTTCAGGATAATATTTTTCCACATCATCTAATTTTATAGTAACAACATTATCCAATCCATTCATTAAGTTTTCCGTTCTTTCATCAAAACACAAAACATAAAAACACAAATTGCTACAATGTTTTTTCAATGTCTCATAACAAATTAATGCTTTAACAATGTATCCATAATCAAAATAGGAACAAAAATTCATTTACTATCTCCATAAACTATTATTCTATAATTGAAATTACGCTTTGGATATTTCATACATATATTATTATAATCAGATATTTCAAAAATAACATCAAAGTTTTTTGAAGAAACCGTTTTGCAATCTCTTATATAATTGATGTGATATTTTATATTAAGTTTGTTTTTATCTTTGCTTTCAGCAAAAACAAATGAGTTCAAATATATTTTCTTTATATTGGTAATAACTTCAACAAGTTTTTCACTAGATAATTTGTCAGCATTTCTTAATAGAATTGTTGGATACATGAAATCAGATATATAATTCTTTTGTCTTATTAATTCAAACTTATCACTTTCAATTGCATCTTTCGAACGAGAAAGGTTTGTTTTTCTTAACTCGTCATTATCACAAACATGATCTATTTTGGTTCCACTGGCCTCAATTACTCTTCCACCAAACCGCATGACTCTATATGATAAATCGGAATCCTGTGAATAAAAACAATAATCAGAATTAAACCCGCCCATTTTCCTCATCGCTTCCGTATACATCATTCCTATAACAGGGTAAAGTTTTCCACCATCTGCACGAGTTTTATAATTCACTGAAGACTTATTGTATCCACAATAGTGATTACAAATGCCAATTGCAGAAAAATCCATAAAATTTAATTTTTCTAAATGGCAACAAGTTGCCTCTAATGTATTGTTTAGTGTTATAAAATCATCACTATAAAATGTAATAAATTTTCCTCTTGCTATTTGTAAAACTTCATTAAAGGCTTGCGTAAAGCTGCTTCTTTTTCCAGAAAAAACAGTAACTATCCTATTATCCTTATTAAATAGCTCTTTAAGCCATTCTACTGTTCCATCAGTAGAACCAGCATCATTAACAATTATCTCAAAGTTCTTATTGCCCAGTCCGGAAATCGCCGTTTGTATTGCTTTTTTTAATGAACCAATCCTATTTAAAGTGCCAATGGATACAGTTATGTCTATATTATCTTTGAAAAAATTTTGTCTATCTAACTCAAAATCACTTATAAGATCCAAAACTTTATTATAGTTTAAAATCTTTCCTTGATGTATTGTCGGTAAAACAAATTGTTTTGTTGCTAAAACTCCATTCGATATAAAGCTTTCTTTTAAATGCTTATCTTCTACATATACTTTCTCTACACGCCTACACATTTTATAAAATATAGGATCATTGTTGTTTGACCCATCGCAACATATCACAATTGTTGTGTTCGGTGAAAGCATATTTATATTAGCAACATAATCATACCATGGAAAAAACAAATAACTTGAACCAACAAATAAAAAACACAAATCTGGAGAAAAATTTACAAGTCTTTCAATTAGATCATCGTAGTTTTTTGAGTTAATACTTAATACTTCTTTGTTGTTAATCACAATTTGTTGCTCAAAATCCCTTGGGCCTGATGAAACAAATAAAACTTTTTCAAATTGTTTGACAACCTTATATTTTTGCACATCATACCAAGTGTTATATAGGTTCAATCTAATCATCAAGTCTTTAAGACATTTCGTACTATTTGGGTCATACCTCCACATTTGAATGTTATTATGTGTTTCTCTGTACTTAGAAATATGTTTTTTATTATTAAAATATATAACATCAAAAAGGTCAAATATTTCAAAATCACATTCACAACCAAGATATAATGTTAATTTTCCTATAACATTTAGTGTTTTAAAAAATTCTATATTTTTAATCTTTTTTTCAATATGAAAATGTATCCAATCCTTTTCACAATTTTTTAAAGTGCCCTCTGTTGCCTCATCTTCTAAATGTAAATATAAAACATCATATCCAATTAAATTGTTGATGTAAAAATGCAACGCCTCAATATCATCATAAACAATTATAATGCTTTTTTCTATTTTGTTAAGTCTCGTATCATCTGTCTTTTCTAAAGCGATTTTTTCTATGATTTGTTTTCCCACCAAAAAAAAACCTCCCGTGATTTATTTACATAATTGATTTGAAAATTGAGTTTGCTTGTTTTTTGGATAAGAAATGCTTGATCTGGTATTATAAACATCCATTATCAAATCAAACATTTCTTCATCATAGTCTTTCGGATTAATATATGATACATTATAGATTTTGTAGGGCTCATCACTTACAACAAAAACCTCTATCTTTGAATAATATTGCGATATGTGATTGTACAAATTTTCAATCCTTTGTGGTGCAACTTTTTCTTTTACATTTAAACAAACCCTTGGATATAATTGTCCAGTAGATTTTCCAAATTTAGTATACATCAAACTAAACTTATCTATTTTACCTAACGCTTCATATTTTTTTGAATTTTCATTTTTAAATTCATCATGTACATATGCATGAAGCACACAGCTGTCCCCTTGAACAATCTTTCCTCCCATTCTGTAAATCTTTGCACAAATTTCTAAATCCTGTGCATAATGCAAGTAGTCTACATTGAATCCCTGATAATTACGGAAAGTTTTAGCACACATACATCCAACAATTGGACAGGGCTTATCTGCGTAATAAAAATGATGGAAATCTTCAGTTGGATAATTCTTTACCTTAAAAGCACCCATATCTTTTTCGTCAAGAGTGTCCATTAAATCACACATTATCTCTAGTCCGTTCCCAATAGAAAACATATCATCGCTAAGATATGTTATGTACTTACCCTTAGCTATTTTTATCATATCATTATAGGCTTGTGTGAAACTTGTCTTTTTACCGGTCAGCATGAGAGTTATTCTGTTATCTTTTGATGCCATTTCTTTTAACCATTCTATTGTTCCATCAGTAGAACCAGCATCACTAACAATAACTTCTACAGATCTATTTCCAATACTATTTAAAGCCATACTAACAGAATCTTTTAAATAAGGCAACCTATTGTAGGTTCCGATTAATACAGTCATATCAATAGATTTTTTTAAAAAAATTCTTTCATATAGTTCTTTAACTCTACAATAAAAAGTATGTTCTTCTAATACTTTTTTTGCTCCATTTCTACCAATCTCTTCTGCCTCTTCAGGATGAGATAAATAATATTTTGCCAACTCCAAAGCTTCTTCTTTAGTATTAAACCAAACTAAATCCTTTTTGTTTTCAAAATATCTTTCCAGGCCAGGTATATACTTACTAATAGTTAAAGTCCCACTAGCCATCGATACAAGCTGTCTGTCTGAAAAATACATTTCTACATCATTAAAATGATTGACACTTATGACGATTTTTGCTGCGTTATAAACATCATTTTGTTTAAAGAAATTCAAATGACCTTTTGAATGCTTATATCCGGTCCCATATGCCGCAAAATTACTTCCAAACTCATCATGAAATAAAGAAATTATATCAGCTCGCAATTGCGACCCTGGGAATTTAAGATCTGAATGCGAGAAGTTGGCACAAAAAACAATATCATGATTATAAATCTTATTTAATGAATTTCTTTCTTCATCTGTTTTTCTATAAAAGAATTTAGGGTCATAACCTATTTGCCAATATTCTATATTTTTACATCCATTTTCTCTATAATAGTTTAACTGCCCAACACTACTTAAAAGTGATAAGTCAATTTCTTTTGAACACTCAATATAACACTTTATAGCTTCATTCCTTATATCTCCAGACCAATTTGTTATGAACACATGAGGAAGCTGAGACTTGATTTGTTTAATTGTACTCAATTCAATTCCTTCACCAAATTGGCGCTGCATGTGAATCCAATCTGGTTTAAAGCATATAGCAAGATTTAACAGTAGCTTGTTCATTTCTACAGTTCCAATATTCCTCTCACAAGCGACAAAGTCAAATGAACATAAAAATATTTCATTTTCTACAAATGCATCTTCTGTTCCTGTTTGCTTGATTTGTGCTGAATTAAATGGTATATATAAAACCTTTTTACATTTTGATTCTGGCTTTTCAAAAAATTTTATATATGGATTGTTTTTAAATTTTTCAAATTCTAACTCTATTGAATCATCATTTGTACTAAAATCTTTTTTCTCTATAGATAAATTTTTCACATGTAATTCTCCTGGGAAGTTTCCTCTTGTTAATAGCAATTTAAAAGGCATGTCATCTGAATAATATGAAGTATGAATGAAAACATTATATTCTTTCCAATTTGTATTTTTACATTCTATTTTGTTTCCTTTAAAAGCAAAAATTTCATTTCCAAAAATTTCACACCAAAAGTCTCCACCACCGCCTTCATCGCACTTCATCTTAATTGTTATTTCATATGTGGTATTTTTTTCTATAACAACAGGTATAGACAAAAAAGATTCCGATTTCAAAAAAGAAACATATTTTTCGCTCGAATCATTTTTTGAACTTAGAAGTTTTCCCTTCCATGTGGGTTCAGTCATTGTAATTTTACCTCTTTAGAATAACTTATTATATAAAGTGTTTATATTTATTTCTTCTGACCTTTCTTTTGCAGCCCTTGCTATTAATTTACTATTCATAGACATCTGTTTCCATATGTTCTCATTTGTTAATCTGGTTATAGCTGCGGAAAATAAACCTGAATCATTATGATTCCATATAGTGTACCCATTAATACCATCTGTGACAAGCTCAGATACCGCTCCAACGTCCGAAGCTACAACGGGTGTCCCTGTAACCATAGCTTCCAAAATGACCAATGGTAAGCCTTCCATGCTCGACGAAAGCATTAGCACGTCGAAAGCTGCATAGAATTTTTCAACATCCTGTCGCTCTCCAATGAAAAACACATTCTTTAATTCTTTTGCCATTTGCTTAAGCGGACCTTCCTGTGGACCGCCCCCAACAATAACAAAAGAATGTTGTGGTAGATTCTTTGCACATTGCAAAACACATGGAATATTTTTCTCAGGAGATAACCTCCCAACAAACCCAATTACAAATCCATCTGGAACTCCAAATTCTTTTAAAACATCTTTGGATCTATTTACTGTTTCAAATTTATTCCAATTAATAGCATGAGGGATCGTCATAACATTTTTGTTTCCATACTTAAGCATTTTCTTTGCCATAGTGTTTGAAACGGGAGCTATTGCACACACTAAGTCTTCTCTCTTTGCAACTTTAACCATTGCGTCTGGCCATGCCAAATCACTATGAACAGTTTCAACAATTCTAACCCTCATGCCTTGTCTCCAACACTCTTTTAAAAGGTTATACATTCCAAAGCTATTATAGAAATGAATAATACTATAATTTTCAGACTCAAGCATACACTTTAATGCATTAGCCTTTCCTTGTTCCCCGAGATCTTCAATTGTGAAGTCTACACCTTCAAACATTCTTTTTAATTCTGCAGTCATTCCATGAACAAAGGCAACATGTGGTTCATAAATATTTCTATCTAACTTCTTAATCATCTCTCTGACCCAAACCTCACCACCTCCAGCCATTGCATATGGAACAATATAAAGAACCTTGCGTTTCGGATAGTTTAGGCGTGCAGTAGATAGTGCTTTTGGAATTGGCAAATCGAGAATCATTTTAGCTGCATTTTCCCAAGAAAATTGTTCAGTTGTTTTTCTTGCCGCTTCTTTAATGCGATTTTTTTCATAATCAATATTTTCATAAGTTCTACGAAGCAATTCTGAAAAATGTTTTACACTTGGATCTCCAACAACTGCCTTTTCTGCATAATGCCAATATTGCATTGATTGCGGAGCAATCATTTCACCAGCATTAACCAATAAGGAATTAGAATCATTTAAAAACTCTAGCTGCCCGCCGTGTCGCGGAGCAATAATTAAAGAATCACAAGCAAGTGCTTCTAAAAGAGGCAAGCAATTATGTGTTACCATTCCATATGAAGTATAACTTTCATCTTTTTCTACATGCAAATTATACACAAATCCCGAATATTGCTTTTTTACAACATTTGCAATTGGAACATAAAAAAAGCTTTCATCCTCAATAATAGAATTGTTTTTTTGTCCTGCGGGAATAAAAACATCATTATTATATTTAATCGGATTTATTAATTTATAAAATTTTTCATTATAACTTTTAGAAACTTCAATGCAATAATTTATATTCTTTTTTCTTTTATCCAACCTAATATTACAAAAAATACCTTTTTCTAAAAGAATTTCAAAAATGTCCTTAGCTAAATAAGGAGATGATGTAGAAAAGGAATATCTCCCATTTGTTGCTGTACCATCCCCATAAAATATTCCTTTTAAAATATAGGATATAAATCTTGAATTATAGAATTCTTTTGGAATCTTTTTATTAAAAAAACCTTTACCAAAAAGATCGCTTAATATTTTGCAAAAAATACGACCAGAAACAATAATCTTACTTCTATTACCAAAAATTTTATGATTATATTTTAAGTTTAATTTTTCAAAAATATTTTTTTGTAATTTGTGTGAATAAATTTCATCTTTGTGTTGTGAAATTTCAAAAGCCCCACCATTAGTTCCTATACTGCCTTCTGCAATGTAAGTTCCAAAAAACTCAGCTAACTCTTTTGTTATTTTAATTTTCTCAGGTAAACAAATATGTCTTGGTGCTTTATAGTTTAATTCCTCAACTCTATTTAAAATTTTGGCTCCAAGATCACTTCTACCTTTCGCTTTTTTATTAATTAAATCAGAAACATATTGAAAACTACAATTAAATTCTTTTGCTATATCCTTTAATGATGTTACATCCTTATCTTGAACGAAGCTTAACGATAAAAATCCGTTTCCATTTTCAATCTTTATATCAGGAAAATAATCAGTTAATTTTATCTCTTTTTTTTCTTCATATGTATTAAATTTTGGTTTTGGAATACAAACTAAATCTCCCTTTTCAATTTCTGATAATTTTATCCATTTGGGAATTTCACCCATGCCTATATCTTTCCTTAGTTTTTCAAACTTTCTTTTATTTCTTTTAATAATCAAATGAGGATGTTCGGGAGTTCCACTAAACCACTCTGAGCATCCATGCCTTTTTATGGAAACTATTTCTCCACAATATTGTCTTTTCGTTACACCACTAACACGATTCTGATTCCCTGTATGACTTGTTACAAAATTATTTTCTTCTACTTCTTCAATATTAATCAATTTTTCCTGAATATCAACTATAGTACCTGGCAATAAACAAAACCCTTCTGTTGAACTCATGCTAATAACGGCATCTGTTGCAGTATATAAAGCTCCAATTGTTGGAAGAAAATCATTAATTACTTCTATCTCCGCAGGATTTCTCCTTCCTTTTAAAGCTTCTTCTATAATCTTCTTAACATCCACTTCAAACGGTTGACTAGGAGTAAGAAATTTTGTTTTCATAACAAGACAAACGTCATCATCTCCAGTGAACGCATCAAGATAGCCTTTTAAAACCCTATCATGACATTTCCTAGCATGTGGAATGGCATTGTGAAGAAATTTTACTTTCTTTTGAGTTTTCAACTGAAAAGGAGGAATGTTCGGATTAAATAATTTAGAATCTACACCATGAGGCACCACCAACATTTTATCCTTTGGAACTCCACAATTTGCAAAAATATCATAAGAAAACTGACTACTTGGTAAAATATAATCAATTGCTCTATGATACAAATGCCATCCATATGGAATAATGGAACTTTCAAAGTTCCAAATTAAAGCCTTCATTTTAGAAGATGGATGAAAACGTCTTGGCGCTTGATAGAAAATAGTATAAGCAAAATCAAGATCGTAAGGCATATTTTTATCTGGAATTTCTGGAAGGATATTATCTTTCGTTACTTTTATAATTTGTCTATCTTCTGTCATATAATCCACAGAACCATCTGAAGTGGAATTTTGAGAATCTTTATTTGCCCCTAAAATGCCATGGTATCCTGGAATCAAAATATGTTTTAAATCATCAGGGAAATTTTCTAAACCATCTGTGGATTTATAAAAAACTTCATTATTCCCGATATTTAACATAGCTCTTGCTAAAGATTGTGTTACGTAGGTCCACGAATGCGGGGATTTTCCCATTGTATGGAATCTTACTTTCATTCTGTCTCCTTTAAAATAATTTGTTTAATCAACTATTAGAAAACAAATCCTATTAAATCTTTCGACAAATCATTTTTGAGACTGTTTATAAAGGTCTGCGATAATTCCGCGAAGAACTGCAGTAACTGTGCTATACTTTTCTCTGGAATACTTCTCAATAAAATCAAAAAGTTCTTCCTCTAAACGAATATTAATTTGCTTGCGCTCTATCTTTACTTTTTTCATATTATCTCCTTAAATGTGAAATTAAACAACTAGCATTATATATCTTTATTGATAGAACCTGCTAGTTGTTTGTCGATTTTTATTTTCACTAGGAAAGTTTTTTCTTAAGAAGTTCTACTTCGGCTTTTAAAGACTCAATCATGGCTTGTTGTTCTTGAATGGCTTTAACCATTGGAGCCATTAAATCTTGATAAGACAAACACATATAGTCTTTAGTTTCTGGATTATTGATTTTTGGATTATCTATAATTCTATATTTATTTGAATCTATTACTTTAGAAACTTCTTGTGCAATGAACCCAAAACTTTTTCTAGAAACATCTCCCATATATTCCATATCTGGAGACCATTTCTTTACATTATATGAAACAGGACGAAGCTTTGTAATAAAGTCTAAACCCACATCAATATCATTAATATTAGATTTCAATCTCATATCGGAAAAAACCCAAGGTCCTGGACCACCCCCCACATAATAATTAGTATGAGAGAGATTTCCCAATCTAATCACATTTAACCCTGCTACAGTACCATATCCTATTCCAATTCCGTTTCCCTCTGCATAACTATTATATCCTATCGCAATGCCGTAATTCGGAATAGTAGCTCCTTCTGAAGCCACCTTCGCTCCAGAACCAATTGCAATTCCTCCAGTTGTTGTTGTTTTTATATAAGTATTTGCTCCAATGGCAACATTTCTTATACCAGATGTAATGGAATTATTTAAAGTAGAAACTTCACTACAAGCCCGATATCCCATAATTACATTATAGGAACCTGTTAAACTTGCCGCAACTCCAAGCAAATGCTGCGCACTTTCAAGACCTGCAATAACATTACGGGAACCGCCTGTTGCTCCATTTGCAGCATCCTTTCCAATAATAACATTCCCATCTGCCTCAACAAGGGCTGTTCCTGCACTTGTTCCTATACACACATTATTAAATCCAGAAGTTAAAGAATCCAATGTTTGATATCCAATAGCAATATTATCCGAACCCGTAGTCCAAGTAGCTGCTCCCTTACCAAGGGCACTTTGCCCAATTGCAATACAATTTGTACCTGTTGTTATCCCATATCCAGCCCTATAACCAACACACACATTGTGTTCAGCTGTCATA
>Ga0209777_10001704_pt1 | contig 30873 bp, 29 predicted proteins | sample FrelakmetHBP12HB_FD_187147 | JGI IMG/M metagenome (GOLD analysis project Ga0209777, IMG submission 187147) | Freshwater lake sediment microbial communities from the University of Notre Dame, USA, for methane emissions studies -HBP12 HB (SPAdes)... | ecosystem: Environmental > Aquatic >... | reverse complement strand
CTGTGGTATGTCGCCAATGTTTCCGGTAGTACTCCAGTAGTAACGACACCGCCCACAACTGCACCCACGGCAACCCGAACCACGAGCCCCTCAAGTGGTGGATACGGTGGCGGGTACTAGCCAAATAACTTCACCACTTTTTTATTATGAGAGCGAACTGGACAGTCTGTCCCTTCCGTCATTGTAAAAAGACTAGCGCGTCTTTCGGACTCATCCTGAGTGCATATTGGACGAAAATTCCTCCCGATATCCCGGATCAGGTAATCTGATAGGAGAATTTTTTATTCCTTCATGCCTTTGGGAAACTATGACCACGCAATCCCGCGATATTTTCTGGTCAGTATGTGCGGGATTTTTTTCTCATGACTGCAGGAAAAAGATAGTGTCAGAACCGTTTTGGATCGGTCTCTACGTCGATAATAACCGGGCGTTTATAGGACATCGCAGTGAGGAGTGCAGGCCTGAGTTCTTCGGGACGGCTGACACGGATTCCAATGCCCCCGCATACCTCTGCATACCGGGCAAAGTCCGGGTTGAGAAGATCTGTCGCATAGTTCGGGTAATGTTCCATCATCTGTTCGACCTGGATCATGCCGAGCTGGTGGTTGTTGAGCACCACTACGATGATCGGGAGATCGTATTTCACGGCCGTTATGAAATCTGCCATCGCCATGGAAAATCCGCCATCACCGGTAATGCAAAACACCGTGCGGCCGGGATAGGCAATTTTGGCAGCAATTGCCCCGGGTAAGCCAAATCCCATGGTTGCAAGGTAGCCTGACATCGCAAACAGCTGCTGTTTCATGCGGAAGTTCCTGCCAAACCACCACTGGTTTTCTCCGACGTCAAGCGAGATCACTGCATCGGGCGGGATCTCCTCTGATAGCACCTTCATGATGAACGGGGGGCGCAGGGGTGTCGCACTGCTGTCCGCTTCGGCATCACGCTGCAGGTCCCATTCTTTTTTCAGGGCAGCAAGGCGTTTTTTACTACCCCCCTCTTCCCGTTCGTGGAGCAGGGGGAGGAGTTTTGGGAGCACAAACCTGCAGTTTCCCCAGAGTGTAATGGTCTGCCTGTTTTTCCCGAGTTTCAGCGGATCGATATCCACCTGTACGAAGGATTTTTCCGTTGGCACATTGGTATATTTTGAGAAACCTACCCCGAGGGTGATAACAAGATCGGCCTCGTTTACCAGGACCCGTGCGTGGGGTGATCCAACATTTCCGAGGATACCGATCACCCATGGGTTATCTTCCGGGAGTATCCCTTTTGCACGGAACGTGGTAAGGATGGGGGCTTTGATCTTCTCTGCAAGAGCAAGCACCTTCTCCCCGTCCGGATAGGCACCCCAGCCAGCAAGAATAACCGGCTTTTTCGCGTTGTTTATCGCCAGGGCAGCGGTTTTTATCATGTCATCGGATGGCAGAATGTCAGGACCACAGAGACATGACTCACGGGTGCAGAACCGTGGATCCAGGGGTTGTTTCTGGATATCATTGGGAACCGAGATCTGTGCAACACCCCGATCAATTTTCGCATACCTGAGTGCCCGGGTCAGCAACAGGACTGCCAGATTTTTTTCATAAATGGTATTGTTATAAACCGTAATAGGGCGGAAGAATGCATCCTGGTCGATTTCCTGCACGCCTCCGGGGCCGGTGTACTGTGCTTCTACCTGCCCGTTCAATGACAGGACCGAAGCATGATCTTCCTTTGCATCGTAAAGTCCGGTGGCAAGGTTGGTTGCGCCCGGACCGGCAATCGTAAGGCATGCAGCAACGTTGCCGGTCAGTTTATTGTAGGCTGAAGCAGCAAAAGCCGCATTTTCCTCATGTCGAACGACAAAATACCTGATACCGGGATTTTTCCGGATTGCCTCAACGAGACCGAGCGATGAGGTACCGGGAAGCCCAAATACGACGTTCACTCCCCATGCAACCAGTTCTGCAACCATCACATCGGATACCGTCGTGACTGAGCCTGCATGGATATCTTCTGTGGGCATTTTCCTGAAAGCCTCTTTTCCTGCCCCGCAGACCGGGCATGTCCACGTATCAGGGAGATTTTCAAAAGGGGTCCCCCCGGGTATTCCGGCCTTGGGATCCCCGGTTATTTCATCATAGATATATCCGCATACACTGCATTTCCATTGTGCCATCCGTTCCCTCCCGATTTAGTATAATAACCTTCACCTACATGAAAGATACATCCCTTAGCTGTAACATGAAGGATGCTTAAAAGGTAAAGTTTTTCATACTAAAACGTCATTTCTGTCTTTTGCAGGAAAAAGACAAACGGGGATGAGATTGATAGTATAGAAGGCAACAGGTTGGTACGGTATTATGGAGGAACGCTGGTCGCTACCGGATCTGGAAAGTGCTGTTCAATGGTGCAGGGAAAGAAACATACAGCAGATCCGATGCATCGTTGCCATGATTGCGGAATATGCAACAACCCCAGAAGCATCGGAGCATTCCCTTACATCTCACCTCGAGGGGATTACACTAATCGGAGAACAGTCACCAGGTACCTCCTTTTCCGCAAAACCATCCGGGATCGGAATCCTTTTTGATTACCGGCACTATATCAGGAACATATCTCTCCTTGTTCATGAAGCACGCAAACATGGAGTGCCGTTTGAGATCGACATGGAAGGCCATCCTCTCGTAGGTGATATCTTCAAATCAGCCATCAATCTTGCCCTGGAGGGAGAAACGGTCACCCTTGCCCTGCAGGCATACCTTGATCGCACTTCCGATGATCTTTCAGCGTGTATAAACGCAGGAATTACCGTGCGTCTTGTCAAGGGTGCGTATGTGGGAGATACCAATGACTTTACCATAATCCAGGAGAGGTTTCGGACACACGCAGAAACCCTCATCAACACCGGTATCCCTTTTTCTGCAGCAACCCATGATCCAGAGCTGATTGACTGGCTCAAAGACGAGATGCGTAATCGCAAACATCTCATAGAATTCGGGTTTTTGAAGGGACTTGCCGACGGAGCAAAAAGCGAGTTGCCGGCAGAAGGATGGAAGGTTGCCGAATATGTCCCGTACGGACCTGGGGGCCAGGCCTACCATCAACGACGGGAACGGTACATGGAAAACCTTCACCAGCTTGGCCGGTTTCCTGTACCATGAAAGTGCTTAATGTGTTTTTTTTCTTGCGGTGATTTCTGGCTGCACATCACCAGGCGAAGCAGGAGATCAACCTTTTCCAGCCAATGGAGGACAGACCAAAAAAGGTTGATCTTTTAAAAATGTATTACTGAATGCGGGTTTGTGCCTGTTCCCTCATATACGACATCAGGTAATACGGCCCACCCACACCTTTACCCGAAGACCCGCTCGCCTTCCAGCCGCAAAATGGCTGGGAACCCGGCCAGGCCCCGGTAGTAGCTCCGCCACGCCGGTTCGCATAGGTTACACCGGACTGGATAGTGTTGAAGAAATAAGCAACCTGGTCATCATCTTCGGAAAAAATACCGGCAGTTAACCCGTAATCCGTGGCATTGGCTTTATCAAGCGCCTCTTTTAGAGTAAAGAATGTTTCAATAATCAGGATTGGAACGAACAACTCCTTCCTTGCAAGCGGGTGCCCAGAGGTCAGCCCGCTGACAACGGTGGGTTGTACATAGAACCCGTGCGAATACATTTCTTCAGAGAGCACAGACCCTCCACAGATAATCCGCCCCCCATCCTTTTTTGCCAGGTCAACTGCTTCCCTGAACGTCTGTACCGCCTTCTCATCAATCAGCGGGCCGATAAACGAGTCCTTCTCCCTTGGATCACCAATGATTAGGTTTTCTACCTTCAGGCGAAGGTCGTTTATAAACCGGTCAGCAACGGAATTGTGGACATAGACGCGTGATGCGGCGCTGCATTTCTGGCCGCTGAACCCAAAAGCAGATCTGAAAACACCTTCAACGGCTTTTTCTATATCTGCATACTCCGTGACAATGACCGGGTTCTTGCTTCCCATTTCTGAAATTAAAGGTTTCACATACCGTTGTTTTGCAGTAAATGCGCGTTGGAGCACTATCCCGGCATCACGCGAACCGGTAAATGCAATGCCACCAACATCCGGGTGTGCAGTTATGATCTCCCCAAACACTCTGCCTGGTCCGGTGATAAACTGGACAGCATCCGGAGGTACGCCGGCATCGATGAACGCATGATAGAGGTTCAGTACGGAAAAAGGTGCAACACTGGTCGGTTTCAGGATAATTGTATTTCCGGTGATGAGCGCTGCTCCAGCCATCCCCGTAGCAAGGCCAAGAGGGAAATTAAAGGGAGAGATGACTGCCCAGACCCCGTACGGACGCATAACACTCCTGCTCTCAGCCCGGGGACTTTCAGGGCGGGTCAGGACTGCGAAGCCCTTATTTTTTTCATAGATCTCTGCATGATAGCGGAGCATGTCTATTGCTTCACCTACCTCTGCAACAGCCTCGTACCGGTTCTTCCCGCATTCATAAGTTACAAGTGCAGCAAGGAGGAATTTTTCGGAGTCCAGGATCTCTGCGGTTCTCAGGATTATCCCGGCGCGTTCTTCCCATTCCCTGTCCCGCCACGCAGAAAAACCCCGGTGTGCGGTGGCGATTGCTGACCTTATCATGGCTGGTGTTGCGGTCTGAAATTTCCCGACAACAATCCGCTTGTCAAAAGGAGCGCGTACTTCAAACTCCGGCGCAGAGAAGACCTCGCTGCTACCGATCATAATCGGGTGGGAGAGACCCAGATCCTGCTTGATCAGGTCCAGCACTTTTTCATATCCAGAATGTATCTCCTTGTCAGCCAGGAGGTCGATATACGTAAGCTTTTTTCCTTTTTTCATGGGGAAACTCCTTTTGTCCTGGGACTATGTTCAAATCCCTGCCCTTGCGGAAGGAGAATCCGGTATTGTAATACAGAGACCACTATCATCTTTTTCAAGAGGGAATGGTAAATGGGACATTCTCCGCTTTTCAGGTTTCTGAACCTGTCTTTTTTGCCGGGAAGGTAGTGTGAAATTAAAAGCGTTCATGTTTTTTACTCTGGTGGAGGAAAAAGAAAAAACCTTTGGCATAGGTTATGCCAGAATCTGCAAGGAGACCTATAATAATCGGTCATTCACCTGCCAGATGTCGAGGAGGCGGATCCTGTGACGGAAAGGAGGCATACCAGTATTTAATCAGGTGTGGATCCTTCATCAGTATCAACCATTAGGTGCGTGTTTAAAAAAGAGGGGTTGCTTTTCCGCTTTGTGGATCTTCATCCACATCCGTTATCCGCGATGGGATTTTGTGAACCTCACGGGCACGCTGGGCAACCTTATCATCCAAATCCTGCACATTGTTTGCGGTCGTCTCAGATTTTCAGTCCATACCGATATCCTTGCATTTAAAGGATACCATGGTTTTTCACCGGCGGTCTCTATGACTGGTTATATATTTATGTATTTGTGTATTTTTCAAAAACCTGACTATCGCCTATGGATACCTGGATAAACGGGATTATTTCTGTATGAGAGAGACGGAAAAAAAGGAGTATCTCTTGTCTGGCGTTCAGTTAGTGACGGACTTTTCTCCGGAACTGATGTTACCCTTTTTTTTCCTGAAGGCTTCCATGGTCTCGTTAATACGGCGTCCAAGCCAGCGTTCATCAAATTCCGACGGGTAAACAAATTTCACCTGGTTTGAGACCTCCCAGTCTTCCCATTTCCTTAGATCGGCAACACGGGAAAAAAGGGGTGTTCCGGGAAGGGGGAGCGGAATGGTGAACCAGGCTTCATCGAGCGGGAGCGACAGGACAAGAGCAAAAGTCTTTTCAATCGACTCGACAGTCTCTTTCGGGTACCCGACCATGAAAAATCCGGCAGTGCCAATGCCTCCCCGTGAAAAAAGGTGTACTGCCCGGATTCCCTGTTCAACCGTGACCCGCTTGTTCATGAGCCTGAGGGTTTCGTTGCTTCCCGATTCGAGACCAAGATAAACCCGGATACATCCCGCTCGCTTCATCAGGTCAACGAGTTCAGGCATGAGTCCGTCGACCCGTGAGAGACAGGTCCAGCCAATCGGTACCTCCCGCCGGATCATTTCGTGGCAGAATGCTGTGAGGTACTCACTATCGAGCGTAAAGCAGTCATCTGCTATCCAGAGACAGGTATAGCCCAGCGATATGATCGCTTCAATCTCATGGAATACTTTTTCCAGCGGGGGTTTCCTGAACAGGCCACCCCATACCGGTTTCGAACAGAAATCGCACGAAAACGGGCAGCCTCTGGTGACGATCAGGCTGGTCTGCACAAGACCGGTGTTTTTTTCCATCGCAGCCTGGTATTGCTGGTGATCAAATCCCGAGCGGTCCGGCAAGGGAAGCCGGTCAAGGATTTCTGATGGGTGGTGGACGGGAGGCGATGACCGTACCTGGCCGTCTCTGTTCATATAAAGTCCCGGGTAGGATGCGGGATCCAGGGCTTTCAGATCATGGGGGGAAATGCCTGATGAAAGGTAATCCTGACAGAACCGCGGGAAGGTCACATCACCTTCTCCACAAAATACCCCATCAAATTTTTCTGCAAACATCACAGGATTCACGGTCGGAAGTGGCCCTCCCGCGACAAAGAGCGTCCCTGGCAAACGTTCCCTCAGTTCCCTGAGCAGGTCAAACGCATTCCTGCTCATCGTAACCATGATGGAAATACCGATAATGGCGGGCCGGGATTCTGCAATCCGATCAATTACTTCATCAAAGGTCTCAAATGTGCAGTCTGTTACGGTTACCTTGATACCCAGTTCCCTCAGCTGGCTGGCAAGGTACGCTATCCCCAGAGGGGGAAACAGTTTTTCGACCGGGTCTTTGCTCCGGAAATAGGGATAGACAAGGGTAACACCAGACCCGGGTGAAGAGTTCACGAACATACTCCGGTAGCAAAACCGATACAGTATCGAATCTCTGGTAATCCCTGCGATCCATCGAGATGACCCAGTTCAAGACAGAACCCCGCCCAGCAGAGATCCCCGGTATGCTCCCGGCCCCGGTAAATGGTGTGTGGAACGGGTGGGCTGGCTGATGGCTGGCCCAAAAAGAACCGGATCCCGTGCACTGGATCAATAAGCGAAACGGGCAGCTGGGCTGAGCTCACCTTTTCCCAGCCGGGAAGAGGAGATATCGGTTGTTTTCCGTCCCATCCTGCCGTGAACCATGCTGCGCTGAGCTCGTTTAACAGGCAAAGAGTATCCTGGGGTCTGACCGGCATATTCATCTTTACCTGCACCTCCACATGGTGCCCGGTAACCCGGTACGTGAAGGTGACCTTCCCCCGGGAAGGTGTGGTTTCGAAGAGCGGGTGAATGCCGAGCAGGGTGCGGAGAGGGAGTACCGGCACTATGATAATGCGCTGGAACCGGGGAAGCTGCATATAAACACTGATGCCGTATTCGATCCAGCGGGTGAGAATGGATGACGGTTTCCCTCGTATGCTCCACCTCATGCGGGTATCAAGCATAAATGTTCGTTTGAGAACTCCCGTTTCTGTTGAGTCAGTCCATGAGCGGGAAAAATACGTGTATTCCTGATCCCTAAGGGCGATACTACCGATGCCCATCCCCTCACCGGTCAGGTTGCAATCTCCATAATACACCAGCAGGCCACGTGCCAGGCCTTTGCTGATTCCTTCTCCCTGATAGATACTATCAGAGATAATACGGATTTTGTTCATGGTACCTGTTTCAGTGAACATAGGTTAGTGTGCGTTAAATATACTGCTTGAAGGGGCAGGTTTAATTGTCTGGACCGGAAAGGGTTTCATTATGGCAGGGAAAAGCAGGCTCCGGACACTGATTGGCGGCCAGGAGCGGATTGGCCTTGGGGGAGAAGGAGTGCTCCGCACAGAAGGACGCAAGCATGATGCACTTGAAATGTTGAATGCAGCATACGAGGCTGGTATCCGGGACTATGATTCAGCACCGGCATACTCCGGGAGCGAGCGGTATTACGGGCTCTTCTGGGCGCAGCAACCGGAGAGAAAGGAACGCACGTTCCAGACAAGCAAATCCGCACAGAGAAGTGCAATCGGGGCATCTGAGGACCTTAAACGAACGCTCACCCGCATGGCGCGAGACCATCTTGGGCTCTGGCAGATCCATGATGTGCGGGACACCAACGAGATCCGTGAGATTGAGGAACCTGGCGGTGCACTCAATACCTTCTACCAGGCACGGGAGACCGGGACGGTAATGGGCATTGGAGTGACCGGGCATTATGATCCGGGAGTCCTTCTTCATGCAGTCACTCACTGGGATATCGATTCGGTACTCCTTCCTGTCAACCCCGTTGAATCAGCCATCGGGGGATTCCTTGACCGTGTAATCCCGGCGGCACGGGAGCGGGGAATCGGGGTGATAGGGATGAAGACGATGGGTGCAGGAAATTATATCCATCCCGAATCCGGGCTCACTCCGGAGACCCTGATCCGGTTTGCGCTGTCACAGGATGTGGATCTCGTGATCGTCGGATGCGCAACAGCGGATGAGGCACGGTTTCTTGCCCGTATGGGCAACGAGACTGCCCCCATGAAGGAAACTGAGCAGACCCGGCTTGTTGAGACCGTTCGCTCGTACGCACACCGCCTTGCATACTATCGCGGGGTTATCTGAATAAAATCCTGCCACAACATCCTTTCCCATCCCCATGATGATGAGGCAGACCCATTCGAATCCTTCCGGGCCCATCAAACATTCAAAGAAGATAACAAAGATCAAATATATCCTTATACCGGATAGTGCAGGATTTTAAGAGGGGAAATCTTATCCCTTGGATTCATCAACGAAACAGATTTGTCCTGTTTTTTGCGGGGAAGTATTATCAGGAATCCCGCTAAGGGGATTTAAAGGAGTGTAATTGGCTTATGTTACGTCCAGAAGATGCTGAAATGATCCTGACGACGCACGATCTATCCGTATATCTCAGGAATATAGTTCAGAAAGAAGATCGCGATTTAAAAATTGACATTGATTATGAATCCGGTGAATTATTCATCAATTGTCCGGGTTTTTCCCATGGACTCTCAGTGACTGCCGATCCGTTTGGCGTATGGGTGATCAATGAGGTGATCTCACAGGAAAATGATGGGGTTTTTACCCAGAGCGGTAACTTCCATAAGACCGAAAAAACCATGACCGTGCTCAGGGCAATCGCCAGCTGGATCCGCGATCTTGAAGATAGTACCCGAACGTGCTGAAATACCATAATCATTTCTTTATGGATAGCATGGTAAATACGTCAGGTATGAAATCACTTTTTTTTTAAATAATCAATACGCCGCCATACCCTTCGGACCTTTCTTTTTTGGGTTTGCGCATAATTCTTTTGCGATGCTGAGGATCGCGCAATGATTATCAAAAAACCACGCGCAGTCTTTGCCATTGCAGGGGACTTCAATGATCATGCCTTCAATATTGACCGCGGCTCCGAATTTCATAGGACAATGTTTTTGGGATGGCATAAAGAAGAGTTGGTTGTACAGTAATGAAACTTTCCTGCGAACAAAAGCCGGTTTCCTCCCATCATACTATACACTCGGACCACCAATACTAGTCTAATCACAAACGATTTTGGCAATACGGCCGCTCTCATTGGGATCACCATGAAATGGCGGTCAACTCCATATACCGTGCGAAATCCTCTTTGCTGGTAGTGAAAAGATCAAAAAACCAGATTGGTATGCATTCCAATCTGGTGTGACAAGCACCATAAAGAATGATACAATGACAAAACTATCTTTAAAACAAGAGGTTATAGGAACAAGAACCGGGTACGTCATACGGTTCACCTGTCCTTCCTGCCTTCATGACAACGCGATTATCAACAAAACCCCAAAGGAGTGTTACCGGGAAACACGGGATGCCACCTGCCACCAATGCAAGAAACGTTCCACCGTCTTAACTCCTGGCATGTATGAAAAAAAGGTATATTCTCCGGTATGATCTTACTCCCCGTGCTGACTGTCATGATGGCATTCTCCATCACCTTGTCTCCGCGTAAACCAGAGTACCCTGTATAGATAAAAAAGATGCCTCGATGCCATTCAGCTGATTAATAGTTTCCGGTGGCGTATGCATTGCCTTGTTCCCCAATGTATGGCGATGCAAAGCAAAAAAAATCACGGTCTGAAGAGATTATTCTCAGGATTTCATTCTGAAGATCTCGAATCCCGTTTTATCCACACGCAACGGTTGCCTTAAGAATTATCCTTTTTCCATGGGTCAAACCTATGGTTTCGAAGGTGAAAATTGGTTTTGATGAAAAGAATCCGACTAATCTCTGTTTGTGGTTCCCATAATGTAAAAAAGGATTATCCGATAAAGGTTTTAGAGTAAAGTGTTATTTTAGCCCCTAATTTTTTCATAAAATCTTCTAAAAAATACTACTCCAATCAATAGTCATCACACTCCTGGGGGCTTTTGCAAAGCCTCCGCCCCGCCGCTGTGGCGACCCCCACAATGTGATAGACCTGAATGCCAGGGCCATCAAAACGAAAAAGTAATGCTTGAAAATCATAGTCACTTTTTTCATTTCACTTTTAGTTACGAAATATTTTCGAAAATGTCATCGTAAGAATAAAAAAATTTAGGGGCTGGATTGGTACTTTACCCATGTTTTATTTTATCGTGGAGGTGCTTTCATAAGATGAATATCGAGCACGCCGTTTTTTAACGTTGACTTTGCCCCTTTATTTGTAACCATTGAGGGAAGGGGGATTTCACGGCGGAGAGAATAAAATCGCTGTTCAGTCATGGAATAACCTTCCTGTTTTACCTTTTTCACTTCTTGACGTTCGCAGGATATTTTTAAGGTTTTTTCATTGATCAGGCCACAAGAAAATACCGTATTATTAACACCAGGGATCAGGTTAACTGTCACCATTACTTCATCATCAAGATCGGTCACTTCCGCGTCCAGGATGTGCGGATACAGACTCACGAGATCGGGTATTTCTCCTTCAGGCAACAGCGGTGTATCAATCGGTTCAAGAACAAGCTGGAACAGGTAGTCCATGGATGCTCTCAGGTCATCGAGTTCATCATAGATTGATCTTCGATAATGTCGTACCATTTGTCTACCTCCTCTTTTTTCGTGACCCAGGTGCTGATCCACCTGGTTACAAGGACGATTGTTGTTGTTCTCAATATAGCTATCGATACTTATTACCGGGAAATCGAAGAAATGAACGATATCAAATAAGAAGTACCTATCGATACAAAGGAAAAATCGCTGATTTGAGAAATGAAGGTTAGAGGACCCAGTATTATTTCACTGAGATGAAAACCTTGCAAGAATATACTGCGTCAGGACCTTTCCGGAAATACTCCTTGTTGATGCATCAACCCTGATAAAGAAAAGTTCTTCGTTCCCGATGCTGACAAAGACTGGCTTGTCTGCCGGCATGATATGCACATGGCAGAGTGTCCTGCCGGAAAGGGACGGGAATGAGAGGTGAATGAACCTGCTTGCCGTATTAACGATCTCCGGGAGATATTTCTGGATAATCGAGTCAACAATCATTCTCCTGTACCCGTCCGGATTCCGGTCTTTCTCCTGTAGTTTGCGATAGTCCTTCTCGATCCCTACGGCCTGAATAGAATTTTTAATCCTGTCCTCCTGTATCCCGATAATAAGGTCTCCCCCGTCGGTATTTAAAAAACCGGCAATCGAACGTGCGATGATGAACTTTGAAGCATTATTACGGTATTTCCGTATTTCGGACGATTCACTGGCCAAAATTTCCTCCTTGGTGAGATCCGCACTCCACAATGACTGCAGTTTGAATTCGATGCGATCATTCTCTCCTGCATTGATCATGGTTCGAATCGCTTCAGCATCATCCTCTGGCAGACCTGGTGATTTGGTCTCCCGGTGTTTCAGAACAATTGCGGCTCCTGCCGCAATAACGACAAAGAGCAGTGCCTGGAAGATTATCCCTGCCACTGCAGAGAGTTCCGGAACTACAAAAAAAGCAGCAATAAACGAGTAAGCGCTTCCGCAACAACAGGCAACATACATGCTGCGGTCAGGGTAGAAATAGACGGTATAGAGGATTGGGAAGTAGAAGAGTTGGGGGACGATGGTTCCATAACCCGCTGACATCGAGACGTATGCAATCCCGATAATCGAAATGATGAACGATATGATCACCCAGAACCTGACAAAATCGGTATGCGACCAGCGAAACTGCAGCGGGTTTACGTATCCTGTCATACCGGATGACTGGTTCATGGAATATGTTGCATTTAGTCGGATTGTTATAATAGAGTATCTGTATCATTCCACGGGTAACCTTTTACTTCAGATCCATCCATGATATGAGACACACTAATCGGATTGTAATAAATATTTGAAATAAATTTTCCTCTCGATCATTCCAGAAATCTGGTTTTTTATTAATAGTCAGGTAAATTCTGTTGATGCTGACTTAAGACAATTATTTCTTCGGTATTTTCCAAAAGACCAGCCAGATAATTTTTTACCCATTGTTCATTTTCATATTCCTCGAACGGACGGTATGACCCCTGTACTGAAGCATTTTCTTTTTCAAATCGCAACACCCCTAGGGGTGCTCCACCCCTTTTTACTAAGGTATTCAGGTCTTCAAGTGGATGACTGCCTGAACTGAATACAAATTTTGTCTCATTTTCAAACCCGACAGCAATTGCAACAAGCCATGCTTTTTTTGCTTCTTCCTGCATTTCACGTACCAAATCGGAAGTTTTTCTCATTTTTCACTCAATAAAAGAATGCAATTCATCACATAAATAATTCGTTAAAATCATGAAACAAGATGAAAAATACACAGGCACGACTTTGTCCCTTTTGAAGTACATGGGAAGTACGGTGGTGATTGCAGAGGGTGTCGGGTGCTGGAGTGTGCCAGGAAAAATATGATTATGGATTTTCCTGGTTATATTCCTCAAGAAAGCTCATCGTCCATTCCCGCTCTGTCTTTAAGAGAAATACTCGTCGCTATGCAAGTGCGAGACGATGCACAGGGCATTGTTCATTTACGGGATAGGTTACCAGTTCATGATAACATTGAATCATTTGATCGATAGACTGGGTATAGTGGGAAAGAACACTATTCACTTCGTCCTTTGTGAGAAGGTTGAGATTGGGGAGGCAGAGGTTGATCTGGTATAAGTTGTTCTGGGGTGAACATACCCGAGCGTCTGTGTATGTTTAAAACCCCCCAGACTTCATCGGAAGACAACATATTCCAGGCCCAGTGCAACGATAAAAAGGAATATGCCCACCAGTGCGACAGGCTGTGTGTAATTCCTGACAACTGTTCCGACATCATCACCGGTAGTACGCTGGACGAGCCAGAAGAACGGGTCAGTCACATAGGATACGACACATGACCCGGCACTGATCAGGAGAATGAGCGGGACGGGGTGGATTGCTCCGACTACTGTCGAACCTGCAAGCACTTCCGCAGTTATCACTGCAGTCACAACCCGCGATCCCTGTGCAGTTTCAATCAGCGCAGCGAGGAGGAACGGGACACAGATGATCGGAATGAAGAGGGTGAACTGGCCGAGGGCTGCCTGGGCAAAACCGCTTTTGACAATAACGAACCCGAGGGCTCCGGCCCCGCAGATGTCAAAGATAATGATTCCTGCATGTTTGGCACCCTGTGACAATCCTGAAGAACGTGCAGTCTGCGGTGCAAGGACAAGAGCCGTGACCGCCCCGACGAGCATAATGAAATTGATCATGCTCATCTGGGAAAGGTGAAGGATAAAGAGCGCAACCGGGACCATTACCACGATTGCAATGAAGGGCGCCCATGCCCGCCAGTGTACTGGGCCTCCTCCGGCTGCTGGTACCGGGTGTTCTTCTGATGCGGCAGGGAATATGCTTTTACCGGCAGTCATACTGTCAGAACACCCCCAGCGGAAGAAGAGCAGGATTCCCGCAAGTGCCGCAAGGGAGAGAGGGATTGTGATGGCATCGAACACAAGCGGGCTCATGCCCGCGGAGAACGCATCGAAGAGGGGTATGACGACAGGTGTCGGATATACCAGTGCATACGAGATGATCGCCCCGACCGCAGCGAGATACAGGAGCACATTGCGTTTTTTCGGATCTTTTTCAAGATTATCGAGTATCGGATTCAGCATGATGTAAGCCGTAATACAGCAGGTGATGGGCACTGCCAGCAGATATCCCGATACTCCTGCAATCACCGGAGGATTCCGGACTCGCTGCCGGATATCTATGACAATCTCCTCTATCTGGTGTTGTTCCTGGAGCAGTTTTGCGATGACCGCCCCGCAGAGGATGATAATGCCGAATGCCGAGAAGACTTTTCCAACCCCGGCGATGATCCCCGATAACGTCGCGTCCAGGGTCAACCCTGCGAGGAGTCCGAACAGAACCGAACCTCCAATCAGTGTGAAGAACGGCGAAATCCTGTACCGGATACTGATCAGGGTGATGAGCGCCAGAGTTATGACAAACGCGACGAGGAGATCCATGAATATTGTACCTACACTCTGGTAAAAATACGCTTGGAAACTATCGGAGGAGGGGATACTTCCTCGCGTTCACGGCCTGTGGAACCGCGGTAATGACGGTATGGATCACAAGGGTAATACCATGATCTGATCGTGAAGAAGCGGATGGGAAACTCCGGTATAGACTAAAAGATAGTGGGGGGATTACTCATTGCTTGTTTGTGTTCTGGTTCAAAAAGAGGGGCGAGGCAGGAAGGGGATCCGAACCACGCATACAATCATTTATTTTGTTTATCGCGAGGCGATGATAAGGAAGCCACACCTGCATCATTACCACACATCGGCTCCGCATTCCGGGATTTTATCCCTCTGTTACGGGACAAGGCATCAGAGGGAGTTATCCCGATCGAAAGATGCAGTTACCTCATCAAACATTTTTAGAGCGGCAAGCGTAATTCCTTTGATAAAACAAGCAAATTCATTATTTGGATGGATTTTAAGCACATCATCAAAATATCCGATAGCCTCTTCATACTTTTTTAAAGCGGCATAGGCAACTCCTTTGTTGTTCAAAGCATCAGCATTATCCGGATTAATCTTAAGGATGTGATCGTAACAGAGAATAGCCTCATCGTACCGGGCAAGATTGGCAAGTGCAACCCCTTTATTAAACACAGCATCGGCGTTTTCCGGATTGATCCTGAGGACTTCATCAAAACATGCAACTGATTCTGAAAACTTTTCCCAATCCGTAAGAGATCCTCCTTTGTTCATCAAAACGAGTTCATAATTTGGATTCATCGCAAGGGCTTTATCAAAATATCCGACAGCCTCTTCATACTTTTTTAAAGCGGCACAGGCAACTCCTTTGTTGTTCAAAGCATCGGCATTATCCGGATTAATCTTAAGGATGTGATCATAACAGAGAACAGCCTCATCGTACCGGGCAAGATTGGCAAGTGTTACCCCCTTATCGTTCAAACTATCAACGTTATCTGGATTGATCGTGAGGACTCGATCAAAACAGAGAATTGCTTCTTCATACTTTTCCCTGCCGGCAAGTGCAATCCCTTTATTATACAAAGCATCAGCATTTTCCGGATGGATCCTGAGGACTTCATCAAAACATGCGATAGCTTCATCATACTTCTTTAAAGCAGTATAATCTACACCTTTTTTACTCAAAACAAGTGCATTTTGTGGGTTGACCTTGAGAGACGGATTATCCCTGAGAGTTTCTTCATACTTTTCCCGGCCGGCAAGTGTAATTCCTTTATTATCCATAGCATCAGCGATTTCTGGTTTGATCATAAGGGCTTCATCAAAACATGCGATAGCTTCATCATTCTTTTTTAATTTGGCAAGAGCCCGTCCTTTGTTCACCAAAACGAGTACATGGTTTGGATTGATTGTGAGGAATTGATTGTAACAGAGAATTGCCTCTACATACTTTTCCAGAGTAGCATACACTAATCCTTTGTTGAATAATGCATCAGCGTTATAGGGAAGGATCTTGAGGACCTGATCATAACATGCGATAGCTTCATGGTACTTTTTTAATTTGGTAAGAGCCCGTCCTTTGTTCACCAAAACGAGTACATGGTTTGGATTGATTTTGAGATATTGGTTGTAACAGAGAATTGCTTCTTCAAACTTTTCCTGAGCAGCATACGCCACACCTTTGTTGTTCAAGGCATCGGTATTCCGGGGATTTATCCTGAGGACCTGATCGTAACAGGCAATCGCTTCATCGTACTTTTTTAAATCATCAAGAGCAACTCCTTTGCTGTTCAAAACTTCGGTGCTGTCCGGACTTATGTTGAGGACTTGATCGTAACAGGCAATCGCTTCACCATATTTTTTTAGTTTGGCTAAAGCATGCCCTTTGTTGTGTAAAGCATGTTTGTACTGTGAATGAATGGAAAGGGCTTTATCAAAATTGACGATTGCATCTTCATATTTTTTCAGGGCAGCATATGCTACTCCTTTGTTATTCAATGCGTCAGCATTATGGGGATTGATCCTGAGGACCTGATCGTACCATGCAATAGCCTCTGCAAACCTTCCAAGATTGGCAAGAGTTGCTCCTTTATTATACAAAACATCAACGTTGTCTGGATCAATCCTGAGGACTTTATCAAAATACAGAATAGCTTCATCATATTTTTTGAGTTTTGCAAGGGCACCTCCTTTATTAATCAAAACGAGTTCATGGTTTGGATTCATCGCGAGGACTTTATCAAAATACAGAATAGCTTCATCATACTTTTTCAGGGTAGCAAAACCAACGCCCATGTTGTTCAAAGCGTCAGCATTATAGGGATTGATCTTAAGAGACTGCTCGTAATAGAATACAGCCTCTTCATACTCTTCAAGGGCAGCTAGAGCAACTCCTTTATTGTACAAAGCATCAGCGTTATCCGGATTGAATTTGAGGATTTCATTAAAACAGGTAAGAGATTCTACAAAGTTATGCAGATTGGCAAGGGCGACGCCTTTGTTAAATAAGTCCTGAGTAAACATTAAAAGGAATGCTCCTTATTGGTTTCCGGTCATTATTTCCAGTATACTTTATTACAAAATAATTCTGCTGATATTTATATATGCGTGGTCCCCTAGAAAAGGATAGACTATTCCCCTGTGGATTTATTGGATTTTGTCTGCTATTTTCGGGAATTTCAAGGGTAATGGTGCAGTTAACTCCATGCTTTCCCTTATTCCGGGTTACTTCATATGATATTTTTTCATTTCTTTGCATCCGGCTCTTTTATGCGGGAATTTTTAACAGCCTGTGAGCTGTGATTTTTAGAGGTATACGCTAAAGCGTGTTCAGTCATCTCATCTTCGACCGTTTTACAATGCCAGTTCATTAGCATTCCGAAGGTCATCATCAGAAAAAGGTTTCTTCATGCTTTCCTTGAATCCGGTTTTTTTCGCACGATTCAGGAGGGTGTCTTCAGTATGAGCTATCAGGAGGTTCGGGGTTTGAGAGATTTGCATGAAAGATCGTTTTCGAAATACCTTGTTCAACCCACGGTCATTTCGCAATGTAATTATTTCAGAATGCATATATCCTTTGAGATAGACTATTTAAATTCTGTTCACCTGATTCAAAAAACAACCGAAGGCGGACTTATGCAATACGTTTTGATGATCCAGCAGAGGCTTAACCAATGATTCGCAACCTCAACAAATGGCTGATCATCGCAATAATCATAATCCTTGCCAGCGGCATGATTTTGACCCTGTGGACCGTCCAACGGCAGGAAAATCTCCTGCGGGCGGATCTCATTACAAAAACCCGTCTTATTCAAGGAGGAATCAGTACCGATCAGGTGAAAACGCTGACAGGTACTGAAGCTGATCTGGTATTACCTGATTATCAGACATTAAAAGGAGAGTTGAGACGGGTCCAGTCCACCGATCCACTAATACGGTTTATTTACATACTTGGCCAGCGGCAAGACCGTACCGTCTTTTTCTTTGTCGACGCGGAACCTCCGGAATCCGGGGATTACTCCCCGCCCGGGGAGGTTTATCCGGAAGCATCTGCTATCCTGGTGAATACGTTCATTTCAGGTAACGAGACAACCGAGGGACCGGTGACTGATCGCTGGGGCACGTGGGTGAGTGGACTTGTCCCCATAATAGATCCCCAGACCGGTAAGGTTATTGCTGTAATGGGTACTGACATAGATGCCCGGGACTGGACCATACAGATAATCAATGCCAGTGCACCCGCGGTAATAGCGATGCTCCTGCTCGTGTTACTCCTGCTGATCTTTTTCTATATGCAGCAGCGAAATGATCGGGAGCGACAGATTCTCACGGCATCTGAAGCAGCCATTAAGGAATCTGAACGCCGCTTAACGGACATTATCAATTTCCTTCCGGATGCTACGCTGGTCATTGACACGGAGGGAAAGGTTATTTCCTGGAATAAAGCGATAGAGGAAATGACCGGAGTTACCGCCGAAGCTATGCTGGGTAAGGGAGATCATGAGTACAGCATCCCGTTTTACGGAGAGCGACGGCCGATTCTCATTGACTTGGTATTTGAGAATAGTGAGGAGATTAAAAAGAAATATCCATTTATCCAGACAAAAGGGAACAAATTGTTCTCAGAGATTTATATCCAGCGACTCTTTAAGGGGAAAGGTGCCTATCTCTGGTTCATTGTCTCTCCTCTCTATGATACCAAGGGTTCGGTCATTGGTGCCATTGAAACGATCCGTGATATCACCAACCGGAAACAGGCGGAATATGCACTCCAGAAAAGCGAAGAACAGTTCCGCACAGTTTTTGAGAAAGGGCAGCTTGGCATGGTCATGGTCGATGAAAAATTCCGGTTTCTTAAAATCAATCCGATGTTCTGCAGTATGCTTGGCTACTCTCAGGAGGAAGTGCTCACAAAGTCCTTTATCGATATTACCCACCCGGATCATGTTTCAACAGATATTTCCCAGTTACAAAAGCTGAGTGCCGGGGAAATTCCCGAATATATGACAGAGAAACGGTATATAAAAAAGAATGGTGATGTATTCTGGGCTTCGGTCGTGGTATCAGTAGTAAGGGATAGGGAAGGCAGGTTCCTCTATTATATCGCATTAATTACCGACATTACAGAACGCAAGGAAATTGACTTCATTTATGAACAATCTAATGCGGATGCAACGCGCTTTGCAGAAGACCTCACACGAATCAATGATAAACTGAACCTCTTAAACAGCATAACACGGCATGATATCCTCAACCAGCTCACCGCGATCCTCGGATACCTCGACATGATGCAGATGAAATTTCCGGATCCTTCATTGCAGGAATATATTGACAAGGAGATTCATGCAGCACACAACATTCAGACCCAGATCATGTTCACCAAAGATTACCAGGATATAGGGGTCCAGTCCCCCCAATGGTTTAATATAAGAAAGATCATTCTGTCCACTTCAGCAAACCTCCCGCTTTCGAGGGTGAAGCTTATCGTGAATTTTGATAACCTTGAGATATTTGCAGATCCCTTACTTGAGAAGGTCTTTTACACCCTCCTTGAAAACGCACTTCGCCACGGTAAATCGGTAACCTCCATTGAATTCTCGTATCGCACGCAGGAGAAGGATCTTGTGGTGGTATATCAGGACAACGGGGAAGGGATTCCTGCTGGATATAAAGAAGCAATTTTACAGCGTAAGTTTTTCAAGCACACCGGTTTCGGTTTATACCTTTCACGAACTATCCTTGGTATTACCGGGATGAAGATCCAGGAAACCGGTGAGCCGGGAAAAGGTGCCAGGTTTGAGATTCTGGTGCCACAGGGAGGATTCCGGTTCACGGATTCCGAATAAAAAAAACCTGTGTATAGAAATGTTTTTAAAAACCTGAACGCTCAACAGGTGTTTCACCGCCGCAGCTTTGTGCTCTTAAAAAAATGCGTTACCTCCTGAACTGTAAGACGTCATCATCACTCTAGTTCTACCGTGTCAAAAAATTATTCACAGATACGCAGGGAGTTGTCATGGACCGGTCTATCCGGTTCCTATAGAAACCCGGGGTTCGTTCATCCCTGCTCTGTAAGGGTGATTGAAGAATGGTGATGCCGGGTGCAGATAAGGCAGGGATTAACCGGGGGACGACAGGGGGGATCAAGAAAGGGAAGTATCAGTTTTTTTAGATATTCATTTTTGTTTTCCCGGGGCTTTTAAAACAAATAACCGGACCTTTCACCGGCTCAAGGATAATCAGGATTTCCTCAAAATGTTCATAACAATAATCCAAAAATTTTTCAGGAGTAATTTCTTCAGGAACTATTTTCCCCTTATTGTTTATGGATAATTCATCATGGAGGAGAAAATAGAGATGATGTATCCATTCTAATCCGTAATTTTCAAATTCCTGTGTCATTTTCTTTTCCTTGATCAAACGGGAATATTCACGACTTAATGTCATCATGATGTAAAATTTTGCAGCTATTCCCCATCCGCTCTGGTATTTTTTATCAAGTTGTACAACATTTCCAAAGGATGTCAATGCGTCACGATAATTTCCTTCGTAAAAAAATGTCTGTCCCTTCCGGTACCAGGCTTTAATATAATGGGTATCTAAAAACAGCGCTTTGTTAAAGCAATCCACTGCCTCGTCAAATCTCTGAAGATTTCTTAATGCGTTTCCTTTATTATACCAGTGAGAAGGATTCTCAGCATTGAAATTGTCTTCAATTATTTGGAGATATTCAGCATATTGTTCTTTTTTTATGCATTTTATCATTTTTGAAGATGTCTCATCATGGGTAGATTCATCTTCTTTCATTTTTGAAATACAAATATTACATATCGGTTTTGCTTCGGTTATTTCAAATGAACCGATAGTTTTACCTGGGTAAATAAAGGACCTGGAGAAAATTGTCCTGAAAGATCCACATTTTTCGCATCGCGACATTATTCATCCATCCACAATTCCCTGCACGGATTACCTGTATCCTGTCCATTGAATCTACTGTTATTCTTATCAAAATACCTTTTCATGATACACATGGGCGCTCCCACAAAAAAATGATGAGAAGGTGATACTGAGACCTTCACCTGGACACTAAAGATGTTGTACTATAGTGATATTATCTCTGATGGCTGGCAAAATGCGGGATAAAAATACCCCGGATATTGACTGCGAGCGTTAAACGCACAGAGATAACCGGATATCTCCCTAAACCCGCTCCTTTTTTTGTCCGGGCATCCCGATTCTCCTGCATGACAGGTGAAACTGAAGCAGTGAAATCTGTTGCCAGGCTCATGGCGCTGTCGGCACGGACATCACCAAAGGCGGTCGGGCTGGACTCGATAAAAATCGAGATACTGACCAGCAAGGCATCGCTCTGTTTTAAAAACCGGATCGCGAATGCATCGTCATTATTCCCTTCTGAAAAGGGGTACGTAGGGAAGAGAAAAATTCTCCCGTTTTCAAACGATTTTCGGATTTAAAAAGATATTATGAATATTTAACCAATCCAGCAAATGGATCTTGCTTTTATACCCCTTTTCTTCCACTGGAGCGGACGGTATATAAAGAGCCAATTACTACAGGACGGATTTATAAGCGACTTTTAAACCAGGGGATTTTGCCAGGTTTCGGCTGATCTTGTATGGATGCGAAACGGTACTATCTCCACTCTATTCAATCGTCCTGGAATATTTCCGGATGTGCACTGAATTAAAATCAGCGTCAATAAAATTGATATCTCCTGTAAAAAAATAGTATCACGTGTCGCAGATCCCGCTCATAGAACAGGATATTTCCCTGATTTTAAAAAAAATCAACAATTTTAGGATACTTGAGATCTAATATTTCCTTCTTTTTTCACGAGCACCCCGGAACTAACGGTTGCCTCATGACCAGAAAATTCGCTCTGGTGCAAACCTGGATTCCTGATAACAACCTCCTGCGTAGTCAGGGGAATCTCATATAACCTTGTCGAGGTTATGCTCCTGGATAGCAAGACCTGGTGTTTATCGAGTTCAAGAAGAATTTTTTATTGAATTTTTTCCGGTTTGATCATAAAGACGACAATAATTGGCATAGTAGTGACGGAAGAGATGGTAGTCATCTTCACTGAAATGTAAGGTAACCCTTCCCATAGTTTATAATTATAATCCCTATTATTTTATTTTACTCATTTGTTAATAATGAAAATATAATATCGCAATCACCACCCAATTGTTTTTCTAGTCCACTGACCCATGGATTCTACTACAAGTTCACAGAGTAGTCTCTCTATGGCAGTGCGGCAGTATGTTTTCCTGATGATCGTGCTTATCCTTCTTATCCTTGTAGCCGGATGCACTGATACATCTACGGAGGGAACACCACTGCCGGCCATGAGTACCCTGCCAGTCCCTGGCAACAACCCGCAAGAGGTCCAGATCCTGAAGAGTATCGGAAATGTGACCGGTCAGGGTATACCAGGCGGCACCATTGACACAATAACGTTCACTGTCGGTCTTATCGACAGCCACAAATCCGTGGATATGGAACAACTCGCTATTGTCTATGCTGATGCTATCCGGACAGAAACCCTCCGTCCGGTCGATGGCTTCCATGGCGATCCCCCTAAGGGCTTCTGGAGCATCACCCGCGTAGAAAACGAGGTGGGAGATCCTAATAACAGGCTCGATAATGAAGAGCAGTTCGTCATCCGTATCAACCCAAGAGCGCCCCTCGTTCCACGGCAGATGATCACTATCGATATAAAACCCCCCAACGGTCATTCCCTCACCATCCGACGAGTCGCCCCGGCAACCATTCAGGAAGACAACATTCTTTTACCCCCATAATCCGCAATGGATGCTCAGGTCACCAACGGGAATCCACGATACCCGGCTGTCACTGGATCAGGTATGAACCACTCAAGCTGCTTCGTGATCTGTCATCGCTGCAACCATGAATGGGGGTACTTTGGTTCACGGCTTGCCCGCCTGCAAAGGGCAGGGTAAAGATGGATGCAGGGATGCTCTTTAAACAAAAGTAAGGATACGTGCCCGATGGAATTGTCACGAGGACAGGAGAGGGTGAGTGGGTTCCTTTTGCATCTGCCGGCAGCGAGGGCACCAGGGTATGAGATTTTTCTGGGTATCAGAACCAGTTCCACATATAGTGCAATATATAAAATAAGGCAAGACAGAACAAGACGACAAAGGCACTTACGGCAATAATGTCCATACTATCCGATATCAGGTGACTCCGTCGCGTCATATACGATACCTTATACGAGGGTTATATTATTTATCAGCTTTCATCAGCCTGTGCACAGAGATCAGTCAGGCAGGGTTCTCATCCATCAGCATTTCATAAACGTCATGGGGACTCGCATCAAGAGTGATGGTTGCCGGACACTTCTCTGGCGGTATACAAAGGGATGTATGTTATTTCGTTTTTGGATCCTTCCTGAACATGACTACCAGGGCAATTACCGCGATCATCACAATAGCACCCGTCGCCAGGAGAAGATCGGTCGCAGATGGCTTGAACACCTTCTGCAATTCCTTGCTATACTTCCGGGTCTGCCCGGCAGTGACGGAAATGTTGGTTGAAGTATTCGCATACTCCTGCAGCGTTAACAAAACCGTGTGCGCCCCGGCGGAAAGTCCGGGAATTGTTACCGGGCTCACCCCTTTGAAATCACCATCGATAAAAATCTCGGCACCAGGGGGATCGGTGATTACCGCAAGCAAGCCGGTGATCTCCTGTGTTACCTGCAGTTCGGCATTGATCGCCGCCATTTGTCCTGACCCGACTGATACAATATGGCTCCAGTCATCAAAGCCTTTGGACGAGAGCGTGACCTGGTGATTGCCGGGTACTATTTCAGGGAAAATGGCTGGTGCCATGCCTCTCTGACTGCCATCAATATACACTTCAGCACCGGAAGGGATCGATGTAATGGCAATCGATCCGTTGTGGGGCGGCTGGGTGGTGGGTTGTGGAACGCTTTGGATGAGAACTGCTGCGATAGTGAGGGGGGTTGCAGCTTCCACCATGATATTCCTGGTGTATTCCTCATAACCGTCCATCGTAATCGTTATCCGGTGAACACCGATCGCAGTATCGGTAAGCGTCAGGGGTGTTCTTCCCTTAATGACGTTATCAATAAATACGGTAGCACCCTGAGGATTTGAAGTAACAGAAAAGGTTGTCGCAGGGGTAGTAACCGTGACAAAATTGTTCATACTTACACGGTTGACAGTCCCTGAACAGGTATCACGTGCCTCGAGAGAAACCGAATAGATTCCCGGGGTCCTGTAGGTATGCAGGGGGTTCTGCGCCGGGGACGTTCCATCATCACCGAAACTCCAGGCATAGGAATCAGCTCCACCGGATGTGCTGGTGAACTGAACGGTAAGAGGGGCTGCTCCGGATGTTGGATTACCAATAAAACCTGCAGAAGGGTGTAGAGGTACACATGCCGGGATCGGTGGTGAATAATTTACCGGGGTGGGGATATTCATCACAAAGATGTTGGATCTCCACAGGTCACATTGTGTACCTGCCATGAATTTCAGCGTAATACGACCTGAACTGTTGTAGATATGGGTTACCCCATCAACAGGACCGTAGTAGGGCGGTGAACCGTCACCAAAATCCAGGGAATACTGGGTTGGAAAATCCCCGCCAACGGAGGGTTGTGCCGGAAACATGAATCCGTTGGTACAAGGTAAACTTGGCGGGGATCGATCACACCCGCCACTGAACACGATAAAAGACTGGCTCTGTGGCGGCCCGTCACACAGGGCTGCATTCACCGGGAATACGCACCACCCTGTGACCATGACCACACACACGATAATAACCAGATTATGTCCCGGTATCCGTTTCATCTCAATCTCCCAGAGTTTCAGCACCACATCTGCTGACGCCTATCATTCCCTAATTTGCTAGAAAGACATTGATCGCTTCATTGTAAAAACACCAGCTGTCCTTGAGTTCTGCTCACCATGAACTTCTAAAAAGAGCCCCGGTAGTGACATTGCTCATAAGTATTGTTTCATGGCCATTCCAAGGATATAAAAAAATTCCTGACAGACGAGTCATCACATCACCAGCGAAACGAGTATCTTGGAGACGGAGTAACTTCTGCTCATTCCAGGTAATAGATTCAATTTCATCCCTCCCCAAAAAAAATGAGGGGCACAGGATCAACGAATGTGCACCATTCGCTGCAGGGGTTCTATCTCCTCAATTCGAGCAGGGAGTAACAGTTGTATCAGCCGATCATCATATGTTCATACCATGAATTATCCCACGGAATGGTCAGTCATAAAGCGGTCAGCTCTTTTCATCGCTCTTGCCTTAATCATCATCATCGGGATAAAGAGTATTGAATTTGTCTTCAACCTCCTGCTCATCTTCCTCATCCTTACCCTGGTAACAATCCCCGTTGTTGACGGCATACGTCCCGAGTCCGGTGATTTTGTTATCCGGAATTTCCACGAGAGGAAATGCCCAAAGCTCGCATTTCACTCAAACTCAACATCAGCAGGTCTGAACCCGGTGACATCCGGTGTAAGCCCTATACCGGGCGTTGAGGACATGAGCGGGGTGTACATCTGCGGTGCGGCTTCTATCCTGACCGAACGTGTAATCGTTCCCGGACAGACACCGCATCGGCAGAACATGTTGATGGGACCGTAGTAGTATTTTCAGAAGCCGGAAAAAGACACCCGGCAATCATGAGAAGTGCAATTACCATGACCATGACTGCCAGGATTACCAGGAAGTGTGGGAAGTTTTGCTGGTTCTTTTCCGGCATGGGATACCTCATTGTCGGGGATGATTATTCCCCAAACATGAAATCCACCCGGTACTCTTGTGTGCATTCCCCGTCAAGAACTGTCTCATAGGTCCGGGTCTCTCCTTTACCCACACGGCCAGTAAAGATGGACCGGGAGTCCCGGATCGTTCCGGTTTTGGTATTCACCAGATTGAAATTCAACTGTACCGCATTATCCGACATATTCCCTGCGTTGTAGACATACCCGTTCACCCTTTCATAACACCCCTGACCGATCGACCATCCTTCGGTGTACTCATAATGGGCATGCAGATCTCCCTGTGCACTGTCGTATACTACAGGACTGCTGAGACACCCGGAAAAAAAGACCAGCGTGATGACCAGTGCAATAATTACCCCGTGAATTTTCATTAAATTTACCCTCCCGCCAACGCGTGATATAATGTTCCTACCATCCTGAAAACCACGCCATTGCAAGAAAACCGTGGATGAGTGCAATCACGATGGTCAGCCGGGCGAAATTCACGTGCCAGGAAAACGGTATATTGCCTTTCCCTTTCATGATCATAAATCCAAGCGTCGCAGTGCCGATGAGGCACAGGAAGAGGATAATCCCTGCAACCATGATCATTGGAAGGGTTAACCATGCAAATAATGCCATATACAGTCGTCACGTTCATCGCTGATAAAGGTTTCACGGGAGGGTGTGATTACGGTAGTTTTGTAACCGTTGGAAGGGGAGATGATGTCGATGGAACGACACTGCATTTCCCGTTCACACACCCGCACCCGCCGGCACCACAATCGATCGGTCCCTCGCAGCTCATCGTGCATAGCAGGTTACACACTCCCTGAGTTGCCTTGTTGGTACAGCTCACGGGATGACAGCACTGGGCAGGTACACAGTCATCATCTGTCATGCAGCTCTGTTCCGTGGCAGGAGCGGTTGTCACCACAGGAATAGGAGTCTGGGTAGGCGATACCGTCACGACAGGGGAATTTTCTGAAGTGCACCCACTTACTATAATGAAGCCAGCTACGACAAGCAGGAGAATGCATAACAAACCAGAAGTATTCCCGGCCATGGTTCCGGATATCGCGGGGGACATGATAATTATTTGGTGGAATTAGGGCTTTGGAGAAATGTTTTTAAAAAACCTTGAACACTCAACAGGGGTTTCACCCCCGCCGTTTCGGCTCCCACCTAATGCGATACCACACGAACAGGTAATATAGGATCATTCGCTCTAAGCGCAGGGGCGGCAAGGGGACAGGTATTGTCCTCATCAGTCTTCCCGGTGCTTTTTATTTCATACTCTGAAAAAAGGAATTCCACAAAACCGGAATTCCTTGACTTTTAAAGGTAGTACCATCCAAGACGATTTACCTGGCCCTGCTGGACCGGGTGCGATCCCCGGTCATTTTCTTTCTCCTGAGCAGGGTGTGATAGGCAAGTGCAAACCGGTGTGCCTCATCACGGATCTCCTGGATGTACCGCAGTGCCATCCCTTTTGGATCGAGCTGTCGCGGGAGCATTTCACCGGGCACATACACCTCCTCTTCTCTCTTGGCAATCGCGATCACCGGGATAACAAGGTCAAGACCCCGGACCACCTCCAGCGCAGCGGATAACTGACCTTTCCCGCCATCGATTATGATCAGGTCGGGAAGATCCGTGTTCTCTTCGACAAGGCGGTGATACCGTCGTTTCACGATCTCTGCAATTGAGGCAACGTCATCAATGCCCTCAATCGTTTTGATTTTAAACCTGCGGTAATTCTTCTTGTCCGCAACGCCGCTCCGGAACTGCACCATGGACCCGACCATCGAGGTGCCCGAGAGGTGCGAGATGTCAAAACACTCAATTACTTCCGGGGCATCAGGAAGGTCCAGGACTGCCTGCAGGTCTTTTACTTTCAACTCGTTTTTTAAGAATGCGTGTTCGATGTTTTTCTCCACAAGGTCAAGCAGCTTTTTCTTCTCGCCGATCTTCGGCACTGTCACCTGCACACTCCTGCCTTTTTGTTCCGATAAGTATCCAGCAAGTGCCTCATCGACCTCGTTGGGGACGATCAACTCTGCAGGTGGAATACGGTCTGCATAATACTGTACAAGAAATTCCTCAAAAAAATCTTCCCGGTTGTCAAACGTGTATTCCTGCTTACTTAACAGTAATCCCTTCTCGAAAGAAAATACCATCAGGTAGACCATATCGTCTGCTATGGTATACGCAATTACATCTTGGTCGGTCTCTTTCGGGCGCTCGACATGCTGGCGCTCGGCAAGATGACCGATTGCCGCGATCTGGTTGCGGAGGACCAGCGCCTTTTCATAATCCTGTGCAGCCGAGCATGCTGCCATCTCCACCCGCAGCAGGGCCATCAGTTCTCCGCTCTTTCCCTTCAGCAGCGCCGATGCCCGCTCGACCTGCAGGTGATAGTCCTCCCCGCTGATCAACCCGATGCACGGGGCACTGCATGACTTCATGTGGTACCGCAGGCAGGCACGCTTTGGCAGTTTTTTGCATGAACGCAGGCAGAAGATCCGTTTAATCACCCGGAGCAGGGCATCGCGCTCTGATGCGGAGACGAATGGTCCGAAGTACGTCGCGTTACCTGTACTCATCCGCCGTGCAATCCCGATCCGGGGGAAAGGTTCGCGGGTGAGCTCGATAAATGCAAACCTTTTCGCGTCCTTTAAATCGATGTTGTATTTCGGCTGGTGCTTTTTTATCAGGTTGTTTTCCAGGAGCAATGCCTCGGTCTCGGTGTTGGTCACCATCACACTGACCGATTCAATGCGGGAAATCAGGTTCCGGGTCTTGGGATCCTGATCGGTTTTCTGGAAATAACTTGTCACCCGTTTTTTGAGATTTTTTGCTTTCCCAACGTAAATAACCGTGCCGGCAGCATCGGAGAAAAGGTAGCAGCCGGGGTTGCCCGGGAGGGTGGTGAGATCGATCATTCGTAATACTTAGTCAGAGTACAAAGGTCATAAGGAATATGGAGGGGGTAAGGGAAATCAAAGGGCAGAACGTGATTATCCATCCCCCATGAGAACGGGCATCCGTGATGCGTTCTGCGGACATGAACACATAAGGATTGTATTCGATCTCTCTGCCGTTCATGCCCTTCACCTTTTCCCAGATCTTTTTTGCATTGCAGTGCATGCGGCACATCTGCTGCTCGCATCTGCTATGCATATTTATTAATATTTATAAAAATACTCATCAGATAATTCAGTCGTCACTTTTATTGAGTGATGACAGAGGAGAGGTGTGGTATGGGATGGAAGTATATCTATACAAAGGGTGTACCTATAGAGGCACAATACCTCTACAAGAAAGCGATGGATATGTTCAGGTTGGGGAAGACCGAAAGTGCACTGAAATACCTCAAACAAACCATGGTGATTGCCCCCTGTTATTCAAAGGCACTCTTTGAAATGGGCAACTGCTTCACAAAGCTCGGCGAGCATGATGAGGCACGTGTTCGCTATGAACAGGCTGTCCAAATCGATCCGGCATTAAAAGAACTGCTGGAAAAACGAGGCTAATCTTTTTTATATAAAAACCGGGGATGCATCCGGCAAAAATTAAGCCCGCTGCAATATCGGTTTTAAAAACTGCCCGGTATAGCTCTCCTTCGTTGCCGCTATCTTCTCCGGAGTCCCGGTCGCGATTATCTCCCCGCCGGCATCCCCCCCCTCGGGCCCGATGTCGATGAGGTGGTCGGCTGACTTGACCACATCGAGATTGTGCTCGATCACGATCACGGTGTTGCCCTTCTCCACGAGGTCATCGAGGACCTTGATCAGCTTCTTGGTGTCATCAAAGTGGAGTCCTGTCGTGGGTTCGTCCAGGAGGTAGAGGGTCCTCCCGGTAGCCCGTTTCGCGAGTTCCCGGGTGAGTTTGATCCTCTGCGCCTCACCGCCCGAGAGGGTCGTCGAGCTCTGGCCGAGCTTGATATAATCGAGGCCGACCCGTGAGAGGGTTTCGAGCTTCGTCCGGATTGAAGGGATGTTCTCGAAGTGCTTCATTGCCTCTTCGACGCTCATGTTGAGGACTTCGGCGATCGACTTCCCCTTGTACTTGACATCCAGGGTCTCGCGGTTGTAGCGCAAACCTTTGCACTCCTCGCATTCGATATAGACGTCGGGGAGGAAGTTCATCTCTATCTTGATGAGGCCATCACCCTCGCACGCCTCGCACCGCCCTCCCCGGATATTGAAGGAGAACCGGCCCGGCTTGTAGCCCCGCATCTTTGCCTCCTTGGTCCCGGCAAAGACCGTACGGATCTCATCGAAGACTTTTGTGTAGGTCGCGGGATTGGACCGTGGGGTCTTCCCAATCGGGCTCTGGTCTATGACAATAACCTTGTCGATCTCGGCGTCGAAGACGATCGCGTCGTGCTTCCCGGCCTGCTCCCGGGACTTGTTGATGATCTGCATCATGCCCTTGTAAAGCGTCTCGTACACGAGGGTCGACTTCCCGCTGCCCGAAACTCCCGTAACAACCGTGAGGAGACCGATGGGGAACTTTGCCGTGATGTTCTTGAGGTTGTTCTCCCGGCAGTGTTTGACCGTGATATAGCGTTTCGGTGCCCGGCGCTTCCCGGGCACATCGATCTTCTTAACACCGGAGAGGTACTGGCCGGTCAGGGATTTTTTATTCTTCTCGATCTGCTTAGGAGTACCTTCAGCGACAACAGCCCCGCCATGCATCCCCGCGCCCGGACCCATATCGATGACATGCTCGGCGGACCGGATCATATCCTCGTCATGCTCCACGACGAGTACGGTATTGCCGAGGTCGCGGAGCGTCCGCAGGGTCTCGATGAGCTTCCGGTTATCGCGCTGGTGAAGGCCGATAGAGGGTTCATCGAGGACATAGAGGACCCCCATCAGGTTCGAGCCGATCTGGGTGGCGAGCCGGATCCGCTGGGCTTCCCCACCGGAGAGTGTCCCGGCGTTCCGGGAGAGCGTGAGGTACCCGAGGCCGACTTTTTCGAGGAAGTCGAGCCGGGCCTGGATCTCCTTGATGATCTGGGTCGCGATCTCTTTTTCCTTTACTGTGAGCTTCAGGTCCCGGAACAGGGCA
>Ga0209777_10001703_pt1 | contig 30881 bp, 27 predicted proteins | sample FrelakmetHBP12HB_FD_187147 | JGI IMG/M metagenome (GOLD analysis project Ga0209777, IMG submission 187147) | Freshwater lake sediment microbial communities from the University of Notre Dame, USA, for methane emissions studies -HBP12 HB (SPAdes)... | ecosystem: Environmental > Aquatic >... | reverse complement strand
TATTGCTACAAGTGCAAACTTTGCGATAAAACCTGCCCGGTGGGAATGTTTGATGCTCAGGGAGAAGAATATATTTTGCTGAACAGAGAACTCCACCCGCGCGGCAAACGCATAAATCTAGACCTGTGCAATATATCATGCTTCGGCCTTCATGGACTCTCCCGCGATAAAAAATGGACGAGTTGGGCCAGATATTGGATTGATGATTGGGTTCAAAAAGAGCCTGATCCCAATCAAGAAATCAAGATGCGCTTTGATATGATGAAAAAGGGGCAGCAAACCGGCACATCGTACCTGAGATACGAGCTTATAAGGCGAATGGCGGCGATCAGATGGCCGGAAGAATATTACAAGTCTCTGCCCGAACCGTCAAAGATGCCCTCTGATGAAGCGGAACGTTGCAAGGCCCAGGAAGAATATTCAAACAAACTCGGCATCAAGGGATTGGACGACTATAATGTTTTGACATGCGGCCAATGCGCGCTGGTCTGCGGGCCAACCCTGGATGAGACGCTCAACCGCTACCATCTGCTGATAGAATCCGGCCTCGTTGTGCCCGGTAAGGACGGCAAAATGACCAGGGTCAATACTTACGAAGAGGCCGAGGATATTCGTAACAAGTATCCCTACAAAATCAGCGTCCCAAAGAGGGTTGTGGACAACATCAAAGCCACCATTCAATGGCCGTGGTTCTACTTCGGGTTCCAGCCGAAATCCATCTACAGAGGCCTCGTGTATGATCGCAAATTGAAAAAGGCCGTGCGAGAACGATTGCCGGGATTTAAAGATTAGGCCTTAGGCTTTAGGCCCCTAAAACCTAATACCTAATGCATGTAGCCTAATGGATTTGCAAAAACCCTATAAGCCTCTTAGCGCGATCCTGGTCAAACCTGCCGGGCCTGACTGCAATATGTCGTGCGACTATTGTTTTTACTCCGGGAAATCGTCTTTGTTTTCAGGAACGGCGCATCATCGAATGAGTGAAGACATCCTAAGTATTGTAATAAAACAAACAATGACTCAGTCAAGTGGGCAAATATCGTTCGGATGGCAGGGTGGGGAGCCGACTATGATGGGGCTTCCTTTTTTTCAAAAGGCGATAGAGCTTCAGGAGCAATATCACTCGGGGCAGGTTATAGGCAATGGAATGCAAACCAATGGCATACTGCTCAATAAGGAGTGGGCGAAGTTTCTGCAAAGGCGCAGGTTTCTGGTTGGGCTAAGCATAGACGGCCCGGAGCATGCGCATGACCATTGCCGTTTCATCAAAGGCGGAAAGGGATCGTGGTCAAAAGTGTGTGACAGCGCGAAACTGTTGCTGGACAGCGACGTGGAGGTTAATGCGCTGTCGGTTGTGAGCGACTATTCTGTGGGCTTCCCTGAAGAGATATATGAATTTCTAAAGGGTCTCGGAATTCGATATATGCAGTTTATACCTTGCGTGGAAGCGGATTCCGTGGCGCCGTCCGACGGACGGCGCCACAAGAAGCCTGATAGGGTGGCTGCGTTTTCGGCGCCTGCTGAAAAGCTGGGCAAATTCTGGCGCAAACTTTTCGACCTCTGGCTTGCGGACTTTAAAGAAGGAATCCCTACGACTTCCATAAGGTTCTTTGATTCGGTTTTTTACCATTATGTTGGGCTTGAGCCGCCGGAATGCGCCTTGCTTAAAGAATGCGGAAATTACGTGGTAATCGAACACAATGGGGACGTATATTCCTGCGATTTTTTCGTTGAACCGACCTGGAAACTCGGGAATATCAGGGATGATCTGTTAATTGACCTGCTGAATTCGAAAAAACAAGTCAATTTTGGAAAACTTAAATCAAACCTGACCGGTAAGTGTAAAAAATGTTCATGGCTAAAATATTGCCAGGGAGGTTGTTTAAAGGATCGCGCAAGAAACCCTGCCAACAGGGAACTCGATTATTTTTGTCCTGCGTACGAAACATTTTTTAAGCACGCTGACACTCATCTAAAGAAGTTAGCTATAAAATGGAAAGCCGATCGCGCCATAAAACCTAGCCAGGACTCGATCCGTATTGATTCTACTGGTTTGGTAAACCATTAACAGGAGGGAAGAAATGGCTGACAGGCAAATAAAAGGGACGTTGTTGCTCGATTACATTCGTATGATCCGGGCCAACAAGGACAAAGATTGGAACAAATACCTTAGACCGGAGGATTGGGAAATAATAAACGGCAGGGTTCTGCCATCAGTGTGGTATCCCTTTGAGACTTGGCAGAGGTGTGGCCTGGCCGTTTTTCACCTTATCGCCGGTGGGAACATGGATATCGTGCGGATGTTCGGCAGAATAGCCGCAGAGAAGACGGTCAAAGAGGTGTATAAATCATTTTTAACCGATTCCAATCCAGCGAAGGCGCTTGAACGGTTCGTGACCATGAGCCGCCAATTGTTCAATTTTGTCGCAATGGATTATGAAAAAGTCGGTGAGAAAAACGTAAAAATTTACATCTATACCGACCCGAGCGAAGCTGGCTTTGACGTATTTCTCATGCAAATGAGGGGCGCCTTTGAATATATCGTGGAAGCCACGGGCGGGAAAAACCCCAAATACACTCCCGTCTTGATGAAGAATCGCGACCTAAAGGGCACAGAGTTGGAAGTAGCCTGGGGGTAATACATCCCAGCTATCGTTTACCGTTAAAAAAAGCGTCCCGCCTCTGTCCCCTCATGAACCGCTTCCAGAAGTCGCCTCGGTTGTCCGGCATCCCCTGCCACCTTAAACGGTATCTTCAATCTTGCAAGGATATCGCTCAAAAGAGTATCGGAAGCGGCGCCTAATGCTTTCACAACCAATGGCGCCGGCTCAATCCTGCGTTCAAGGTTTTCCTGCTGATAAACAACGGATTTGGGCGCGATACTTTTAACTTTAGCGCCAAGTATTATCTCGGCTCCGGCTTCTTTCAAACGCTTATGTAGCCAATATCCATGAGCGAGGCGCCTGCCAACAGGTGGCGCCGGTTTCATCTCCAGCAGGAAAACTTTCACGTTCCGGGATATAAGATAATCCGCCGTCTCCATTCCTACGTAACCGGCGCCCAATATTATGGCGCTATCTTTCAGATCAACCCTGCCCAATAGCAGATCGCGCGCGTCGCATACATTAGGCCCGTTTATCCCGGGAATCTCCGGCGTGATCGAATATGCGCCGGAGGCAAGTATAATGGCATCAGGCTTTTCCAATGCCAATATCTGTTCAGTAACTTCTGTACTGAAGCGAAAACCCACATCCCGTAATCTCAATTGTCTCAAAGCCCACGCCATCCATTCGGCAAACGCCTGTTTGTGAGGGGGCTTGCTTGCTGATCGCAATTGCCCGCCCGGCTCATCATCCTTTTCATAGACGGTTACGCGATGACCGCGCTCGGAGGCGGCAAGCGCAGCAGCGAGGCCGGCGGGGCCTGCGCCGATTACCCAGATATTTTTAGGGCTTTCAGATTTGGCTGGCGTTCCTTTATATTCCTTTCCGCAGTCCGGATTTATAGTGCAAGTCGCCGATTTGAATTCATAACTCAGTCTCTCTATGCAACCCTGATTGCACGCAAGGCAAAATCGAATGTCCTCAAAATTCCCGCTCATGGCTTTGTTGATAAAGTCAGGATCGGTCAAGTGCTGGCGACCGAAGCTTATCAGGTCAGCGTCTCCTCTTGCTATCGCCTCATCCGCGATTCTTGGGTCGTTGATTCGTCCGACTCCAATCACCGGGACATCAACTACCTCTTTTATTGCCCGCGCGCGATGAAGATTGAACTCCGGCTCGGTATCCATGCTTGCGATAGTCAAATTGCCCGGTGTGGAAAACACCCCCACGGACGCATGGATCGCATCGGCGCCCGCTGAGACCAGTTTCGGCGCAAGCCACTTCATGAACGATATATCATATCCGCCCTTGATTAGTTCATCCGCGGAAACACGTATGATCACGGGGAAATCCTGCCCTACCCTTTTGCGTATGGCCTGAATTGTCTCAATGGCGAAGCGCGCCCGATTTTCATCCGAGCCGCCGTATAAGTCGGTGCGATTGTTGGAGAATGGTGAAAGGAATTGCCCTATCAGGTAGCCGTGCGCGCCATGCGCCTCAACGGCGTCAAACCCCGCCTCCCGCGCTCTATATGCCGCAGATGCAAACGCTTCGATAACCTGATTTATACGCTCAATGCTCATTTCCTCGCAGGGCTGCCCGAGAATTGCACTCGGTATGGCGGAGGGCGCTTCAGGCAATCCGCCTGCCACGGCGGCAAACGACTCGCGCCCCGCATGATGGATCTGCATTGCAACCTTGCCGCCCCACCGATGCACAGCTTGAGGAATTTTCCCGAGACCGTCTATAAATTGATCGCTCCATGCGCCTATCTCGGCGGTGAAGCCTTTGCCCCGCGGGTCAATCGCGCAAACCTCCGTAATTATTAGCCCGGTCCCTCCCTGAGCGCGGCGACCGAGATAACTCACCAGCCGATCGCTTACGGTGCTATCGGTGTTTCCGTATCCGGTGCCCATGGGAGGCATAACCGCGCGATTCTTCAACTCAAGTTTATTGATCTTGACCGGCGAAAAGAGAAACTGCAGGGTGTTGGCCTTCTTCATCTATTTCCTCCATTTATTGACTACGGCGTAAATTACATCCCATTTTGGCGCATTAAAAACGTAAAACAGTTTAGCATCCTTACGCCCGTTTTACCAATTGGTAAAACCGCTTGACAACCCTTATTTTTAACGCTACACTCATTTTACCAAAAGGTAAAAATACTGCAACTAAGGAAAACATTACTTTTAAGGAGGAATGCAAATGCTAAAGTTCGATGTTTCTGAAAAAACACTATTGAGGATTTTTACGACTTACATGATAATAAAGGAAGGGTGGTGAAAAAATGAATGACATCGAGCGGAAAATTAAGGATTTTGCAAAAGAGCAAGGCGTTGAAGTTGTCGGCGTCGCCGGTCCCGACCGGCTCAACGGGCCGCCGTTCCTTGACCCTACCTACATAATGAAGGGCGCCAGATCAATTGTGTCCATGGCTTTGCCGATGAACGTTCAGGCGATTTACGATTTCATTGGCAAGAAATCCCCCGTTCCTCACAGTCTCGACCAATTGGCGGGCAACCAGAGAATGTTCAGTACCAGTGAAAAGCTGGCCCTGTATCTCATATCCCAGGGATATCGCGCCCGGGCCGTGCAGTCGAATAACATGTATCGCCGCAACCTTGACGCTTTTGCGACCCTCCCGAATTTCTCGCATCGTTTCGGCGCGATTGCTTCCGGCATCGCGGCGCAGGGATGGTCGGGCAATGTCATGACAGAAGAATACGGCGCGGCAATGTTCCTGGGCACTGTGGTAACGGATGCAGTATTGAAGAGCGACACTCCGAGGTACTCGCCGCGGCACTTTATAGACAACAATTGCGTCAAGTGCCGTAAATGCGAACAGACTTGTGTCGCGGGAATGTTCGAGCCGAAGCGTGAGGAATACGTCCTGTTGAACGGCGAGTTGCACCCGCGTGGCAAACGCCGCGATATAAACCTTTGCAACGCCTCCTGCTTCGGGCTTCATTCGCTGTCCCGAGATAAAAAATGGACAACATGGGGCTATCGCTGGATAGATAAATGGATTGAGAATCCGCCCGATGTAACCAGAAAGGGCGAAATTCGGCTTGACCTGCTCAAGGCGGGCGCCAAAAGCGGCGATTCAACCGCTCGATACGACTTCATACGCGCCAGCGCATCGCAAATCCTCCCTGAAAGCATGATTAATGAATATGTCAGCCAATTTAAGGAAAATGCGTCCCAGGCGGAAAGAAACAAGCTCATCGTTGAATTCAGCCATAAATTGGGTATCAAGGGTTTAAAGGACGACCATATTCTCACCTGTGGCAATTGCGCAACTATTTGCGGCCCCACTGTAGAAGAGTGCGCCAGGCGATATGACGTGCTGACCGAATCCGGCATCATGGTCAAAGCCCCCAATGGAGAGATGGTTAATGCGGGAACTTATGAAAAAGCCGTCGAAATGAGAAAGAAATACATGCCCCATGTAACAAAATCAGAAATGATCAATGACGCATGGGCTTCCACGGTTTTGTTCCACAAGAGGTATTTCGGCATCGAGCCAAAATCCATAGCGCAGGGAATTATCTACAGCCGCAAGTTGAAAAAAGCCGTAAAAGCGCTGGGTGAGGTGAACTGATATCTGCATAAGCTTGTTGTATTTTAATACTATATTAATGCGGCTATTTATAATTATATTAGCGGCTGATGAAAAGGAGGCATTATGAGAGACAAACTAAATGGCGCCGAAATGATTGTAAAGACAATTCTTTACAATCGTGTAGACCACGTCTTTTCCGTGGACTCGCCCGAGATCGCTACCTTAACCAAGGTTCTGGATGAAGCCGCCGGAGATGATCTTGAGGTTGTGAGGGCGCGCGATGAGATCGCGGCTGCGGCGATGGCCGATGCTTTTACCTATCGCTCAAAAAAGATCAGCGCAGTAATTACCGGCATCGGTGGTAGGGCGATTTCTCAGGTCAGCGCCATAACCAATGCCTGGGCGGATAAAATTCCCGTTCTATCCATAAGCGTATGCGATGACCGTCTCCCCGATCCCAACAAGGGGGTGGAGCGAAGGCGGTTCAACCAAACCGAGGTTTTCAAAGAGGTGACCAAATGGCGGGCAAGAGCGGAGACCGTTGACGATATCCCGAAGCTGATTGCAAAAGGTCTTGCAGAGAGTGTCCGGGGCAAGATGGGGCCGGTGCACATTGATATACCTGCGAAGTTGATAAATGAAGCGGCGCAAATAGATTTGGAACGCATTTCTGAAAGGCTGGCGCCAATCCCTGCCACAATGGGGTTCGAACCCGTTCGCATGCGCGGAAACCCTGACTTAATAAAACGAGCTGTATCACTACTATCATCCTCAAAACACCCCTTATGTTTTGTCGGCGCCGGTATTATGCGGTCGGAGGCGGTTGAAGACCTGGCCGAGTTTCTCAACCGAACCGGCATCCCGGTAACACATAGCATGGCGGGAATGGGCGCCATTGACTCTTCCAACGCTTCCTACATAGGCGGGCCGAGTTACGCCGCCGGGGAAGCATTCCACAACGCAATTAGAAAAACCGATTGCGTGCTGGCCTTGGGCACAGCGTTCGGCGGCCTCGAGGGTTTCGGACAACCGCCGCTATGGTCCCGTCGAATCAAGTTTATTCACGTGGACATTGATCCGCTTCAGATAGGTTTGAACGTCTCCCCCGAGATTCCGATTCAGGGCGATGCAAGAACGGTGCTCAGGCAGATGATGGAGGAAATGGAAAGCAGACGGTGCGCGCCTCCTGAATCATGGAGACTCTGGCTTGAGTCTCTTCTGGAGTTGAAGCGGCGGCGGTATGAAAGGCTGATCGAGGAGGCTTATGCGCCTTGGCCTATGATCCATCAGGGCCGCTTGTCTCATGCTTTGGGGAAAAAAGTGCTGGAAGACGATCTGCTGATGGTCATTGACGGCGGCAATACCGCCCTGTATGCGGCGATATACGCGCCGAGGATCAAGCCGCGCCAGACCTTCTTCCCGTTCGGAATGGCGGCGCTGGGCGCGGGAGTGCCCGCTGCGGTCGGAATGCAGATCGCAGAACCAAAAAGAAGGGTAATGCTCTGCACGGGTGACGGCAGCATGCTTTATAACATCCAGGAACTCGAAACCATTGCAGACCGCAACCTCCCCATCATTATCGTCGTCAACAACGACTCGGCATGGAACATGATACGGTGCGCCCAGACAACCATGTATGCCTGCAATTATATCGGCACCGAGCTTCCCAACATTGACTACGCGAAAATAGCGAGGGGATTCGGCTTTCATGCCGAGAAAGTCACTAACGCCAACGATATTGTGCCGGCTTACGAACGGGCGCGAGACAGCGGGAAGCCTGCTCTTTTGGATGTGATAACGGACAAAACCAATTTCCCGGACTCGCTCATATCATTCGCAATGGTCGAGTTCGGAGGAGTGGAGATTAGCGCGAAAAATACCCTGCTGGGGCTGTGGAAGAGCAGGAGCGACGGATGGAAACGCTCGAAAAACAAGATTACTTATATCTTGAAAAGCTTTCTATCAAGGTGAGCGAGGCATACTGAAATGGGTAAAATCACAGGCGGCGAACTACTGGTTGAAACCTTGCGCAATCAGGGTGTGCTAAACGTGTTCTCGATCATTGGCGGACAGATGTGTTCTATTTACGATGCGCTGAGCAGGCGCCCGGATATGAAACTGGTCACGGTCCGAAACGAGGCCGCAGCTCCTATGATGGCAGCCGGATGCACTGCGATAACAGGCATACCCAGCGTTTCCATGTGTACCGTCGGAGCAGGCGTTGTTTATGAAGTGGCAGGGCTTATGGCCGCGTGGTATCACTACCTGCCGGTCATATCCATCGCTCCTCAGGTTCAGAGCTGGAAGATGAAGCCTCACCAGGAGAACCTTCAGGGCTGCAATCAGGATGAAATCTTCTATCCAATCACAAAATGGAACGCAATCGTTTATCACTGGGAACGCATTCCCTCGCTGGTTAACCGCGCGCTACGGGAAGCACAGGCAAATTCGCCCGGCCCGGCGCATCTGGATATCCCGGTGGATATTCTCTTTCAGACAAAAAAATTCAACGATCACGTAAAGTCAAATATCCTGCCACCGGCGGCTAATACGCGAGTAACAGGGGCTTTGCCGGGAGTGAAGGAAGATGTCGAAAAGGCGCGTGAAGCCATCCACAACAGCGGCAAAATCATTGTTTTAGTTGGACAAGGAATGGGCCGGCCCGGCCACTATCCTAAAATAAGGGATCACTTGAAAAACTTAAGGTGTCCCGTTCTGACAAGCGATTCAAGCTCCGGGATAATGAATGGAGGAGACGGCAGCTACGCTGAAGCTCTGGGCCTTTTCAGCAGTTCTGAAAAAGGTATTGAGCTGATAAAAGAATCCGACCTGTTGCTGATAATCGGGATTGACGACCAAATCCATGATCTTTTTGCCAAACTGGGCAATGATTTGCCTTCAATGATTCAGGTGGAGATAGACCCATCAGCTTTGCTGGTTACCAGACCGAACCTCTTTAGCGTGAACGCGGATCCCGTTTCTTTCCTTTCCACAATCGAACAATCCGCCGAAAAAGTCGACAGGCTCAGAAAAGAATGGCTGCTCAAAGTTAAGGGCACAGGGGATAAATTAGCGGAGGAATTCGGCGAAAATTCTCCCCAGACACGCGACCTGTTCAAGGGCATCGCCGCCGGACTTACTGAGGATGACGTCTTAGTCGTTGACGGGGCTGGAACGGTGGAAGCGGCCTATGCTTTCTTGCGTCATGCCAAATATCGCAACCTTTTCATAATGAACACGCGCGAGATGTCCGGGACAGGGCTTCCTTTCGCAATGGGCGCCCAGATCGGAATGCCGCGCGAGCGGGTTACTTTGATGACCGACAAAGATTCCCTTTGCCGGCGCCTTCAGGAACTCCAGACCGCATGCGGCCTCGGCATGAACCTGACTATCGTTTGCATTGATCCCGGGACACAAAACGCACTTGCCCGTACTGAAGCTATACTGGATGGCCTGGGCTGCGAGATCAGTCATCTGAAAGTCGGAGAAAGCCCTCAACACGCCAAATCCGGCCGCCCGATGGCTTGCCTGTTCAATTACCAGTCTTCATAATAATTTTAGATTTTGGATTTTAGATTTTGTATTTTTTAGGGATTCTTCAATCCAAAATCCTCAATCTAAAATTCTTCAAAATCACTGGAGGAAGAGAGAGAATGATTGATGCCAAATACTTGAAAGTCGCCATCGAGGAACATGTTGCAACCGTTCTGATTGACCGTCCCGAGAAACGAAACGCTTTGTCGCCCGAGGTTCTTGAAGAGATAGAGGATGCATTCAACCGGCTCAGCAAGGACGAAGCGGTAAATGTAATCATCCTTACGGGCGGAGAAAAGTATTTCAGCGCCGGGTTCGATCTTGATTACATAAGGACTATCGAGAGAAATTCAAACGAAGAGTTCTGCGAGCTGTTTCACCGGTCTTACCGCTCGGTCATGTTCTGCAGCCAACCGGTAATCGCGGCGGTGGGAGGTCCGGCCATTGCCGGAGGGTTTGATTTCACCCTCATGTGCGACATCAGGTATGCGTCTGAACGCGCCAAATTCGGGCAGCGCGAGGTGGTTCTCTCCTTGACACCCCTGATTGATCCTTTGTGGCGTATCGTCGGACTGGGAAATGCCGTAGAGGCGGCCATGACCGGAAGAATCTACGACGCCGGGGAGGCGATGCGGATGGGATACGTGAGCAAGGTGTTTCCGGAAGGCAAGCTCCTGGAATCGGTACTGGAAATCGCGCAAGGAATGGCAAAGTACGACCGCAAGTGCCTTATTGAGACAAAGGCGCTCTCCCACCTTGTTCTCAATTCCGATCTCAATGGCGCCATGCGCGTCCAGGAATGGCTTTTCAGGTCCTTCATGGGAACCGACGAAAACCACAAGAGAATAGACGCTCTGCGGGAAAGCTTGAAAAAGAAATAACTCAATATATAGCGCCCTACGGATTTTTTACGCATCGAACGCCGAGGAGGGCGGCCTTGAAGGCAGGAGGAAAGAAAACTCGCAAGGTTACACGAGCGAGGTAAGGCGGGTTGCACCATGAACCGCCCCGGGCAACGCGAGCGGCGCCGGAAGACGGCCCGGTCGGATTTTTTGAGGGACTGTTCTTGTAATATTTATAATCGTACCAATCCGCCGTCCATTCGTACACGTTCCCCGCCATGTCCATCGCGCCGAAAGGACTTGCGCCTTTCGGCTTGCTTCCTACCGGCCACGTGGAATACTTGCCACACCCAAGCTCCTTCCCCAAATCTACGGCGCCGACAGCATAGCCACAAATAGATTCCTCTTTGCCCCAGGATTTACTTCTCCCGCCCTCATTGCCCCAGGGATAAATCCTCCCGTCCGTTCCACGCGCAGCCTTTTCCCACTCCGCCTCGGTCGGCAATCGTTTCCCGGCCCATTCACAGTAAGCCTTCGATTGATCCCAATCAACACAAAGCACCGGTTGTTGCGCGCCCTTGAATGATTGCGGCGCCTTGCCGGGTTTCCAGTCGTTGACACTATTGTAGACCACGCACAACCCGTCATCCAAATGCGCCGGCTTGCATTTCCCCTCGCTGACGCAAGCCTGATACTGCGCCATTGTAACCTCATACTTATCAACATAAAACGCATTTAGATAAACCTTATGAGGAGGCTCTTCGTTGCTGGTGCACTCACTCGCTGTCCCCAAGTCGCAACCCATCAAAAATTCTCCCGCCGGAACATAAACCATCGGCCCGCCTTTTGCTCCAGCAGGATTGTATTCCTTGCCAACCTGCGGCGTATCGGAGGCGGTGGACACTATCGTGAACAGGCAAAGCAAGGAAGCCCAGATGGTGATTATGGTTATTTTTTTCATACTTCCGGTGGGGCCATATCAGATGTCCGTTATTATGTTGCAGACAAGGGGTTTAAACCCCTTGTCTATCCCCATTTGGTATGCATTAACCGGTAAGCTCGCAGAAGACTTCCGGCAAGCTATCAATGAGGTCGCCGGCCTTGAGGGAGATGCATCCTGTCCGATCTTTGGCGATGTCCCCTGCCCTGCCGTGAATCCAGGCGCCGGCGGACGCAGCCTCGAAAGGCTGAAGACCCTGGGCAAGAAGCGCCCCGATTATGCCCGTCAACACGTCTCCCGTCCCGCCGCTCGCCATGCCGGGGTTGCCGGTGGGGTTTATGGCAAGTCGGCCGTCGGGGTCTGCGATGACCGAGCAGGCACCCTTGAGAAGAGCCACGGCGCCGGTCTTCGCCGCAATCTGGCGCGCTGCCAATATGCGGTCTTCCTGGATGCGTCGCGGGGACGAGCCGAGAAGCCGGGCGGCTTCCCCCGGATGAGGAGTCAGCACAGCTCTCACCCGCGCCGATTGAACCCTCGCGGGGTCTTCCGCAAGGATGTTCAACCCGTCGGCGTCAATCACCATCGGAATCTCGGCCTCTTCCAATATTTTGAACACCAATTCCGCCGTTGCGGCCTGGGTCGCCAGTCCGGGGCCAATTGCCATCGCATTGAACTTGCCAAGCTGTTTCCTGATTTCGCCCCACGCTTCGGCGGCAATGTATCCGGAGTTGCGGTCGGGGAGAGGCAATGTCATGGCTTCCGTGATCTTGACTTCGAGTATCGGGTTTAGAGATGCGGGCGTCCCGACCGTCGTGAGCCCTGTCCCCGATCTTACCGAGGCTTCCGCGGCCATGGCCGCAGCGCCGGTCTTGCCGGGCGAGCCGGCGATGATAAACAAGTGGCCGAAGTTGCCCTTGTGGGCCTCGGCGTCGCGCAACGGGATAAGGCCGCTGACCCACTTCTTTTCTATCAGGCGCATGTCCCCCGCAAGACGCTCAACCATTTCCCTCGGCATTCCAATGTCAATAAGCTCCAGGTCTCCGACATAAACAACCCCCGGGTAAATGACCTGGCCGATCTTTCTCAGGCCATAAGTGCACGTCAAAGTGGCGCGTATGGCTTCGCCCATGGGTTTTCCCGTGTCGGAGGACAGTCCGGTGGGTATGTCAACGGCGCATATGGGAACGCGCGAGTCGTTAATAAGCTCGATGGCTTCGCGATAAATGCCCTGAATGTCCGTCCGGAGGCCCGTGCCAAGCATGGCGTCAACGAGCACGTCCATGGTTTCCAGGTCGCGATGATGGCGCCGCAATTCCTGGGCATCGCCAACGTCAACCACCGGCGCGTTCATCTTGAGAAGCACGTCCAGGTTGAGGCGCGCGTCTCCCGAGATTTTATCCCGGGCGGCGAGCAGATACGTTGTGACTTTGAGTCCGGCGTTAATCAGGTGGCGGGCGATGACGTACCCATCGCCGCCGTTGTTTCCGCTGCCCGCTAGAATGCCCACCCGGCGCGCCCGCGGCCAGCGGCCGAGGATCGCGCGAGCCGTCCCCGAACCGGCAAGCTCCATCAGCGCCGCCCCCGGTATCCCGTACTCCTCGATCGCGGTGCGGTCAAGCATGCGCATGGTCTCGGCGGTCACAAGTAAAGCCATCTTATCTCCTGTTAAAGATGTTCGGAATTCTTATAGCCTCGGGCCTTAGGCTTTAGGCTGTATGGGCGCTGCTTCTCAATCGCCCAATATATCGTATTCATAATTGTTTAAAAGTAAACTCAAGCGTCTGAGATCGTTATCTGCCCTTCTCAACCCAGTTCTCAATGACGTTAATAGTATTATTATGCCGGTCGTTCATATAATACCATTCCTTCACGAAGAGCGGGGTAAATTATTGTTCCTATCACATCCCGACGTCGTTCCACCTCCTCCGGAGTGACCACAATAACGTCTTTTGGTATTAAGATATCGGCGAGAGCCACGTCTATTTCAACTGCCTTCCTGCGCTTTGACCCATCCACGGACATAACAACCAACAAATCCGCATCGCTATCCGGCCCTGCATCCCCTCTCGCATAAGACCCAAAGAGGATAATCTTTTCCGGATTGAATCTTTCAATGATTCGCCTGATTATCTCTTGAATTTTTCCATTCATTTCTTTGTCTCAACTTATCTGTGAAGATTTATCCAAATCAGAGAAATCACGGTTATTCATCTGCTTTCAAGAATGACGCCGGCTATACTTACATTGGCGTCGTGCGCTAGGCTCAAAAACGCCTTTGCTATCCCCTTCTTTTCGACACCTTCAATCGCCCGCGCATGAAATATAAAGTAAGGCCTCCCGCTCCCTTCACTGGCGACCTCGATGTCTCTCCACCTGAAGCCGGTTCTTGTTCCCATCGCCTTTATGAAGGCTTCTTTTGCGCCGAAACGGGCGGCGAGGTGCGCCGCCGGAGAGGGTCTTTTCAGGCAGTATTCTCTCTCGGCGACCGAGAAGAGCCGCTCGAGCAGCCTGTCGCCGAAGCGGCGCCAGACGCGCTCGAAACGTGTGACATCAACGACGTCAATCCCGTAGCCCAGAAGCGCCATTGATTACTTCCCCTTGATCAATTCGACCATTTCGCGAACGGCCTGGGGAAAGCCGACAAAGACGGCCCGACTCACGATGGCGTGCCCTATGTTGAATTCTTCTATCTCAGGCACAACGGCGAGGCGGCGTATGTTGTGGTAATTCAGGCCGTGGCCTGCGTTGATGGAGAGGGCGAGTTTTAAGCCGGTGCGCATTGCGTTTATGATGTTCTGAAATTCCTCGTCGGCGGCCTTGTCGCTCTTCGCGCCCGCGTACCTGCCCGTATGGATTTCGACGGCGTCCGCGCCCGCGCGGTGGCTTGCTTTCACCTGATCAACGTCGGGGTCTATGAAGAGGCTGACCTTGATGCCGCCGTCCTTGAGCATACCCGCGGTTTTCTTGATCTGATCGAGGTTTTTTGCCACGTCCAGGCCGCCTTCCGTGGTGACCTCCTCACGCCGCTCGGGGACGAGCGTCGCCTGGACGGGCTTGATGTATAGCGCTATTTTAGTCATCTCGCCCGTGGCGGCCATCTCTAGGTTGAGGCGGGTGGTGACGGTCTCCTTGAGGAGTCGCAGGTCGCGGTCCTGGATGTGGCGGCGATCCTCCCGCAGGTGCACCGTGACGCCGTCCGCCCCGGCCATCTCCGCCATCGCCGCCGCCACGATCGGGTCCGGCTCATAAGTCTTCCGCGCCTCTCGAAGCGTAGCCACGTGATCAATATTAACGCCTAATCTTGCCACTATATGCACCTCTTGCTTCGTGTTTGATCATTCCATCAAACTATTGCTCTAAATTTCCAGTCGGGTTCCCAATCGGGTCATTATCACTAATTTTCAGGATCAACCAATCTTCCAATACCTCCTCTAATGTCCGTAGGCAGGCCTCAAGCGTTTCACCATCACCCCACACACCCTGCAATCCAGGTATTTCACCATAATAGGCGCCATCTTCTAACTTTTCATAGTCGGCTGAATCCATGGCAGTCTTGATATAATCTGTCAGCATTTCAACTTATTCACACCCCAATTTCGATTGTATCGCGCCACATATATCGGTTGCAATTTGATTTAGGCATTCCTCGTCCGGCCCTTCGAGCAGCACGCGGGCCTTCAACTCGGTGCCCGAATATCGCACGAGCACCCGGCCGTCGCATCCTAGTTTTCCCTCCGCTTCCTTTATGGCGTTTGCGATGTCGGGGACTTCCTCGAATGGGGTTTTAACGCGAACGCGGATATTTTTCTGAACCTGGGGGTATTTTTTTAAGATGGATGCGAGTTCCGAGAGGGGTTTTCCTGTTTTTATCATAACGGCAAGTATCTGGAGCGCGCCTATCATGCCGTCCCCGGTGGTCGTGTAATCTAGGTAGATCAGGTGCCCGGACTGCTCTCCGCCAAAATTGTATCCGTCGGAGCGCATTCTCTCTACGACGTACCTGTCGCCGACCTGGGTTCGCACCACGTGTGCGCCGGCGGCATCGAGAGCCTTTTCGAGGCCCATGTTGCTCATAACTGTGGCCACGAGCGTATTTTTGCGCAGTCGCTGGGTCTTGAGCATATCCAGCGCGCAGATCGCCATAATGCCGTCCCCGTCAACGACATCGCCCTTCTCGTCAACAAACACCACACGGTCGGCGTCGCCATCGAGCGCTACACCTATATGCGCGCCGCGCTTTCTTACTTCCGCGGCAATCATCTCCGGATGAAGCGACCCGCAGTTGCGGTTGATATTTTCGCCGTCGGGGTCAACGCCGATCGGATAAACGTGAGCGCCCAATTCCTCAAGGACAAGCGGGGCGGTCGCATAAGCGGCCCCGTTTGCGCAATCGAGGGCTATTTTTTGGCCCACGAGCGTCATGTCGGCAGGGAAAGTGCTTTTCAGAAACTGAATGTACCGGCCCTTCGCGTCATCAACCCGGAAGGCTTTTCCGATTCCGCTGTGAGTAGGCGCCATTCGCTCGATCTCATCACTCGCCATCAGCTCTTCAATGCGATGCTCCTGCTCATCCGGCAGCTTGAAGCCGTGCTTGCAGAATATTTTTATGCCGTTGTCCTCGAATGGGTTATGCGAGGCGCTGATGACGACGCCCGCGTCTGCGCGCATGCCGCTGGTGATAAAAGCGATCCCCGGCGTGGCAAGCGGCCCCACAAGCAAAACATCAACCCCCATCGAGCAAATCCCGCTCGCCATCGCCTGCTCTATCATGTAGCCTGAAAGCCGCGTGTCCTTGCCAATGACGATCTTGTGCCGCCTGTCCCCGCCGCTGTCCTTGAAGATCGCCGCGATAGCCTTCCCCAGCCTCACCATCGTCTCGGGCACCAGAGGCGCCTGATTGGCCGTCCCTCTTACTCCGTCTGTTCCGAACAGCTCTCTCAATTTCCCACCCCTCGTGAGTACACTTTCACCTCTAAGGGCGACCGGCCGGTCGCCCCTACAGCCTAATGCCTAACGCAATCATTTGTAGTCCATTTAATTATAACCGAAGCCACTTGCCTTCTCAAGGCTTAAGGCGATTCCGCTACCGATCCTGCTCCTTATGTTATGCTCAGATAAATGAAATGCAATCCCGGCCGCCTGTGGCTATAATAATATAGAAAGGAATAAAAATCTATGGAACAGGCGACCAGGGAAAAAATCGAAAAGCTGCGCGACATCTTGAGAAGCATGGACTCCGTCCTGGTGGCGCATTCGGGCGGTGTGGACAGCACCTTCCTGCTGAAAATGGCCCTGGATACGCTCGGGCCGGGCAAGGTGGCCGCCTTTATTTTATCCTCGCAGGCCTATCCCAAATGGGAAACATCCGAGGCCCATTGCATTGCCGAAGGAATGGGCGCGAAGATCGTTGATCAAAGCCAGGACATCCTGCTTATCCCCGCCTATCGCGAGAACAAGGAAGACCGTTGTTACCATTGCAAGCGAGAAATGCTGAGCGCCGCGATAAGTCATGCGCGCTCCAATGGCTTCAAATATGTGCTGGAAGGCACAAACGCCGATGAAGCCACCTCGTGGAGGCCCGGCCTAAAGGCCATCGAGGAGGCCGGGGCAAGAAGCCCGTTATTGGAAGCGGCCCTCACAAAAGAGGAAATAAGGGAGGCGAGCAAGGAGCTTGGCCTCCCAACCTGGGACAAGCCCAGCATGGCGTGTCTAAGCTCCCGTTTCCCGCACGGCGTTGAAATCACCTCCGCGCGTCTCGAACAAATAGCCGCTTGCGAAACCGCTCTTCGTGAAATAGGTTTCAATCAATTGCGCGTCCGCTACCACGGAAATCTGGCGCGCATCGAGGCGCCTGTCGTCGAATTCGGCAAGTTATTCCAAAATAATGCGCGCCAAAGGATTCTTGACGCCTTTAAAAAGGCCGGATTTAAATATGTATCTCTCGACCTCGAGGGCTATCGCACGGGAAGCATGAACCCCGATAAGCGGTAGGCGTTTGTAGGGGCGACCGGCCGGTCGCCCCTACAGCCTATAGCCTCCTATGATTTTCAAGGCATTGAGAAAAAACGCCATTCCCGACGGCGAGAAGGGCCGGGATATCCGGGAGCGATTCAAGGATGAAGGCGCCTGCCGCCGCTGCGGAAAATGCTGCCATCAGGGATTCATCATCGGCGGCCGCTTCATTTTGGTCCCCGAGCTGCCCTGTAAACACCTCACCGGCGACAATAACGGCGGCTATAGCTGCGCCGTTTATGAGAAGCGCCATGAAGTGGAGTGGTGCAACCCCTGCAACGAAAAAACGGTCAAGCAGGGCCTCTTCCCGCCGGATTGCGCTTATGTTCAAGGCGTAATCAATTACCACGGCAAAACGACGACGCCGGACGAAGACCGCGAAAAAGTCCGCAAGGCCCTGCGAAGACGCCTCAAATACATGCCCCGCCCAGAATACATCCGCGCCCGCGACTGGGCCAATTTCCTCAAATCACTTTACGAATAACACTTAACTCTGCATCCATGATTCATTGAGAAAAATAAAGACCGCTTCATAGCAAGAAAGACAATCATCGAGGCGGTCGAAAGTTTCGAGATAATTGAAGCATATCCCGAAGACAAGTATTTGCCAAGCTACCTCGTTTACGGTTATCATAAAGGATTGATTTTCCATGTTCTTTTCGCGGTTGACGTTTTCAGCAATAATGTTAGAATAATAACTGCATATCGCCCCAAGCAGGAAAAATGGAGCGATGATTTCAAAAGGAGAAAAAGGCCATGATGTGCCATTTATGCGGCGCAGAACTGAAACCTGTCGTCACCGATCTCCCTTTCAAAGTCGGAGATAACGCTATCGTCATCGTAAAGGGCTTGCCAGTCCTTCAGTGTGAAAACTGTCAGGAATATCTAATTGAAGACATGGTGATGGAGCGATTAGATGACATTCTGGCCAAGGCCGGAAAAACCGCAGAGCTTGAAGTATTCCGCTACGCCGCTTAATTTGACGATCGGCGGTTCAACTCCACCCCTTCTATTCCGTGTCTCCATAATTCAACTTGTGGCGCCGCTTGCTAGCAAGCGGCGCCACATCAGCTCTTTGAATCCGCGATTTGATCCATCCTTTTTCGCGTTTAAAAATTGCGGCGGTCGTTTCCCTGTTTTACCATCAATCATTATGAAGATAAAAGTTCTCTCAGACATCATGGAGGCCAACGATCATCTGGCCGCGGTGAACCGGGAGCGGTTCCGCAAGGCCGGGGTTCTGGCGCTTAACCTGATGAGCGCGCCGGGCGCGGGCAAGACGACATTGCTCGAACGCACAGCGGAAGCCCTTGCGGGCGAATTGAAACTCGGCGTAGTGGAGGGAGACATCGCCACGAGCCGGGACGCCGAGAGGCTTGCGCCGTTCAATATCCCCATCGTCCAGATAAACACCGGCAGCGAATGCCACCTCGACGCCAACATGGTCTACGGCGCAATACGCGATTTCCCGGTCGAAACCCTCGACATCCTCATCATCGAAAACGTCGGCAACCTCGTTTGCCCCGCCGAGTTCATTGTGGGCGAGCATCACAAGGTCATGATACTCTCCGTCACCGAAGGGGACGACAAACCGTTAAAATACCCGCTGATGTTCCACGAATCGAGCCTGATGCTGCTCAACAAGATTGACCTCATCCCTTACACCGATTTCAATAAAGAGGCCGCGCGCCGGAACGCGCTTCAGGTCAGCCCGGAGCTAAAAATCATTGACATAAGCTGCCGCACCGGCGAGGGCCTGGATAAATGGTTCGAGTGGCTGCGCATCGAGCGCAAGAAAGCAAGTGAATAGTGAAAAAAATAGGCCGCAGGCTGTAGGCTTAAAGAAAACGTATATTTTTCCGCCGACTACCGCCTACAGCCCGACTTCATAATTCAGTATTAGTATGAAAGTTTACTGATGCACGAACTGGGGATATGCGAGCAGATACTGCAGGTGGCGCTGAACGCCGCCGAGAACGCCGGGAATGTCAAGATTGTCACGGTGCGGGTTCGCGCGGGCGAGATGAGGCGCCTGGTACCCGAGCTTATGAGCCATTATTTTGAGTTTCTCGCTAAGGACACGCCCGCGAACGGCGCAAGGCTGGAGATCAGCGCCGTCCCTGCGCGGGCCAGGTGCAAATCTTGTGATGCGGAATACAATATTGAGGACTTCGACTTCAAATGCCCGGCCTGCGGCCAATCGGAGCCTGACCTCATTTCGGGGATGGAGCTGTTTCTTGAGGATATTGAAGTTGAAGACGTGATCGGCGCTTGACGATTTACGGGGGGGTTATACCTTAGTGATAGTATGTGAGGGAGAAGGGGCATAGACTGGAGGACGCTCATGTCGTTGCCGTTGTCTGAAACATCAGAGAAAGTGCTCAGCCTGGCCGAAGAGGAATCCCGCGCCTTCAGGAATTATTACATCGGGACGGAGCATGTATTCATCGCCCTGATGAGACTTGTCGACGCGGACATCAGTTCGGTTTTGCAGGAATTCGATCTCACGGCCACCGACCTCGCGGAAAATATGCGAAAGCGGCTGAAGGCCGGCGCAGCCGTCGAGCCGCGGGCCATCCCGAAAACCCCCCGCATGCAGAAGGTCCAGAGTATCAGCCAGGAAATAGCGCGACGGAACGATTTCACCAGCGTCGAGCCTCTACATATCCTCTGGGCAATGATTCACGAGGGCATGGGGCAGCCGGTGCGAATGCTCAAGGAAATGGGCGTTGACACCGAGCGGCTCCGCATGGAGCTTATACTATACATCAAGAAGAAGCAGACCGACCAGAAGGCCGAAGATCGCTCAAAAAACACTCCCTTTCTCAACAAAGTGGGCCGCGACCTTACCGCCATGGCCCGCGCGGGACAACTGGTTCCGATTATCGGGCGCGAAGAGATCATCCGCCGCGTGGCCCAGGTACTGACCCGCAAGACAAAGAACAACCCCATCATCCTCGGGGACGCGGGGGTCGGCAAAACGGCTGTAGTCGAGGGACTGGCGCAGTCCATAGTTGACGCCCACGCGCCTCTCGAAATCCGGCAAAAGCGCATAATCGAGATAAACTTCGGCTCTCTCCTATCCGGCACCAAATACCGCGGCGAGTTCGAGCAGAAAATTCAGGAGATGATCGAGGAGACCAAGAAGAATCAGCACGTTGTCCTGTTCATTGATGAATTTCACACAATAGCCGGAACGGGGAAAACCGAAGAGGGCACGCTGGACGCCGCCAACATTTTAAAGCCGGCCCTTACTCGAGGCGAGATACGCTGCATCGGCGCAACCACCATCGAGGACTATCGCCGCATTATAGAGAAGGACCCCGCCCTCGAAAGGCGCTTCCAGACGATATTACTCGATGAGCCGAGCGCGGAGCAGACGCTCGATATACTCAAGGGCATCCGCGAGAGCTACGAAAGCCACCATCGAGTCCAGTTCACGGACGAGGCGCTGAAGGCCTCCATTGACATGTCCGTCCGGTACATCTGGGACCGGCGCCTGCCCGACAAGGCGATTGACCTTCTGGACCAGGCCGCTGCCCAGAAACAATTGCATACGCTCGTCCTGGACCACAACGACTTCAAGGAGCTGAGCCGCGGCGGCGCGAAAAAGATCAAGCAGGTCACCGCCGAAGATATCGCCATGGTCGTCAGCGAATGGACTTTAATCCCTGTTAATCGTCTTACAGAAGCGGAGAGCGAGAAGCTGTTGAGGCTGCCGGCGAGCCTCAGCGGGCGGGTCATCGGTCAGGAAGAGGCCATCGAAACGGTGGCGCGCGTCGTTCGCAACGCAAAGGTCGGCCTCGATAATCCCGGAAGGCCCAACGGCGTTTTCCTGTTCCTCGGGCCAAGTGGCGTCGGGAAGACCGAGCTTGCCAAGGCGCTCGCCGAATTCCTCTTCGAAAACGAATCGCTCCTGGTCCGTTTCGACATGAGCGAATTCCAGGAATCGCACACCACGAGCAAGCTCATAGGCGCCCCTCCCGGCTACATTGGATACGAACAGGAGGGACAACTCACCAAGAAAATACGCACCAACCCCTATTCCGTCCTGCTCTTCGATGAAATCGAAAAGGCTCACGAAGCCATCTTCGACATTTTCCTCCAGATTTTTGACGAGGGCATTCTGACCGATTCGCACGGCAGGCGCGTGAACTTCTGCAACACGATAATCATCATGACCAGCAACATCGGCGCGGACATCTTCGGCGAAAAGGGCGACATCGGCTTCTCGCGCGCGGGCGACGATGAGTCCCGCAGACAGCGCCTCGACCAGCGCGTCCGGGAAGCCGTGAAATCTAAATTCAGGCCCGAATTGCTCAACCGCATTGATCAGATCGTCATTTTCAGGCACCTGAAGGAAGAACATCTACGCCTCATCATCAACAAATTCATCAGGCAGCTCAACGAGCGGCTGAAAGAGCGCGAGCTGAGCGTCGAGCTTGACGAATCGGCTTATGATACGCTGATAAACATAGGCTACAGCCATGAATACGGCGCGCGGGAAATGGAACGGACCATTAACCGCACCTTAAGCTCGCCGCTCGCCGAACAAATTCTCGAAGGCCGCTTCACGCGCGGAGACATCATTCACGTAAGCGGCTCGGGCGACTCCATTGTGATAGGAAGCGTTCCGGTCGAGGTCGCCTGATGCCCTCTCCCCAGAACTCGCACGTCCTTATGATAATGAACGGGCCAGAGGACGGGCGCGTTTTCGATATCCTCAAAGAGAGCATAACCATCGGCGCATCCGACGACGATGACATAACTATCCGCTCCGACCCCTCCCTCAAAGAAACCCACGCCGTTATCGTAAGAAACAACAACCAGTTCAAGCTCACCAAAAACTGGCCTGCCCAGACCCCCGAACTGCTCATCCAACCCGGAAGATGCTTCACCATCGGCCAGACAGAATTGCTCATCAAGCTGAAATATCAGGTGTGAGGGAAGGCTGTAGGCCTTAGGCCGTAGGCTTTAGGCGGCAGACATTTGAATCTGAGATTGGCGGGCATTATTATTAATGTAATATATTACATAATGTATATTATTTAATATTACTACTGTCTCTTCCTGAAATTCCGCCTTCCATGCCCTTTATGGCGAAACGGTTGATTTTGCTGTATGTTTTTAGTATTGAAAGGGGCGTATTTATGAAAACCGGTGTCGCCTATTTTCAGGCACGAGATGTGAGGCACGTTGAGCGGGACCTCGACGAGATGCTCGATAACCACTGCAACATGATTATCCATTGCTATTCGGAGCTGGATATGGCCTTTTACAATCGCGCAATGGAACAGATCGTCAAGATGAGCAAAGACAGGAAGATGGAGGTATACCTCGACCCCTGGGCGCTTGGCGGGATATACGGCGGCGAGTCATTTTCGCGTTTTGTGGCGGAAAACCTTTCCGCCCGGCAGGTGAACAACCGCGGCGATAGCGTGCCCGCAGCATGCGTCAACCAGCCTGCGTTCCGCGCTTTCCATAAAAGCTGGATAAAACGAGCTTCCGAGCTGGGAGCCGACGTGTGCTTCTGGGATGAACCGCATTTCTATTTCAATATTCTCGACCCGAAAAGCTGGGGCACATGGTCATGCCTATGCGAAGAGTGCAAGCGCAAATTCAAGGAAATCTACAACATGGAAATGCCGACGGAACGCACCGAAGAGGTCCTTAAATTCCGCGAAAAATCGGTGATCGAGTTCCTTGAAGAAGCATGTGACGAAGCGAAGGAAAAGGGGATGCGCAATTGCGTGTGCGTCCTGCCGGACGAAGGAGGCGGCATCGGCAAGATGAGCGGCACTTCCTCGTGGGAAAATATAGCCCGCATACCTTCCATTGACATCTTCGGCACCGACCCCTATTGGATCCTGTTCGGCAAGAAAATTGAAGATTTTGTCCCCGCCCAAAGCAGCCGAGTCGTCGAATTATGCAAAAAATACGGCAAGGAGCCGCAAGCATGGGTGCTCGCATTCATCATTCCCGAAGGCCGCGAGGAAGAAGTCGGGAAGGCCGTAGAAATGATTTACAACGAGGGCATCCGTAATATCGCCGCATGGGCTTTTCGCGGCAACGAAGTGATAGACATCAAATGTAAAAACCCCGAAAAAGTCTGGGAAATACTCGGCGATGCCTTTAAAAATGCCCATAAAAAGGCCAGAAAAGAGGCAAAAAGCCAAGAATAACGCGCACTTACGAAAAATGTTTCACGTGAAACATTTTAGTTGACACATTGTATACCATATATGGTAGCTTAGGAATTCGGATACCACTAATAGATATTTCCGAACTCTGGATTCATGGGGGTAAATTGTGAAAGATGCGATAGTGGGGATAGTGATGGGAAGCGCTTCCGACAGGCCGACGATGGAGCGCGCGTGGAAGGCGCTGGAGGAGCTTCAAATTCCTTTTGAGGTGTCGGTCACAAGCGCGCATCGCAGCCCGGAGAGAACGGCGAAATATGCCGCGGATGCGAAAAAGCGCGGGCTGAAGGTCATAATAGCGGGCGCGGGCGGAGCGGCTCATCTCGCGGGCGTCATAGCCGCACACACAACCCTGCCGGTCATCGGTGTCCCTGTGCCCAGCTCTCCGCTGCAAGGCTTGGACAGCCTGCTCAGCACCGTCCAGATGCCCCCCGGCGTGCCAGTGGCGACGGTCGGCGTCGGCGAATCCGGCGCCACAAACGCAGGCCTTCTGGCCGCACAAATACTCGCCCTCTCCGACCCCGCGCTCCAGAAACGCCTCGACAATTACCGCAAGGCCCAGCGTAAAAAAGTCGAGCAGATGGACGCGGCAGTCAAACAGTACGCCAAGGGGAAGTGAGGCTGTAGGCTGTAGGCTGTAGGCTGTAGGCCGTAACCAATAGGTGGGAAGTCCGAATATAAGGATAGTATGAATGAAGACCGATCCGCGCTGCATACCGTGTTTTTTTAAGCAATGTTTGCGGGCGGCGCGGCTTGTGAGCCAGGACCCGCTCTGGATAAAAATCGTGCTTCAGGAGGTCGCCGCCTATATCGCCGAGGCTCCACTTGAGAGGAACCCATCCTTTATCGGCACAGAATTGCACCGCCTTTTGCGCAAGGCGCTTGACCACCCCGACCCGTTCAAGAAGGTCAAGGCCCGCGACAACGCCCACGCTTCACTCATGCTGGGGATTATGAGAGAGCGGATCAAAGAGGCGGAGGACCCGTTGCTTGAGGCGTTCAGGATTTCGGCGGCGGGAAACGCGCTCGATTATGGCTCGGAAAGGGAGCCTGATCCCGAGGTTCAGGTGGCGCGCGCCCTCGATAAGCCGTTTCCGAAAAAGGAATATCAGGGCTTCCTTGACGAGATGAAAAAAATATCTAATATCCTGCTTTTGGCGGATAACGCCGGGGAGATCGTTTTTGACCGGCTCCTTGTCGAGAGGCTGAAGGAGAGAGGGTGCGGGGTCATGGTGGCCGTGAAGGAAGGGCCGGTGATAAACGATGCGACCATCGAGGACGCCTACGCGGCAGGATTGCACAGCATAGCGGGAATACTCACCACCGGCTGCGACAGCATAGGACTGGATTTTAATCGAGCCTCCCTGCAATTCGCAAGAAGGTTCGACTCGGCTGAGTTGATCCTGGCCAAGGGACAAGCGCATTACGAAACCCTCCAGGGACACCCGGGGCCTATCTGGCATTTGTTTGTGACAAAGTGCGAAGTGGTGGCCGTTGATCGAAGGGTTGAGGTCGGCGACGTCCTCTTTTTCAGGGGAAGCGACCGGTGACCCTCTCGATTCCGCCCTCCGAAGAATCCATCCGGCTGGCGGCCGGCGCGATACTTCGGGGGGAGGTTGTGGCATATCCAACCGAGACCCTTTACGGGCTTGCAGCGGACGCCACATCAGAGGCGGCTGTAAGGCGCGTTTTCGCTCTGAAGCGGAGGGCGCCGGATAAGCCGACCCCGATTATCGCGTCGGACCTGGAGATGGTCAAGGAGCTGGTGGTCTCCATCCCAGAGGGCGCTCATCGGCTTATTGAGAGGTTCTGGCCGGGGCCGTTGACTTTGATATTCGACGCGCGGCCTTCTCTGCCAGAGATTTTAACCGCCGGCGGGGGGACAGTCGGGATCAGGGTTTCATCGGGCGAAGTGGCCCGTAAACTGGTCCAAATGACCAATAAGCCATTGACCGCCACAAGCGCCAACCTGAGCGGCGCAGGAGACCCGTCAGACCCGGAAACGATAAGAAGAGACCTGGGGGAGAGGCTTTCCATGATAATTGATGCGGGAAAACTTGAATCGGGGCCGGGTTCCACAGTGGTTGATCCGCGGGGCAAGCAGATATTGATCCTTCGGGCAGGGGCGATCCCGGCGGAACAGATTATCGCGGCATTGAAAAGCGATTGAGGATTACATTTTTATGGCGGAAGTCTGGCCCTTCAAGGGTATACAATATAACATGGCCTCTGTGGGGGATATGAGCAAGGTCATTGCGCCGCCCTTCGATGTGATCTCTCCGGAGATGCAATCGAGGCTGCACGAGCGCCATGAGGCCAACATCGTGCGCCTCATCCTCGCCGATGAGAAGCGTTTGCGCGCGGGCGCCAATGACCGTTACGATTCCGCGCGCCTGTGCCTCGAAGACTGGCTGCGCGTGGGGATCTTGGCGCAAAGCGTTGAGCCTGCCGTTTACCTCATGGCGCAGGATTTCGAGTTGGGCGGGAGGCATACTCGCTGGGGGTTTATCGCCACGATCAAGCTCGAAGAGCTTGATTCGGGAATTGTGGTGCCTCATGAGGCGACGATGGACAAGCCGAAGGCCGACCGGCTTAAGCTTATAAGCGCCTGCGAAGCGAATTTAAGCCCGGTTTTTACCTGTTATTTCGATTCGGAGGGAAAAATCGGGGCCGTCCTTAAGGGCGCATCCGAAGAGGCGCCGCAATTCGCCGCCACGGACGACGACGGCATAGTCATCCGCGTCTGGAAAATAGACGACCCGGCGCGCCTGGACGCGCTGCACAAAGTGATGGCCGATCACCAGTTGTTCATAGCTGATGGGCATCACCGCTACGAATCCGCGTTAAACTACCGGAACCTGATGCGCGAGAAGGTGGGAGTGGTCAAAGATGCGCCGTGGGAGCGCGTTATGATATATCTCACAGATTTTGAAGACCCCGCTCTCTTGGCCCTACCGATTCATCGCTCGATCCGGCACCTCAAAGGATGGACGCCCGACGAATTTATCAGGGAATTAAAGCATTCTTTCGAGGTGAGTGAGATGGGTATTGACCTCTCGAAGAACCCCAACGAAGGATTGCGCAATCTGATCCGTGTCATGGCTGAAAACAGCGCGGACGGGTCTGCCATCGGGATGGTATTGCGGGAAAAGCCCTGCCCTTTCATCATTAAGCCGCTCAAGAAGGCTTTACAAAATATAACGGACATCCCGGAGCCATTGAAGGAACTGGACATCATACAATTGCATCGCCTCGCCCTCGGCGACATTCTCGAAATCCGGGAGAAGGATTTGCGCGACGGCGAGGTGATCGTTTACAATCACGACTCAAATTCAGCTTTGAACAAGGTGATGAAAGACGGCTGGGCGGCGGCGTTTTTCCTGAACAGACTGCGCGTCGGTCAAATCAGGCGGGTATGCTCCGCAGGGCTGAGGATGCACCAGAAATCAACTTACTTTTATCCAAAAATACCGTCAGGCGCGGTGATTCACCGGCTCAGGTAAATTAAGGCTTTAGGCCTTAGGCTTTAGGATCGGGAATATGAGTCAATTTAGCCTAATGCCTCAAAGATAATTTGGATTTAAGATAGATTTTAAATTTTGATTGAAAAGAATCTCGATCCAGATTCTTCAATCTAAAATCGTCTCCCGATAAATCGGGATAAAATCTAATATTAAAAAAGGGAGGAAAGGCTGCATGGCGAACGAAGAAAAACTGTATAGCGACACTCTCCAGGTGGAGCGTAAATTTTTCTTCTTCGATCTCAAGCGCAACAGCGAGGGAACGTTTTTGAAAATAACCGAAAAGAAGGACGATCGCCGAAACTCGATCATCATCCCGGACACCGGGCTGAGCGAGTTCATAGATAAGATAAAGGACGTAGTAGCCAAAGGAATGTAACCTCATGAAGTCCCGTCCACCCGACGGGGAAACATTCGACGACCTCCTTCAGGGACGCCTGCGCATTCTTCAGAAGGTCGGCGGATTCCGTTATTCCATTGATGCGCTCCTTCTCGCGCGCTTCGCGGGAGAAGCGATCGAGGGACGCAAACCCGGATCGGTGAGGGCGCTCGACCTCGGCTCCGGTACCGGCGTTATCCCGCTCGTGCTGAGCTGTTACCCGGCGATTGCCAGCGTCACCGGCCTCGAAATCGTGCCCCCACTCGTTGAGATGAGCCGGCGCAGCGTTGAGCTTAACGGCCTCTGCGATAAAATCACCATAATCGAGGGCGACATACGGAATCCCCCCGCCGACCTGAAGCCCGACTCCTTCGACCTGATCGTCTCGAACCCGCCTTACCGCCGAAAAGGCGCGGGAAAACTCAACCCGGACCGACACCGCGCAATGGCGAGACACGAAATCGCGGTCAGCCTCAAGGACATCCTCAAAACCACCTCGCAACTGATCAAACGCCGCGGCTTGGCTTGCTTCATCTACGGCGCCTTTCGCATGACCGACATCGTGACCGGCCTGCGCGATTCGAGCCTGGAACCCGCCCGGCTGAGATACATCCACTCCCGCGAAAACGAGCCTGCCAAAATGCTCCTCATTGAATCCAGAGAGAGCGGCCCCCCTGAAATCATAATCGCATCCCCCCTGATCGTTTATCGCGATAAAGAAAACTACACCGAAGAAGTCCTGAAAATCTTTAAGGGGCCTGAGGATAGGCTGTAGGGGCGCACCCGTGTGTGCGCCCGTGTGTGCGCCCGTTATGCTGGGCGATTTCGGGCTGACACCTGGGTCAGCCCCTACGAATTAGCCTGGGAAGAACCTTACAGGCCACTATTTATGTAGCACATATAATAATCGAGGGGCCTTGAAACGTGGGGGGCTTTGACAAGGGCCGAAAAAGGAGTTATTATGGTTTTTACACTGGGAAAGGAGGTGGTCCAATTTGATAGAAAACTTATGGATCAGTGAGGTGGCTGCTGTCTAGGCGCCTCATGTCGCGCCCGAGGGCGCGATAGACCTGCTTTTCTGCCGCAGGCCCTAGTGAGGGGCCTTGGGCAAATACCAGCAGATCACTGAAAGAGCCCCGGCGGGGTCCAATCCCCCGTCGGGGTTCTTTTCTTCAGCGATTGAAAAATAAAATGATTTTTTGCATGGAGGAATGGCTCGCGTGAAGCCACCCTGAAGACCAAACATTGAATCACGAATTTAATAGATACAAGCCAGGCCCGAGCCTTTCTGACACCTTTCCCTTTACCAACCTATTACATAAACAGGGGTATGACGGTCTATGCTTGTGTTGTCTCCAAGCTCGCCGTCTAAATTATATCCCCAGCATTTAACCCCATCCGCTGTTGGCAGGGCGCAGACGTGATAACCTCCCGCTGAAATAGTAGCCATTCCGCTGGTTAACCCATAGACGTCCACAGGGCTTAAGCGGTAGGTTGTCGTGTTGTCCCCGATCTGGCCATAATTATTTTGTCCCCAGCATTTAACTCCTCCCGCTGTGGTAAGGGTACTTGTGTGATGCCATCCCGCGGAAATTGCGGCCACCCCGCTTGATAAACCATAGACATTCACAGGGGTATAACGGTCGGCTTCTGTGTTGTCCCCAATCTGGCCGTAATAATTATGTCCCCAGCATTTGGCCCCGCCAGCCGTTGTTAGGGCGCATGTGTGATGACCGCCCGTGGAAATTGCCGCCACCCCGCTTGATAGGCCAAGGACATCCACTGGGGCATAACGGCTCGTTGTCGTGTTGTCTCCAATCTGGCCATAATAATTATATCCCCAGCATTTAATCCCCCCCGCCGTTGTCAGGGCGCAACTGTGATCCCACCCAACGGAAATTGCCTTTATTCCATTCGATAATCCAACCACATCCACCGGTGTATTTCGTTGGATTGGTGTGTTGTCCCCAACCTCACCATCTGTATTATAGCCCCAGCATTTAACCCCGCCCGCCGTTGTAAGGGCACAAGTGTTATAACCTCCAGCGGAAATCGCCGCCACCCCGCTCGATAACCCAACGACATCAACAGGGATATGCTTCTCCGTGGTCGTGTTGTCCCCTAACTGGCCGTAAGCATTATATCCCCAGCATTTAACCCCTCCTGCCGTTGTCAGGGCACAAGTGTGATAGCCGCCTCCTGAAATCTCTGCCACTCCACTTGATAACCCTACAACATCCACGGGCGTAGAACGGCTGGTTGTGGTGTTGTCCCCGATCGCGCCGTAATAATTATTTCCCCAGCATTTCACCCCACCCGCTGTTGTGATGCCGCAGTTGTGCTGGAATCCCGCTGAAATCGCCGCCATAGGGGGGTATATTGAGATATTGACATTGGCCGCTATATTGCCCCCTGCGCCGTCCGAAACCTGGACGATCACGCCGCAATATTCATGAGAAGCTCCCGCAGTAAAGCTGATATTGCAATCAACTCCGGTGTTAGGGCCGCTCCCGCTGACCGTTACCTCAAATGAGCATGTATTGCTTGCCAAAGAGCAGGAAAGCGTCTGACCCGTGTCAATGTCCGTCGCTACGCCGTTTGCCTGGTTGTAGGCAGACCCAACCGGTATAGCGATGTTTGAAGGCGCGGCTGACCATCCCGGTATATGGTTGCCTGTTATCGTAATGGTGATCGTCTGGCCGACCGTCAACGATGGTGAGCCGTTATCCGCCACTTGGACTCGCAGGTTGCAAGTCTGGGTTGGTGAGAGGGCCGTGAAGCTGACGTTGCAGTTTTGTGGATTTGCGCCCGATCCGCTTATCGTAATAGCAAAGGAGCACGAAGTGCCGTTGATCGAGCAGGTCAGATTTTGGCTGGTGTCAATGTCTATCGCTGTACCGTTTGTCTGGTTGTATACAGACCCGCCGGTTATCGTGATGTTTGTAGGGGCCGTTGACCATGTCGGAGCACGGTTTATAATGGTAATTGAAATCGTTGCGCCTACAGACATTGCCGGTGAACCGTTGTCTGTAACAGTAATTCTCAGATTGCAGGTCTGCACTGGTATAGGCGCAGTGAAGTTGATGTTGCAGTTTTGCGGGTTGGCGCCGGAGCCGCTTACATTCACGGTAAAGCCGCAAGAAGTGCCATTATTCGAGCAGGTCACCGTCTGACCTATGTCCGCATCCTGGGCTGTGCCGTTGGTCTGGTTGTATATGGACCCGCTGGTTTTCGAAATATTTGAAGGCGACGTCTGCCACGTCGGCGCATCAGGCGGCCAAACGACAT